>OIFJ01000031.1_pt1 | contig 169472 bp, 148 predicted proteins | sample 1582011 | NCBI WGS metagenome assembly OIFJ01 (sample SAMN07501050, study PRJEB24779) | human gut metagenome | isolation source: stool | host: human infant | place: USA: Pittsburgh, PA
TATAGTTCAAGGGGAGGATGTGACCGATGATGGTCAAATCCTCCCCTGTTTTAGGCTATCTATTTCCCGACAGCCCCTTTTTTTATTATCTTTTTTTCTTAAACAATTTTTTATTCTTCTGCCGCTCCTGCTCCATGGCCGCCGCCACTTCCCTGCGGGATTTCTGACAGATTCTGATCCTCTCATCCAGCCTTTTATAGCGTTCTTCCCCGGAATGAAGGGTCCGCATCCGCTCTTTTACCAGCCTGTCCAGTATTTCCATAAACTCTGCCGGAACCTGGCTTTCAGCTTCCGCCTCAGCCTGTACTGGCGCCTGCCGCGTTTTGCCGGTGACTGCACGGTTCTTTTCCTGAGCGGAGTTATGATTCTGAACAGGGTTATGATTCTGAACCGCCCTGTTCTTTCTGGCGGCCGCTTTTCTTGCAGCTGCCCTTTTGTTTTTCCTTGATGCAGGTATTTCTCTTCTCTGTCCTGCCGGCTCCGGTGTTTTTTGCTGTACCGTTTCAGTCACTTTCTCCCGGCTGCCGGTTGTCCTTTGTTCTGTCTCATCCCGGTTTTCCTCATCCTTATATAAAAAGGGAATCAGGCTGCCGATTTCTTTTAATGCAAGTCCCTTTTTCTTCAGTTCTTTAATAGCCAGAAGTACCTGGATATCATATCGGGTGTAGTATCTGTGCCCCATTTCGTTTCTGTCGATCGGCAGATGCAGCTCCTCTTCCCAAAAGCGCAGGACATGTGACTGCACGTCCAAAAGCTTCGCCGTTTCAGAAACCGAATAGCTGGTTTCACTCATACACTGACCCCTTCCATTTTGCGTCGCAACTGTTCAGTATCTTCAAAGTTTGCGTCTTTCTTTAAGGAATATTATAGCAGGGGATGAAAAAAATGCAAGAAAATGTGTTCGACAAAAGCTGCGGGAATCTTATTGGCAAACGTAAGCTCCATCCACGATCAGGTCGGTTCCGGTCGTATATGCAGAGGAATCCCCGGCCAGATAAAGAACCGCCCCGATAAGTTCTTCCGGAGTCCCCATCCTACCGTAGGGCATCATGCCTTTCCAGGCATCTTTAAGCTCCTGGGGTGTATCGACAGACATTGGTGTGGATATGTATCCGGGACTTAAACTGTTTACCCGTATTCCGTAGGGAATCCATTCCAGGGCCAGAGACTTTGTCAGATGTATCACACCGGCTTTTGAGGCATTGTAGGAGGCCTGCCACTGAGGTATGTTCACAATGGTACCTGACATGGATGCCATGTTGATGATGCTTCCGTGTATCTTTTTCCGTACCATATGCTTTGCAGCGCTGCGGGCCATAATATACTCCCCGGTCAGGTTCACATCAACCACACGCCTGAATTCCTCGATACTGGCCTCAAAGGTACTTTTGTGGATGCAGATACCGGCATTGTTGAACAGCACATGAATACCGCCGCTTCTCTTCTCAATCTCTTCTACCGCCCGGTCCACGCTCTTCTCATCCGTCACATCTGCCTTGATATCATAGGCCCTATTCCCATCCTCCTGAATGATCCTTACCGTTTCGCCCCCACCGGAACGGCTTAATATAACAACCTCAGCGCCTGCATTTGCCAGTCCTCTGGCAACTACCTGACCAATTCCCCGGTTTCCTCCTGTTACAACAGCAGTCTTGCCCTCAAGTCCAAAAAGTTTGTCCAGATATCTTCCTGATTTTTCAGACACGATCATATCCCTCCTTCAGCTCTCTGTAGATTTCTTCTATATCCGCGATTCTGGGGTTTGCCTGATAATCAGGCAGTTCATGTCCCCTCTCTGCTATCTTCCTAAGTATATCATATTCCACACCAAATTGAGGGAAATTCAGCCACATTCCTATATCTTTCATGAGTTTTTCTATTTCCCTGCAGCACTCTGACGCGGCTTTGGCATCAGGTGCCTCTCTCAGGGCAGGATTGAAGATACGCCCAACTTCTGCAAATTTTTTCTCCGCCGCCGGACAGGTAAACTGCAAAAAGGACGGGTATATCAAGGCCAGAGATTCCCCGTGCATGATCTGGGGGCAAAGGCCGCTGATAGTCATGCCCACACCATGGGGCAGCGTCACTCCTGCATTGGCAATCGCCAGTCCACCGCACGTGTCTGCCCAGGCCATTCCTTCTCTGGCGTCCATATCCTCACCGTTTTTCACTGCCCTTCTCAGATATTCCACAGTGTACTTCATACCCTCAAGCGCGATCATGTCCGTATATGGAGAAGCCTTGATATTGATATAGCTTTCAAAGCAGTGACAGAACGCATCAAATCCGGTGGACGCTGTTATATGGGCCGGCATGGAAACGGTAAGTTCAGGATCGATCAGTGCAACGCGGGGATAGATCAAATTGTTGAAAATAGCGCTCTTAGTACAGGTCTCTGTCTCTGTCATGACCGCTACCTGCGTCACCTGTGACCCTGTACCCGCGGTTGTCGGTACCGCGATCACAGGCAGCGTGGCTTTTGGCTGCGGACTTTTAAAAAACAGATGGTCCCACGCCTTGCCTCCGCTGGCCGCCGTCACAGCAATGGCTTTTGCCGTATCCATGACAGAACCACCCCCAAGGCCTATCACTGCCTGACATCCTTCTTTTTTTGCAACAGCGGTACCCTCCTCCACGCATTTTGTGGTGGGGTTTTGTGCTACGTTATCAAAGTGCCAAACAGTAAGTCCGCTGCTTTTCAGGCTTTCTATGATTCCATCATACAATTTTTCCCTGGTGGACTTTTTCCTGCTCGTGACCAGAAGGATCTTATCACCAAATCCCGCTGCCAAACCGGGAAGTTCTACAATGCTGCCCTTTCCGAAAATAATTTTTGTTGTCTGCTCATATTCAAACCGTTTGTTCATATGCACGCCCCCGTCATCCGTAAATATTCTTTCTCTTGATCTTCAGGACAGTGGCAATGTTGTTCTTCCTGACATTTGCTGTGTCAATAAGGAGTACGTCATCTTTTGCAGTCCATGTAAGCGGCCGTCCGTCACCCAGAACGCTTATGCTCTCAATCTCCTCTTTATAGACCATCGGAAGTATATGGTGCAGTGCCGTCTTGTCTCCTATTTTTCCCAGCGCGGATGCATAGATATATTCGTCCCTCATGGTATACCGAATGTCTCTCGGTGTATATTCCACTTCATCCATCTCACAAAAAGCACCGGAGCCTGTCATTTTTGTAGGTCCTTCCTCTGCTGTGCGCCATGGTGTGGTATCATAGACAGCTTCCCCGTTCTCTTCAAGCCATTCTCCCATTTCCAGAAGGATTTTTTGGGCTTCTTCGGGAATCGTTCCATCCGGCTTTGGTCCCACATTCAGAAGCAGATATCCGTTTTTACTCACATTGTCCAGCAGATAGTGGATCAGGGATTTGGCTGATTTATACTCTGCATCCTGCATATATCCCCATGCTTCCCCTGCGTCCACGGTAGTATCGGTGATCCAGTCATGATATGTAGCTTCAGCAAATCTTCCCTGTTCCAGATCGATCAGACCGGCTCCCACGGGCAGATGATTCCATTTATAGGAAACTGCTGTCTCCTGTCTGTTTTTCTCTGCCATATCCCTGTAATACGTCAGAAATTTTCTCTGGTAAAAATCATTGATAAAGGCCAGACCGAAATCAAACCATATGTAATCCGGCCTATATGCGTCTATAACCTCTTTCAGCTTTATAAACCACTTTTCATGGAATGCGGCACTTGGAAGGTCCTGGGCTATCCACTGCCTGTCTATGGCTCCGTCCATGGTATTAGACCAGCGGATCGGTTCCGGCATATATCTCTTATCAGAACCCCAGTCCATATTGTGGGCTTCCCCGTACAGGCCTGCGTATCTGGGATCTGAGGTGTCATATTCCTTTACCCAGTGAGGGTAAAACTTCCAGTTCTCTGCGTGATGAAAAGCTGTCATAAAATACATGCCCTGTTCCCGCACCGCTTTTTCCAACTCTCCTACCACATCTCTCTTAGGTCCCATGGCTGCCGCATTCCATTCATTCACACGGCTGTCCCACATGCTGAACCCGTCATGGTGCTCCGCCACCGGGCCTGCAAATTTAGCGCCTGCTTTTTTAAACAGCTCTGCCCATTCTGCGGCATCAAATTTTTCTCCGGTGAACATAGGGATCAAATCTTTATATCCCGTTTTTGACGGATGTCCGAAATGTTTGCAGTGATAAGCAAACTGATCCGTCCCCTCCTGGTACATCTTATATGGATACCAGGAAACATTCGGTCCGAATGCCGGCACACTGTAAACACCCCAATGGGTGTAAATGCCAAATTTTGCTTTTCTCATCCATTCCGGTGTTCGGTAATCTGTCAGTTCTTTCCATTCTTTAACTTTTATCCCCATAAATTTCTTCTCCTTTTTTATTTGTTGGCTCCGCTTGTCAGTCCTTTGACCACATTTTCCTGAAGCACCAGATACATGGTGAGAGGCGGCAGAATGGCTATGAAAATGGCTGCCATCAGCGCACCGTAATCACTTTTTCTGGCCCCTACAAAATTCAGCAGACCCACAGAAATGGTTCTGAGTTCTGCTTTTCCGATGAATACCATGGAGACCAGAAGGTCATTCCAGGTATACATAAATACAAATATCCCCACAGTGGCAATGGCAGGCTTTACAAGCGGCAGGACAATCCTGGTGAACACTTTGTATATACTGCAGCCATCAATGATCGCAGCTTCCTCCAGAGAGGTGGGCAGACTGTTCATGGAGCCTGTTATGATAAAGGTGGCCAGAGGCATATGTGACGCCGTAAAAAGCAGGATCAGGATCAGATAGTTGTCCCGGATGTCAAAATTATTGATCGCCCAGGCTAAAGGTACAATGATACTCTGAATAGGCACCATCATGCCCATGACAAAATAGACTCTAACTGCCCCCTGTCCCTTAAAGCGCAGACGTGAGATGGCAAAGGATACCATACTTGCCGCCAGCGCCGTCAGTGCCAGTGTCACAACGGCCAGGAACATACTGTTCAAAAACTGCCTTCCTATATTTCCAATTTCAATAGCCGTTTTATAATTTTCAAAATGAAACGCCGAAGGAAATTTAAACGGTGAGGTAAAAATCTCTGTATTCGTTTTAACGGATGATATCATAACAAAATACAAGGGGTAGATAAAAATAAAGAGAAAAAATAGGGAAACCAGGTATAATATGACTTTTTTCGTTATTTTTCTAGCGTGATCGTTCATTTTTCCTCCTTAATATTCCAGCCGTTCCCGTTTTGTAATGCGGAGACTTATGACAGTAAATATAATGCTCAGGATAAAGATATAAACACCGATAACAGATGCTTTCCCAAAGTCATTGTATCGAAATGCCTCTTTATAAAGCAGTGTACTCGGCACATCTGTCAGGCCGTTTGGACCTCCTTCTGTCATAACATAGACAAGATCAAAGGTTTTCAAAACCGCGGTTACGATGACCACAATGCTTGAAATAATAGATTCCCAGATCATTGGAATGATTATATGGAACACCTTCTTTATTCCCACAGCTCCGTCCAGCTTCGCAGCCTCCACCACATCATCAGGTATCCCTGAAATGGCAGCATAGCTGACTGTCATGTGGAAACCGATACCGCACCAGGCATTTACCAGGATAATGGTTGTCATGGCAGTATTTTTATCCACCAGCCAGCTCTTTACCAGGCTGTCCAGACCGATTCCCTGAAGCATGGTGTTCAAAACACCTGTGGGCATCAGTATAAAATACCATAAGAGACCGATAACCGTTGTGGACAGTACCTGTGGTACAAAATAAGCAAATTTGAATAAACGGTATCCCCGGAATCTCTCACTGAGCATAACTGCCAGCAGAAGCCCTATGGGAAGCTGCGTACACAATGTCAGCACCATGAACCACATGATATTTTTGATGGAATGCCAAAACATGGCATCTGTGATAACCGCCTTAAAATTACTGAACCCCACAAACACCATGGGGACATTCTTGATCCCGTTCCATTTAAAAAAGGACATAACCAGGGAACCGCCGATGGGAACCATTAAAAGTACCGTATATAAAAGGAACCCGGGAAGCAGAAAACATAACACTGCCTTTTTATTCCTTCTTATTCTCTCCATTGCTGTGCCTCCTTTTCTGAAGAGACCGCCGCAGTATCATACTGCAGCGGCCTCGTGCTACTCCCGGTTATTGACCTGAACCAGCCGCCTCCAAACGGCTCTGGATCTGTTCTGCCGCTTCATCTGCCGTCATTCCTGTAAGTGCTCCGATAAATGCTTCTCCGACGATATCTTCCAATACGGCTACAGTATCGTATGCCCACGCATCACTGCCCCATACCTTTACGTCCTTTTCCTTGATCTCCAGCAGATCAGAGAGGAGCGGACTCATTTTGTCTGCATCCAATTCCACATCGTTTCTGACCGGAATATTTCCGCAGTCATATGCATATCTCTGCTGGGTCTCTTTGTCAGCGAACATACAAGCCAGTTCCCACACATATTTCAGTTTCTCCGGTTCATCCTTCAAGTGTCCTCCCAATTCCAACTGTGACGGATACGCAATGTCATTGTCTTTAAATTCTTCTCTGTCTGACATATACGGCATACGGAATACACCCACATTGTCCTCCATATCAGTCAATTCTGCGATCCTCCAGCTTCCGTCAAATGACATGGCTGTCTGTCCGCTGACAAACATGGCTTTTTCCGTTTCATAGTCAAGTCCCAGGTAATCTTCTCCAAAGATTCCTCTGTCTGCCAGGTCCTGGATAAATGCAATAGTCTCCACAACATCTTCATCTGTCCATTTTGCTTTTCTTCCGCCCAGTTCTTTTGCCTTTTCCACACCGCACATTTTATAGAGAAGCCCGGTCTGGATATGTACCACACGCCATGCATTGGATGCCCCCACCACCCATGGCGTGACGCCTGATTCTTTTAATTTATCGCACACTTCATAGAATTCATCCCAGGTTTCCGGTGTTTTCTCAATCCCCGCTTTTTGGAACAGTTCTTTATTATAATAGAAGACTTCCATCTGGTTGTTAATGGGCAGCGCATATGTTCCCTCTGTCCCCACAGAAGATAATTCCATCATGTCGAGAAGTGTGGCGTCCACATTGTCTTTCACATCCGGTGTCTCTGCGATCAAATCCGTCAAATCCAGAAAAACACCTGTATCTGCGTATTCTTTCATAATACTGATACCCGGCCACTGGATAATATCCGCTACATTTCCGGATGCAATATCTGTCTTAAACTGGTTTGTAAAGCTGTTGCTGTCATTGGTGCTCTCATCCTGGATCGTAATACCCGGATATTTCTCCTGAAACTCCTTGAGCACTTCCTCTTTCAGCTTGGTACCGCTGTCAGCCCCTGACATTCTTGTGAGAAGCCGGATCGTGATTCCCTCTCCGCTTCCTTCTTTGTCAGAATCCGTTTTCCCTGCTTCTTCCTTTGCCTCTGTCCCGCTTCCTGCATCCTGGCCTTTGCCCCCTGTATCCGACTCATTGCTGCCACATGCGGAAAGTCCTGTTGCTGCCATAGCTGCTGCCAAAAGTGCTGCGATTTTCTTTCTCATTCCTTTACTCATGATCAATACCTCCATAATTTTTGCTGTACCCCTAAAGGGCGTTTATATTTATTTCGGATCTAATTCCCATATTTAATGAACTTTTTCAGCACCAGGGACGCAGACCCGACTGCGGTGCCGTTCTCACCCATCTGAGAAATAACTAACTTCACCTGCCTTCCTGCAAATTTCATCTGCCTCTCACGAAGCACTTCCTTAATTTTCTTTAAAAATATATCACCTGCGTTAGTCAGACCTCCAAATAATATGATCAGGTCCGGATCCAGCAGATTAATATAATTTGCCAGCCCAATTCCGATATACTGCATGGCGCGCTCTGTGATCTGGATCGCCATTTGGTCCCCCAGATGTGCCGCTTCAAATACTGTCTTCGCCTCAATGCGGTTGATGTCTCCATTTACCAATTCCATTATTTTTGATGCATTGCCCTCCAGCACTGCTATCTTGGCATCTCTGGCAATCGCGTTTCCTGAGGCAATGGCCTCCAGGCATCCTTTGTTGCCGCAGTTGCATTTTGGCCCGTTCTTTTCCAGAATGATATGTCCGATTTCCCCGCTGCTTCCGGAACTTCCCCTGTAAAATTCCCCTTCCCGCATAATAGCAGAACCAATACCGTGACCCAGATTCACAACTAAAAAATTTCTGGAATCTACTCCGGCGCCGAAGTAATACTCTCCCATAGCCAATGCACGGTTGGCATTTTCGATTGTTATATCCATCTTAAACCGCTCACGGATGGGTGTGAGCATATCCACATTCTCCCATTTAAAATCAGGCGAAAACAGAACTTTCCCGCTATCCTCATCCAGAATTCCCGGCATACCGATTCCCATTCCTAAAATCCGCTTCTCCGGAAGACCGCTTTCCCGTATCACATTTTCTATTACCCGGATCAGTCTGGATATCCATACCTCCGGCACCACTGTGCCTCCTGTCTCCATGATCTCACGGATAAAAACCTCACCTGCAAGGTTCATCATCAGCACATTTGTTTTGCTGCGCCCTACCCCCACTCCGATAATATATTTTGAGTCAGGTATCAGTTCCAGTAATTCCGGGCGTTTCCCCCCGCTGGATTCCCCTTTTCCCACATCCTGTACAAACTGTTTATGAGAAAATTCCTCCGTTATTTTCATAACTGTCGGAATACTGAGGCCAATGGTTCTGGCGATCTCCGCACGGCTGATCGGTCCTTTTCTTCTGATCAGATCAAAGACCATGCTCCGGTTCATCTGTGCCATTGCAAACTTATCGTATTTCACTATTCTCTGCTCCTCATTAACTTACTTAATTTAACTAACTAACTGAATAAAAAAAATAAATGTGCAAAATTACGACAAATTATTTTTTTCATTCTAACATACGCTCGAATTTACTCTTAATTTACCAGTTACTTAATTAACTTAACTAACTTTATATGTGAATTATAACGTACTGTTTTTCAATTGTCAACTCTTTTTTGTGCGTTTTAACGTAAAACTTTAAAATGCATTATTTTATTACTGCCCTGCAAAAGACATGCTTTTGCGAATGCTGACAAAAGTGCTGCCGTAAAGCCCCCAAAAGACTTTACGACAGCTTCAGTGTTCGTCAAAGTTCCCCTCCGTTTTCTATAAACAACCTTATCAGCATGGCGGCAGCACCTATGGCTGTAGCGTATTCTCCCAGGGTACCGGTCCTTATAGACACATTTTTCCCGGAATACTTCATTTTGTATTTTTCTACTGTCCTCTGCAGCTGGTCCAAAAACAAATCTTTAGATTTTGTGAGGCCGCCGGCCAGTATGATCATATCCGGATCCAGCAGATTAATGCTGCTGGCTATGGCGATCCCCACATACTCCATTGCCTCATCTATTATTTTTCGGCTCAGTATATCGCCTGCCCTGGCGGCCTCAAATACTATCTCCGCCTCTATTTTCCCCTGTTTAACCGCTGCCCGGCTGACCAGAGTCTGCTTTCCTTCCATTATTTCCCGTTCCATCCGCTTTGCAATGGCGTTCCCGGAAGCCAGCGCCTCCAGACACCCCTGATTGCCGCAATCACAGAGAGGACCGTCCGGCTCCATGATCATATGTCCGAATTCGCCGCAGGTCCCGCTTTTACCATAGAGCAGCTGGCCGCTCTCAATAATTGCCGCCCCAATACCGTATCCCAGATTGATGCAGAGGATATAGTCCGCGTTTTTTGCCGCGCCGTAGATATATTCTCCAAGCGCCAGAGCACGGTTAGCATTTTCCAGAAAGATCTTGTAAAAAGGGAGTTGGTTCCTGAATATTTCCATCAGCGGCACATTTACCCAGTTAAAGTCCGGGGAAAAAATAACGTCTCCCCTGGCGTAATCCAGAATCCCCGGCATACCAATGCCGATCCCCATAAAGCGTCCTTTGGAAATCCCGCTTTTTATGATCAGAGCTTCCACACGTTCGGCTATTTTTTCCAGAAACTGTTTCGGTTGTTTAATGTCCTCCTCCGTAGTAGGAAAACATTCTTTTGACATAATGACAGCCGCCATATCGATAATCACGATTTTCACGTAATGGCGGCCAATATCTATTCCTGTTATGTAATAGGCATTTGAAACGAATTCCAGTAAATCAGGTCTTTTTCCTCCTGTTGACTCACCTTTTCCGATAGTTTTTACCAGATTCTCCCGTTCAAATTCCTCTGTGATCTTCATTACAGTGGGAATACTCAGCTCAGCCTTTCTTGCGATTTCCGCTTTATTGATGGGGCCTTGTGTACGAATCATTTCCAGCACTATCTTCTTGTTCAATTGTGCCAACATAGCCTTGTTATATGACATTCTCTTCCCTCGTTTTTCTCCCTGATGTACTCTCGTAATCTCCTGGTGTTTTTTTCCAGGGTTTCTACTTCTTTTATTTTAATCTAGGCTATTCAATTTTTCAACTGTTGATTTGCAGCTTCTCTTTTACGCTTCTCTTTTATCTTTCCCTGTTTTTACAGATGACCGGCAGATAGATTCTGCCGGTCATCATAATACGTCTCAGCTTCTGTTTTCAGGTTTCCCACTTAAAAATGACAATGCCTGCAATGGCCACTGCCATGCCAATCAACTTTCTCCACTCAAATCCTACTTTTTCCACCCCAAAGACACCGAAAACCTCGATCAGGTATGCCACTGCAAGCTGTGCTATTACGATTAGCATAGCTGCGCGGGCTGGTCCCAGGGAAGACATACTCTGGATAACCGTAACTGTAATGAACGCGCCGATGACTCCCCCTAATAAAATGTACTTGTGGTCAACTCTTGCCAAATCGGTTATCTTGTCCCGTCCTGTAAACAGCCATGCGGCTATGCAGACCAGAAATGCCGATATCTGCACCCATCCTGTAGATACCCATAAGCTGGTCTGTTTTGTCAGCGCCGTATTAAAAACACCCTGTACGCTCATCAGCGCACCTGACAGAAGCGCAACTAAAATTCCCCACATAAAAAATCCCTCCACATCCTTTTTCTTACTAGAATGTCCCAAAAAACAATTTTTATGTGGATATGCCGCAACAATCTAATAGGTATGCGCATTTCCTGCAGTATATAAATACGGACCATCCGCATGTGGACAGTCCGCATCTTTTCTGATTTCATATATTTAAAAGCTTTTTTCTAATTTTTCTATCATCTCATCCACATCCCGCTCCGTGATCACAAGAGGCGGCACAAGGCGCAGCACATCACTGCCTGCAGATATGACCATCAGGCCGTTCTCTATGGCTTTTGACACGATTTCTCCCACGGGACGGCCAGTGACAACAATCCCCTGCATCAGTCCTTTTCCTCTCCTTGCTGTAAGGAAATCGTATTTCTGCACAAGTGCATCCAGCTTCTCTTCCAGGTATGCAGATACTTTTTTTACATGTTCCAATATTTTTTCACTCTCGAACAAATCAAAAACCTTGCTGACTGCTGCACAGGCAAAAGGATTTCCCCCGTATGTGGTTCCGTGGTCCCCCGGCACCAGAGACTTTTCTGCAGTCTTTTGATTCAGGACAAATGCTCCAACGGGAACACCGCAGCCCAGTGCTTTGGCAGTTGTCATCATATCCGGCTCGACACCGTAATCCTGGAACGCGAACATACATCCGGTCCGACCCATACCACACTGGATCTCATCCAGGATCAGCAGGATATCATGCTCATCACACAGAGCGCGCACACCTTTTAAGAATTCCGGTTCTGCCGGATAGATACCGCCCTCTCCCTGGACGGTTTCCATGATGACAGCACAGGTCTTCTCTGTGATCTGACTCTTTACACTCTCCAGATCATTAAAATCAGCAAACTTAATACCGCCGATCAACGGCTTAAACGGTTCCTGATAATGGGTGTTGCCTGTTACAGACAAGGCGCCCAAACTCCTGCCGTGGAAAGAATGCCTCATGGCAATGATCTCATGGTCTGTATTTTTATCTTTCAGCCAGGCATATTTTCTTGCCACTTTAATAGCCCCCTCAATAGCCTCTGTCCCGCTGTTGGTAAAAAATGCCTTGTCAAGGCCGGAAGCTTTTGTGAGCTTTTCAGCCGCTTCTACCATGGGCACATTGTAGAACAGGTTTGATGTGTGGATCACTTTGTCGATCTGGTCTTTCAGCGCCTGATTATATGCCTGATTGTTGTAACCCAGAGCAAAAACAGCAATACCTGCCGCAAAATCCAGGTATTCTTTTCCGTCCACATCGTAGAGACGGACACCGTCTCCTTTTTCCAGAACTACCGGAAAACGGTTATACGTGTGAAGGATCACATTCTCGGCACGTTCCATATATGCATTACTCTTGGTCTTCATGATAATATTTCCCCTCGCCTTTCCTTAAGATTGCTGTTCCGATCCCTTTATTTGTGAAGATTTCCAGAAGCAGACAGTGCGGAATCCTACCGTCTAATATATGTACTCTGGAAACGCCTTCCTCAATGGCGTCAATGCAGTTCTGAAGCTTCGGGATCATACCGCCGCCCACATTTCCGTTTTCAATGAGGTTTCTTGCATCATTTACGAAAAGCTCTGATATGAGGCTGGAAGGGTCATCCGGGTTTCTGTATACCCCTTCAATATCTGTCAGGAATGCCAGTTTCTCAGCTTTCATGGAACAGGCAATGGCACAGGCAGCATCATCGGCATTGATATTATAGGTTGCGAAATCATCTCCCAATCCTATGGGACACACAATGGGAAGAAAATCTTTTTCCAGCAGATCGTAGAGGATCTTTGGATTCACTGTTTTCACGTCTCCCACATATCCGATATCCTGTCCGTCGGAAAGTTTTTTGTTGACTGACAAAAGACCGCCGTCTTTTCCGCTGATACCCACAGCCCTTACACCCAGGGACTGTACCAGAGTCACAAGTTCTTTGTTGACTTTTCCCAGGACCATCTCTGCGATCTCCATAGTCTCATCATCTGTGACACGCAGACCGTTTACGAATTTGGCTTCTTTTCCCACTTTGCCTACCCAGCGGCTGATTTCCTTGCCTCCGCCGTGGACAATAATGGGTTTGAAACCAACCAGCTTTAAAAGTACCACATCCTTGATGACATCGCGTTTGAGCTGTTCATCCACCATTGCGCTTCCGCCGTATTTTACAACGATCACTTTCCTGTTAAAACGCTGTATGTACGGGAGCGCCTCAATGAGTACCTCCGCTTTGTCCAGATATTTTTGATTCACCATTTCCCTATCCTCCGTTACTGTTCTGTGTTATTACTGTTCTGTTTGATTTTTGTTCTGTATGGTTACTGCTCTATACGCTTTTTGTTCCGTTTCTTTTATGACCGGTAATCCGCGTTTATCTTTACATAGTCATAGGTCAGGTCGCATCCCCATGCCGCAGCCTGGGCCTCTCCCATCTTAATATCCGCAATAGCTGTCACTTCTTTTTCTGACAGTATCTTTGTGGCCTCTTCCTCGCTGTATCCGGTTGCCACACCATCTTCGATTATTTTCAGTTTTCCTGCTGCGCTCTCAAAGTATAAATCCACTTTTTCAGGATCAAACTTGGCACCGGAATATCCCATGGCGCACAGGATACGTCCCCAGTTTGCGTCGTGTCCGAAAATAGCTGCTTTTGTAAGGTTTGAGGTGATAATGGATTTGCTCAGGGTCACTGCCTGCTCCTTGCTTTCCGCATGGATAACTTTTACCTCAAACAATGCGGTAGCACCCTCTCCGTCCGCTGCAATGTGTTTTGACAGCCAGGTATTCACATATCCGAGAGCCTCTGTAAATTTGGAATAATCCTCATTTTTCTCTGTGATCTCTTTATTGCCTGCCTGACCGTTAGCAAGGAGGAGCACCGTGTCGTTGGTGGATGTATCCCCGTCTACGGAAACCATATTGTAAGTGTCCTTGACATTGTCACTGAGTGCTTCCTGCAGCAGCTCTTTGCTAATATTCACATCTGTGGTCAAAAAGCCGAGCATGGTACACATATTGGGATGGATCATGCCGGAACCCTTGCACATTCCGCCGATGGTGACTTTTTTACCGTTGATCTCTGTCTCCACTGCGATTTCCTTCTTCACAGTATCTGTGGTCATAATGGATTCTGCCGCCAGTGTGCCTGCCGCCTCTGTTTCTGAGAGCAGGGGAACCATTTTCTTCACACCTGCCTCCAGGATATCCATGGGAAGCTGTTTTCCGATAACCCCTGTGGAAGCCACCAATACGGAATCCTCCGGGATTCCCAGGATCGCTGCTGCTGTCTGAGCTGTCTTTTTGCAGTAGCTGTATCCCTCTTCCCCTGTACATGCATTGGCAATACCGCTGTTGCAGACTACCGCCTGCGCTGCTGGTGCATGATAGACAATCTGCTGGTCCCATTTGACAGGGGCTGCTTTTACAATATTGGTGGTAAAGGTTCCCGCTGCCCTGCAGGGCACTGTGCTGTAAATCATTGCCATGTCCTTTGCGTTTCCTTTTTTGATCCCTGCTGCGATACCTGCTGCCTGAAATCCCTGTGCCGCGGTCACACCGCCATTTATTACTTTCATCTTCTTCATCCTCCTATCATTTACGGGAACATGGGTACCAGCTTCAGCCCCTCTGTCTCCTCAAATCCAAACATGAGATTCATATTCTGCACCGCCTGCCCTGCTGCGCCTTTCACCAGGTTGTCAATAGCGCCCATCATGATCACACGGTTTGTTCTGCTGTCGATCTTAAAATTCACATCCACAAAATTACTGCCCTCCACCCATTTTGTCTGGGGGCACGCCTCTTTATCCAGAAGACGTATAAAATATTCACTTCCATAATATTTCTCATAAGCTGCGCGGATGGTGTCATAGTCTGCGTCCTTTGCCAAGGAAGCATAGGCAGTCACCAGGATTCCCCTGTTCATGGGTACCAGATGCGGCGTAAAATTCAGACAAAACGCTTTGCCTGCCGCATACCCCAGCTGCTCTTCTATCTCAGGTGTGTGCCGGTGAGTTGCCACGCCGTACGCCTTAATATTTTCATTGACCTCACAGTAGAGATTATCAATCTTGGCTCCCCTGCCTGCACCGGAAGTCCCTGATTTTGCGTCAATGATCAGTGTCTCAGGCCGGATCAGTCCCTCCTTTACCAGAGGATAACAGGTCAGGATACTGCATGTGGTGTAACAGCCCGGGTTTGCCACCAGACGTGCTGCTTTTACATCCTCGCGGTTGAGTTCACAGAGTCCATAGACAGCTTCTTCAATATACTCAGGAGCTTTATGCTGTATTTTATACCACTCCTCGTACACTTTTACATCCTTCAGGCGGAAATCCGCACTCAGATCCACAATTTTTACTTTTGAGAGAATCTCCTCATTCACCAGAGAAGCACACAATCCCTGAGGTGTCGCCGTAAAAATTACATCCACTTCATCTGCCAGAGCTTCCATATTGTCATCCATACACTTATCGTCTACCAGTTTGAACATGTTCTGGTAAACCTCGTAGTATTTTTTATCTATGTAGCTTCTGGAACCGTACCATTTAATTTCCACTTCTTTATGATTTAAAAGTAATCTGACAAGTTCGCCTCCGGCATAACCGGTAGCTCCGATGATTCCTGCTTTTATCATGTTCTTCAACAACCTTTCTCAATGATCTTGATATTCATTCGTGTCTGCGGCGCTGCGGCCGCCCGTGTATGCTTTTATCATACTCCAGTTATTTTGCATAGTAAAGCTTTATCCTGTCAACAGGATTCGTTACTATTCAGCCTTTCGGCTTCATAGCAACAAAAGCATGCACACAGACTGCAAAAACCGCACTCTGGCGCGTGGCTGTCTCGGGATTGCCTTGCAAATGCCAGGCAACACCTCGCGGGACAGTGGAGGTCTAAACTGTTACCAGGATTCTGCATAAACTGTTCTTCGATTGCATAATCATACATCTTTTCTGTATAATATGCAAGCTTTTTCTTGAGAATTTTTCCAGTTTTTTGTTATATAAATTCGGATCATTCCATATATTAATTAAGGAAACTTCCTTTCTCAAAAATATCTCCCCTAAAATAATTTTACATTTTTTTCATTTTCCTATTGCATAAATATAAAAGATGTTGTATAGTAAAGCATGTCGAAAGCAAATACAAAATTTTTAGTACATAGAAAACGGAAAATACAGGAGGAATTCATCATGAAGGAAAAAGTTATCTTAGCATATTCAGGCGGGCTGGACACCACAGCGCTGATACCGTGGCTGAAAGAAAATTTTGATTACGAAGTTATCTGCTGCTGTGTGGACTGCGGACAGGGAAATGAACTGGACGGACTGGACGAACGCGCCAAATTATCAGGCGCTTCCAAATTATATATTGAAAACATCATTGACGAGTTCTGTGACGACTACATTGTACCATGTGTACAGGCAGGCGCTGTATACGAACACAAATACCTGCTGGGAACCTCCATGGCACGTCCGGGAATCGCAAAAAAACTGGTTGAGATCGCAAGAAAAGAAGGCGCTACCGCTGTCTGCCACGGCGCTACCGGAAAAGGAAATGACCAGATCCGTTTTGAACTTGGGATCAAAGCTCTGGCTCCTGATCTGAAGATCATCGCTCCATGGCGTATGACAGATGTATGGACCATGCAGTCACGTGAGGACGAGATTGAATTCTGTAAGGCACACGGCATTAACCTTCCCTTTGACGCCAGCCACAGCTACAGCCGTGACCGTAACTTATGGCACATCAGCCACGAAGGACTGGAACTGGAAGATCCGGCACAGGAACCGAATTACGACGATCTGCTGGTTCTGGGTGTAACACCTGAGAAGGCTCCTGATGAAGGGGAATATGTGACTATGACCTTTGAAAAAGGTGTTCCCACAAGTCTGAACGGAAAATCCATGAAGGTTTCCGAAATCATAACAGAGCTGAATGCCATGGGCGGAAAACATGGGATCGGTATCATTGATATCGTGGAAAACCGTGTTGTTGGTATGAAATCCCGCGGAGTTTATGAGACACCGGGCGGAACTATCTTAATGGAGGCTCATGACCAGTTAGAAGAACTGATCCTGGACCGTGACACTATGGAGACCAAGAAAAAACTGGGCAGCCAGTTTGCTCAAATCGTATATGAAGGAAAATGGTTCACACCGCTGCGCGAAGCTATCCAGGCTTTTGTTGAGAGCACACAGCAGTATGTGACAGGTGAAGTGAAATTCAAACTGTACAAAGGCAATATTATCAAAGCCGGTACCACTTCCCCGTACAGCCTGTACAGTGAGTCACTGGCCTCCTTCACAACCGGAGATCTGTACGACCACCACGATGCTGACGGATTTATCACCTTGTTCGGTCTGCCTCTGAAGGTTCGCGCTATGAAGATGGCTGAAGCTGAGAAGAGCCAGAATAAATAAGCCTGTATTTTCTTTTACTTATATTTTATGCCAAAGACAGCCGGGACTTTTCCTGACTGCCTTTTTGCATATCAGAATCCGGAATAGAAAGATTTACAGGCACAGTGTACTGCCTTTTTATTATGATTGGGTCTGCATGGATATTTTCGTATCTGTGAATATACGGAACAGTTCCGATAATATCATAGATGATAAGATGCAGTCCGCCGGACGGGCAGATTCCCGCCCGGTACTGCAAAGAAATTTATAGATATGAGAATTTAGATATGATACTGTTTTAATAGCCGGTCCCTGAGTTCAGGATCTTCTGTTATAAGCGGTATCTGTTCTGCCTTGCCATCACGGAGAAGAAGCCTGATCAGCTTTGACATTTGGGCCAAGCCCTCTTCTCTGCCTTCTTCTCTGCCTTCTTCTCTGCCTTCTTCTCTTCCTTCCTGTTCTCTGTCCAACAGTAACTCCTCAAATTTCATATACTTCGCCTCCCATTCCCGGCTCTTTTTCAGCTCTGTAACTTGATCATGGATCGTCTTGATCACCGGGTCATTTGCTTTCTCCACAAACTCGTCTGTGGTGTTTTCCACATATTTGAGAAAATGCACGAGTTCAGGGGATACATCTGGATCATTTCTCCCTTTTGTGTTTAGAAATATCTTTTTTGTTCCGTCATTGAGGGGCATACCTGTCTCATGGCAGATATTTTCATATACGTAACGGTACAATCCTTTACCAAACGGGTCAAAAGTACAGATAAATATAATATAATTGTCTCTGAGACAACTGTAATCCTCACCGGGCTTAAGTGCAGTCACATCTGCTTCAGCCTGGTAAAAACGGCTTCTCTTTGGCAGATTTTTCTGGTCCTTATTCTGCATTTCTATATCACAGTCAAGACGAAATGCCTCGGATGCGTAAACGTCCAGACGGACACTTTTAAAATCGGAGCTGTACAGAAGACTCTTCTCTACGTGCACCTGGATTTTTCCCATAGGCCGTCCTAAAATCAGCTCCAGAACTAATCTGCATACCTCCGGTATTCCTAAAACCAATGCAAACAGAAATGCATTGCTCAGATCAAGCTCCTGAAAGGTTTCGCTTTTTGCCATATTTGCTCCTATCCGGCAGTTATCTGCGGACAGAAATCTTTCTCTTCCTACTTCCTATTATGAAGAAAATGTGTTACCTTGTCAACGGAAACCATTCAACAAAAAAACCAATTTTTCAACTTAAAATACCAAAACCCCCGGAATAATCCCAAGGTCATTTAGGCAAACAGACATTCCCTGCCGGTGCCTCTTTTCCAGTCACGTCCGGGACGATGTTCAGCAGCACCGAGGCATAGAATACTCCCGCTTTCTGCTCAAACTGCGCGGTCCCGCCATACCGTACAGCAATCTCCCGAACAGAGTAAGTTCCAATCCCGGCTCCCTTTCGTTTGGAGGACAAGGGCATGTCCCCGTCAAACACAACAGGTGTCAGGCATGGATTATCCACCAGGATCAGAAGTGCCGAGCCGCCTCGCTGCTTTATCCGAAGCTTGATGGTCTGAGCCGTGTTCGCCTGCCGTTTACAGGCTTCCACCGCGTTCTCTAACAGATTCCCCAACAGCACCGTGATATACCGAAACGGAATCCGCAGCCTGTCCCGGAACAGCCAGTACCGGGGCAGGCCAAAGGGCATAAAATCCAGGAACGGGAACACCAGCACCATCCATGTGTCTATCATATCCATCATATCGGTATGCCCTCCCTTCTCCTCCAAAACAACCAGATTCTTACGTATTGATGCAGGTGCTTATATAAATCCTGCCTGCATGGTACCAAGTCCTCTATCATGGCGGCTCTCATATGGAAAAGCCCTCCTTTATCACAAAATATATCCCTAGAGTGTGACGCACAGCTTGCCGAAAGCAATTTTCAAACACACTCTATTCAAGACCATTTTACCTTAAAAATATGTTATGACCAATGCAAGTTCAGGCCAAAAACATCAAGTTTAGGCCATCCTATTGAAAAAACAGCCTTTGTTTACTCTATGGCAAAGAGGTAAAAAAAGCCCCGCCAGATGAAGAATATCTAATCCAGCATGGGCTTTCTGTTCGATGACCCTTGCAAAGTCAAATATTGTCAGCAATAAGCTTTCAAAGTAAAATTAAGAAAAAGGCCGACAAACAGTATTTGTCTGTCGACCTAGTAAATGTGATGCTTCAAATATCATGCTTTAAATGACATTCGGAATAAACCGTTCCTTTTTCTTTAATCCTCATCCACATATCTCTGAATATTGGAGGCATTCACATATTTTTTTGTCTCCTCACCATTGATCACGATCAGTGTCGGAGCCTGCATAACGCCAAACTTGCGGGCCAGTTCAGGATTCTTTTCCGCATCCACCAGCTCGTAATCCTCACCTTCCAGCATCTGTTTTGCAATCTTACAGTTTGGACAGGTTTCTGTGGTAAAGAGATATTTTGCCGTAACCTGTCCGGCATCTGACTCCTGGATCCTCACATTGCTCTCTGGCGCTGCCGTCATTTGGGTCTGGATCTTGAAATCGGAATGGGCAATGTCATAGACCGTACGGTTCTTGTATTCCTGGCTTTTTCCGTCGTTCCAGTTCTGTACAGGACGATAATAGCCTGTAATACGGCTGTAAACCTCAGCCTTTTTGCCACATTTGGGGCAGACAAAATGTTCACCGGAGAGATATCCGTGGTCTTTGCAGACAGAATAGGTTGGTGACAAGGTATAGTAAGGAAGGCGGTAATTCTGTGCGATCTTTCTCACAAGTGCAGCGGCAGCCTTCCAGTCAGGCAGTTTTTCTCCCAAAAAGGCATGGAACACTGTGCCTGAGGTGTACAGAGTCTGCAGTTCATCCTGAATATCCAGCGCGTCGAAAATATCTGCTGTATAATCCACCGGAAGATGGGAGCTGTTGGTGTAATATGGAGTATCTCCCTCATTTCCCGCTGTTCTGATATCCGGCCAGCGTTTTCTGTCATGCTTTGCCAGACGATAGGAGGTGGACTCCGCGGGAGTTGCCTCCAGGTTGTATAGATCTCCATACTCTTCCTGATAATCTTTCAGACGTTCTCTCATGTGGTTCAGCACACGTTTTGAGAACTCCTGGGTCCTCTCATCTGACATATCACATTTCAGCCACCTGGCATTCAGACCTGCTTCGTTCATGCCCAGAAGACCAATGGTGGAAAAATGATTCTCAAAGCTTCCCAGGTATCTCTTGGTGTATGGGTAGAGGCCTTCATCCAAAAGCTTTGTGATCACATCTCTCTTAATTTTCAGAGAACGGGCGGAAATATCCATCATATGATCCAGACGGCGGAAAAAGTCATCCTCATCCTCCGCCATGTAAGCGATCCTCGGCATATTGATGGTCACAACACCCACAGATCCGGTACTCTCCCCGGAGCCGAAAAATCCGCCTGTTTTCTTTCTCAGTTCCCTCAGATCAAGACGGAGACGGCAGCACATACTTCTGACGTCACTCGGCTCCATATCACTGTTGATATAATTTGAAAAATATGGTGTGCCGTATTTGGAAGTCATCTCAAATAACAGCTTATTATTCTCTGTGTCAGACCAGTCAAAATCTCTGGTTATGGAGTAGGTGGGAATGGGATACTGGAAACCGCGGCCGTTTGCATCGCCCTCGATCATAGTCTCAATGAAGGCTTTATTCACCATATCCATCTCTTTTTTGCAGTCTTTGTACTTAAACGACATCTCTTTTCCGCCTACGATTGCCGGAAGCTCTGCCAGATCATTGGGCACAGTCCAGTCCAGGGTAATATTAGAAAATGGTGCCTGGGTACCCCAGCGGCTCGGTGTGTTGACACCGTAAATAAAGGATTCCACACATTTCTTCACTTCCGGATAACTCAGGCTGTCGGCCTTGACAAAGGGTGCCAGATACGTGTCAAAGGAAGAAAAGGCCTGTGCTCCTGCCCATTCATTCTGCATGATCCCCAAAAAATTCACCATCTGGTTACAGAGTACGCTCAGGTGCTTGGCCGGAGAGGACGTGATCTTTCCTTCAATGCCACCCAGTCCTTCTTTGATCAGCTGTTTTAAAGACCAGCCGGCGCAGTATCCTGTCAGCATGGACAGATCATGAATATGGATATCCGCATTCCTGTGCGCTTCAGCAATCTCTGTGTCGTAAATCTCGGACAGCCAGTAATTAGCGGTTACAGCACCGGAATTACTCAGGATCAGGCCTCCCACAGAGTAAGTCACTGTGGAGTTTTCCTTTACCCTCCAGTCTTCCACTTTCACATAGCTGTTTACGATCTCTTTGTAGTCCAGGATTGTAGACTTCATATTGCGGATTTTTTCTCTCTGCTTTCTGTACAGGATATAAGACTTTGCCACATCAGAGTAGCCTGCCTGGATCAGTACATTCTCCACGCTGTCCTGGATATCCTCCACAGAAACTTTCCCCTTTACAATTTTCTTCTGGAAATCTGATGTCACACGGAGTGCCAGCAGATCCAGCATGTCACTGCTGTATTCATTCTCCGTAGCATCAAATGCTTTCTTGACTGCTTCAGCAATCTTATCCAGACGAAATTCTGCAATTTCCCCATCACGTTTTACTACCTGAAACATTCCTTTTCCTCCTTATATGTAAAGAAGCAGGACTGTCTTGCCGTCCCGCCTCGCATTCACAGAGTATGGCCTCTGTATAAACGCTGTAGGTCTATTGTAGCAAAGGTTATACTTTTCGTCAACAGTAAAAACTACCATATATTGTAAACATTCTTTGAAGTTTCCAATATATGGTAGTTTATTAATCAAATTATTAATTCCGGTCTTTGCATTTATCTGCCTGCAGACTGCAGGAATGACAGCCTACAAACGTCCGTAGATATCCTTCGGAACCCTTGCTTTTACTGCGATCCCGCCGTCTGTGTACTCCTCTTCCATAAGCTGTCCATACTTCCTGATCTGCTGCAGGATCCCCGCGTCTTTATAAGGGATCACACGCTCCAGATAAATCTGATCCTCTGTCACGATTTTTTCCAGCACATCCTTAAGCTGTTCCAGTCCCTCCCCTGTTTTCGCTGAGATGCGCAGCACATGATCCGCATTGGGATCTCTGAGGATCTGTTCTGTCAAAAGCTTATCCTGCTTATTAAAAAGAGTAACCATCTTTTTATTGGTAACTTCCAGCTCCTGGAGGGTGTCATATACCACTCCCATCTGATCTTCCATCTGGGGATTGGACGCATCCACTACATGCAGAATGATATCCGCATATTTTGCTTCCTCCAGAGTGCTTTTAAATGCCTCGATCAGATGATGGGGCAGTTTCCGGATAAATCCTACGGTATCTGTGAGGTAAATCCTGGTTCCCCCGGAAAGCTCCAGCATTCTCGTTGTGGGATCCAGAGTGGCAAACAGTTTGTCCTCCGACAAAACACCTGCGTCTGTGAGTGTGTTCAGAAGAGTGGATTTTCCGGCATTGGTGTATCCCACGATGGCGGCTGTCATGACCCGCTCTCTTTTCCTGCCCTCCCGAAGAAGTTCTCTGTGGCGCTTTACCTGTTCCAATTCTCTCTTCAACTGGGAGATCCGCTCTTTGATCAGACGTCTGTCCATCTCCAGCTTCTTCTCACCGGGTCCTCTGGTTCCAATCCCGCCGCCCAGACGTGACAGGGAATTCCCTAGTCCCACAAGACGGACAGCCCGATAACGGAGCTGCGCCAGTTCCACCTGGATCTTCCCTTCACTGGTGGACGCATGGTCTGCAAAAATATCAAGTATCAGAAGCGTCCTGTCCATCACCTTGCAGTCCAGTTCCTGCTGCAGATTGTTCATCTGCACCGGTGACAGCTCATCATCACAGATGATCCCTGTGGCATCCAGAGCTGTGAGCAGCATTTTCAGCTCCTCCATCTTGCCTTTTCCCACATAGGTGCCGGGATGGATCCGCTCTCTTTTCTGGATCACAGTGCCCACCACCTGCGCGCCTGCCGTCTTGGAAAGCTCTGCAAGTTCTTCCACGGATTCCTCCGCGTCCTCACCGTCCCCTTCCTGTACACCCACCAGGATAACACGTTCCTCTACATCGTTCAAATCGTATAACTGCATAAATATCTCCTATAATAAGCTATATTAAAATCCGTATAAATAAAACTGTCCTATCATCATAACGCTTTTTCTATACGCTGACAAGGGGACATTTTTCACAAAAACGTTCCTCCTATTACAGGCAGACCGGATACAACTCATATACACTCTTTTTTCTCATATATTTTCATTGAGATCCAAAAGGATAAGGAAGTAAAGGCGATACAAAATACCCCAAATCCCACCACTGCTATGTTCTGATTCTGTCTCAGAAATTCTGTCATGGAAGTAAAAAGGGAGGAGCTTGCAAACATTGAACTGGCAAATCCCAGGATCACTACAGTACCCGATAGTAAATATTGAACCTTTATCACTCCTACCTTATATACAACAGGAATAAATATGCCCATCAGCAAAAGATAAACGGAAAATACCTGCATGATCTGCCATATATATAATATCTTTCCGCTCATGACCAGACCAACCGCTTCATATCCTGCTGCGCAAAGCAAGAAAAACAGACTCATCACCAGATATCTCACAGCCACCAGCATTTTCCTGGAACAGGGCGCACACAACAGCGCGATCTCACCACCGGGACATTTTTCTTCCTCTGTACATATATTTCCAAAAAGGATCAGTCCCAGTATACTGGACATCAGCAAAAGGGGGACTCCGCCCACATCCATTTTTGTATCGACTCTCCAAAAAAGAAAAATCGGCATACCAATGATCATGACAGCCATAACAGCAAAATTTTTCCTGATCAGCCTGATATCTTTCATAAACAGCGCTCTTACCATATCCCTAACTCTCCTTTCCCATACATGACATCAGAATTTCCTCCATATCCGGCTTCTCAAACAATACATCCGGAACCAGGTGTCTCATTTCCTCCACTTTGTTCGTCACACCGGTAAATCCGTATTTAGTTTTCCGGAGGTTAATACACAATTCTTCTGCCTCAGGGCTCAGATCTCTGCTGTCTCCCTTTGTTATCCTGTATTCTTCCATCAGGATATCCTTCTCCTTCTGGAATACAATTCTGCCTTTTTCAATGAGGATTACAATATCCGCCACCTTCTCAATGTCTGTGGCAATATGAGTGGAAAAAAATACACCTCTGCCTTCCCGCTCCATATACTCCCGCAGACTCTCCAGGATCTGCGCCCTGGTAAGCAGGTCAAGACCGCTGGAGGGTTCATCCATGATCAAAAATTCCGCGTGATGGGACATGGCAAGAGCAAGGGCGAACTTCACTTTCATTCCCCTTGACAATTCCTGTATCCTCTGCTTCTCATTCAGGGAAAATTTTTTGATCCAGTCCTTATATACCGAGTCATCCCAGTTCCTGTACAGGGAAGAAAAAAGGGAGGCTGTTTCCTTTAATGTGAACATTCCGTAAAAACCTCCGCTGTCGGTAACTACACCGATGCGGTTTTTGATCTCCTGTTCCCGCTCCTTTTTTTCATTCATATCCATTCCCAGAATCTGTACCTGGCCGCCGTCTCTGTGGATCAGATTCAAAATGGCACGTATGGTGGTGGTCTTACCGGCACCGTTATTTCCTACAAATCCCGCAATACAGCCCTCCGGGATGGCAAAGCTCACATCCTGAAGCTCAAATCTGGTATATTTTTTTCTAAGACCTCTTACTTCCAGCACATTATCCATTTCCAATCTCCTCACTTAAAATGTCGATCATCTCCATGATTTCCTCTTTACTGATATCCAGCATGGAAGCCAGTTTCAGAGCCTCGGTAAGCTTTTCCTCGATCATTCTTCGCTTAGACTCCTTAAAAAGCTCTGTATTCCCTGCCTTTACAAAAGTTCCCACTCCTACCTGGCTGACCACAAATCCTTCTTTTTCCAGTTCCTCATAGACTCTTCGGATGGTCAGAACACTGACCTTGAGATCATTGGCAAAACTGCGGATCGAGGGCAGCAGTTCTCCCTCCTGCAACTCTCCGCTCAGAATACTCTCTTTCATCTGCTCCATAATCTGCTGGTACAGAGGTTCATTGGCAGTGTTTGATATTGTTATCTTCATGTTTCACCCCTTTAGTGTGTATCTCTATACATCACACTATACACTTACATATCACTCTTGTCAATAGCAGGACGAAAAAAGCTGCTGAAGGTAACGGTTCAGACAATCTGAACAGTTACCTTCGGCAGCTCAATACGATTCGTTTATGCTTCAAGATCCGGTTGATACAGTCTTATGTTTCCTTCCAACTTTTCCACTCTCCACTGTTTTTTGCCAAAGGGCACCGTGAGAGCAAACCGTCCTATGGAATCCGGAATGTGAGGTTCAAATCGAAATCCCTTCTCCTCTTTTGGATCAGGACGTATCCCCGCCAGTTCTTCTATCAAAATACTGATGGGCGCAGATGCCCAGGGATGACACAGGCCGGTATTCCATTTCTGTTCCTTTCCCCATGCCTCAAAGCAGGTGTCAGCCCCTTCCCGCAGCATGTTGACCCAGCCGTGCTCCCCTTCATTGACAAGAAGCCGGTATACACCTTCATAGCGTCCGGCCTTCCCAAGGGCTTTCAGAAGAAAAAAGCTTGGCATAACACCGCAGCAAAATCCCTTTTTCTCAAGAAAATCTCCCACGCACTCCACCGCTTCCTCCGGCACCAGATCAAAATACAGGGCGTATATATTGGAGTGAACAGAACAATGTACACTGGTTTCACTGTCGGCGAACAGTTTTTTATCCGGCCTGTAGAACGCTTTGATATAAGACCCTCTAACTTTTTCAAAGGAATACGAGACAGGCAGATCCAGGATCCTTTCTATTTCCGTCAAGGTCTTTATGGCTCCTGCATACAGGGCATTGATGACATTGTGACAGCCTTTTGCCACTATGGGACGGCTCAGGATAAAATCATAATCATCCCGCAGGTTTTCCGGCCAGTCCACCAGATTCCATTTTTCTGACACCTGATCTAACAGGCCTTTTTCATCCTCATATCCGGTAAAATAATGCACAATGCCTTTGGCGGTCTCATAATATTTTCTCAAAAATTCCCTGTCCCCTGTAAATACATGATCCGTCAGCAAAAGCTGGGACCACAGCAGGGAAAAATCAGCGATCTCCTGCATAAAAGCCCCGGGAGCCACAGCCATTAGACCCGGGCAGATCTTCTCTGTCAGGGCAAACTGGTCAATACATTTTCTCAGCATATCAGTCTTTCCTGTAAGCCACACATGGGAACGTGATGTGATGACAGCATCCCCCAGATACTGTCCCTTCTCTCTTGTGGGACAGTCAAGATATGCCTCCTGCGTGCCGTATTTTACTGCATTTTTGCAGATAGAAAAAATGCCCGCCAGCTTTTCATCTGTAGTCTTTAATGTGCACAGAGCATCCTCCATGGGGTAATGGCGTACCTCTGCGCAGACCTCCAGGATCTCCACCCTGCTTCCAAAGCGGATTTCCCCATAACGAAATCCTTTATAATCATATGGTTCCAGCTCACATATACCACCGTCCAGTGTCCATATCTCCCGGTAACAGCAGCCGCAGCGCATATCAAAGCGGACACTGCCGTCCTCCTCCCGTTCCTCCCCACAGAGGATCTCCACCTTCTCGCCGGGAGGGCCGGAGGCTTTTATACACAGGCTCCCTGTGATCTCCCGGCCTATATCCACAGACCAGCAGCCATCCTCTTTTTTTATCACCTCCGGCTCTCTTCTGTATACTGTCAGCATTTCCGTGTGCTGTTTGATCAGCTTGTAGTCCGCCCATTCTGCCGCTTCCATTGGCTCCCACCGGCTGTCATCAAAGTCCGCGAGATTCCAGCCGGCATCCCAGCGTCTGCTGTCAAAATCCTCCAGAAATTGTGTCTCATATCCAATGGTCCTGCCGGAATAGGCCTCCGATATTTTATATCTCCACATAAGGGGGAGCACTTCTTCCCCTGTATTCCCGCAGACAAGCTGCGCGGCCAGGGCAAACCGCCCGTCTCCGCTGTTCCAGACACGGTTCACAAGTCCCTGATAATACAGATGCACAGCTAGCACATTTTTTCCCGGCCGGAAAAAAGGGGTGATATCTATCTCATTATAATAGTATTTCTCCGGCCACGCCGGGGCCGGTCCCTGTCCGGCAAAAGTGCCGTTGATCCAGAGCTTGTAGTGATCATCTGCAGATATGCGCAGCAGATATCTTTGTCCGTCCCCTTCTGCCTCCACGTCTGTCCGGGCAAGTACATGCAGATTTTTTACCGGAAATTCCTCATGATCACAGTTCTCCTGTTCCTTGTGGTAAGGTGTTTCCGGTTTTATGCAGGCAAACTGAGGGATGGTCAGCCAGTCCGGTTCAAATTTTTTCATAAGTCTCACTCCTGTCGACTCACTGAAAGTTTTTATTCATCCATATGCTATATCTTAATGCATTCCGGATTTTAAGTACATGTAACTTTTTTTGATTATATGTACTATTTCGTAACAGTTCAGCCCTCCACTGTCCCGCGAGGTGGATCTATGGCATAACGCGTACGTTCTCATAAAACCGCCTTTTTAAATGAAAGGTAAGCGCTCAGACAATAGATCAGATAGATACTGAAGAAGACACCTGCCGTCATCCCCAGAATGCCCATGCCTTCACCAAATCCTATCAAAGTCATTCCCTGATATGCGTCCCAGTTTATGCTGCCTGTGATTGCCATGTACACAGCAGCACCGCCTAAAGCGGCGGGAAGTACCGGAAGGAAATAATAGACGGCAAAATACCTGCGCAGTATCCTCCTCTGCTCTGACTGATCCATCCCGCATTCTCCCAGTATGGCAAACTGCCGCCTCTCCTGCTCCAGATCACTCAATATCTGTACGGTCATGATAGTTGCCGCAGCCGCCAGAAAGATAAATGCCAGATAAAACAGGGGAAAAGAAAAGCTCATGACAACAGAAGCCCCAGTCTCCCGAATCTCCGGCTTGCCGGTCAGATACGTCCTATCCCCCCGTTCAACAGACAAAAGTCCCTCATAATCTTCCATGGACAGCTCTTTTGGCGTCACCCCCACATACAGTTCCTCTATCACCTGCATATGCTCCACCGCCCGGTCCGGCACGATCAAAAGATAATAACTGCCATTTCCAAAGAACTCCTGCTGAAAAAACGCGCCTGTGAATGCCCCGCCGAAGGAAAGGATCTCATCCTCTTTGCCGTTCACTTCCAGATTCCGGCTTTTTGCATACCGCTCCAGCTTCTCTTTTGCAAATCCGCTGCAGTGCATATAATAGCTGTCCTGGTCAAGATGCACCTTTTCCATCCCCAGCATATCTCTCAACTGCTCATATACGGACATTTTCATATAGCAGTCGTTATCCATGGCATCCATGTGGGAAAATCCCATAAATTTCCCCATATTTTCCGTAGAAAAATACCGGCCAAAATCCCGTTCTCCGGAGGTGTAGATCTGATACTCCCCAGTGACAGCCTCAGGCAGTTTACTCTGCACATATTCCTTAAAAGGTATCAGGTCCTCCTGCCCGTACAGGGAACCTGCGGCAAAGTCAAAGGCTGTCTCCTCCACCCTGCTGTCCACACGCCTGTTAAAAAACAGGCCCAGGCTCACTGCCAGAAATACCAACAGGAATAAAATGCTGACACTGGCTAACGTCAGACTGAGATTCCGTATTTTTCCTGAAAAAATGCGTCCCAGGACAAGATTTCTGCCTCTGTATTTCCACTTCACTCTGTCAAGCCTCTGTTCCAGGACTGCCGGAAATCCCATAAAAAATCCAAACACGGACAGCACGATCATAACAAGGCCCAGCAAAGCCACCGCCCCTCCTGCATCATTACCCACTTCACTAAAAAGAAGCGCCGCAAGCAAGACACAGCCAAGAAACAGGGCAGATATAGACAATAGAAAAAGAATCCTCTTCCGCTTCTTATTCTGCACAGGCGCTTTTTCGTTCTCCGCGTCCATGGAGAGCAGTTCCCGAATGCTGACCGCCATCACCTTCTTTTTTATCTTTTTCCCTGAAAGACCAAATATACAGAACAGATACACACCAGTCAGGCAAAACGCCTCCCAGGATACATCCAGTCCCATATGGAAAGGCCGCAGAAGCAGGCGCATGACCATGGCTTTTAAAATCTGATAAAAATAAGTGCCTCCCACCAGCCCTGCGATCCATGCTGCCACTCCTATCATTCTGCTCTCACGGGCAAACATTTCAGCGATCTCCCGGTTTTCAATTCCCAGCATCATGTAGGTTCCGAACTCCCGGCTCCTTTTCCTGAATATAAACTCCGTGATATAGCTCACCAGTCTTCCCAGGATCAGTACAATGACAATACTGATGAAAATAATGATAAAGGGCATCATAGACCACGAACCCAACACGGCCTTCACTTCCTCTGAAAATACCAGCAGGTGAAAAGAATACATCAGTGTCACAGACAGGATCAATGTCAGAAGATATACCATATAATCCTGCATCTGCCGAAACGCATTTCTCCTTGACAGCTTTTTCAGCATGATACCTCACCTCCCAGAAGGGACTGTACCTGCAGGATCTCCTCATAAAACTCCCGCTGTTCCTTTTCTCCCCGCACGATCTCATTAAAAATCCTTCCGTCCTTCAGGAAAAGAACACGTCTCCCAAAGCTGGCACAATAGAAAGCCCCCTGCTTTCCCGTGTTCAGATAAATATGTCCCGCACTCACACAGTCCACAGTGGAAATACAGTTAAGCAGCGTTGTCTTGCCGGAGCCGGAGGCTCCCATGATACCAGTGAACTCACCTTCCTCCACCTGAAAGCTCAGGCCGTCTAGTGCTTTTTTCAGATTCTCCTTCGTGCCGTAATACTTTTCTATCTGTTCCGCTCTCAAAACCTCTGTCATCTTTTCTTCCCCGCCTTTCTTCTTAAAATGCAAATGCGCATGCCTGCCGGATCACTGCATTCTTTTTACTTTTCTATTATAAAGAAAATGAGGCCGGGATACCTGTGATCTTACCGAATGTTATCTTACACTTTCGTAAGATGGAGGCAGATGTTCCGTTTGTATTGCTGTGGGCATTTCAAATATGATCCTTGTATACTCCCCCCATACTGACTCTGCCCGTACAGCCATTCCCAGCTTTTTACAGAGTTCTCTGCAGATATACAGACCCATTCCCGTAGACTCCCTGTTTTTTCTGCCATTGCTGCCTGTGAATCCCTTGTCAAATATTCTCCCTATTTCACTGTCCCGGATTCCGCATCCATTATCCTCCACAGACAGGAACACAGTGCTCTCGTTTTGTTTGGCCTCTATTTTTATGCAGGGGGATTCCCCCATATATTTCAGACTATTTGACAATACCTGCCGCAGCATAAAGGTCAGCCACTTGCTGTCTGTACTGGCTTCTGCCTTAAGGCCCTCTGTCTCGATCCTTACACCTCTCTGTCTGAAAGTCTCCTGGTCTGCCGCTGCAGCCTGTGCCACGCAGGATTCCATTGAGGTTTTTCGTATGATATAATCCTGTTCCGGGTTTTCCATCCGGCTCATATAGAGAGCCTGCTCAATCTCCCTGTCTATATTTTCCAGGCTTTTTAAGATCCGGCGGTTTTCTTTCTTTTTATCATTTTCACATATGAGCTGGGCTGAAGTGAGGGGCAGCTTAACCTGGTGTACCCAGTTCTCCACATATTCCTGATAAGCTCTGCGCCTCTGCTCAGCCTCAAAGACCTGCTCCTCCATGGCCTTCATGGAAATCTTCATGGCCTCCCAGTATTTCTTTCCCTCCCAGGTATCCGGGGCTTTTAAAACCTCTGTGACCAGCCACGGTTTTTCCATCTCCCTGGCGGTCTCCATAAGCTGTGTAAAATATTTTCTCTCCCTGTAAAAAGAAAACCCGGTCCAGGCAGCAAAAATCCCGAACCAGGTGATCAGAAGCAGCGCTGCTTCCCTTGTCTGTACCCCAAGCGCCGTCAAAAAAACAAAAAGTGCCCAGGCTGCTCCCAGCTGCAGAAGCACCACGCCTGTTTTGTCTCCTAAAAACTCTCTGAATTTCATACCTTATATCCCATCCCCCTCTTTGTCTGTATCAGACCGGGCAGGCCTATGGAGGCCAGCTTCTCCCTGAGTCTGCGCACATTTACGCTGAGTGTGTTGTCATCAATATAAATCTGGTTTTCCCAGAGATGATCCATCAGTTCCTCCCGGCTCACAACATTTCCGGCATGTTCAAAAAGCCTGCACAGTATCTTCTGTTCATTTCTGCCAAGCTCCAGACTCTTTTCCCCATAAGTCAGCCGGGCAGCCCCCAGATCAAGGGTGATGCCCCTATATTCCAGAACCGCAGGCTTTTCCGGTCCTTTGGTTCTGCGCAGCACGGTCTGTATCCGTGCCAGCAGGATCGGTGCCTTATAGGGTTTTGTGATAAAATCATCCCCGCCGCTTTGCAGGGCTTCCAGTTCATCCATGGAAGTGCTGCGGCCTGTAAGGAAGATCACAGGAAGTGAACACACGGTTCTGATCTCCCTGCACAGGGCAAATCCGTCCTGCCCCGGCAGATTAATGTCCAACAGGATCAGATCAGGGCCCGTCTCTTCTATGATATCCCTGATGCTTCCTCTTCCGTCCCAGAAAACGGCCGCGTATCCCTGGTTTTTCAAAACAGAGGACAGACCCCAGGCGATCTCTTCCTCGTCCTCCACGATCAATGTCTTATCCATGTTCTGTCCTCCTCTGTTACAAAGCCCCAGGCAGAACCGCCTTTAGCGGTGGAATTCCTGTCCAGGCACTGAACTGCTGCTTTTCTCTTTAAAAGATAAAAGAACAGAGTATACTCACATACTCTGTTCTGTAAAATCGGAAATCCGGCATTTCTCTACCTTGTCTCCAGAAAATAATTTTCTTTCACTGCCCTTTCATCTGTGGGATATGCCTCCAGATAAGCAGCAATTTTCTCTTTTGCGGACGCATAGTCCATTTTCTTTTCATAGGCCACGATTTCATTGAACAGAAGTGCCTGTCTCTCGTCCTGGTCTCCTGTATCCAGTCCCTTCTGGATATTGGAGAGCGCACTGTCATAGTCCCCGTCCAGGATATCACAGTAAGCCATACCGTTGTAAGCTTTTGCCTGCAGTGACTGTTCACTCAGGCTCTCTTTATAATTGGCCCGGGCATTGGCTGTATCTCCCTGTTCCGCATATACCTTGCCCAGATAAATGGACGCCTCCTTATATCCGTCGTTGTAGGATGTGGTCAGCTCCTTCTTGGCCTCATCATACTCCTCCAGATAATAGTAGACACGGCCTCTGTCGTAGTGGTCCTGTTCATCGCTGCCCTCAATATCCAGAGCCAACTCCAGATAGGACTCCCCGTCCGCCTTCATGTCACACTCTTCGTACACACGGTAAATCTCCAGATAGTCATTGTACTCTTTGGAATCCGCCACCACTTTTCCAAAGTCGGAAGCGGCCTTGTCATACTGGTCTAAATGAAGATAGGCAGTTCCCCTGAGGAAATATCCCTCTTTACTGTTCTTCACATCCAGCAGCTGGTCGCAGGTAGCCGCACTTCCCTCAAAATCGCCTCTCTGATACTGTACTACAGCCAGATAAGCCAGTATATCGGCTCTCAGGGCCTTCTCAGAGTCAGCAGCCAGGTCCCTGGCTTTTTCCAGGGCCTGCTGTGCCTCCTCGTATTTTCCCATTTTCAGATAGGCAATGCCCTCTCCCCTGAGCGCCTCCACCTCATACTTTTCCTCAGCGATGGCCAGTTCAAAGTTTTCTATGGCACTCTGATAGTTTTTCCCCTCTAAATCTTCCGCACCCAGTTCATAATAGCTGGGCCTCTCTTTTTGGCATCCCGCCATAAGGCAGAGGATGCATCCTGTCAGTACAATAAATTTTCCCTTCACAAATAAGTTCCCCGTCTGCTTACTGCACGATCAGATTCTCAGACCTCATGACAGCAATCACTCTATCTACATTTTCTTCACAGATTTCATTGGAAGCTGCCTCCACCATAACGCGGATAACAGGCTCCGTACCACTTTCACGCACCAGGATCCTTCCGTCATCTCCCAGGACTTTTTCCACCTCTGCGATGGCTTTTATCACTTCCGGATTCTCTCTGGCTTCTTTCTTATCATATACCCGCACATTTTTCAGTACCTGGGGATAAATCTTCACTTCTTTTGTCAGCACGCTGAGGGGCTGTTTTTTCTCTATGATAACTTCCATCAGTTTCAGGGAAGTGAGAATTCCGTCACCTGTGGTGGCGTGTTTTGAGAAGATAATATGACCGGACTGCTCACCTCCGATGGAGTGGCCGTTTGCCATCATATTCTCACAGACATATTTGTCTCCCACGGCTGTTTTCTCGTATGCGATGCCCTCTCTTTCACAGGCTTTGTAAAGGCCCAGGTTGGACATGATGGTGGTGACAATAGTGTTGTTGTTTAACTTGCCCTGCTCCTGCATGAATTTGCCGCACACATACATGATCAGGTCGCCGTTCACTTCCTCACCGTTTTCATCCACTGCGATACAGCGGTCAGCATCCCCATCATAGGCAAAGCCCACATCCAGGTGGTTTTCCCTGACAAAGTTTTTCAGCTCCTCAATATGTGTGGAACCGCAGTTTGTATTGATATTAGTCCCGTCCGGGTCATTGTGGATCACATAGGTCTTGGCTCCCAGTGCGTCAAATACACTCTTCGCAATGGCGGACGCACTGCCGTTGGCGCAGTCAAGTCCCACTCTTTTATTCTTAAAAGCACGTGTCGGAATGGAGATCAGATAGCCGATATAGCGGTTCCTTCCTGCTGAAAAGTCAACGGTACGGCCGATATCTTCTCTCTTTGCCAGCGGCAGCTCCGGTACCTTTCCGTCAATGTAGGCTTCGATCTGCTCCTCAACAGATGCCTCCATCTTCTGTCCATTGCCGTTGATGATCTTGATCCCGTTGTCATAGAAAGGATTATGGCTGGCAGAGATCATGATACCGCAGTCAAAGTTCTCTGTGCGCACAACATAGGAAACACTTGGTGTTGTTGTCACGTGCAGAAGATATACATCCGCGCCGGATGCTGTCAGACCGGCAACCAGTGAGTATTCAAACATATAGCTGCTTCTTCTGGTATCCTTGCCTATTACGATCTGAGCCTTATGTTCCTGTCCGAAATACCATCCCAGGAAACGTCCCACTTTAAACGCATGCTCAACTGTCAGGTTTACGTTAGCTTCCCCGCGGAAACCGTCTGTTCCAAAATATTTTCCCATAACTGACTCCTTATACAAATATTCCATTTTTTTGTCTTTTCGTTACCGTATTATAAAATATCATATTTCCGGTTATTTGTCACTGTTATTGCGAAATCTTTATCCGCCTGCTGATGTTTACAATGGTGTATTTTCCGGCCTTGCCCATTATGCGTATAAATTTTCCGCGTAAGCACCCTGCCTCACCAGATCAGAAAAAGCCTCTGTCACTTTTTCCTTGTCCTCCTGGTATGTAACGCCAAACCAGGTGTCATGTGTCTTTAAAACTGCCACATCCGCTTTCTGTTCTTTGATGAGTTTATCCACGATCGTTGGAAGCAGATATTCCTTTTTCAGATCCTCAGGTCCGCATTCCTTCAAAAACTCCACAAATCCCTCTTCCAGAGTCTTTAAGAATGCAGGTGTCAGTCCCCACATATTCATGGATACCAGATTTTTGGGGTCCAGCATACGCAGACTTTTGTCCTCATTCTCCACTGCAGGGCCTTTTGCTGTCTTTTTAATATTATAGGTCTCAGCAATCCCCACCAGATTTTTATTGTCATCCAGGGAACAGATACCTCTTGTCACAGAACCGTTGTCACTCAATGTGTTCTCCAGGATAAAGCCTGCCATACAGATATCCAGCTTTCCTGTGTCCTGATGCTCTTCCACCAGATAGTCGTGGATTTTCACATAGGCTTCTTTGCCGTAGTAATCATCTGCGTTGATAACAATGAACGGCTCAGAGAGCACATCCTTAGCTGCCAGGATCGCCTGACCGGTTCCCCACGGCTTTGTGCGCTTTTGCGGACAGGTAAAGCCTTCGGGAAGGTCGTGCAGGTCCTGGAATACATATTCCACCTCTGCTGTTTTTTCAATCCTGTTTCCGATCACCTCACGGAACTCTTCCTCTATATCTTTTCTGATGATAAATACAATCTTGTTGAATCCTGCCTCCAGGGCATCGTGAATGGAATAGTCCATGATGATCTCTCCGCTCGGACCTACTTTTGCGAGCTGCTTGATTCCTTTTCCAAAGCGGCTGCCGATTCCGGCTGCCATGATTACCAGTGCAGTTTTTTTCATGATTTTTCTCCCGTTCCTCATTCCTATATTCTATATGTTCCCGGCCAGCCTGCCTGTATGTCAAGCCGGCAGTATACCAATTACCATTTTTACCAAAAAATACTTACTTCCATAATATATTACAATTTACAGGGAAATGCAATGTCATTTTCCTTATGGTAACAGGAAACCTGCCCTTATTTTTCAGGAACTATTCCTGATTACGGTTTCTATTGTATCATAGATATGCTGTCATACACAACCTGGAATTCCCGTATGAGTACGTTTTTCATAACAGTTCAGACTTCCACTGTCCCGCCAGGTGCTGCCCTGCATTTGCAGAGCAATTCCAAAACAGACACGCGCCAGACTGCGGCTTTTGCAGTCTGTGTGCATGCTTTTTGCTATGAAGGCGAAAGATTGAATAGGTACCGTCCCCTCTGTTGCCGTATCCAAAATCCCCCTTATCAGCCTATTACAGCTAATAAGGGGGATCTATTACCACAGCACAAGGGCTGTGCTCTCAATTATTTTTCATTCATCTTCGTCAGCTTTGCCGCCTGGTCCGCAGCAGTCAGACTGTCAATAATTTCTTCCAGATCGCCGTTCAGTACACCATCCAGACGGTGGAGTGTCAGCTTGATCCTGTGGTCAGTCACCCGTCCCTGGGGGAAGTTGTAGGTTCTGATCTTTTCAGAACGGTCTCCTGTACCCACCTGGCTTCTTCTGGCTTCCGCTTCCTCGTCGTGGCGCTTCTCCAGTTCCATCTCATACAGTCTGGATCGCAAGACCTTCAGCGCCTTGTCCTTGTTCTTGAGCTGTGACTTTTCATCCTGGCAGGAGATGACGATCCCTGTGGGGATATGGGTCAGACGCACCGCGGAGTCTGTGGTATTGACACACTGTCCGCCGTTTCCGGAAGCACGGAACACGTCGAACTTACAGTCATTCATATCAAGGTGGAAATCAATCTCCTCTGCCTCCGGCATGATGGCCACGGTTATAGTGGAGGTATGGATCCGTCCGCCGCTCTCTGTCTCGGGCACACGCTGCACCCGATGTACACCGCTTTCATACTTCAGCCTGGAATAAGCGCCTCTTCCGTTGATCATAAAGGTGACCTCTTTGAAACCGCCGATGCCGTTCTCATTGAGACTCATCATATCTGTCTTCCAGTTCTGGGATTCTGCAAATTTTACATACATGCGGTAGATCTCTGCGGCAAAAAGTGCTGCCTCATCCCCGCCGGCCCCTGCTCTGATCTCCACAATAACATTTTTCTCGTCATTGGGGTCTTTTGGCAGAAGTAAGATCTTCAGATCACGCTCCAGCTCCTCGATACGCTTCTTGGCATCTGAAAGCTCTTCCTTGAGCATTTCCCGCATCTCAGGGTCTGATTCTTCGTCCAGCATCATAAGACTGTCTTCCACTGTCTGCTTACAGTTTTTATATTCACGATACGCATCCGCTATGGGCTGCAGGTCGCTCTGTTCCTTCATCAGCTTCTGGAAGCGCGCCGTGTCATTCGCTACGGTAGGCTCATTTAATTCATTTAAAATCTCCTCCAGGCGAATCAAAATATCATCTAACTTATCAAACATGGTGTTCCTCCTGTTTCTTTCTTCCCAGCACCACCCGGTCAAGGCCTGCCAGGTCTTTCACTACTCTTGTCTCTTCATATCCGGCGTTTTCCAACATAAGGCGCACCGGGCCGCCCTGATCATATCCGATCTCAAATGCCAGGATTCCTCCCGGCTTCAGATATCCGCCGGCTTCATGGGATATCTTCCTGTAAAAATACAGTCCGTCCGCGGTTCCGTCAAGTGCCATTCTCGGCTCATGGTCCCTTACCTCCTCCATGAGACTGTCAATGACATGACTCTCTATATAAGGGGGGTTGGAGACGATGATATCATACGTCCCGCTGATATTTGAAAACAGATCACTCTTCTTCCAGACAGCCGTAATCCCCAGCTCCCTGCTGTTTCTCTCAGCCACAGAAAGGGCATCTCCTGACAGATCAGCGCCTGTCCCCTCCGCTTCTTTCAAAACGGACAAAAGAGCCAGCAAAATGCAGCCGCTGCCTGTGCACATATCCAGGATTCTGAATCTGCTGCTGCCTGCCTGCATCTTCCCGGCTTCGAGGAGAACCTCCTCAACCAGAACTTCCGTATCCAGACGCGGGGTGAGCACACGCTCATCCACATAGAATTTCAGTCCGCAGAACCAGGCCTCATGGGTGATATGCTGGAGAGGGATACGCTGCGCGCGCCTCTGTATCATATTCCTGTAACTCTCTGCCTGGTCTTTCGGCATTTCCTCTGTCTCCCTCAGAAAATAGGAAGCCCGCGTCATACCTGTCACATATTCCATCAGAAGCCATGCATCTGCAGTATGGTCTGCAATACCTGCCTCCTCCAGTGTCTTTCTTCCTTCTAACTGAAGTTCTCTATACGTCTGCATAACAGCCCTCTCCTGTTATACATCTGTGTGAAGCAGCAGTCTGCCCCAGCTCCGCCTGCGCGATTTCCTTTCCGGCATCCGGAAAATTCTCCAGAAGATATGCTTTCCAGTCAAAGACTGCCTCCACCGCTGCTATGGCAACCTCCGCCATATCCGGTGTAGGTTCTTTTGTAGTCAGCTTCTGCATGGCCATACCGGGCTTGGAAAGAGCGCACACAATGGGATTCTCACTTCTTCCCGCCAGACGGATGATCTCATAGGAAATACCTGCTATCACCGGCACCAGCAGTATACGGATCACAACGCGCAGCCACATGGTATGTACCGGCACAACAGCAAAAAATCCCAGAAAAAATATAATACTCACAATAATAACAAAAAATAAAAAGCTGGTTCCGCAGCGTTTGTGGAGTCTGGAACTTTCCATGACATTTTCCACGGTCAGAGCTTTTCCATGTTCCACACAGTTGATGCACTTGTGCTCCGCCCCATGGTACATGAACACTCTCTGGATATCCTCCATCTTGGAGATCAGGAGCAGATATCCCAAAAAGAGCAGAATTCTCACAAGTGCCTCCGCCAGAGTCACCCCTGTCTCAGACGCTCCTACCTTATGAAGCAGGCTGGCGATCAGATAGGGCAGTACCATAAAAAGACCAATGGAAAGGACAACTGAAAATATCACGGTTCCTGTCATCAGGATATTTTCCATCTTCTTCTGCTTTGCGTCGTATTTTTCCCGGTCTTCCTTGTTCAGAGCTTCTCTCTTCCTGATCTCCTCCTCTTCCTCCTCAAAGAACGTGGCAGAGTACATCAGACATTTTGTACCCACCACCAGGGAATCAATAAAATTGAACACCCCTCTGATAATAGGAAGAGAAAGAATTTTTTTGTTCTTGATAAAACTCTTGTAGTCTTCTATCTTAACTTCAATCTCTTTATCCGGCTTTCTGACAGCTATGGAATACTGGTCCTGATGACGCATCATGATGCCTTCCATGACCGCCTGTCCGCCGATGTTGGATGATTTCATCTATACCTCCATAAGATCCCGATCCCAAAGGCAGCTCTTGCGATACCAAAGCAGAGAGACTGCCCGGGAGATACAATAAGAGGCTGAAGTCCTAAAACCTCAGCCTCTCCCGTTTTTTTATTTGTCCATGCCGTATTTTTTGTTGAACTTATCAATACGTCCACGAGCCTGTGCAGCTTTCTGCTGTCCTGTATAGAAAGGATGACATTTAGAGCAAACTTCTACGTGGAGTTCTTTCTTTGTAGAACCTGTTTTAAATGTATTTCCACAGTTGCATACTACTGTACATTCCTGGTAGTTTGGATGGATTCCTTCTTTCATCTTTTTCACCTCTTCTATCGTTTGTTATTTATCTTTATTTTGCGTTTTACAAATTCAAACAGCTTTTAAATTATAGCATATGATTTTTATAAATGCAAGTATTATTATAGAAATCGTTGTTTTTTCACTGTCTGCACAAATTCGTTGTTATTGCGGGTATGTGCGAACATATTCAGGATGTTTTCCAGGGCGTCATCCGCCTTCATACCGTTCAGGGCTTTGCGCATGATATCCACTGCTTCATGCTCTTCTTTTGTGAGCAGAAGGTCCTCTCTCCTGGTTCCTGATTTGGCAATATCAATGGCCGGGAATACACGTTTCTCCTGAAGTCTTCTGTCCAGCACCAGCTCCATGTTACCGGTACCCTTGAATTCCTCGTAGACCACATCATCCATCTTGCTTCCTGTATCCACAAGGGCTGTAGCAAGGATGGTAAGGCTTCCGCCCTCTCTCATATTCCTGGCAGCACCAAAGAAACGCTTGGGCATATGCAGGGCTGCCGGGTCAAGACCACCGGACAGCGTACGGCCGCTGGGCGGAACTGTCAGGTTGTAGGCTCTGGCCAGTCTTGTGATACTGTCTATGAAGATGGTCACATCCTTCTTATGTTCAACCAGACGTTTTGCACGCTCTATGGTCATCTCGGAAACTCTCTTGTGGTGCTCCGGCAGCTCATCAAAGGTGGAATAGATGATTTCCACATTCGGTCCCTGGATGGCCTCCCTGATATCGGTAACCTCTTCCGGACGCTCATCGATCAGAAGGATGATCAGATGCATCTCCGGACTGTTTTTCAAAATGGATTTGGCGGCGTCTTTTAAAAGGGTTGTCTTACCGGCTTTTGGCGGTGATACGATCATTCCCCTCTGTCCCTTGCCGATAGGGCTTACCAGATCCACGATCCGCATGGCAAGGCTTCCGCCCGGACGCTCCAGGTGAAGTCTCTCATTGGGGAATATGGGGGTCATATCCTCAAAATTGAGCCTGCGCATCTCATTGGGCTTGATCCCATTGATGGAGGTCACGTACAGAAGGGCAGAAAATTTTTCATTCTGGCTCTTCACTCTTGTATTGCCCCGCAGGATATCCCCGGTCTTCAAATTGAATCTGCGGATCTGTGAGGGAGACACATACACGTCATTCTCACCCGGCAGATAATTCTCACTTCGGATAAATCCGTATCCGTCGGGCAGAACTTCCAGAATACCACTTACACTCATGCCGCTGTCAAGATCCGACTGCTCCATAGGCGGACGCTCTGTACGGCTCTCCTGCCTGGACTCCTGGCGCTCGTCCTGACGATTCGATGCTCTGCTCTCCTGTCGTTCTTCCTGACGATTCGATACTCTGCTCTCCTGGCGCTCTTCTGTTTTGCCTGCTCTTGCCCCGTTTCTTGATTCCTGCTCATTTTCCCGGGGGGTACTGCTCTCCTTCATCTGGCGTTCTTTCTCGTCTTCCTGGACCATGCGCTCCACCAGTTCACTTTTTTTCAAGGTGGAAATTCCTTTCATACCTCTGGCCTTAGCTATTTCTTTTAATGCCCCCAAAGACAGGGACTCATACTTTTCTCTCATTATATTGATCCTTTCTTTAAAAATCTGTAGCTGTCCAATACACTCACGGCTGCGGACAAAAATCGTAACAAATGGGTAATCGTCTGATTCGACATGAATAGATCTATGAATATTTCCGGTTCTTTTTTAATCCTATCATACTTTCTGGAAAAAAGCAAAAGAATAATATATCTTATTGTCATCTGTCCTTTCTTATTTTATAATATAGAAAAAGAAAAGGAGACTGAATTTAATGAAATTTCAAATGATACATGAAAATTATAACGTAGCTGACCTGTCACGCTCCCTGGCATTTTATGAGGAGGCACTGGGGCTTACGGAAAAACGGCGTATCACCGCTGATGACGGTTCCTTTATCATCGTGTACGTGGGAAATGAGACAACAGACTTTGAATTGGAACTGACATGGCTCCGCGACAGAGAAGAGCCATATAATCTAGGTGACAATGAATTCCATCTGGCCTTCCGGACAGATAACTTTGAAGAATCCCACAGTCTTCATGAAAAAATGGGATGTATCTGTTTTGAAAATCATGATATGGGCATTTATTTCATCTCAGACCCGGACGGCTACTGGCTGGAGGTTGTTCCCGCCAAATGATCCCCAATGCATGGGAGGGATATCCCATATTTAAGGGCTGCTGCATCAGGTAAAACCTCTGATGCGCAGTCCTTCTATGAGTGACAGTTCAGCCTTCCACTATCCCGGGAGGTGTTGCATTGTATGGGAAGCTGCCGGCCCCCGCAGGCAGGATCTCCCTGCCAACGCTGTCAGGTTCATGCCGTGTCAGTTCATGCCGATCCTGGGAACCTCCTGGCCCCGGAGAAGGATTCTCGGACCGCCGGTGTGTTCAATATATTCCTTAGTGATTATCACTTCCCCAATATTCTCATCCTTGGGAATTTCATACATGATATCCAGCATGTATTCCTCCAAAATAGCGCGCAGCGCTCTGGCTCCTGTGTGTTTCTCCAACGCCATCTTAGCGATGGCGCCCAAAGCCCCGTCGTCAAATTCCAGCTTCACCTCATCCAGTGCCAGCAGTTTCTGGTACTGTTTTAAAATAGCATTCTTAGGCTCTTTGAGTATCTGTACCAGCATCTCCTCTGTCAGCCCGCTGAGTGTGAAGATTATGGGAAGACGTCCCAAAAATTCAGGGATCATTCCAAATTTCTTCAGATCATCCACAATAACCTTATCCAATATATTGGCATCATGGTCGTACTTATCCTTCAGATCTGCGAAGAAGCCGATGGATGCCTGCTTATTCAGACGCTCCTTGATAATATTCTCCAGATCCGGAAATGCCCCGCCGCAGATAAACAGAATGTTCCTTGTGTCCACAGTGGTCAGGGGCACCATGGCATTCTTGCTGTTGGCTCCCACCGGAACCTCCACCTCGCTGCCCTCCAAAAGCTTCAGCATTCCCTGCTGTACAGCCTCACCGCTTACGTCCCTCTGGTTTGTATTCTTTTTCTTGGCAATTTTATCAATCTCATCAATAAATATAATGCCGTGTTCAGCGCGCTCTACGTCATTGCCTGCAGCCGCCAGAAGCTTGCTGACAACACTCTCAATGTCATCACCGATATAGCCCGCCTCGGTCAGGGAGGTGGCGTCCGTGATGGCCAGGGGTACGTCCAAAAGTCTGGCCAAGGTCTTCACAAGGTATGTCTTGCCGCTACCTGTCGGCCCGATCATCAGCATGTTGGACTTTTCAATTTCAATATCATCTTCCCTGTCCGCAAACACTCTCTTATAGTGGTTGTACACAGCCACTGACATGACTTTCTTTGCCCGCTCCTGTCCGATCACATATTCGTCCAGGCTGGCTTTTATTTTGTGAGGCGCGGGAATACTTCTGATGTCAAATGCCTTTGGCGCTGTGTTCTCCTGCTTTGGCTCCTCTTTTTTCTTCTTCACCCGCTGACGCTTTGGAATCTGGTTCTGCAGCGTGTTCAGATCGATCATGCTCACATTTGGCATGTTCTTCATTAAATCATTGTAATCAATAGGCGCGTTGTTCATTGTGTCAAAGCTCTTCTGCATGCATTCCACACAGATATGGATATCGTTCGGCAGATCGATCATCTTCCCCGCCTTACTCTCCGGTCTTCTGCACATGAAACATATTTTCTCATAATCTTCCTCATCATTTGAGGCGTTGTCTGCTGTTGTTTTGTCTTTATCGGATTTCTCCAAATAGTCCTTATCGTCTGCCATTTCCTGTTATACCTGCCTTTTCTATATAAAATCAACACTAAAAAGTTTCTTTATCGTTTGTGGGTATCTTATCACAAAATTGTATGAGTAACAAGTAAACTTTTCATTAACTGCCTTCCCCAACTAACTAAAAGGTGTCTGCCTGCACGCTGGCGCATACAGGCAGACACCTTTCTCTATAGTTTTGGACCTTAACGGTTCTTTTCATCTTCTGTGGTTGTTGTCTTGGCATCTTTCTTGGCACCCAGAGTCACTGTGATGGTCTGCTCTTTGTACTCCCCGTTCTGGGCACGTGAGATGACAAAATCCACGCTCTCCCCTGCTTCGTAGTATTGCAGTCTCTCGATCAGCTCATCCCTGGTATTCAGGCTTGTGCCATCAATTTTCAGGATGACATCACCCTTCTGGATTCCTGCCTGTGCTGCAGGACCGTCTTCTTCCAGGCTGTACACAAAGACACCTACCGGCATACCATATACCTGAACAGCCTCAGATGTCACATCCGTACACGTAATTCCCAGATATGACGCCTTACTCTCATCCTCCACCTTATATCTGGTCTCTTTGCTCATCAGGTCATCCAGGATTGGCTCTGCTTTAGAGATAGGAATTGCAAATCCCACACCTTCCACCTCATTGGACGCGATTTTTGCAGAGTTGATACCTACCAGTTCCCCGTTCATATTCAAAAGCGCACCGCCGCTGTTTCCGGGGTTTATCGCTGCATCTGTCTGGATAAAGGTACTGTTGGCATTCTCGGAGCTTACCTGGCGGTTCAGGGCACTCACATAACCGCTGGTCACAGACTGTCCGTATCCAAGGGCATTTCCAATCGCCACTACCTGATCTCCCATAGCCAGGGCATCAGAATCACCGATAGATGCCACTTTGATCTCCTCCAGAATATCCTGGGGAATATCAGAGAGCTTTACAGAGATCACTGCAAGATCATTGTCAGCATCTGTGCCCTTCACCTGAGCCGCAACTGCGCTTCCCGGATTATCAGAACCGTCGTCTTCAGTATCATTCTGTCCGCTGCTTGTTTTCTCCACCTGGGAACTTGTAACAGCACTGCCGTCCTGGTTGGTAAAGAATACGGTGAGGGAATCCGCACCGCTCACCACATGATTGTTGGTGGCTATAAGGAGTTCCGTATCATTCTGGCTGACGATAATTCCCGAACCGCTGCTTTTTGCCTCCTGAGACTGCTCGCCGTAGAAGTACTTATAAATGTCAGGAAGTTCCTGAACACTCACACCCACAATGGATACAATAGAGGGCATGGCATTCTTGGCCACCTGCGCAACGGTTGTACCGGATGTATCGGAGCTGCCTGTGCTGATGGCGTCATTTCCCTTTGAGGCGTTGTCTCCGGTAGTCTGGGTGCTCTCTATCTTTACATTCTCTTTTGGGATTGCTTTGCCGCCCACATAATTCGTGGCCTGAAAAACCACACCTGCCACCAGACCGAAGACTGCTGCGCAGGCTGCCGCTGTGCCCAGCTTCTTTCCGATTCCGCCCTGTGGTCTTTTGGGTTTCTCTTTTTTATTATTTTCCGGAGGAACCGGAGAAGTGAATCTGTAGGAATCATAATTTTTCTTCTGTTCCTTCTCATACCACTCTTCTTTTTTCGGTTCGCTCTTGTAAGATCTGGCGTACACCGGATTCTCCGACGTGGGAACTGCGGCGGGATCACCTTTGCTCTGCTGTGCATTGGCTGCAGCCGCTTCCGCCATTACGTCCCCATTCCCATAGTTGGGTGCCCCAGTTCCTGCCGCCGAACCAGGTGTTGTCTGTTCCGGTGATTCCGGCGCTGCCTGTTCTGGTGATACCGGTGCTGCCTGTTCCAGTGATTCCGGTGCTGCCTGTTCCGGTTGTGACGGCCTTTCATCTACTGTATCTTTCATTGTAAAATTCACTCCGCCAGGAGTTTCTATATCGGAAGCACTCTCCTGCGGTCCCTTATGTTCTTCCGCCATACCGCGGTCCTCATTCATGCCCTCTTTAAATTCTTCACTCATAACACATTCTCCCTTCGCTGCTATCTATTACTTTAGTAACTATTCTGTAAGGGTACTGAACAGTTACATTGCCTTTTTATCTTTCTGAACATAGTCTACCAGGCATTTGTGTTCAAATTGTGATAAAACAGCAAAGAAAAGATGAAATTCTACTCTACAGTCACAGATTTTGCCAGATTTCTCGGTTTATCCACATCCAGGCCTTTTCCCAGTGATACGTAATATGCAAAAAGCTGAAGAGGCACTACTGCCAGAGAGTTGGTGAAATATTTATTGGTCTTTGGCAGGTAGATCACATAATCTGCTGTTTTTTCAATCTCTGTGTTGCCCACATTTGTCACAGCCAGCACAAACGCGCCTCTTGTCTTGACTTCCTGGATATTGCTGAGGGTTTTCTTGTACAGCTCCTCCTGGGTGGCAACCGCGGTCACCAGGGTATCCTCCTCGATCAGGGAGATGGTACCGTGCTTTAATTCCCCTGCCGCGTACGCCTCTGAATGGATATAGGAGATTTCCTTTAATTTCAGGGAACCTTCCAGTGAGATCGCATAATCCAGACCCCTGCCGATAAAAAACACATGCTCTGTAGCCAGATAACGGTTGGCAAATTTCTGGATCCTCTTTTTGTTCTCCAGAAGCATTTCAATCTGTCCCGGAAGTTTCTTTAGATCCTCCACCATCTCTGCCATCTGCGCATCGTCGATCTCACCCCTGGCTTTTGCGAATTTCAGTGCCAGCAGGTAGTGGGCGATCAGTTGTGTGCTGTATGCTTTTGTGGTTGCAACGGCAATCTCCGGACCGGCCCAGGTATACATCACATTGTCTGCTTCTCTGGCAATGGAGCTTCCCACTACATTGACAATTCCCAACACCTTGATCCCGTGTTCCTTCGCCTCCCGGAGCGCTGCCAGGGAATCCGCAGTTTCTCCTGACTGGCTCACGATGATCGCCAGGGTATCCGGCTCATAGATGGGATGGCGGTAGCGGAACTCACTGGCCAGATCTACCTCCACCGGAATTCTCGCAAGCCCCTCAAATACATATTTTGCGGACACGCAGGTGTGATAAGCGGAACCACAGGCGATCATATAGATCTTTCGTATACTGCGGATCTCATCGTCGGACATGCCCAGCTCTTCAATGACCACATTTCCGTCCTTAATGCGGGGATTCAGTGTATCACCTACTGCCTGGGGCTGTTCATACATTTCTTTGAGCATAAAAAACTCATAACCGCCTTTTTCAGCCGCATCTATATCCCACTCAATAGTGGTTGGCTCTTTCTCCAGCTCCTCCTCATCGATATTAAAGAAGGTAATGTCATTCTTTGTCATGCAGACAATCTCTTCATTCTCAATAAAGTACACATCTCTTGTGTATTTCAGCACTGCCGGTACGTCAGAAGCGATCAGGTTGCCCACACTGCTTCTGCCCACGATCAGGGGACTGTCTTTTCTCACAGCGTAAAGTTTATCCGGCTGATCACTGAACATGATTCCCAGCGCATAGGAGCCTTCCATGCGGTGCATGATCTTTGCGATAGTCTCCAGCGGATCCCCTTTATAGTAATAATCCAACAGGTGGGCGATGATCTCTGTATCTGTCTCAGACACAAATTCATAGCCTTTGGATTCCAGCTTCTTTTTCAGCTTCATATAGTTCTCAATGATCCCATTATGTACTACCACAATGGATCTGTCTTTATTAAAATGAGGATGAGCATTGACATCAGACGGCGAGCCGTGGGTTGCCCATCTGGTGTGCCCGATTCCCACTGTTCCCGGAAGAGTTGCCCCGCCGTGGGTGAGTTCATCCAGAATTTTTAATCTGCCCATGGATTTCATCATTTCAATGGATGTTCCATTATAGACAGCGATCCCCGCGGAATCATATCCTCTGTATTCCAGTTTCTCCAGGCCCTCCAGCAAAATAGGCGCTGCCTGTTCTTCTCCGATATAACCAACTATTCCACACATAATCATTTCCTCCATGTAGCCGGATTCCTCTTCATAAGATTTATCGTAACTGTTCAGTGCCCTTACAGTTACTATTTATCTTATTATCCGGTGTGTTTATCTTTCTATCCATGAAACATGGCTTATTTTAGCAGATTATTGTGTTGATGTCCAGTAAGAAGCGTTCATGGTGCAAAATTTTATTACGGATTTTGGCAGACGGCGATAGGATTTTCCCATCCGGTATCCCAGAAATTTAAATCCGCTCTTCACAACCAGCTCTGCGATGAGCCAGGGCTTGTGTATTTTACACAGGTATCCTGCTGTCTGCTTTACCAGACGGATGCCTTCACTCTCAGATCGGATACCTGCAAAGATTTCCGGATGGTCAGCCTGGGAGACCGCCAGATCAAAATTACGCCGGAACTGCTGCATACATCCATAGTTGTGGGAATGGATCACCTTGGCATCTGCCCGGTATGCCACACTGCCGCCATTAAGGATCAGCCGCCCGGCAAAAATCATATCCTCATTGAAAATAGTATGCGTGATAAACCCTCCCAGTTCCTCAAATGTGCTCCTTTTGTAAGCCGCACATACATTGGAGCAGAAAAAAGTTTTGATTCCCAGCTCCGGCAGATCTTCTTTGCTCTTGATGCTGCTCTCTGCCGGATAGTTGAAGGAACGTGTATACTTTTCAATGATCCTGCAGTCCTTGTCAGCAAGCTGTCTGCCGTAGGCTGCCCCTACCCGTGGGTCCTGAAAGGCCTTTACCAGTTCTTCCACCACATGTTCATCTGCCGGCACCGCATCCTGTGTAAAAAAGACCAGTATATTGCCTGTACTCATGGCCGCTGCCCTGGCTCTTGTTCCCCCGTGGTCAAACTCCTCTTTTTTCAAATGCTCCACCCGGACATTCTCGATTCCCTGGATCCAGGCATATTTCCAGTATTCTTTTTCTGTATTCATGATCAGGATTTCTTTTATGGGATAGGTCTGTCTCTTCAACCCATTCATCAGCTTCCTGAACTTTTCATCCGGTTTGTATACAGGTATGATCACTGTCACTGTATAAGAATCCATAGGCTCCCTCCTTTATATGGCACAGGGGATGCCGTGTTATACACACAACATCCCCTGCCGCTTTTCTTATTTTTATTCGTAAGAATCTTCCCCGCCGCTTCCATTGTCATAATTGTTACCGGAATCATCTGAACCGCCGTCGCTATATCCGCTGTCTCCGCCGTCACTGTAACCATTGTCATTATTGCTGCCGGAGTCATTGGAATCATCGTAATCGTCTCCGCTGTTGTAATCAGAGGAACCGCCGTCGCTGTAGTCGGAGGAATCACTGTAACCGGAAGACCCGCTGTCGCTGTAGTCGGAAGATCCACTGTCACTATAGTCGGAAGATCCGCTGTCGCTGTAGTCACTATAGTCGCTGTAATCACTGTCATTATTATCATCGGAACCGGCAGAACCGCTGCTGCCCGACTGCTTAAGAGCAGACCCGTCATAAGTAGATGCCCGTTCCGATATCAATGCTTTTTGTTCATCTGAAACATAAGAATTTCCGAATCCTGAAAAACCTGCTATATAATCGCTTCTCTTCTTTACTGTTTCAGAAGGTTCATAGCTCTCTTCGCCAAAAAGGAACTGATGCAGCGCCTTGACATTTGTCTCCAGAGTTGTAGGTATCACATAATCCTGGCCAACCGGACTTCTCTTCACCTCATCTCCCATTATGTTGCTTGTGGGGAATCCACTGGTCTCTCCCAGCTTATAGGATAAAATACCCATGCCCAGCTTTACTAGATCGCTCTTGCTGAAGTCCGTGGCGATCATAGGAAATACCTGATCCATAATATCGTTCAGTGTGGAAAGACTGGCTTTTTTCGCTTTTTCCACAATGAGGGAAATAATATATCTCTGACGCTCCGTACGCTTCATATCCCAGCCGCTGGTGTATCGGATACGGCAGTATGAGGTTGCCTGTACACCGTTCAGATGAAAAGATCCCAGGATTTCTGATTCCTGTTTGTCATCACCGGGATATTCCGGCATTTCGATAGGCTCATAGTCCATGCCTGTCACCTCTGAAGTCTCAACGCAGTAGTCATTCATATTCTTGATCTCGACATAGGTCATCTCCACGTCCAAACCGCCCAGACAGTCGATCGCCGTAGCCAAAGCCTTAAAATTCACAGCTACATAATTGGTGATATTCAAATCCAGGTTGGTGTTTATCATGGACATTGCCTGTGTGGGACCGCCGGTATTATATGCTGCATTACATCTGGTATAGACGTCATTGCCGATATTCACATACGTATCTCTGTAAAGTGAAACCAGCTTCACTTCCTTGGTGTCATTATTGATGCTGGCAATAATGGTCGTATCGCTCTGTCCTGATTTTACATTTTCTTCTCTATTATCCACACCAAACAAAGCAATATTGGTAAATCCCTTCAACGTTTTACTTCCAATTACATCCTCATTGACCTCAACCTTGCTTGCTTCCTCCGAGTTGTTGTCAAGATCCAGCTTGTTCATCTTTTCATTGACTTTCGCATATATGAAGAGTCCGCCCACCAAGATCAGCAGTACAAACAGTTCAATACCGAAAAGTACTCTTCTTTTTCTGCGCCTTCTGACGCTTTTGTTCTTTTTTGCCATTTCACTTCCCCTTATTTACTAATAAGCGTTTTTGTTTACAAAGCCTTTAAACACCGTGAGAAACAGTATCTTTATGTCAAGTCCGATGGTCCAGTTTTCAATGTAGTACAGGTCATACTCAATTCGTTTACGGATAGAAGTGTTTCCTCTGTATCCATTCACCTGAGCCCATCCTGTAAGTCCTGGGCGTACCTGATGTTTGATCATATATCTGGGAATCTCCTCCCGGAACTTCTCCACAAAGAAGGGGCGTTCCGGTCTGGGACCGACCAAACTCATCTCTCCGCGCAGCACATTGAAAAGCTGAGGCAGTTCGTCAATACTTGTTCTTCTCATGAATTTGCCGAAATTGGTGACCCTCGGGTCATCCTTAACGGTCCAGGCTTTTTTCTCCTCTTCAGGCGGCTGTACATCCATGGAGCGGAATTTGTACATCATAAAATTCCTATTGTGCAGACCCACCCTCTCCTGCTTATAAATAAGCGGCCCGGGAGATGTGATTTTTATCATGATCACCGAGAAAAGCATAACCGGTGAAAATAATACAATTGCGGCCAGTGCGCCTCCGAAATCCATAATGCGCTTGATCAGAGCATTAAAGGTATTGGAAAGGGGCACATATCGGATATTGATGACCGGCAGGCCCAGAATATCCTCTGTGTAAGGCTTTGTAGGGATGATACGGTTATAATCCGGTATAAACTTCGTGTGCACACCTGATTTTTCACAGAGCGCAACAATCTGTTCCAGACGGTAATATTCATTCAGCCCGAGAGTTATAGCGATCTCATCCAGATGGTTCTGCGGAAGAATCACCATTAAGTTTGCTATCCTCCCCAGCACTTTGATTCCCTTATACTCTGTACCGGCTTCAATATGGTCATCCAGAATCCCTCTCACCTTGTATCCCCACTGGGGATTGGCAAGTATACGGTCTATATATTCCTCTGCGGCACGGCTGTAGCCCACCAAAAGCACATGCTTCTGATTATATCCCTTGGAGCGCATCTGACGCAGTCCCAGGCGTATGAGGTTTCTGGAAACTGTCTCCAGAATAATATTGACCACGTAAAAAATAAAGATGACATGGCGGGAAAAGTCTATCTGCTTGACCAGATATAAGGCCCCGACAAACAGGAACATCCCAATGGTATTGGCCTTGATGATATTGGAAAGCTCCAGCCTTCTTCCCTGCATACGCTTAGGCGTATACATATTAAACGCATAATTTAATATCAAATATCCGGGCACAATGAACAGCAGCGCCGACATGTAGACCCGGAAAGGTAATCTTCCTTCATTGTCGTTCAGGAAAGGTACATAAAACTTAATGACCCACGCCAGAAAATAAGAGAGTGCAATCACAAAAGCATCGATCACCACCTGCAGACGGTTGAAATGCTTTTGGTTCTCTTTTATCAAGGTTTATCACCTTCTCTTCTTAATAATTCGCAGCCATCTACACTTTACTGTATCAGCTGGCTACGATAATTCTAACTAATAATACTATAAATCTTACGAAAAGGCAACAAAACATTTTCTGAAGACTCCTTAAGAAGGCAAAAAAAAGGCATTTTGCAGTTTTTTTCACCACAAAATGCCCTCTTTATATGTAACATCATTCCATATTTTTGTTAAAAACTTACAATTCCCCCACGATTTCCCTGCAGATTTCTTCTGCACTTTTTTTGTCCGTATCCACAATAAAATCTGCGGCTGCCATATATTTTTCTCTGCGCTTTTCCATAAGCGAACTGATGTACTCCACGGTTTTGTTGTCTTCAATGACAGGACGTTCATGGCTGTCCTTTACCCTCTCCAGGATCACCTCCGGTGAGGCTGACAAAAGTGCCACTCTGCCGTTCTTTTTCATCTCCGCAACATTGCGCTCCCGCATGGGCACACCGCCTCCGCAGGATATGACTACATTTTTTCTGTTCTGCAGCTCTATCAGAAGTTCTGTCTCCAGATCACGGAAGTATTCCTCCCCCCGTGTCTCAAATATCTCCGGTATGCTCATATTCTCCCGCTGGGAAATAAGCTGGTCCATCTCCACCACTTCCAGGCCATACATATCACTCAGTGTGCGGGCAATGGTGGATTTCCCCGCTCCCATAAATCCGATCAGGACAATATTACAGCCAAAATCTCGCTTGTCTCTCATGCTGTTCCCCTGTTTCTCTTTCTAGACCCTCTGCGCATCAGCCAGAAGGCACTGAACCGTTACTGGACTTTATTATAGCAGAAACAGGAAAAATAGCAATTATTTTTTCATCAGATGGCAAACAGGTCGTTGAACGCCTCACTCATGGTAGGATGTGTATAGATCTGATCACGCAGCACCTGATACGGAGCGCCCAGATCCATGGCCAGTTTTATGGTATTTATCATCTCATAGGACTCCTCACAAAGAAGCATTGCTCCCAGGATCTGTCCTGTCTCTTCCTGGATCACTGCCTTCAACATTCCCTGAGGATTCTTCAAAACCTGTGCTTTTGGAATGGCTGCCGCGGGAAGTTTTGCAATTTTCACCGGAATGCCTGCTTTTTTTGCCTCCGTCTCACTCATTCCCACACGGGAATAAGACGGGGAGATAAATACGCTGTAGGGAACCGCCTTTCTCTTTGAAAGGGCGTAGCTGCCTCCGTTCATCAAAGACCATATAATTCTGAAATCATCTAAGGAGGTATAGGTAAACTGCAGGCCGCCGTGTACATCTCCCATGGCCCAGATATTGTCAGCCGTGGTCTTCAGCTCATCGTCCACCACTACCGCGCCTCTCTTGTTCAGCTCAACCCCTGCCCGCTCCGGGCGCAGGCCCTCTGTGTTGGGTTTTCTTCCTGTTGCGATCAGCACGGCATCTGCCTCCAGGATTTCCTCCTGTCCCTTGAATGTCAGTTTTATCCGGGCATGCCCGTCTGCCCGGACAATCTCCTGGATCTGTGCTCCCAGTTTGAATGTCACGCCGCGGTTTTCCAGTACACCCTGAATGGCCTCCGCCACATCTCTGTCTTCTCTTGGGATCAGCACTTCCCCGTCCTGCAGGACCGTCACTTTTGTCCCAAAACCGGAATACATAGAAGAAAATTCAAGTCCGATATAACCGCCGCCCACGATCACCAACTGCTTTGGATATTCTCTCAGATCCATCAGTTCCGCGCTGGTGTATACATAAGGATTGCCTTCCAGGCCTTTGATGGACGGGATCACAGGGGTTCCCCCTGTGTTGATAAAAATTTTTTCTCCTTCAATTTCAAGAGTTTCCTCAGACGTTTTTATTTCCACAACCGTGTTGGAGACAAAAGACGCGGTTCCATTGTATACATCCACATTGGCCAGGTCATCCAGTTTTTTGAAATTCTTTTCCCTTAACATGGAAGTGAGCCGTCTCTTTTCATCTATAGCCGCCCCATAATCCGCAGCTCTCTCTTCCGGGGAAGCGTCTTTCTTATTAAATGCAAGTCCGGAGCTTCTGACCAGAGATTTTGACGGGATACAGCCCACATTGATACAGGTTCCGCCGTACATACCCGCATCTTTCTCGATCATTGCCACCTTTTTCCCCTGTCCTGCCAGCTTACCCGCCAGTGTCTTGCCGCCCTTGCCGAAACCGATAATCACCGCATCGTATTTTTTCATTTTCCTTTCCCCTTCTTTCCTTGGAAAATCTTTCTGTCAATATCCTCAATTGTGATCTGACTCAATTTTTCTCTGCACACTTCATTGAGCTGTCCGTAAATGTCATCCATGATATCCGCCATTCCCGAGGCCACCATGCAGTCCATATCAGGATTGCCGGACTTCCAGGAAGGGCACACTGCCTCTGTCTCCAATGCGTCATAGATCATGGCAAGGTTCACATCTGCCGCCTCCATGGAAGTGTGATACCCTCCATTTTGTCCCTCTTTTGTTGCAATGAGATCCTTCTTTTTCAGTTTTGCCATAACCTTTCTGATACGTGCCGGATTGGTACAGACATTCTTGGCCAGCTCCTCACTGGCCAGAGTCTCCTGCTTATGGTTCAGATAAACCAGCGCATGTACTGCAATTGCAAATTCACTTGTCATTTTTCTCACCCTCACTCCTGTTCTTTTTTATACTTGTGCATATAGCGCCCCGTTTACAGCTCCTGATGCAGTCGCCGCAGCGGATACACTCTCTGCTGTTGGGATTTTCCCATACACGGATATCCATCCTGCAGGCTCTCTGACAGCTTCCGCACTGATTGCACTTGGTCTCATCCACCTGATATCTGTACAGGGCAATGGGATTAAAGAGACCATAAATCGCTCCCAGAGGACATAAATACTTACAGAACGGCCTGTATATCATAATGGAAAGAAGTACCACCACTGCCAGTATTGCAGCCTTCCAGGCAAACAGAAAACCGACGGCTCCCTGCAGGTCATTATTTAAAAGTACCAGGGGAATTCCTGCTGTCAAGGTTCCGCTGGGACAGATAAACTGACAGAACCAGGGACTTCCCTGTCCGATGATATCCACATAGAACATAGGCAGCAGTATGACAAACACCACTAAAATCACATATTTCAGCCATACTAACAGCTTATGCCCCGGCAGGTTCTTCCTCTTTCGGAAAAATGGGATCTTGTAAAGCAAATCCTGTATAAGCCCGAAGGGGCACAGCCACCCGCACACAAATCTTCCGATCAGGGAACCGATAAAGATCAAAAAACCAATAATGTAAAAGGAAAACCGGTAATTCCGGCTCCCCAGCACTGCCTGCAGAGAACCAATGGGGCAGGCCCCAAGCGCTCCCGGACAGGAGTAACAGTTAAGTCCCGGCACACACAGTGCCTTGGTGGGTCCTTTATATATTTTTCCTTTGATAAATCCTAAAACATAGCCATTTGTCAGAGCAGTGAATCCCACCTGCACTATGAGCCGCAGCCTGTTTTTCATCTTCTGCAAGATATCAGCCAATTCCTATACACTCCAAACATATATTGATTGCTTTTGTAAGTACCGTATCTGCCTCTCCCCGGCTCACTCCAAAAATTATGAAGGCTGCCGCCGTAACGAGAAGCAGAGTTCTGATCACTGCCGCTCTTCTGTTACTCATTCTGCACCTTCTCAAGCATTTCGTCAATAACTGCTGTCCACTGCTTCTTACTCTTTGCCCCCGGATAAGTATCGCCTACCTGATTGCCGTCCTTATCCAGAAAGATGGTTGTGGGCACTACCTGCGCGTTTTTCAGGATCCTGTACTGCATATTTGCATCCTTGGGAATCACCAGGTGTGTGTAGTCCGCCTCTGTTTTCTTTACGATCTCAAGTGCCGTGTCATCTTCCGGCTGGCTCACATCGCTGATGATGCCTACCATCTGAAATCCCTTGTCTGCATATTCCCGGCTCAGTTCACCGAGCTCCGGCATTTCCCTGATACATGGCCCGCAGAAGGTTCCCCAGATGTTCACCATAGTCAGATCTGCCTTTGCAAATATATCCTGGTCCACCTCCTCACCGTCCAGGGTTTTTGTCTTAAACTCCCCGAAGATCTCATTTTTCTCAGACGCTTCTGCTGTATTGTCTGCCTGGGTATCTGCCTGCGCTGTCTCTGCCTGGTTGTTGTCCGTCCCTGCGTCCTGCTGTTCCTCTTCTCCTGCCTGCACGTTTTCTTCAGACGCATCCTTGCCCGCGCTTTTGGAAACTGCACTTCCCTCTTTCTGGCTTTCTGCGCTCTCCTCAGTCTGTGCCTTTGTCTTAGCTGTATCATCCTCTTTATTTCCACAACCTGCAAGTACCCCGGCCGCTACCACTGCTGTCACTGCCATTGCCGCCAAATACTGTCTCCGTCTTCTCATGGTATAACCTCCATATTGTTATTTTCATTGTTACAGTTCATACTGAAATTATATTAGTTACAGTTACAAATGTCAATAGGTTTTCTCCATAAATTTCATATTTATAAATCTTATGTGACCAGATCACATAATTTCTGTTTGATCTGGGTATTTTTCAGAACTTTATTTAAGAAAGACGCAGGCTTCCATTTAGAAAAAAGGGATACTTTAACAGAACATGATAAGAGCTGCCGGGTGAAAATCTTTCATTTTCCACCCGGCAGCTCTCACAATATCACTTTATTTTTCAGGAGAGATAATGTACTTCCCATTGGCCCTTATCTCCGGCCTGCTCAATACATCCTCCAATTCCTTAAGCCCGCATACCTCATACACCATGCTGCTCACATCCAGTCTTCCGGAATTGATCAGGTCCAAGGCCCTTCTCTGTGTATAAGGATTAATATAAGATGCCTTCAGCACCAGTTCCTTCTGGAAAATCTGAAATGGTTTCACTGCGATCTGTTCGTCCGGCTTTGTCAGTCCAAACATCATCACAACTGCTTTATTCCCTGCTATGTCAATGGCCTGCTCAATTGTGGACGGACGTCCCACACATTCGATCACCACATTCACCCAATTCATCCCGCATTCTGCCAGACGGCTTTTTACATCTTCTCTCATGGGGTCAATGCAGATATCAGCGCCCAGCTTCTTTCCCACTTCTCTTTTGTTTTCCACCGGCTCCAAAAGTGCCACCTTAGCGGCTCCGGCCAGCTTTGCTAGCTGAAGCATCAGAAGGCCGATCATTCCGCCTCCGATGACGACCACCTGGTGTCCGGGCTGGATCTCACACATGTCGATCCCATGGAGACAGCAGGCCACAGGTTCTGCCATGGCTCCCTGTTCAAAGGTGGTATTCTCTCCCAGAAGATATACCTGACGTTCATCTACCGAACAGTACTCTGCAAAACCGCCGTCCACGGTAGTTCCGTATCCTATCATATTCTCACAGTAGTGTGCAACCCCATTCCTGCACGGGTCACAGGCTCCGCAGTAACAGTTGGGGTCAATGCATACCCGGTCTCCCGGCTTGTAATTCTTCACCTGACTTCCCACTTCACTGATGATGCCGGCAAATTCATGCCCCAAAATAGTGGGCGGAGTCACTTCCGCAGCCCCCTTATCCCCCTCATAGATATGGACATCCGTTCCGCACACACCACATACCTTAACCTGGATCAGTACATCATGGGGGCCCACAGCAGGCACCTCATGCTCTTCCACCCTCAGATCATGTTTTCCGTAAAATACCGCACTTCTCATATCCGAATCCTCCTGAACTATAAATTATCCAACTTATGATTATGTATTACGCATAAGTTCACTATATAGCAAAGGACAAACGATTACAATTGACAATAATGCCAATATTATATATAAATTTTTATTCATTTTGCTATATCTTTTGATTAGTAATTGTGTTTTTCTTTTCTGCATACTAAAATAGAATCAGCAAGACAGCGGGAGGAATTTTATGAAGACAACTGGAATGACCACAATGGAAATAAAAAAAATAAATAAAAGCAAAGTATATCATCTCATATATGACAGCAGGACCATCTCCAAGCAGGGAATTGCCTCTGCTCTGGAGATGGGTATGAACACTGTCACACAGAATCTGAAGCTTCTGGAAGAAGAGGGTATGATCGAGCGGAAGGGCTGCTTTGAGTCTACAGGAGGCAGAAAGGCCCGGGCGATCCGCATCCTGCCAACGGCGCGGATTTCTCTCGGCATTGAGATCCTCAGGAAAAGGCTTCATATTGCCGCTGTGGATCTGTACGGCAATATTCTGGAGCAGGAATCCTACACCATCCCTTTCCAGGTTTCCTCTGCCTACTGTGAACAGGTGGGGCAAAAGGTAAATGCTTTCACGGAAAAATACGCGTTTTCCCCAAGCCGGATCCTGGGGGCCGCAATCGCGATCCAGGGTCTGATCTCCACTGACGGCTCTTCGGTCAGCTATGGCAGAGTACTGGACCATACGGGTATGAAGCTTTCTGATTTTGCCCGCCATATTCCCTACCCCTGCCGTCTGGAGCACGACTCCAAGGCTGCCGGTTATCTGGAGACCTGGCATCAGGAAAAATTCCGTGATTCCATTGTTGTTCTGCTGAACCAGAATCTGGGCGGCGCCGTCATATTGGACGGAAAAGTACATAACGGCCTGGGTATGCACAGTGGTTCCATCGAACATATGTGCATCAATCCCGATGGTCCCCTCTGCTATTGCGGAGAACGGGGCTGTCTGGAAACCTACTGTTCCGCAGACAGCCTGGAGCGGGCTGCCGGTACTGATATTCCCTCCTTTTTCGCGGAGCTGCGTCTCGGTAATCCTGCATTCTCTAAAATCTGGAAGGATTATCTGCGGCACCTGGCATTTGCAGTCTGCAGCCTGAATGTGGTGCTGGACTGCTATGTCATCATAAGCGGATATCTGGCCCCCTTTTTTCTCCCGGAGGATCTGGAACTGCTGACACAAATGATCACAGACATCTCACCCTTCAAACAGCAGAAGGATTTTATCTTTTTGAGCAGTCACGGACAGCTTGCCCCACCTGTGGGCGCCGCCCTATACTATATTGATGAATTTCTGCACAACATGTAAAGAGGAACGGGAGCCGTCCGGTTGACTGCTCCCGTTCCTCTATTCAACTGTTTCCTCTATTCCTCATAAAAACAGACCTGGTTTTTCCCGCGTTTTTTTGCTTCATAGAGCGCCTTATCCGATTTCTGATAAAGCTCGGAAAAGGCTGTACCGTCCCGGGGAACCAGCGCCACGCCTATACTGACGGACAATCTGCACCCGACAAACCCTTCCGGCAGGCTGCTTTGGAAATTCACCATGAGCTGCCCGGTCTTCCTGGAAATTTTCTGGCGCTCATTGACATTTTTTATATATACCACAAACTCATCACCGCCCATACGCCCTATAAAATCATCCTGGCGGAACGTATTTTTCATACAGGCCGCAAAGAGCTGAAGCACCCTGTCCCCCTGGGGATGTCCCAGCGTATCGTTCACATTCTTAAAATTATCCAGATCCATGATCAGGAACGCTCCTGTATTACCGCTCTCCTCGATCATTTTGTCTATCTCCTGTTCCAAGGCCCTCTTATTTTTTAAACCGGTCAGAGAATCCCTGCCTGCGCTTTTGACAGCTTCTTTGAGCTGCTGCTTCTGATGGCTGATATCTATAAAGGCACACTGTACCACCAGGCTGCCCTCCTGTCTCTGCACATCAAAATTCCCATATGCCCATTTGTTCTGCTCATTCCTGCATCGTATGAGAAATTCTCTGGAGACCAGCCCTTCCCTGAGATTCAAAAACCACTCCCGGTCCTCCTCATCCAAAACCGGCTGAAGGGACGTCCCATACTTTTTCCGGTACTCCTCAGCAGAATATTCCATAAACTGATAAAACCCATTGTTTGAATCCAGGATCGGCAGGTCCCCTTCCAGGCGAAAACGCACTATGGCACTGGGCACAGTCCGGTATATAGAGCGGATGTTTTCATATGCCTGTTTTATTTTTTTATGGGTTTTGCGACGGCTGTTCAGCATTCCAAATGCCATCAGCCCCAGCACCAGAAGAACTGCGACGCAGTAAACCGCAGTACCGTCAATGATGTCTTTTGTCTTGGCATCCACCACATTACAGGGGATTACCAGAAGCAGATACCAGTCATTGATCCCCACAGCCGTATATTCCAATATATACTCTTTGCCGCTTTTCTGGTAACGGATATACCCATTTTCCTTTTCTTTCATGTGATCCGCAAATTCCCGGAGATTCTGTCTGCTGAACGCTCTGCCGATCACATTTTCCAGATCCTCCAGTATATTTTCTTTTGCGTTCCCCTGCTCTGAGCGCACTAAAACTTCTCCTGTGGAATCTGTGATATAGTTATATCCCTCTCCGTTAAAATATTGAATGGACATGAGATCTTCCAGCTCGTCCATGGTATACTGTCCCAGCACAATACCTTTCACCTCATTGTCACGATATATGGGTACACTGATCACCATCATTCTGCCGCTGTTGGTGCCGATCAGGCTCTCCACTGAACTCTCTCCCTGAACGGCCTTTTGGAAATATCCCCTGTCCTTCACATTCCTCTGCTGTTCCATGCCGTTAAAATACATATTCCCGTCCAGATCCACCACAGCAAGCCTGGTAAAACGTGTAATCTTTGACTTTTGCTCCAGAATATCTAAAACTCTCTGGGAATTGACAGGCGTTGTCTGTCCTCCGATAGAATCGGCTATCCCTTCCAGATACAGATAGTCATTATTCACCCTCTCATTGATCAGCTTGATACTCTGCTGCGCAAGCTCCTGGGCATAGGCATTCGTTTCATTTTCCAGAATGTCATGAATATAAGCAGCATAGTAAAAGGATGCTCCTATTATGAAACCAATTGCAAAGATGAGAAGAACTGCTGTCATCCACCTCTTTTTTCTCTGCATAATATTCCTTCTTCCCGATTTCCGGCTCTCTGCCTTTTCTATCTATTATATAGGAGCAGGGATGCCGCGTCAATTTGATAATGAAGAAACTCCTTTACAGTTTCCCGGCAAGTCGATTATAATGAAAATATAGCGAAAAAGAGGAGGTACATTATGGAAAAAGCAAAAACCGTTTTGAAAGGCATTGGTATCCTTTTACTGATACTTGCAGGAATCTTACTGCTTCTTTTGGTTTTCCTGACAATACGGGAATACCGGCCAAAGGCGGAGGAGACTCTGACAGGCAGTTACAAAGACGGGGAACTCCTCTCCCTTAGCCGTCCATTCTCTGTCATGAGCTACAACACCGGCTATGCATCGCTGAGTAAGGACGAGGATTTTTTCATGGACGGCGGAAGCAAAGTCAAACCGGATTCCAAAGCTCTGGTAGAAGACAATCTGTCCGGTATCACAAACGTCCTAAAGGACAATCCCTCCGACGTGTACTTTCTACAGGAGGTTGACATTAATTCCACCCGCTCTTACGGCATTGACCAGCGCAGTGCCTACAGCGAAGCTCTGAATAAAAACAGCTTCTTTGCGTATAATTTCAAGTGTGATTTCGTACCTTATCCGCTTCCTCCCATTGGCCATGTGGAAAGCGGCCTGGTAACTTTAACGGATAACTATGTGACAGATGCTTCCAGAATTTCACTGCCGGAATCTTTCTCCTGGCCTGTTAAGACCTGTAACCTGAAGCGCTGTCTTCTGGTCACAAGGTTCCCGCTAAAGGATTCCTCCAACGAATTAGTGCTTATCAATTTCCATCTGGAGGCTTACGACAGCGGAGAGGGGAAAATAGCCCAGAGCAAAATGCTTGCGGATATACTTTCCCAAGAATATGAAAAAGGAAACTATGTCATTGCGGGAGGAGATTTTAACCAGACTTTCCAGGGCGTTGACAAATACCCTGTCACCAACAAGGAGGACTGGACCCCGGGTATCATCGGAGACAGTGACCTGCCCGATCACTTTTCCTTTGCCATTGACGATTCCTATCCCACCTGCCGTCTGCTGAATGCCCCTTACACAGGATCTTATGACACCTCTCAGGTATATGTCATTGACGGTTTCATCGTGTCTGACAACCTGGCAGTTAGAAGTGTAAATGTCATTGATGTGGGATTTGAACATACAGACCACCAGCCCGTGCGCCTGGAGGTTGCATTTAAGTAAGTATACTGATTTGAAGGATTCCCGCATAGAGTATCTACAGAAGATATTCTGTGAAAAGGAGTCTTTACATGAAAGAGATCAGCCATATCAAATTACAAAACAAGGGAGACTTCATAGTGCGCCCCGGCTTTGTCTATGTGGACTGCCGGGGCAGCCGGATCTATGAAAAAGGCCGCACCATGCTCGCTACAGGGGCTTCCGCCACCATAAGCCTTAAGGATCACGGAATACCGGAAGGCTCCTGCATTACCTTTTATGCGGAAATCCCGCAGGGGCCTGACCGGGAGGCCCATCAGATTTTTGTATACTCGGAATCCTGCCGGAATACGGCCAGCTATGTCATCAGCGGCACAGCGGCTGACAGTACCTTGGGTTTTATCTCTGATACACTCTGAGCTTTCTGAACACAGAAAGGACAGCATCCGGAATCAGGTATCGTCTGATACCTGATTTTTTATTGCAGAGGAAGAGGGCCGCAGGCGGTCACACTCCGGCGCATGAATCCTGCAGGCAGGATTTCTGCCTGTCCGGTAGCATTCCCGGACAAATAATGTTATATTATTGACTGGAAAACATGCATGATACATAGAGAAAATAATTACGGAGGAAAAGATTGTGGGAAGTGAAATGGAATTACAACAGGTGATCTACCATATTTTTGTGACACAGATAGAATTCGGCACCTATCGCTTAGGTGACCGTCTGCCGACAATAGAGGAGGCGGGCCAACTGCTGTTCGTTTCCCCGGACACTGTCCGTTCCGCCTATTTACGTCTGAAAAAGGAAGGCTATATCACACTTTCCAAACACATCGGAGCTGCCGTTGCCGTTCAATTTAATGAACAGGAGATCAACAATCACATACTGTCCTATTTTGCATTGAGAAAAAATGCCATGATTGATCTGAGTCTCTCCATGAAGCCGCTTTTTGCCCATATCCAATGTGTCTGTCTAAAAAATGCCGGACCAAAATTATTGGATCAGATCGAGTCCATCACATCCCAGCAGGACTGCCTTGCCTCTTATTCCATGATACAGTATATGCTGCACATCTACGGTTCCCTGGAAAATGATCTCCTCATGCGCCTGGTCTGGCAGGTATTCATGTTTTTTCAGGCACCTTTTCTCAGCGTTCCGCAAAATATTAAGCATTTTGAGTGGAAGGACAGCCCTCTGCTGCACACGCTCCAACTATGCCGGGAACAAAATTGGCCTGCGCTCCGGACTTCCGTGGAAGCCTTTCAGGACCGCCTGGCGTCTGTATTATATGATTTCTATGAAAATAATATAGATTCCGGGGAACCTGTAACCCAAACGGCCTTCCATTGGAACAGTTATAAAAAAGCTTCCCAGCTCTGTTATACCCTTGGCATGGAAATACTGACGGATATCAACAGGGGCCGATATACTCCCGGAAGTTTTTTGCCGTCCCTGGAAAAAATGGCAAAAGAAAAGCAGGTCTCAGTCAGCACCATACGGCGCACCCTTTCCCTGCTCAACAGTATCGGGGTCACAAAGTCCGTAAACGGGCACGGCACCAAAATACTGCATAAGAATGAAATTTCAGAAAACTGCGACCTGACCCAGCCTGCTGTCAGGAGACGCCTGTCGGATTATGCACAGAGCCTCCAGATCCTCTTTTTGTCATGCAGAGAGGTTTAAAAAATCACTGTGGCATCCCTGGATCAGGAGGCAAGGCTTCAGTTTATAAAGCGGCTGACTTTGCTGCGGCGCCTTCAGAGATATGAACTGGCTGTCTACGGTATCCTGGAACTGATCACACACTTTGCACCGCTGCAGACGATCCGGGTCGTATACGGTGAATTATTCCGGCAGCTTTTGTGGGGATATCCCCTGCGGAGCATAAAGGAAGAAAACGAAGAATCAAAAAAGAGCTGCCTTGTCTCCCTTGATCATTTTCTGGAATGTCTCAGCCGTTCCGATTGGGAGGGATTTTCCGCCAAACTGGAAGAACTGCTCCAATCCGAACTGGCTTTTACTGCAGAACAGCTCACTGCCATGGGAATCCGGTCATCCCATCCATTTATTTAAAACATCAAGCAGACGTTTCATTTCAATGGGCTTTGCAATATGGTCATTCATTCCCTTGCTGCGGGCTTTTGCCACATCTGCGGTAAATGCATCTGCTGTCAATGCTATGATCGGCACTGTCCCGGCATCACACCGGTTCAGTGACCGAATGGCAGTAGCTGCCTCGTAGCCGTTCATGACCGGCATCTGTATATCCATCAGGACAGCATTATATTCACCTATGGCGGAAGCTTCAAACGCTTCCAGGGCACGCTGTCCGTTTTCCACTGCATCTACAAGGATATTCTGCATCTGAAGCAGTTCCACTGCGATCTCACGGTTCATATCATTGTCCTCTGCCAGCAGGATCTTTTTACAGTCCGTCCGGGTATGTATATTCTCCTCCTGCACATTCCTTTCATCACTACTGTCAGATGAGAGGAATACATGGAGGACCTGCAGCATTTTTGATTTAAAGAGAGGCTTTGTGATAAACGCATCTGCCCCTGCCTGCAAAAATTCATCCTCTATTTCAGAATAATCATAAGCTGAGACGATTATGATCGGCACATCCACGTCCAGTTTTTCACGGATGGCCTTCACGGTCTCCAGTCCGTCCATTTCCGGCATCTTCCAGTCCAGTATAACAGCAAAAAAATCGTCCTTCTCTTCATGGGCTTTTACTATAAGATGGACGGCTTCCCTTCCGGACATGACCCAGTGCCCGCGCATTCCCAGTTCATCAAGCAGTGCCGCTGCGCTTTCACATGTGATCTTATCATCATCAACAACCAGTACCGGCAGCCCGGACAGTTCATCACCATATTCCTCTTTTTCCAGACAGAGTTCAAGGGGGACGGAGACCGTAAATCTGCTGCCTTTGCCCAGCTCACTCTGTACATCAATGGAACCGTTCATCATTCTGACGATATTCTCCGTAATGGTCATGCCCAGACCTGTTCCCTGCAGTTTGCTGATGCGGGGATCTTCTGCCCTGGTAAAAGGTTCAAATATACGGGGTATGAATTCCTCGGATATTCCTATGCCGCTGTCGATACAGATAAATTCATATTGGCTTTTGCCGGGAGACGGTGAATATAGTTCATTGATCCGCAGTATAATACGTCCCTGTTCAGGAGTATATTTGATGGCGTTTGATAAAAGATTCATCAATATCTGCTGCAGACGGTCACCGTCAGCAACGATATTCTCATGCCGCACCTGACCGATACTGATCTGGAATTCCAGCTTTTTTTCTATGACCAGAGGACGGCATATATCTGTTATGTTCTGGATCATATCCGGCAGATTGACTTTTTCCGGATTCAGATCTATTTTTCCGCTTTCGATCTTAGACATATCGAGGACTTCATTGATCAGACTGAGCAGATGCCGGCTGGAAGTGCCGATCTTGTTCAGACAATCGCGTATCTTTTCCGGCGAATCAATATTAGACTGGGCAATTGCCGCCATTCCCATAATGGCATTCATGGGTGTAATGAAGGAAATAGCAACGGTTAAGAAACCTGCAAGCTGTGTCACAGCATTTCCCAGAGCCTCCTGTCCTCCTGCGGTGAGAAACGCTCCCATTTTTGAGGACGCCACGATTCCGATCGCCATGGGGAAGGTCATTCCGGCAAATCCCGGGACCTGGATAACAGTCTATGGCACAGTAATTGCAGGTGGATTGTGTGTTCTTCTATCTAAAAGGATAACGCCATATACGCAAAAAAGCCGTGACAAAAATCACGGTTTTCAGACAATTACTCTTCTTTAAAATATCGGTTCAGTACATCCGTATCCGGTATCACAAAGGTGTTCCTGTCATAACGGACAAGCCCCTGCTCTACCAGGACTTTAAGCTGGCGGGACGCGGTCTCCCTTTTTGTGCCCAGCATATCCGCAAGCTGGGTTACCGTTAGTTTCAGGCAGATGCGGACACCGACCTCCTCCTTTTTCCCATAATCACGGGCCAGTTTCCACAGCTTGGCTGCCATTTTCTTTTCCCCTCTTGTGGCATTGGTGGTATTCTTAAGCTGCCGGTACAGCCTGCGCACTTTATGGGACTGGGAGAAAAAGAGAAAACGCATGAGTCTTGCGTCCGTCTCCATCAACGCCAGAAGCTGCTTTCTGGGAATGGCCAGGATCCGGGCAGACTCCATGATCTCACAGCTCACAGGCTCCGGCAAATCCTGAAGCACTTCCTCATTCAGCAGACTCCCTTTGCCCAGAACAAAGATCACTTTCTTTTCTCCCATGGAATTCATCTTATATAACGCAGCCGTCCCGCTGACCACAGCATATACTGTGACGATTTCTTCCCTCTCCCGATACAGATGCTGCCCTTTTTTCATCTCCAGCAGCACACTGTAGCGGGCCAGATGTTCCCGGCTGGACTGCCGTATTCCATCCGCACCGAATATGATCCTAAGTGATTCCTCTATCTCCTTCACCCTCGCGCTCCCATCTCACTGCTTTCACTCATCTGTCTGTGAATTGTATTCATAACTGCCTTTTGCTGTCCGCCGGACACACAGGCATACTCTAAATTCATTATATCGTAACAGATGACAAATATCTACATTAAATTTCAGGATACACCTGCCAGCTCTGTATATGTAGTATAGAAGTATCCGATTCCTACAAACAGCATCAGCAAAACTCCCAGAAACAACATAAAATAATACTGGTGTTCGCTTCGCATAACACTCATTTTATAATTCATGCACCAGGTTTTCACAGATTCCAGGCTGCCCAATATGAGAAGCGCAGCCTGTACGGCAGGAAACACAAAGATTTCCGTCTCCTGCCTCAGGACAAAATACGCAGGAATGGCAGCGATCACTGTCACAGCAAAAACGATCCATGCCTTTTTATTATTCTGAAATATCATATCACATTCTACCTCCATAGCCTTTTTTCGCATCTTATGACTGTTTTGGCAGAATGTCAATAGACTCCTCACAATGTCCCTTTTTTCCTGCATGAAATATTGCTTTGCGATTGGCCGGATACCGGGACTCAGCCCGCGTTAAGGGAACGTCTTCTTCTCTCCAGTTCTTCATCCATATTTCCTCGCTCTTTATCCAGTCTGTAAAAACACATGACCACGCCGATGACCACGCAGAGCACCATGGGAATCCAGATAAAACTGGCTTCAATATACGCAAGTGCCTTTGGTGTCTGCGCTGCATTTGCCACATATCCGCCTTGTTTCAGAAGAAGACCGATCACTGCGCTGGCAAGACCCATGCTCGCTTTTACAAAAAAGCCCTGGAAAGCGGCGATAAGGCCTGAAACACTTTTATTTTTTCTGTATTCAGAATAGTCGATCACATCAGGCTGAATGGCAAAAGTGGTTCCGAATATGCCGTAGATACCAAGCCCTGTCACTGCCAGGCCGATAATCAGACATACTGCGGAAGTCTTACCAAGGTAGATGATCAAGTCTCCCGCTATATAAATGATCACACTCAGAAACATAACATTTCGCTTTGACATCTTCTTCTCCAGATATGGAAGCACAAGAAGCATGGGAAGACCTGAAAGGATTCCAAACAGTCCCACAAAGGTCAGCCATTCCGTCTTCTGAAGATTATATGTAAAATAATAAATAACTGTAGTATTGCGTACCACATAGATGGCAAAATAGAGGAAATTTACCGCAAAGAAAATCACGCTCTGTCCTGTCAGCCCTTTTAAATCCTGAGCAAGAGACGATTTCTCCCGCTTGACAGAGGGCGGCACCACTTCCTCCGTATTTAAAAATGTAACTACAAAAATAAGCATGGCTGCGATTCCGTAGATGGTCATAGTCACCAGATATCCCTTTTTGGCATTTCCTCTTCCAAAAAACTCCACAAGGGGTGAGGTGATGGTCATAACGATTGCTGTTCCGATCATGGCGCAGATCATACGGGAGGAAACCAGACAGTTTCTCTCATGTAAATCTGAAGTAAGCCGCGGAACAATGGTGTTAAGCGGAATGTTCACCACTGTATAAGCTGTACAGAGCAGACAATAGGTCACATAAGCCCAGACAATCTTTCCCGTCATATGTAAATCCGGCACAAAAAATGTCATGATAGTAAAGACAGCAAACGGAACTGCTCCCACGAGAAAATAAGGTCTTCCCTGTCCCCATTTTGTGTGGGTCCTGTCCACCAAAATCCCCATTCCCGTATCAGTCAGCGCGTCAATAAACTTTGTGACCAGCATCAGCGTACCCGCTACGGCCGCTGATATTCCAAACACATCTGTATAAAATATCATCAGATAAGACGCCATGGTACTGAATACCAGATTACAGCCGAGATCCCCCACCCCGTATCCAATCCTTTTTTTCCACTTTGATGCCACAGCGCCATTCCCCTCTGACGGGATGTTCTGCAAACGATCTGCCTGCTCCATATTCCTTCCTCCTTAAATCTTTCTCTTCCTTCTTTTTTATCTTTTTTACATCTTATTTTCTATGACAGTCCCTATTCTGCCAGTTTTGTAAGCTTCTTCATATCTTCCTTCAAATTTTGATAGATAGAGTGATACAATTTAAAATATTGATTGTATTTTTCATGATTCTTCTCATTCGGCATGATTTTTTCATCCAGCACCTGCCATTTTTTCACTTTCTCATAGGACAGAATGCCTGTACCGATACCTGCCAGGATCACATCTCCCATATTCGCTTCTACATCCTGTTTTGGACAGACCACCGGATATCCGGTCACATCAGCGAAAATCTGTCTCCACAGCTTTGATTTTGTCACCCCTCCGGCCAGGAGGATATACTCACCAAGATCCTCTCCTGTGGCTTCCATGGCATCTCTCAAAGTATAGGCAACTGCCTCCAGAAATGCCCGGTACAGATGACCCTTGGTGTGCGCCAGGGACAGCCCCACGATAGTACCTTTTGCGTCGGAATCCCAGACCGGGCTTCTCTCCCCCATAAAATAAGGAAGAACAACCAGTCCGTCACTTCCCACCGGAATCTTTTCCGCCTGACGGTTCAGAAGGTCATAGGCACTGCCTCTCCCCTCTGACTCCGCGCGCATCTCTTCCTCTGCAAAGGTATTCCTAAACCATTTTACAATGGCACCTGCTGTTGCTCCCCCGGCAAAGTAGTAGGAAAGATTTTTCGCATCATACAGGTACGGCCATACGATCAGCCCGTTCCCTTTTACCGGCTTATCAGAAATCAGTGCCGCGCACATGGAGGTTCCGATGGCCGCTGCGTAGATGCCGGATTCCAGCACACCCAGTCCGATATTGGCAGCGCCGCAGTCAATACCCCCTGCAATGACCGGCATTCCCTCCATAAGCCCCAAGCTCTGTGCCGCCTCTTTTGTCAGGCCTCCTGCAATGTCTGTGGATTCCACAAGCTTCCCGGGCATCTTCTCCATGGGAACTCCCATAGCCTCCATCATTTCCTCTGACCAGGTTCTTGTGCGCATGTCGAAGATCCCGCCGATATTTCCGGCTGAAGAATAGTCAATGACAATCTGTCCGGTCAGATGATATATCACATAATCGTTGGGAGGAAGAAAGAGTTCTGTCTTTTCCCAGTTTTCCGGCTCATGATTCTTTATCCAGAGCATTTTTGTGTATCCATAGTAGGGGTCAGCGCCATTCTGGGTGATATCCAGAAGTCTTTCTTCCCCCACATGTGACAGAACCCAGTCACTTTCCTCCTGTGCCCTTCTGTCCATCCAGATCAAACATGGGCGGACCGGCTGCATCTCCTTATCAAGAGGTATACCGGAACCTCCGTAGAGACCGCTGACAGCAAGACCGCTGATGTCCTCTTTTGCCACACCGGATTTGTTCACCGTTTCCCTGATAGATACAAGTGCTGCGTCCAGCCACACCTGGGGCCACTGTTCTGCCCATAAGGGGCGGGGTGTCAGCACATCGTACTCCACCAGATGTTTTGCTATGAGATTCCCCTCTGTATCCATTAATATAGTTTTTGTACCGGATGTACCGATATCCGTACCTAATAAATATTTCATTACTGTTCTCCTTCAGCAGACATTTTTAGCTGGCTGTAACTGCTCAGTACCCGCAGGTCTGCCGGGCAGCTGCAGCCGTTGGTTCTTTTTTAGAAACAGGTGAAAGCTCCGTCCACAATGAAATCTGAACCAGTGGTAAAGCTGCTGGTATCTCCTGCCAGATATACTGCAATAGACTGCAGTTCTTCCGGACGTCCCATACGTCCCATAGGCGCCATGGCATTCCACTGTTCGATCAGAGGCTTCAGGCTTGGGGAGTTCAGTGTCAGCTCTGTTCCCATGTATCCCGGGCTGATGCAGTTTACCCTGACACCGCGCTTTGCAAATTCAATGGCCATGGATTTTGTAAGCTGGACAACACCTGCCTTGGATGCGTTGTAGGAACACTGGGGCTGGGGTACATTTACAATGTGGGCTGACATGGAGGCTGTGTTGATTATGGAGCCGTGTCCCTGTTTCAGCATCTGTTTTGCCGCTGCCTGTGCGGTTAAGAAGACACCGCTTAAATTGATATCAATAACTTTTTTCCACTGCTCATAGGTCATCTCCTCACAGGGGATGTTCATGCAGATTCCCGCATTACAAAAGGCTGCATCCAGCTTGCCAAATGTACTTACAATTTCATCCATCATGGCGTTGACTTCCTCCGGCTTTGTAACGTCGGTCCTGATGGCGATGGTCTTCACACCGTTTTCTTTTGCAATGCCGGCCGCAGTCTTTTCTGCCTCCTCAATATCCACATCCACAATTGCCACATCACTGCCCGCTTCAGCAAGGGCGATGGCTATCTGTTTTCCAATACCTCTGGCACCTCCTGTTACAAAAGATACTTTTCCGTCCAGTCTCATTTTCTCGATAATACCCATAGTTTTTCTCCTTTTCTCTGTACTACTTGTTTTTGTGATTTAATTTTATAAAATAATTTTGTAAAATATATTTATATAATAATCCTCCCAGTTCATTTCGTCAATATGTATAACTATCCAAATATAAGGGGTGATTTTTATGAATTTCTACCAAAGGTGTTCTCTGAAGATTTGTGCTATACTCTATTGTATAAAGTTTTTTTATAAATCTCCTTTACAAATACGGAAACGCCCTTATTCCATACCGGCGTGTACGATGATATACAGAAAGGAAAGAGTACCATTATGGGAAATATTACATTGACTGATATAAAGAAAAACAATTATTCTCTGATCTATAACCTGTTGTATGAACAGGAAAAGCTCTCCAAACAAGAGATTGCCAACCAACTCCATCTCAGTCTGCCCACAGTGACGCAGAATCTGGTGGCGCTGGAAGAAGCAGGACTGATCAAAAAGGGAGGACAGTTTGAATCGCAGGTGGGAAGAAAAGCGGTTGCCTACACCATATGTCTTCAGGCGGGAATCGGGATCGGTGTGGAGATATTAAAGAAACAGATAAGGATCCTGGCAGTGGACTTAAAAGGCAGGATCTGCGGCTGTACAGAACAAAAGCTTCTCTATAGAAATGATGATGCCTATTATAAGGAGATTGCAGGATTTGTCAGCACTTTTATCCGAGAAAGCGGCTTTATGAAAAAGCAGGTTCTCGGCATTGGTTTTGCTGTACAGGGATTGACAACGGCTGACGGACAGGAGATCATCTTCGGAAAAACCCTGGGATATACCGGTCTTAAGATCACAGCCCTCTCCAGATATCTGGAATCCCCCTGCATGTTCCTCCACGACGCCAAATGCGCTGCCGCCACAGAGCTGTGGAACCGCAGGGATCTGACAGATGCCATTTATCTCTCCATAGGCAAACATTTGGGCGGCGCTGTGATCATCGGAGGCCAGACTGTGATGGGAAAACAAAACCATGGCGGTGCTGTGGAGCATATGACATTGATTCCCAAAGGACGGCAGTGCTACTGTGGAAAGTCCGGCTGCATGGAGACCTACTGCTCTGTCAACGCACTGCTTTTGGAGGAAGAGACACTGGAGGAATTCTTCACCGGACTGAGGGATGGGGATAAGGAGAAAAAAAGAAGGTTTGATGAATACCTGGATCACCTCTCCACAGCAGTCAATAACCTGCACATGGTGATGGACTGTGATGTGATCCTTGGAGGACATATGGCTCCATATCTGACAGAAGAAGATCTGCAGGTGCTGCACGAAAAGGTACGGGAGAAATCCGCTTTTCCGGATGAGCAGGACTTTATCTTTTTGTCTGAATCGGCAAAGGATTCCGTGCCTGTGGGCGCGGCGCTTGGATTTGTGAAAGAGTTTCTGGAAGAGATCTAGAGTGCGTTTTTCAGGGATCTCACCTTTCTCTCTGTCACCACATCCCCGGGCAAAATCTCACTGCAGAGGATGGGTGAATCAGCCGTATACCTACTCCTTCCCGCAGCCGCTGCCGCTCTGCTCCGGTTGGCATAGCAGTAGAGGCATCCGTGAGGACAGGTATCGTAGGAGCCTATGTCTATGCTCTCCATACAGCCGCACTCATCCCTCTGGTTTTTATCCTTTTTTATATCCAGGCCGCACCCGCACAGGTGCCGGATCAGTTCCCCGTCAATACAGCTCCCGTGACCGATCCCGTATTGCTGCAGGTCCGCTTTCTCCGCGCAGGTCACGATTTGCATACCATGATTTTTGGCAGTATGAGCCAGCTTTTTGGCAAATTCACCCAGGCTTTTTTCCTCAAAAGCTTCACAGCCCAGCTTTTCCAGGTTCTTTTTTATCTTTGGATAATAGTCCAGAAAACTGATGACCACCTGCTTTGTGTACCCCTCCAGTTCTTCCGCGATCCGGGCAAAGGCCTGCAGATGGTATTGCGGGGTATAACGGGCATTGAAGAAAACCGGATCATAGCGCCATACGGCCCGCTCTGCTCCTATGGTCCCCGCAAGCGCTTTGAATGCGGGAAGCAGAATCTTTTTCTTATCCGGCAGCCCTGGCTCTACGTCCTTTCCGTATCCGGTCAGGGTAAACTGAAAATAATACATATACCGCTCCAGAAGCGGCAGCCTGTCAAGCATTGGCACAGGGTTCTTGGTCCAGAACACAATGCAGTCCACCACATCCGGCTCCAGGGATATCCTGCTCACCTGATGCCGGTTAAAGGGATTGCGGACACAGGCGTATCCCTCCTCTATTCTGCCCAAAAACCAATCCGCATAATATGCCGGCACATCCGTCCTTCGGCTCACACTCAATATCAATCAGACCACCTCTTTCTCGAAAATATGTTCGTTTTTTCTGATTATACACCTTTCTGTCTCCAGACACAACCGTGACACAAATTTCAAGAAAAATCCCCCAAAATTCGTCTTGTTCCATCCCTCTCCATTGTCTATACTTAAAGGCAGGAAAAGGTAATGAACCGTTACAGGAAACATTTTATGACAGGAGGAACGATCATGAACAGAGAATACCATGTGGCAGTCACAGGCTGCGATCATGCAGAGGGAACAAAAGAGAATCCCTTTAAGACCATATCAAGGGCGGCAAAGGCGGCTGAGACAGGAGACAAGGTCATTGTACACGAGGGTGAATACCGGGAATGGGTGAAACCGGAGCACAGCGGCTACAGCAATATCAGCCGGATCGTATATGAGGCTGCAGAAGGAGAAAAGGTTGTGATCAAAGGCTCCGAGCGCATCCAAAACTGGGAGAATATCGAAGGAACTGTCTGGAAAGCAGTTCTTCCCAACACACTTTTCGGGGATTATAACCCCTATAAGGAACCGCTTTGGGGTGATTGGTTCATCTATCCCGATGACAACTCCGTCCATGCAGGCGATGTCTATTTAAACGGCAAATCTTTTTATGAAGCCAAATCCCTTGACGAAGTGAAAAATCCCCAGATCCGCACAGAGGGATACAACCCGCCGTGGACAAAACATCCGGAACCGATCAAAGATAAAGAGTGGACCATCCATCAGTGGTATGCTGAGACAGACCATGATAATACATATATTTATGCCAATTTCCAGGGTGCTGACCCTAACAAAGAACTGGCTGAGATCAATGTGCGCAAATGCTGCTTCTACCCAGAGAAGACCGGCATGGATTATATCACCGTGCGGGGCTTTGAGATGGCACAGGCGGCCTGCCCGTGGACACCTCCCACCGCTGACCAGCCGGGTCTTATAGGCGCCAACTGGAGCAAGGGCTGGATCATTGAAAACAATATCATCCACGACGCAAAATGCAGCGGCATCAGCATCGGCAAAGAAGCCTCCACGGGCCACAACCACTGCACCAGAAGGCACAGAAAACCCGGTTACCAGTACCAGATGGAGGCTGTGTTCCGCGCCCTGAAGATTGGCTGGAGCAAAGAAAAGATCGGCTCCCATATTATCAGGAATAATGTCATTTATGACTGCGGGCAGAACGGTATTGTAGGCCATATGGGATGTGTATTCAGCCAGATCTACAACAACCATATTTACAACATTGCCGTAAAACACGAGTATTTCGGTTACGAGATCGCAGGCATCAAACTGCACGCAGCCATTGACGTACAGATCCATAACAATAATATCCATGACTGTACCCTTGGCACCTGGCTTGACTGGCAGGCACAGGGCACCCGGGTCAGCAAAAACCTCTACTACAACAATGACCGTGACCTGATGATTGAAGTGACACATGGTCCTTACATGGTGGACAACAACATTTTTGCCTCCGCCTACAATTTTGACAACATCGCCCAGGGCGGCGCTTATATCCACAACCTGTGCTGCGGAACCATGAGAAGAGAGGATGTCCTGAACCGTTCAACACCCTACCACTTCCCTCACAGCACGGAAGTTGCCGGCACCACACCTGTATACGGCGGAGATGACCGTCTGTACAACAACATTTTCATAGGCAGCGCAGATGCCTATACCGAGCAGTCCTTATGCGGAACGGTAGGCTACAACGGTTCCACCACTACTCTGGAGGAATATATGGAGACAGTTGCCTCCATGGGCAATGAGGATCTGGAAATGTTTGAACAGGTAAAACAGCCAGCATACATTGATCACAACGCTTATCTGAAAAATGCTCCTGCCTTTGATGCAGAAAAGGAAAATTATATAAGCACGTCTGATCCACAGGTAAAAATCTTGGTGGAGGAAGATGGAACTTATCTTGAAATCCATGCAGAAAAAGGGCTGCTTGACACCCCTGCTGAAATCATCTGTACCGAAAAGCTGGGAATGGTCCGGATTCCCGAAGCTCCGTTTGACGGCCCCGACGGTGAATCCATTGTTTTGGACACTGACTATAGCGGCTCCAAACGCTGTGAAGCACCATCTGTCGGTCCTCTGGAAGGCCTGAAAGAAGGATATAACAAAATAAAAGTCTGGGGATAAACCCCTGATCTGAAAATGGGACGCCCTGTAACAAGGCGTCCCATCTTTTAACTGCTTTTATCTGTTATCTGCTTTCATTTGGATCTTTCATTTGTCCAGATATCGTTTTTCATATTCATTCACAGAGATAGGCTTACTGAACAGGAATCCCTGTGCCAGCTCCACACCGCAGGCACGGAGAACGGCAAGCTGCTCTTCCGTCTCAATTCCCTCTGCCACGATCTGTATCCCCATCTTCTTCCCCAGCTCCACAATAGAGCCTACGATAGCCCGGGCCTTGGTATTGTTCACCACATCATCCACCATGCTTTTATCCAGCTTCAGAACATCGAATTCCACTGCTGACAGAAGTGCCAGATTGGCATACTCTGTGCCGAAATCATCAATCGTCACAATGAAGCCTGCCTCCCTGAGACTTTCGATCAGAACGCCGATATCTATGTCATCGATACTTCTCACGGTCTCTGTGATTTCTATCTCAAGATATCTTGGGGATATTTCGTATTTTTCACAGATTGAGAGAAGCCGCTCTATAAAGTGCGGCTGGATCAGGGAATACCGGGAAAAATTCACGGATACGGGAAATTCTTTCTTCCCTTCCCTGCTCCATTCCTTTATCTTGGAGCAGATGAATTCAAATACAAAGAAATCAATCTGGCTGACTGTCTGGGACTCCTCCAGCAGAGGCAGGAAATTGCCGGGAAGCACCAGGGAACCGTCTCTTGACTGATACCGGATCAAAGCTTCCGCTCCCACTGCCATCCTGTCCGCCGAAGAAATTTTAGGCTGCAGATAGACCACAAACTGATTTCTGCTTATCTCCTCCCTGAGGATTTCAGGGTCTGTCAGATAAAGCAGTTCATCACTGTGATGACGATACCTTTTGGAAGCAGGATTATTTCTGTAGAACTCCTTTTTGTCCTCATACATTCTGGCGTCTGCATTGGCCACTGCCTGTCCCACATCCATAAGCTTTTCTGTCCACTGGGACCCAATTGCGGCCTTACAAAGCTCATCTCTTTTAAAAGAAGCCCTCAGCTCATTCACCATTCCCCGGAACTGCTCCTTGGAGACCGAAGGGCAGACGATCACAAACTCATCACCTCCCACCCGATAAAAGTTTCCTTCCTTGAAAACCATCCTCATGCGCTCTGCGCACTCTATGAGCACTTTGTCACCAAATGCATGGCCATACTGGTCATTGATGTCTTTAAGCCCGTTGACATCCAGATAGACGATACCAACACTTCCCACTTTTCCGGTCATCTCCTGCATATCTTCAATGTAACGGTTTCTGTTGTAAAAAGATGTCAGGGTATCGTGATAGCTGAGATGGGAAAGCTGCTGTTCATCCTCTGCTCTCCGATAGGCCAGCAAAATAAAGTAACAAAGGGTCTGGAGAATGGAACCAATGTTCATCAGGCGTTCCTCCGGAAGGTTATCCACTCCCAGGCATCCCATCAGAACCCCTTCTCTCTCAAGCAGTGCCACAGCCGTATTGCGGATGTTCCGTTCTTTTATGATCTCTTCACTTCCCGGAAATACTTCTTTGAACTCATCTGTATCTTTTATAACGATACAGCCTTTCTCATTCAGCACCTCACGCCACTGCTCCAGCCGCTCATGAGGCAGCCCCGCAAGGACTTCCTGTCCGGGTTCCACACTTGCAGCACACCACTCATAATCTCTGTACAAAAACCCGTCGCGCAGATGAAACATATAAGTTCTCTCAGCCTTTAAAAATGTTCCGATCTCCTGCAATACGTCACCCACCGCGTCCTTCATATCCTTTTTGCAGTACAGGGTTCTGACACACTCCATCACCATCTGTTCTGAACTTAGGGCGTATTTCAGCTTCTCTTTTTCATGTTCCGCTTCCGTAGTGTCAAAAGCCAGCTCCAGACGTGCCCGCCTTCCGTCCCACTCGATCAGACGGTCTTTGAGCAGGTAATGACGGCCTGTGATCGGATTGGTAGTCTCCCAGGTATAATTCTCCCCGCTCTTCAAAAATTTATTGGTACAGAAGGGGCAGGGGCTCTCCCTCCCCTGAAGTACGCGGTAACAGATTTTCCCTTTAATATCATCCACATGAAAACTTCGCTTTCCCGCATCGTTTATAAACAACAGCTCATAAGTATCCACATCAGAGACATATAAAAGTTCCGATATTTGGTTCATGGGAGCCTGCAGATCCTCGGTCATTCTGGAAAGCTTTCGGCTCTTTTCCAGATTGGCGTTTTCCATCATATCAACAGCCCTGCGCCGCTTTTCCTGCTTCTTCATATAGACTGCCAGCAGAGCTGCGGCAACAGTACATATGAGAGTCAGCGCAGCAAAGCAGATCTGCGCCATACGGACATAGCGTTCCGCATATTCCTCCGCAACGCCTACACTCTCATCAGCCAGCCAGAAAAAGTCTTCACTCAGACTATAAAGCCGCCCACTGTCTGCACCGTCTCTTACTTTCAGGATCTCCTGTTTTATATCACTCCAGCGCTCCTGCATGCTGGTCATCATTTCCTGATATTCTGAGTCCTTCAGCCTGACCAGACGGTTCTCCCCTTTACCGGTGCGCAGTTCTTCAATAATGCCGTCCAGTCTGCTGATCAAAGCGTCATCCCTGTGACCTTCCAGTTCCTCCTTCACCAGCCTCTGGGTTGCTCCGCGCACAACACCGGTATAATTGATGACTCTTGCATTTCCCTGAAGATTTCCCATAGAATACAGGGACAACAGACCTGATAATATAAGAGCGACCAACAGAAAAATAGTCATCATTCTCTTTTGCATATGCCCTTCCCCTCAACCCTTTCTCACAGACAGCTCTGCAGCTTTTAAGCTGTTCAGCACCCCCACAGTTACCATATTTCTCTTTATTATTCTTAAGTATAGGATGTATTTTACTGCAAGTCAATCTGCTTTGTCTTTATACATTAAAAACCTTTTTCTATACTTTAATTTTGCATAGTCCAGTATTCTTTTGAGATAGACGGAATCGTAAGCTCCCCCGATCACGCCTGCCACGGGAATCCCCTGAAGGAACTTCATATACAGCAGTTCCCCGGAAAGAACAGCGGAGGTTTCTTTTATCTGTTTTCTGCTGTCATATCCATGGGGCAGGGTCTGTTCCACGATAAATCTGTCTGCCCGGGCATTGATCTCTTCCAGTTTCTCTCCGTAAGACAGGGCTGCCTGAATGAGCAGCAGTATGAAATATTTCTCCTCCTCCGTGTCATAAGGAAATCCATAGTGCAGTGCCGTCTCATAGATACTTTTCAGTATAATGCCTGTAAAAAGAGGAATATCCGGAAGACCGATACCCAGTATCCCAAGGCCTACTCCTTCCACTCCTGCCAGGAGAAGATTTTTATTTCCCGCAGCCTCCGCCTTCTTTTTAAAGGCGCGGAGTGTTTTTTTATTTTCCAGTAGTCCGGCTGCGTAGGCATCTACTTTATACATGTGCTCTATCTTCTCTCTGGAATATGTCTTCTCTATCACATCCGTCCCCTTCTCAAATATGAGGCCGAATGCCTTTTCAAACGCCTTATCCAGAGTCTCCTGCAGCCTGGCCGGTACCTTTTCTTCTAAAGTCCGGTCAAGAAAAGACCCTTTCTTCTCCTCATTTCGTTTTAGAAATGCCTGCTCTTTTTTTAAAACTGTTTCCATCTCCGCTGTCAGAGTAGATTTTTTTCTTCTACCGATCATGTTTCCGCCTTTCCAAAGAATTTTCTGTGTGCTGCTTCTATATATATTCCAGTTCGCTGAATGCTTTTATAAATTCTTTTTTTCCATATCCCTCGAATTCTGCTTCCAACATGGTTTCATCCTCACTCACCACAACGCCTGTTCCATATCTGGAATGCCGGACAAGCTTCTGCTGTTTGGCCGGTTCTGTCTGTTCCGGTCTCTCTTCCGGCCTCTCTTGCGTTCTCTGTTCCGGTCTCTCTTCCGATTTCTGATGCGTTCTCTGTTCCGAACACCCGGCAGACATGCTGCGCCTCTGCTCCTGCACCTGGCGTTTTAAGTCCTGCAGGCTCACAGCAGGGCCTGTGTCCTCGCAGCTTTCCAAAAGCCTTGGGGGAATCATGCAGATATAACGGCTCTCCCCCGGTTCAGCCCTCTCCTGGGGATTTGTGTAATAGGACAGCTCCAGATGATCCTTTGCTCTGGTGATCCCCACAAAAAACAGTCTTCTCTCTTCCTCCTCCCCCTCCATATCCCTGGTTCTGAGCGGGATCAGCCCATAATTCACCCCTGTGATAAACACACAGGAAAACTCCAGCCCCTTTGATGCATGGATGGTCATGAGTTTTACGCTGTCCTTCTCCCGGCTGATATCCTCCCGCAGCACATTCAGTCCGTAGAGCGAGGAGGAATTGACAAACTCCCGCATTCCTGACACCTGGTCTGTCTGCTGTTCTCTCACATAGGCATACATGATCCCAAACAGTCTGCGCACTGCGTCACTGTCCTCGCAAAATGATACCGACACAGGGTTTAAGTACCGGTCCAGTTCAAAATAGGAAAACAGCTCCTCCTCATTGTCCAGTTCCCTGCATTTTTCCATCAGTCCGCACATTTTATCAAACAAGACAGATTTTCCCCGCTGACCGTCCCGGACGATTTCCTCAGCTTTTTTCCCGCTGATGCCTTCCCCGTACTCCCGGCTGGACAGCACATAGATCCCGGATGCCGCGTCCTTTGTATTCAGAGAAAAGCGAAGAAGACGGATGCACCATTTGAGCACAGGCACATCACCCACCGTCTTCTTTAAGGATACCTCGAAGGGGATACCCTCTCTTAAGAACACATCCTCAAATATTTTGGACTGGCTCTGCAGACGGTAAAACACAGCCATCTCTCCATAAGATATGCCCTCTTCATGCAGTTTTTTCATTCTGGCCGCAAGATAGCAGGCGTCCTGAAAAGCGTCATACTGGCGTCTGACTATAATCCTGCTTCCCGGCTCCCGGACTCCTGTAAGAGGGCTGCCGTTCTGGAGAAAACACCGGGCAGCTTCCAAAATAGAGGTACTGGAGCGGTAGTTGACGGGAAGTGCAAGCTCCTTTGCCTGATATTTGTGCTTTAAAGTATAAAATATCTGAAAGGCACTGCCCCGCCAGCTATAGATCACCTGGTTGGGGTCCCCCACCGCAAACAGACTGGCTCCGCGGCTTATGAGACGGTCCATGAAGACAAGCTGCTGGGTGTCACTGTCCTGGACTTCATCTACTATGACCCACTTGGGAGATACAGATTTCTGCTTTTCCTCCTTCAGGAGAAAATTTGCATTTTCCAACAGGTCAAAAAAAGTCATTTTATCCTGCTTTGCCTTCTCCTCCCCAAGCAGCCCGGCAAGCTTAAAAATATCGTCCTGATATTTTGAAACCCTTTTTTCCTCCTCCCGGACAGCCATGGCTGACTCTAGTCTTTTTTTAAGGCGGTTCTTATATTTTATCTTCAGCTTATACTGCCTGATCAGGTCATAGGCAAGCTCCAGTTCCTCCTCGGGGTCTATGACCAGAAACTCCTTCGTATAACCCAGGTTCTCCACAGGAAGGAATTCCCGCAAATAATACAGAGCTGTACTGTGAAAGGTGCCGAACCCCCTGAGCTTATCCGCAGGCAGGTCCGGTTCTGCTGCCAAAAGTCTGGATTTGATCTCATCTGCGGCTTTATTTGTAAAGGTGAGCACTGTCATATCCTCGTAACCCACCCCTTTTATATGGTGCAGATACTGGATCTTGGCGATCAGCACTGTCGTCTTGCCGCTCCCCACGTTTGCGTTCACCACACAGGCAGGACTCTCATCCAGAACCGCCTCTCTTTGATATGGATTCAATCTGTCCAGTTCTTTTTCAAAATTCAATTCCATGCTGTATCCCCCGCACTGTCAACCGTTTTTCCCGTCATGTAAATGCGAATATCTCCGTCTGATCTTTTCCTCTGTGTCCTTCTTATTGCTCCCCTTGTCTGACAGACGCACTTCCAGGCGAAGGGCAGCCGGGGCATCTGTGTAAAAGGCGATCATATTTTTCAGGCTCTGCCTGTTGGCGTCTTCCAGGATCCACATCTGATAAAAGGTGCTGGACGTGGGAAGAAACAATATGTTTCCTTCAATGTTTATCTCCTCCACAGTATTCAAAAATGCCGCCATGGACTCCCCATTCCGGCTCAGGAAGGCGCAGAATTCTTTCCATTTGGAGGGAAGCTCCGCAAACGCGAACGGTTTCTGCATATAAGTGGAGGGCGCGTGTTCGGGCAGTTTCATCCCCATGGGAGGATCCAGTTCCATCAGCAGATTTTCCAGACCCCAGCGCACAATGCTTTTGTCCAGCCGATAATCACCTACGCAGGCCGCGCAGCCGTCTTTACATTTACAGCCGCTTACCATCTCTATGGCATGTTCTATGATCTTCGGCATGAGTTCATAGGCTTTTTCCGCATATCCCAGGCCGCCCACATACTCATCAAAAATATAGAGGCAGACTTCTTCCTCGAGACCTGCACCCATATCCAGCGCATTGCCTGACATGGTGATGCCTATATCCTCCTGTTCTGTCATGGTTGCCATCCGGGCAGCATTCCGAAGTGCATAGCAGACGCCTTCAAAGTGGTTGTTTCTCAAAACCTGTCCGTTTCCTGTTTCCCTTATCAGACTCCTGTAAACCTTCACAACATTTGGGGGAATGGTGATCCAGGTACTTTCCGTGTCAAAATCCTTGGACAAGGGCTGCTCAAGCTGCCCGTATCCCAGATTCTGATGGTTGTGGAACTGCAGTTTTTTATACATGTAAACGGATTCCTTTACATTGACATCGCCAAATGAAACCCTTATCCTTTTATATTCCTTCTTTGCATTCCCATGTATGACACGGATCTCTGCGGCGCTTCCCGGCATGGTGTAATAGTTTCCGCAAAAGGGTACCGCATAGGATGTTTTTGTCTCCCTGTCCATTTGTACGATTTCATACTGGGCGCCTCCGTGCATGTACACTGCACCTTCATGGATCTCCCGGAAAGCCTGCATCTCATCCATCTCTGTGATGATCCTGGAATTCTCCCGGTCCACCAGCTTATATCTGACCTTATCTATATTTCTAAGACTATAGTCACCTGCCGGAAATGTATCTCCGGACCAGGCAAATCTGCCATCCTGGGCATGCAGCTCTTTTACCCGCAGAAGAACCGGAATCGTCTCACCCAGATCGGGAAAAACAGCGATATCATCAAGAGTAAGGGGCAGTTCCGCCGCCGCTGCCCGGATATGGGCAAGTTCAATGAGAAGATTGTCTCTATCCACCACTGCGCTCTCGCTCTCCCCGTCAAAAAGCCAGTCCGGATCAATGGAGATATACTGGTCAAACGGCAGGTTGTCCAGGATCAGATAGTTGGTACAGGCTCTGCCGCTTCTTCCGGCTCTTCCTGTCTGCTGCCAGAAGGAAGCTCTGGTTCCCGGAAATCCGGCGAGCACGGTTGTGTCTATTTTACCGATATCTATGCCCAGCTCAAGAGCGTTGGTGGAAATAAGGCCGCAAAGCTCCCCGGCCGTCATTTTCCTTTCAATCTCTTTCCGTTCTCTTGGGGTATAGCCTCCCCGGTAGCCTGAAATCCGCTCTGTAAGTCCGGCGCCGGGAATGCCCTCCCCTTCCAGCAGATCACGGGCTTCTTTTAGGATAACTTCCACATTTCTGCGGGATTTGGCAAATGTGAGAAAGCTCTGTCCCTTCTCTGTCAGCTCTGCCGCCATGGACGCCGCCACAGAGGTACTCTGCACCTGCCCGTAATACTGGTTGTCTTTCCCGTATATCTTAGGCGGCTGGAGAAAAACATATTTTTTCTCCGGAGCAGGGGAGCCATCCCTGTCAATGCAGAGGAATTCCCTCTGACAGACCGCCTGGGCAAGTTCCACAGGGTTTGCTATGGTAGCGGAACTGCAGAGGAACTGAGGAGTGGCCTGATAGTATCTGCATATCCTGGACAGGCGGCGGAATACATTGGCAAGGTGTGAGCCAAATGCACCGCGGTACGTGTGCAGCTCGTCTATGACTATGTATTTCAGGTTTGAAAAGATAAAATCAAAGCCGGCTTTGCTGTGGTTAGGAAGGAATGCGCTGTTGAGCATCTCCGGGTTAGTAAGGATGATGTTGGCATTCTTCCTGATTCGGCTCCGCTCGGCAGGAGGGGTATCGCCATCATATACCCCTGCGGACAGTCTGTGCTGTCCAAACGCTTCCGTCCAGGGTTGTATTGCCCGGTATTGGTCGCTTGCCAGGGCTTTTGTAGGATACAGGAAAATGGCTCTGGACTGGGGATGGGTCAGTATTTCCTGTATGACAGGGAGAAGGAATCCCAGGGTCTTGCCGCTGGCTGTGGAGGTTGTGATGACTATATTTTTCTCTTGCATGGCCTGGGTGAACATCTCTGCCTGATGAGTGTAAAGGCTTTTGATTCCTGTGGAGGACAGGTGGGTGCAGATTTCCTCTGACAGGCCGGATGGATATGGGGCATACTGCGGGGGTGTTGATGGGATGGTTTTTTGGTATACGATTAAATCTTCTATTTGCATGGGGAACTCCTGTTGGTTTTTTGTGAGTGAGGAACGTTTGTTCTTAGTTTAGCATTTTTGGCGGGGAGATGCAATGGGGATGTGGTCCATGTGGTTTGGGTGGCTCACGGACGGAAAGAGCGGCGGTCCGGGGGCAGGGCAGGCAGGGATAATTCATCCGACGTTCCGCTGGCAGGCAGCTAACCTGCTGGCATTCACTAAATTCGTCGGCAAAGGCCTCCTCATTAAGTGTCTGCCGCAGGTGGATCTGCCTGCCGCTCCACTTAGCCTACTGAATTATCCCTGCCTGCCCTGCCCCCGGACCGCCGCTCTTTCCTGTTGGTGGAATGCGGATGGGTTGATGGGTCTAATGTTTTAGGTTGCATCTTTAATTGAGGGCGTTTTTTATTATTCTGTTTTTTATTATTCTGTTTTTTATTATTCTGTTTTTTATTGTTCTGTTTTCTTATATTTTGGTTTATGAATTTATCATGCTGTGTTATTCTGTTAGAATAAAGAACATTTCTTTAAAGGAAATTATGCTGGAGTGACTTTTCCTTTTGAGATGATCAAATACAAGATCAGGAGGCTCTCAGATGAAATTAACTGTTCTGGTGGACAATAACACGTATATCGATCAATATTATGCAGGGGAACCGGCAGTGAGCTATTACATAGAGATTGATGATCTAAAAATCCTCTTTGATACCGGCTACTCCCATATCTTCATAAAAAATGCTGTTTCCATGGGTATAGACTTAAATGCTGTCACGCATATTGTGCTCTCCCACGGTCATAATGACCACAGCAGAGGCTTAAAATACCTGCGTGAACAATATGCCCTTCCAAATGCCCGGTTGGTGGCCCATCCTCTGTGTTTCCGGCCAAAATACTATGAGAACGAATACATAGGTGCCCCCTTTTCCCTGGAAGAGATCAACAGGCTGTTCTGTTATCAGCCCGCTGAGGCGCCTGTTTTTCTCTCGGAAAACTGTATTTTCTTGGGTCAGATTCCGGAGCTTTACAGCTTTGAAAAGCGAAAGGCCATCGGCACGACCATAATAGACGGCGCGGAAATGGAGGACCTCTGCCTGGACGATTCCGCACTGGTGTGCAGGACGGATAAAGGGCTTTTTATTGTCACCGGCTGTTCCCACAGTGGTATCTGCAGTATCACAGATCACACCCGCAAAGTCTGCCAGGATCAGCGTATTACAGGTATCATAGGCGGATTTCATCTGTTTGACACAGACTCAAAGCTTGAGGAAACCATTCGTTTTCTGAGCGACCTGTCTCCGGATATGCTGTATCCCTGCCACTGTGTTTCCCTGAAAGCCAAGGCCCAGATGCTGAAGTATATGGACATTGAAGAGGTGGGTGTTGGACTGACCATACAATTATAGACAGCAGGTGACAGCATGTTCAAAATAGGTGAATTTTCAAAATTGACACAGGTATCCATCCGCATGCTGCGGTATTACGACGAGGCCGGTCTACTGAAGCCTTCCAGCACTGACCCCTGGACCGGCTACCGTATGTACTCTGCCCAGCAGATCCCCACCCTGAATAAGATCATTTATCTGCGGGACAGCGGTTTCCAGGTTGCGGAGATTGCCGCTGCCCTTGCAGCAGATAGTGAAACTTCCCTGATGGAGCAGTTGGACCGAAAATATGCGGAAATCCAAAAAAACATTCAGGCAGAACAGGATAAGCTTCAAAAAATAGAACTTGCAAAAAAAGATATCCTACATGAAAAAAATGAAATGCAGTACCATGTCTTCATAAAATCCATCCCTGCCGTTCAGGTACTTTCCCTCAGACGCGTCCTCCCGGATTACTATGCGGAGGGCATTTTGTGGAAGGAGATGTGCCTTTTCGCAGAGGAAAACAAGATCCAGGTCTCACCCAATACCTTTTCCATTTACCACGACAGGGAATACAAAGAGACAGAAGTCGATGTGGAAATATGCGCACCTGTTAAAAAAGCGGGAAAGAGCACCAAAGATTTTACCTTTCGCCTTACGGATCCGGTGCCTTCTATGGCCTGCACAATGGTTTACGGTCCCTTTTCCAACATAGCCGGGGCCTATCTCTCCTTTGCCCGATGGCTGCAGAAAAACCACCGCTACCAAATGACAGGACAGAGCAGACAGATTGTCCACCGGGGTCCATGGAATGAAGAAAATCCTCAAAATTATCTGACAGAAATACAAATCCCATTGGAAATAAAATCCACCTCTTGACTCTCACACCGTGTCAGGGTCTATATTGACCTTACAAATAAGTGATATATGGAGGAAAACACAATGACAACATACCAGGTACATCCCATCGGGACCATCCACAATGATCAGGAAGAGGCGTTTATAACCCTTGATCCGGAATACCTCCCGGCACTGCAGGCTTTAGACGGTTTCAGCCACATTGAAGTTCTCTGGTGGTTCAGTGATTTTGACACCAAAGAAGCCCGCTCCGTGTTGGAAACAGAGCAGCCCTACAAAAAGGCACCTGCCGTCCTGGGCATCTTTGCCACCAGGTCACCCATACGCCCCAATCCCATAGCCCTCTCAACAGCCCAGGTCACATATATTGATCATGAGAACGGTGTGATCGGCCTGGCCTACATAGACGCCAATGACAACACTCCACTCCTGGACATCAAGCCCTACACGCCCAGCATGGACCGCATAGAATCACCAACAGTTCCCGACTGGTGCAGCCACTGGCCCAAAAGCCTGGAGGAATCCTCTGATTTTCCCTGGGAAAATGAATTCAACTTCTAAAATAAAGCAATGGGGCGTCTGCTAAAGACACCCCATCTGCCATTCTTACTCATGCCTGTCTTCCCACAAGCTATATAAGAGCCTATATCACTCCTTTTTGCAGCATCACATTGGCATAGACAGCGCTTTCCCCTGTAGCCACGATAGCGTAAGCTTTCCTTGCCTCCTCGTAAAAGGCAAATCTCTCCACATTTTGGATCACACGGTCTCCACGCTCTTCATACTTTCTCACAATCTCCCTGTAAGTATCCCAGATTGGCGTCTCCGCATCATCCCCGGGCATAACCTCCATAAGACTCATGGGGTGCTCCACATACCCATCCAGGGGAATCAGGCTCAGCACCGCGTCCAGTACCTCCGGCACACCATGGCCGTCCATCCGGATAACAATGCAGTCCTTTCCCATACTCTCCGCAGGAAAATTCCCATCCGCGATCACGATCCTGTCACTATGTCCCATCTCTGCCAGTACCTTTAAAAGCTCTGGCGGCACAATCTTCGGAATTCCTTTCAGCATCTCATTCACCATTTTCCTTCACATTATTTTTCTTCAGAAGTATATTTCTTATATCCGGGATGTCTTCCTGTCACGCCATATCCCTTTCTCATGGAGATCAGTCTGTCGATATTTTCCCGAGAGATTTCCTTTGCTCCGCCAAGCAGATGCGCATTCAAACTGATCTGCGCAAAAAGTTCCAGGGTTTCCATCCGATAATAAGCGGTGATCACATCCGCCCCCACTGTCAGTGCTCCATGATTCTGCAGAAGCACAGCGTCGTGTTCCCCCAGATAAGGAGCGATCGCTTCCGGCACTTCATAAGTGGAGGGCGTTCCATACGGAGTTACAGGCACAGATCCCAGAGCAATCACAGTTTCAATCATGGAATATTCATCAAGAGCCTTATTCGCCACCGCAAATCCTGTGGCTACAGGCGGATGTGCATGCAGGACAGCTCCCACGTCTTCCCTCTCCTGATAACAGCGAAGATGCATCTTGATCTCTGAAGAAGGACGACAGCAATCCTCAGCTTCCAGAATATTTCCTTCTTTGTCAATGTGCACCAGCTTTTCCGGGGTGATAAAGCTTTTGCTCATCCCCGTAGGGGTTGCCAGAAATGTCCCGTCCTCTAATTTTACGGAAACATTCCCGTCGTTTGCCGCCACCCAGCCTTTTTGCCACATTTTATGGCATACATCGCAAATCAGTTCCCTAAGCTCCATATAACTTAATTCCATTTCATTTCCTCCATTTTTGTCTCAAAAAATGTTGCTATTCACAGCCCTGGAAAAAGCGCAGTGCTGTGAATAGTAACCAGAAAATCCCTGCTGCATTTCTATGTATTCCCGCTCTACCGGACAATTGTTTCATACTGACCGTAGGCCTCCTGCCACTGCTCCGTGTCCTGTGGCTCATACACCTTCATATTCTCAGAATTTCGGATGATCCTCCGTACCTCTTTCAGATCCTTTACTTCCCCTGCCGCCACAAGCTGCATGGCCAAATTTCCATAGACCGTGGCCTCCACAGGCCCGGCGATCACAGGAATGCCGCAGGCATTGGCAGTCATCTGGCACAAAAGGGCGCTCTGGGCGCCGCCGCCTACCAGGTGAACCGCCTGATAGGTCCTGCCTGCGCATGCACAGACTTCGTCCAGGACCATCCTGTATTTCAGCGCAAGGCTTTCGTCAATACAGCGCACCACCTGGCCCACACGCTCCGGAGCCTTCTGCCCTGTACGCCTGCAGAACTCCCGGATCCGGCGGGGAATATTCCCTGAAGGCACAAACTCCGGCGCATCTGGGTCCACAAAAGAGACAAACGGCTCTGCGTCTCCTGCCATGGATTCCAGATGCCCAAAACTATATTCGCATCCCTCACGCATCCACTGTCTCCGGCTCTCCTGGATCAGCCACAGACCGATGATATTTTTCAAAAATGATGTCTTGCCGCCGCAGCCGCCTTCATTTGTCATATTGCAGGCAAATGATCTTTTGTCGATCTGAGGCACATTAAGCTCTGTTCCCAGCAAAGACCAGGTACCGCAGCTTAAAAACAGGAAGTCATCTGTCTCTGCCGGGACGGCAGCCATCGCGCTCTGGGTATCATGGCCTGCCACTGCTATGACATCCATAGATCCCACACCCAACTCCTTTTGGATCTCATTTCTCAGACTGCCCAGCCGGGTTCCCGGCATGAGCACCGGTTTTAATATCCGGGAGGGAAGACCCAAACCTTCCAGTACCTCTTTAGACCAGTCTTTTTTAGCGGCATCCAGCATCTGTGTGGTTGAAGCGATGGTATACTCGCTCCCCATCTCCCCTGACAGGAAATACGAAAACAGATCCGGCATTAAAAGCATATTCTCTGCCTGTTCCAACAGCTCTTTTCTGTACTCCTGCTCTGCCATGAGCTGAAATGCCGTATTGATCTCCATGAACTGACTCCCTGTTATCTCGTAGAGCCTCTCCCTGTCCATACGCGAAAACGCCATTTTCAGCATTCCCTCTGTCCGGGAATCCCTGTAGTGGACCGGATTGGATAAAAGCATGCCGTCTTTCCCCAGCAAACCATAGTCCACGCCCCAGGTATCCACACCGATACTGCTTATATCCGCGCCTGACCTGCCCTGCATGATCCCAGCCTTTGTGATCCCTGTCTTCAGCTCATGAAAAAGCCGCAGAAAATCCCAGTACATGGTACTGTTATTTTTTCCGTTTAAGATCACAGGCTCGTTTGCAAAGCGGTGAACCTCCTGCAGAGAAATTTTCTCCCCGTCAAAGCTGCCCAGCATCACCCTGCCGCCGGAGGCCCCGTAATCTGCTGCCAGCATCTGTTTTCCCAGCATTTTTATCTTCCTTCCTAATTTTTTCCTTCTTATTTATAAAGCGGGCCGTAAGCTGCACATGCTCTGTAGTCCTGCCCCTCTTTATCCATGCCAAACGCGTTCCATGCTGCAGGACGGAAGATTTTTTCCTCCGGAACATTGTGCATAGCCACTGGAATTCTGAGCATGGAGCACATGGTGATCAAATCTGCCCCGATATGGCCATAGCTGATGGCGCCGTGGTTGGCTCCCCAGTTGTTCATCACATCGTAAGCCGTCTTAAAAGCGCCCTCTCCACTGACTCTCGGTGCAAACCATGTACACGGCCAGGTGTAATCCGTACGTTTCCAGATCGTGTCAGATACCTCAGCAGGAAGCTTTATGGTCCATCCCTCTGCGATCTGCAGCACCGGTCCCAGTCCTTTTATCAGGTTCAGCCGGATCATAGTCACTGGCATCTCCGCATCTGTCAGGAATCTGGAGGAATAACCGCCGCCGCGGAAATATCCGAAATCTGCTGCATTCCAGGTAGCTGCCTTCATAATAGCGTCCTGGTCTTCCTCTGTCACATCAAACCATGGCTTGATCACACTATTTCCGTTTTCATCCTTTGCTTCCCCGCAGGCATCCAGGCAGGCTGCGCCGGAGTTGATCAGATGTATGAAACCGCCGGCCTGCGCTGCTTTGCCCTCCAGTGTGTAGCCTGTAGCTTCCTTTACAGCTTCCGGGCTCCAGTATGTACGCACGTCTGCGAAAATCTGCGCTCTGTTGGTGAGCAGCTTCATAAACATCATTCCCAGACCATTGAGTACATCGTTCTCTGTAGCCAGAATGTACGGCTCTCTGGCTCCGTTCCAGTCAAAGGAGGTGTTCAGCATGGCTTCCGCAAAGTCCGCGTTGGGATAAAAGTCTGTCCACTGTCTCTGTCCCTGGAAGCCGGCTGCCAATGCATTGTGTCCCACCTTCTCCTCCTCGCATCCCTCGGGAAGATTCTCATTTCCGTTCATTAAATCCTTGATGATGCACATCATCTTCACTACAAATTCCCAGTCAGAATCCTTCTGTTCTCTGCTCTTCTGCACTGCCTCCGGGTTCTTGTCAAATCCCTCGATACAGTGCTCTTTTGTCCAAGCCAATGCCTTTTTATACTCTTCCTCATCATAGATGCCCTCTGCCATACGGCGGATCAGTTCCACTTCATCTACAGATTCCACCCGCATTCCCAGATAAGATTCAATGAAATCCGGGTCAATGATAGAACCACCGATCCCCATGGTCACAGAACCGATCTGCAGATAGGATTTGCCTCTCATGGATGCTGCCGCCACTGCCGCACGGCCGAAACGCAGAAGCTTTTCCCTGACATCATCGGGAATATCCGTGGCATCTGCTGCCTGTACGTCATGGCCGTAGATCCCGAATGCCGGAAGCCCCTTCTGTGCATGAGTTGCCAGCACGCTTGCCAGGTATACGGCACCCGGGCGCTCTGTCCCGTTAAATCCCCAGACTGCTTTTATGGTCTGCGGGTCCATATCCATAGTCTCTGCTCCATAACACCAGCACGGTGTCACAGTCAGCGTAATGTCAACGCCTTCCCTTCTGAATTTGTCCGCACAGGCTGCCGCCTCTGCCACACGTCCTATGGTGGTGTCCGCAAGGACAACTTTTACCGGCTCACCGTTTGAATATTTCAGATTCTCCTCCAAAAGGCGTGCGGCAGACCTTGCCATATTCATAGTCTGTTCTTCCAGGGATTCCCTCACTTTCAGATACCCTCTTCTGCCGTCAATGGTTGGTCTGATCCCAATCACAGGATATGCTCCAATCAATCTGCTTTTTGCCATTTTTCTGTACCTCCATACTTGTAATAGTTGGTTACTACCTCCCAGGACTGTGGTTGTGAATAGTAACTAATGTTCACTATAGTTTTCTTATATTCTCATCCTAATCTTGTTTCAAACATATTTCCTGTGATATAATGGCAAAAAACAGGACAATATTCACCTTTTTGAGACCTGTCAGGAGGCACCTATGCACTATCTGGATTACAATGAAAAACAGGCCCACGGCACAGCGGATTTTCCTCTTGCCTACTATTATGTGGATGAACACCACCCCCGCTATCACATGCCCTTTCACTGGCACAGGGAGACAGAGCTGCTCCGTGTTCTGGAAGGACAGCTCCGCCTCAGTCTGGATGACCGGGAGTATGTGGTGAGCGCCGGGGAACTTATCTGTATCAGCGAGGGTGTCATTCACGGCGGGGAACCGGAAAACTGTATCTATGAATGCGCGGTTTTTGATCCTAAGCCCCTGCTCATGCACACCCATGCAGTCCGCAGCTACCTCTATCAGATCCAGCGCCGCCAGATACAGATACTCATGCGCTTTACAAAAAAACAGCCCGAAATCCTCACCTGCGCAGACACCCTGTATCATTCCCTGCGCAAAAAAGGCCCCGGATGGGAAATGACTTCCCTCGGAGCACTTTTTGAACTCTATGGATTGATATTTGACCGGGGATATTATACCCCCTGTGCCTCCCGTGACAATACACAGGGAAAGCTCCAGCAGTTAAAGCCTGTACTGGAATATATTGAGCTGAATTATCAAAGCCCCATAACCCTGGAGGATTTATCCAGACTGGCTGGCATGTCCTCCAAATACTTCTGCCGTTTTTTCCGTGCGGTCATCCACAGGACGCCTATTGACTACCTGAACTATTACCGCATCGAACGGGCCTGCTATCTCATGGCCGCAGAAGGTATCTCTGTCACGGAAGCAGCCTATCAATGCGGATTCAATGACAGCAGCTATTTTGTCAGGGCCTTCAGAAAATACAGAAACGTGACACCCAGACAATATCTTAACCGTCTGGAAAGCTCTGATTAATACCTCTTTATTTTCTTGGAAGGCGTCTTTTCAAATTCTTCCTCCCTGATCTTCAGCCCGTGGATCTTTTTATAGGGGGGAAGTCCTCTGTTAAAGTTGTCGATCACTTCCTGTAGTTTTTCTCTCACATCCCTGATCCTCTTTTTTGAGGCGTATTCATAGTCCGGGAAAATCTCTGCTTCAATGACGGATTCCGTCTCCCTGACAATGATCTCCTTTACCAGCGGCGATCTGCTGATTTCATTTTCCAGCTCCTCAGGGGAAACATTTTCTCCGTTTTTCAGGATGATCAGGTTTTTCTTCCTTCCTGTCAGGAATACGAAATCATCCTGATCCACATATCCCAGATCACCGGTCTTAAGCCAGCCGTCCTCCAGAGCTTCCTCTGTCTCTGCGGGCATCTTGTAATATCCCATCATGACACTGGAACCGCGGACCCAGATTTCCTCGTCCACCACCTTTGCCTCACAGTTTGGCAGAAGCCTGCCCACAGATCCTTCTTTGGAATCCCACTCCAGGTTGGTGCTGATGACCGGTGAACACTCTGTCATTCCATATCCCTGAAGAATGGTAATTCCGTACTCGGCAAATGCCCCCACCATCTCCGGAGGAAGGTAGGCTCCGCCGCTGCATATGGTTTTTAAATTGCCGCCGAAAGCTGCCTTTGCCACCATTTTCTTCGGCAGGATGCCTGTGGACTCCTTCAGTTTTTTATAAATGGATTCGATCACCATGGGGACTAAAAGCACGATCTCAGGTTTGAACAGCTTCATATTTTTAGACACATGCATGATAGAGTCATTGATGCAGATGACCATGCCGATATAGATTCCTTTCAGGATATCCATAGTAAAGCAGTAGGCATGATGAATGGGAAGAAGTGTCATGGACACTGTGCCTGCCGGAATCTTCATATCCAGACAGACTGCATTGTCCGTCAGATTACGGTGTGTGAGCATTACTCCTTTGCTCTTTCCCGTTGTGCCTGATGTAAATAAAATGGCGCACAGTTTGTCAGGGTCCAGTTCACAGGAAAAACTCCCGGCATGTTTTTTCAGAAGACTGGTGAGGGACAAGACCTGTTCTTTGTCCTTTTCTGCCTGCATGGAAACCATGAACCGGACTTGGGGACATTTTTCTTTTGCCATCTCTGCCACATCCCTGCGAAGCTCGTCATAGACCAGAACGCTGATATCCGCCCTGTTCAAAAGCTCGCACACATCCGCTGCCGGAAGCTGCGCATCCAAGGGAACAATCACACATCCGCTGTTGGCCGCTCCAAAATAGGCAAGGATCCACTCATATGTAGTGGGACCTATGACCGCCACGTGTTTTCCCAGCATTCCCATGCTGTCCAAAGCCCTGCAAAAAGCCTCGCTGTCTCTTTTTAAGTCCCTGAATGTCCTGGTTATCACTTCTTTTCTGACTTTATAGCGGATGGCAGGGGCATCCCCATAGGTTTCTGCCGCATAGTCAATGATATCCTTCATAGTGTTGATCTTACCGCTCATAGTTCCCCTCCTGTCTAGTCCTGAAGACTTTCGATGTAGCGTACAGCCTCTCCTACGGTTCTAATCTCCGCTGCCTGACGCTCTTCCACCTCAATGTCATATGTCTCCTCCAGTTCCCCTATCATACTCATAAAGTCATAGGAGGTGAATCCCAGATCTTCCACAAACCTAGAATTCTCCGTAACTGCATTTTTATCAACTTCCACATATTCACAGATCATATCTTTCAGCTTCTCAAACATTTCTCATATCCTCCATTCATAATCCAATCATTACACAGATTCTAAAATTTCTCCCACTGTCATATCCGGGTTTTCCACCCCTTTAAAAATGATACGGCACAGATAGTAATACAGATACTGCAGGTCCTCAAAATGTACGACGCCGGTCTGGTGTTCAAAATTAAAGTTCATGCCATTGTCCTCCGCCCTGTGCATAACCGTCAGGTAAAGAGCATGGGCTGCTGCCCCGTTGCTGTACCAGGCGGATTTGTACCGGATATCCTGCAGACGCTCCATCCCTTTTCCCTTCAGTGTCAAAGGCTGGTACGTCAGACTCAGGGGTTCATAGGTCTGCCCTGGTCTTAATTTGTAATACTTATTCCTGTACGCATAATAGGCTGTCGGGTCATAGTTTGCATGACGGAAGATCCGGTTCTGTCCGTCCCTGATCTTTTTAAGGCCTTCCATAAAGGTATCACCTTTTTCCACCACTGTGCGGAACGGGAAGCAGTGTATCCTGGTACCTCCGCATCTCTTTTCCGACAGAGTGGCTCTTCTTGCCACTGTGGTGTTGATAGAAACATCATCATTGCCGTTTACCTTTTGCAGATACGTGCGCAGTCCCATCATCAGCAGACATACCATGGAAATGTGATGTTCCTCACAGAACTGCATCAGCCGATTAGAGGGGTCTGCCTCCAGTTGAAATGTGATAATGTTGGCATCCACATTGTCTGAGACATTGGTGACTGCCCTGATATCCGGATTTTTTTCCTTTTCCCGTTCTGCCTTCAGCTTACCCGGGCCAAAAATACTGTTAAAAATAGGTTCGGAGGAGGAAATCATCTTCTCAAAGAACTCCGTGTCACGTTTCTTTGCCCTGGAATCCGCCTCATACTCCAGGTCCTTTTTAAGCTGCTCTATGTATGATTTCATCTCCTTCGGATATTCCATACCTTCATATTTCATGTTGGCATATATCTCTATGACATCCTTGAGAAATAGGATCAGGGACTGGGCATCCATGGTCATATGGTCCACCAGCAGATAGATACCCTGAAATCCATCCGGCGTGATGATCATAACTACCCGGTTTAAAGGGGAATCAAATCTTTCAAAAGGCACGGAAGTCCACTCCTTCATCTTATCTTCTGCATGGCACTCCTGCCATCCGGTAAAATCAAAGAATTCAATATCCCTCTCCTCCCGGTCAGCAATGTACTGATACACCCCGCCGTCTTCATCCTGTGTAAAGCGCAGACGCATGGACTCGCATCTGGCATAAGCCTGGTATACAGCCTCCTTCAGTGCTCCGAAATCCAGACTCTGCTGAATAGTAAGACTGGTACCGATATTCAGCACCTGCTTTTTCGGACAGTATTTCTGATAGAAAAAGTGCAGCTTCTGGGCTGCTGTCAGCGGATACAGTGGTTTGCCGAATTTCTCTTTCATATGTCAAACTCCTCTCTTAGATCAGACGGGAACCGAATCCCCGGTGCTTCCCTCTCCGGTTACATCAGATACATAAATACTTTTTCCTGCAGGCGCCCAGGCCTCCCCTGCCGTCTCCAGAAACTCTGTCAGCTTCTGTTCGTAAAGCGCCTGTTCTTTATAGAAGGCTTCCACATGGCCTGCTCCGTGTACGATCAGCATATCTTTCTTGGACGCACAGTTTTCATAAATCTCATAGCACATTCTGCACGGAACAAAAGTATCCGCATCCCCATGGATAAAGAGTATGGGAACCTTCGCTCTCTTTACTTCCTCGGACGCACTGCACTGCTTCAGCCCGTATCCTGCCTTCTTTCTGCACATGCTGTCTGACAGTTTCAGGATCGGATAAGCCGGCAGATGGTACTGGTCCTTCAGTACATGGGCAAATACATCCCAGGCAGTGGTAAAGGCGCAGTCCGAGACAATCCCTCTCACCTGAGGCGGAAGCTTCAGCCCGCTTGCCATGAGAACCGTGGATGCTCCCATGGAAGTGCCGTGAAGCCATATCTGGCAGCCGCTGCCAAAACGCTTGACTGCGTACGTTATCCAGAGAAGCGCATCCTCCCTGTCCAGACACCCAAATCCAATGTACGTCCCTTCGCTGTCCCCGTGTGCCCTTTCATCCACCAGAAGCATCTGATATCCTCTGGGCAGGTAATAGTTGGACAATCCGATGTAGTCGCTCATGCCCTTGCTGGTATATCCGTGAAAACAGATCACAAGCTTCCCGCTTCCCTGCCCCGGAAAATACGTTCCGTGAAGCTTCAGGCCGTCACCGGATCTGATATACACATCCTCCCGCTCCTGCTCCAGCATCCACTGTTTCATCTTCCCTATCTCAGGTATATAGAGGTCCCAGTTCGTCCCCGCCATATCCATGGTTCTCTTGGTGGCGGCATTCTGCCGAAGCATGGTCCGCCTGAAAAAATAAGATGCTATTCCGTATTCCCCTGCAGCAGCCAGTGCCCCTGCTCCCAGTAACAAGCTCCATCCATTCATAGATACTCCTCCTATCTTCGCGTCTGCCTGCGCATCCGCGTTGAATGGCCATCAGTTACCTATTTCTTCAGCAGTCTTCTGACTGTCTTTTTGGCTGTCTTTTCTTCTGTTTTCTGTGCTACCTTTTCCACTGCCTTCTGCGATTCCTTTTCCACTGCCTTCTGCGATTCCTTTTCCACTGCCTTCTGCGGTTCCTTTTCCTCTGCTTTCTGCGGTTCCTTTTCCTCTGCTTTCTGCGGTTCCTTTTCCTCTGCTTTCTGCGGTCTCTTTTCCTCTGCTTTCTGCGGTCTCTTTTCCTCCGCCTTCATCTGCTTCTTTTTTTCTCTGCCTGCCTGTTTTGAGAAGCTCTGAAGCAGCAGCGCTTTATCAAAACTGCCCTCTACCTGCAGTTTTCCCAGTGTGAATGCTGCGACGGCATCCATGGTGCCGCCTGCAATACTCAGAAGTGTATCGGCTGTAGTAGTGAACAGCACATCCCTGTCGTAATATTCATATGGCTCTATGTACAGCTTTCCCTCCAAAACCTCCGCATAAAAGGCTCCCTCAGCCTCTCCCTGGATGTTAAACTGATAGGCAATGTGCTCCTTGATCCCGCTCACATCTGCCTGCATAAAAATCCCCCTGATCTCACTCACTAATTCCTGATATGTCATCTGTTTTTTTCCTCCCAACATATTTCACCATTTTTCGACCACCGGTCGAATTCAGGTTGTAAACAAGATACCACTTTTTCGACCAGTAGTCAAGTTTACATTTCTGTGCTAAAATGTTACTATCAAAGAAAAACGGAGAAAGGTATTTATGCAAAACAATAGAAAAAAGGACATGATCCTGGATGCAATGCAAAGATTGATGAACCGATCCAGCGCTCAGTCCATATCTGTCAGCGATGTTGCCAAAGAAGCGGGGATCGGAAAGGGGAGTATCTACTATTATTTCAAATCAAAGGAGGAAATTCTTGAGGCTGTCATTGAGCGCTCTTACTCCGCTGCCATTGCAAAGGCAAAAAATCTGCTGGAAACCCCTGATATGGAGGCTCTGACCAAAATGGAGATTATTTTCCGCACCTGCCGGGAATCCTCCATGGAGCTTCTGCGCCAGGAATCCAATAATTTTTTTGAGCTGCAGCAAAGCGCTCTTCTGCATCAGCAGTACATACGTATCATGGTGAGAAATCTGCGCCCTATCCTGGCAGACATTATCCGCCAGGGCAACCGCGAGGGGTCTATGCACTGCAAATCCCCGGAGGAGGTATCGGAGATCGTGCTTATCATCCTTACCATCAAACTGGACAATCACCTCACAAGAGACAGCCGGGAGCACACCCAAAAGACACTGGATGTATTTTCCTATATGCTGGAAACCAGTTTTCATATTGAAAAAGGAAAACTGGATTATCTGTGGACGGACTGAGATGCCAAAGACCAAAAGAAAAAGAGTATACAGACCGGACTCCACCTCCGGCTGTATACTCTTTTTATTATCTCACAGCTTCTATAAAAGTTGCTCCTTCTATAGAATCCGGCACATTTACCTTAGAAAATCCTGCCTGTAAAAGCAGTTCTGTCTCATGCTCCAACGTCAGTGGAATATCAAAATGCACAAACTGTTCCTCTGAAATTCCACCTGCCTTTCGTTTTCTCTTACACTCCCGGCGCAGAAGATTTTCTTCCTCCTCACAGCAGGCGATATAATCCGCTTCCAGGAACTTTCCTCCGGGCTTCAGCGCTGCCCTGATCTTTTCAAAGAGCAGCCTCTTCTTCCCAGGCAGGAAATGGTGCAGAGACTCAAAAGAAATCACCATATCATAACAGCTCTCCCCAAAAGGTTCCTGAAAATAATCCCCGCAGACAAGAGTAATATCCTTTTCCCTGTATTTGTGTCTCAGCCGGTCCAGCATGGTGCTGCACAAATCTATCCCTGTCACCTGGATATGGGGATACTTACTGAAAATAGATTCCAGCTCCAGGCCCGTCCCGCATCCCAAATCCAGCATTCTTTTTGTGTCACGGTCTATCCAGCCGGGGATTCTTGCGTAAGCCTCCCTCCAGGTCTGCATCCGTTCCTCATAAGACCCAATGCGCCGCTGAAAAAATCCTGCCATCTCCTCAAGAGGTGTATCTTTTTCCTGCTCCAGCCACTCCCGCAGTTCCCGCATATACTGTTCCATGTCTTCCCTTATCACTACAGCCATTCTTGATCTCCTCCCTGTATTTCTTTTCGGTATTCTTCTATTGTACAGGCCGTACTGCCGGAAATCCACCTCACAAACAATTCTATTTAAATTTGATCTTCTCTCCTTCAGATCCGCAACGATCCGTCTGGCAAGCGCCCGGTGATTCACATCCACGACCATCTCAGAACCCAGAATCTCTTTTATCCCGCTGCTCATGAATTCCGTCACCTTTTCCGAGCCTTTGGGGGCGCATAAACGTCGTGATAAGAATTCATTAGATTTTTATTCTGTCTTTATTTCTCTCTCCAGCAAATCCCGCTCAATCTGCGGATACATCTTATCCAGCTTATATACCAGCAGGATTAGCACTGCTGCGCTCCACACAATGATGGGACCATACTGATAGATTTTTCCGATCGTCCTCACAGCAGACTCCGGCTGCACCACCTGTGCCCCGGTTGAACTGATATAGCCGCTCAATGTCATCAGGCCTGTCATTATAGCGCTTGTGATACCGGTTCCCACCTTGAATCCCAGACTTGCACCGCCGAATACAAGACTTTCCTGGCGGAATCCATTTTTCCAGCAGCCATACTCCACCACATCTCCCAACATGCCGAAAATAGTGGCTGAGAGCTGGGAGGCTCCGATAGAACGGATGAGTGTCACGAAAAACAACCATTGGAAATTATAAGGGTTGACCAGCACCAGAAGCTGTGAACCGACTGCTATGAGGCAGCCTGCCAGGGTGACATTTCTTTTCCCCCATCTTTTGATCAGAAACGGGCAGACTGCTGCGCCGCCGATCATGCACACAGTTTCCAGAAAATACAGGGTGCTGTACATCCAAGTGTCATTTCCAAAGATATATTTACAGTAATACGGCAGATCTGTTCCGACAATCGTCATATGGATGACCTGAATAGACCACAGCCCAAGCACGCACCAGAAATACTTGTTCGTCACCAGAGCCTTTATGTTCACCCCGACGGAACGCTTTTCCTCTTTTTTCGCCTCTGTCACCACAGTCTCCTCACACCGGAAGAAACAGTACAGCAGCAGCGCTACAGCAATGGCGACCCAGATACACATAGTCTTAACCCATGCAGACTGGTCATTTCCAAACACTTTCACAAGAGGCATGGTAAAAGTCACTGAGATGATACGCCCCACCGGTGACAGGATCATCCGGAAAATGGAAAGCAGATCCTGCTGATAAGAATCCCTGGTCATCATGGTGGAAAGTGAACCGTAAGGCACATTGATAGCCGTATAAATAACTGTTGTGGTCAGATTATAAGTGACAAATATGTAGATTCCTTTTAAAAAGTCTGTGGTGTGCGGCACTGTAAACATAAGGATCGCCGCTATGGCATAGGGAACCGTCATCCACAGGATCCATGGTCTTGATTTTCCCCATTTTGACTTTGTCCTGTCCACTAAAAATCCCATGATCAGATCTGAACTGCCGTCAAATACTCTCGACACCAGCATGACAATACCGATGGTCACCGGTGAAATCCCCGCATAATCTGTATAAAACAATGTCAATAGCGTGGATATCATTCCATACACAATATTACAGGCCGTATCCCCGCATCCGTAAGCTACTCTCGTCCCAAAGGTTATCTTCTTCTTCATAATGACCTCCCCGCCACATGATTTCTCAATTTATTTTTCAGCACGCTTCCATGATCGCCTTTACAGCCGAAGTTGTATCTGTCAGCGGAAACAGCTCATACCCCACATATCCTGTATAACCGCACGCTTCCAAATGACGCAGTACCTTTTTATAATTGATCTCTCCCGTTCCCGGTTCATGACGCCCCGGAGCGTCGGCCACATGGATATGTCCGAACTGGTCTTTGTAATTGGAGATGGTATCACAGATACAGCCTTCATTTATCTGCATATGATACACGTCATAGAGGAGCTTTAATCTCGGTGAGCCGATGAGCCGGCAGATTTCGGCGCCCATCTGTGTGTGTTCAAGAAAGTTGCCAACGTGATCTGTGGTAATATTCAGAGCTTCCAGGTTCAGGTTTATCCCTTCTTTTTCTGCCACTTTCACGCAGTCCAGAAGGGTACGGTACATGGAACAGAGCTTCACCGTGTGGGAAAGATCATCATAGTGGTTTACCACGATCCCTCCGTCTCCCAGGGCATTGGAGTGAATGGTCACACTGCCTGCCCCCACAGTTTTCGCTGCACGGATGGACTCTTTCAGATATTCCACATACTTTTCTCTGTGATCCGGGTCAACCAGGGAATAGTCCGCATCTCCGTTAAATCCACTGACAGAAATCCCGGCTTCATCTGCTGCTTTCTTTGTGGCTTTCAGATCACGGGTTCTCCAGTCCCAGAACTCCACAGCGTCAAATCCATCCTTCTTTGCTGCCCCGAATCTCTCCTCCCAGGGCAGTTCTGTATACAGAGTATCAATACAGGCGCATTTTCTCAAACTCATCTTCCCTCTACCTCCTCAATTTTTACAGGTCTTCCCTCTTTCAGGGATTTTGTGGCCGCTGCTGCCATCAGCACCGGATACAGTCCGTCCATCCCGGTAACCGGTGTCTCCTTATCATTTTTCACAGCATCCGCAAATGCCTGGATTTCTGATACAAATGCACCTGTATAGCGGTCCCACATCACCTTATATGTATTCTCACAACTGGTTCCCACGGCATCTGAGAGTTTAACTGTATTCGGCACATCATTTTCATTGCGGGCACATCCTTCGGAACCGAACACTTCCACTCTCTGATCATACCCATAGACAGCCTTTCTGCTGTTGTCAATGGTTGCGATGATCCCGTTATCAAACTTCAGCACGACAACAGCCGTATCCACGTCTCCCGCTTCCCCGATAGCTGGGTCGATCAGCACAGAACCTGCTGCCATAACCTCGGTTACCTCAGCACCTCCTGCCAGAAAACGGGCCATATCAAAATCGTGGATCATCATATCATAAAAAATCCCGCCGGACACCTTCACATATTCAATGGCAGGCGGCTCCGGGTCTCTTGAGCTGATTTTGATCATCTGCACTTTCCCCACTCTGCCGGACTGCACCATGTCATAAACCCCTCTGTGATTATGGTCAAATCTGCGGCAGAATCCAATCTGCAGCTTCACACCTGCATCCTCTGCAGTCTGGATCGCTTCTCTTACTTTGTCCAAATCGTAGTCTATTGGTTTTTCACAAAAAATATGCTTTCCTGCCCTGGCTGCTTCTATAATATATTTAGAATGCGTATCTGTGGAAGAACAGATCAAAACTGCTTCAATCTCTTCATCCTGAAAAATGTCCCCCGCATTCTTTGTCACGTTCTGCACACCGCATTTTCTCAGAAACTTCTCTGTCTCCTCATTCATAAAAGGGTCCGCAACTGTCTTGATCTCCACCTCCGGCACAAACATAGATATATTCTTTGCATGTACCTTTCCGATTCTGCCTGCTCCGATAATTCCTGCTTTCATCTCAATACGCTCCTTTACTCTCCATCATTTTGTTTTCGCCCGCCTGCTTCAGTTGGCCCGAACACGGACGCACAGGACTGCATCTCAGCATATCCTCTGTTGCTGTCTTCATCTTCCTCCCGTGGAACAGTCGACCGGGTTCTCAACAACCGTTCCCATGTAAGTCCTGATGTTTACGAAAGAGTCATGGCCGCCATTCAGGAGACAGGCTATCTCACTCCCAGGAGCACCTATCAGAAAACTCTGTTCGGCCAGGGATTCCCACCGATCAAGCTTGGCGTGCTCCTGCCCAACTGGACCGGTCACTTCCGCTGGGAGATCATGCGCGGCATCGAAGCTGCCCAGGCAGAGCTTACCGATTTCCATGTAAAGATCCTGGTAGAAGAATGTGAAACTGATATTCCGGAGGAAAGTATCGAAAAGCTGGACGCTCTCCTGAGAGAAGGCATTCAGGGCGCAGCCGTCTGTACCATGAACGACCCGTCTATTGAGGAGAAGATCCGATCCCTTACAGAAAAAGACATTCCGGTCATCACTTTTAACAGCGATCTCCCCGGCACTGACAGACTCTGCTTTATTGGTCAGGACTATACAAAAAGCGGCCGGATTGCCGCCGAACTCATGAGCAAATGCATTCCCCCATCCGGCAAAATACTTGCCGCGGCCGGCAACCTGGAATTCGACGGGCACCGTGCCCGCCTGGACGGTTTCCGCACCCGCATGGCTGAGATTGGTTTCCCACAGGACCAGATCCAGGTCATAGAAACCTACAATAACTATCAGCTCACCTACAAAAAAGTCCTGGAGGCTCTTCAGACGGACGACACCATAAAAGCCATCTATATGGCAAACCGCAGTGTAGCCGGCTGTACCAAAGCAGTGGAAACCGCACAAAAAAAAGGAAAGATCCGTATCATCTGCCACGACATGTCAGAACATACAAGATCTCTCCTTCTGGATGGAACCATAGACTTTTCCATCTCCCAGGACCTTCACCGCCAGGGTTACCTCCCCCTGATATATTTAAGGGACTATCTTCACAAACAAAAGCTTCCGCCTGCCCAGGATACTGCTGCCAATATCTCCATCCTCTGCTCACAAAACCTGTAACAGCGCAGCGTCGGCAGTGTGAACCGGCTGATGGTTCGCACTGCCTTCATATCATATCATATTATTCTTCTCTTATCCTTTTCCGGTTCACCCAAAAGAAATATCCCACACATAAAATGATCTGCACCGCTGAAGAACAAGGCGTGGCCAGTCCCACACCAAACAACGAAACCGGCACCATCTGGCTCATGAGAAACGATACCGGGATCCTCACCCCAAAAGCACCCACGATTCCCTGCACCATCACAAACAAAGTCTTCCCGCAACCGTTAAAATATCCGATCATACAAAACATTACGGAGACCAGCAGGCAGTCAATGGCATACGCCTTCAAATATTCTGCTGAAGCCGCAATAACCTCTGCATCCCTGGCAAAGATCCCTGACAGGATATCCCCGTGGAAAAACGCTCCATAAGCCATCAGGACTCCCACAGCCAGCGACATTCCGATTCCGCACAGAAGGGCCTTCTTTGCCCTTCCTGATTCCCCTGCCCCCATATTCTGGGAGACGAATGCTGCCATAGACTGATTAAAGGCAGACGGCACAAGCATGATAAACCCACACAGCTTCTCCGCCACGCCCACCCCGGCTGACGGTATCACACCCAGCGAATTGACGATAGCTGTGATCGCCAGAAATGAAATTCCTACCAACACATCCTGAAACGCAATGGGGAATCCCAGCCGAAACACTTCTCCCATCCGTTTCCTGTCAAATACAATGTCCCTTTTATGAAATACAAACGGAAATTTTCTCTTTCTGATGATCTGAAGCGAGATCACCACACTCAGCACCTGGGCAAGCACTGTGGCAATGGCAGCTCCCGCAGTGGCCATGCCAAAAACACCCACCAGCAGCAAATCTCCAGCTATGTTAAATACACAGGCAATAGCCACTGTAAGAAGCGGCATCCTGGAATCCCCAAGTCCTCTGAAAATACTTCCGATGACATTATATGCCACAATAAATATAGCTCCGGCCGAGCATATCCTCACATAAGAGACTGTTGCGTCAAACGCCTCCGGCGGTGTCTGCATGATCCTTGCAATGGGCACTGCAAAAGCTTCCATGACAACAGTTATCACTACACCGATGACAATGAAAAGCATGATGCTTGCCCCAATGATCTTTCCGCCTTCCTCAGCTCTTCCCTCACCGATTTTTCTTCCCAGTAAAATCGTAGTTCCCATGGCGATTCCCACCACAAACGCTGTGATAAGCTGCATCAGCCAGCTTCCCGTAGAAACAGCCGAGACATCAGCCGCCTGGGCGAACTGTCCCACGACCAGCATGTCCACCGCCCCATACATGGTCTGCAGAAAAATAGCTGCCAGCACCGGCAGAGCGAACTTAACAAGCGGCATCAGGATTTTTCCTTTTGTAAAATTCTGTCCTTGACTCATACTCTCATTTTTCTCCTTTTGCTCGTAATGTACATTCCACGGAGGCTTTCACACTATAATGGGCCATAAATCCACACAAAAAACCGGATAAGAGGCAGGCATTTCAGCCAGCATCTTATCCGGTTACCATTTCTTTCAGAATGGTTCACCCTCCGATGAACGCTGTCATTATATAACATGACTTTTTATTTGTCAAGATTCTTCCGGCGCTGTCAGGGGGATTTCCAAATGTTATTGTACTTTTAAATCATCAATTGTAAATCTCTCGTATTTTAATATATTTTTTAAATGCAGTTCATTTCGTGACCATGAGTCGTACTTCTCATATAACAAACCAATCTCTCCATTTGGCAGTTCTGTCAGACAGGAATACGAATATCCCATTTTCGGATCATCAATGGAATAGCAATACTTCCACTCAACAGAATATTTGTTTATTCCGGTTTCACCTGTGTCGTTTATCAGGCCGATCCAAATTTTACCGTTTTTCCGGCCTTCCACAGCATTCGGTGAAGATAAAAGAATGGCTGGTTTTCCATCAACCAGTTCGGAATAATTTATAACAGATAACTGTGTGCCATAAGAAGTTGTACTGATCTCTGTCAGAGGAACTCTGTCACTCCATGTCTCTCCTCCGTCTACACTTGTCACTTCAGCAATATAGCCGGAACCTGTGCGAAGATATGTTTTCAGTGAGCCGTCCGGCATTTCAACGATCTGTGCCTCTGCTGTGGCTCCGCCTGTCCTGTCATCAGCTTCCACATATGTCCAATTCTCACCATGGTCATCGCTATACATAAATCCAAGTTCTGCGGAAGATTTGGAATATAAAGGAACCAACAGCCTTCCTGCATATTCACCTGTTGTAATCTGCTTTCCGACACCGGGTCCCACTACTAAGAATTTAGACTCCTCCGGTTTGAACGTACTAACAATATTCAGGTCAGACCATGTTTCCCCTTCATCATCTGAATATCTCATGGCCAGATAATTTGTCGGAAACGCTTTGAAAACGGAGTCTTTATAGAATATATTCATATTTACATCAGTATCTGTCTGCGTCTCCAAAAGTGTTGACCCCTCAAAGTTATAATCATACTGTTTGCAGGTCAGATTGTTTCCGTTCTGATAAATATTATATTCTCCGTCTACTGTATATTCTGTAGCTTCCCCTGTTGTATCATTATAGATAATACCACTTTCGCGGATTGAATAATTGTAAGCATCCGCTCCGTCTTCATACCATCTGAGCTTCAGATATTTTTTACCGTCTACCTCTTTAAATCCAGATCCTACAGAAGCATTTGAGCTTCCGATCCCTGCCGGCATCAGATCGGCAAAAAGAAATACCCTTTTCGTTTCCTTGTCCTCCAGCAATACCGGGTCAATATAAGATGCGCTTCCCTGTATCTGAACATTTTTCCCTACAGAGTCCCTGGGCCAGTCTATATTCTTTGCAATATAATCCTGGAACTCCAACGGCAGTGTAGGCTGCTCCCATGTGATTCCGCCGTCTGTACTCTTGGCAAACGCAATATTAATTTTACTTTTTGAATCATGGGTACCGCCATATCTGGCATCTGCCGCTGCCAAAACAGTCCCTGAATCTAATGTTAGCAGGGATGGGATTCTAAAATAATTGGATTGCGTGGCATCTCCCGCATAGAAAATATTGTCAGCATAAGCGGTCTCCCCTGTTGTCTGAATCAGTTCCTCGTCTGAAAGGACATTATTGTATACCCGGATATTTCCTATGGTGCCTCCAAAAGGATAAGCCACACTGCCCTGACGTATTGTTCCTCCCAGGGTAACATTGTTTACCCCGGTGATATCACTGATAAATTTAAAATCATCCTTGTCCAAAACAGCCAGGAGCTCACCATTTGCAAACAACTTATACTGTTTATTTTCTGCGTCTGCTTTAAACGCAACAGTATTATACACCCGTTCTCCTTTGTAAAGCCCCCGTACTGCGGCAGGCCTGTCAAGAGTATATTTAAACACGCCGTCTGTATTTCTCAGCTCCATTCCCACACCGCCTGCATTTGTCACATAGATATGAAAATGCCTGTTCTGATTTCCTGAAGTACCGTTACCCACACTAAACAAAGACTGGATTGCATTTTCACTTGTAGATTGATAAGTGATCACAATTGTCCCCTGCGTTAACGCTTTTACGTATTCTGCACCCTGCTCTTCATCCAGGCTGTATCCCTGTCCTTCAGGGATCTCAATATTTTCCTTCTCCAAAACAAGCGTTTCCATAGAATCATTCACAGCCTCTGTATCCACGCTCTCTTGCCCGTTGTCTGATTCCTGTGCAGGTTTTTCCCCCTGCTCTGCCGCTGTTTCCGCGTCAGTACCTAATAGATTTTGGCTATCCTCTGCAGCATATACATTCAAAGAAGCGGCACATACTGCCGAAGCAGCTACAAATACAACAATTCTTTTTCTGAATTTATACATGGCTCTACTCTCCTATAACTTCTCTCAGTTGCACTTTGCGGTTCTCATATCTGGACATGGTACATGCATCGGCTGTTGCTATGGCAGCCCTTGCCGCCTCTCCTGTGAGCAGAGGCCGGAATTCGTCGTCTGCCTTTGCTCCGTGCATGATTCCGTTTAAGTATTTCATTTCATTCTTCATAATACTGTGAAGCCACATGGGTGGTTTTTTACCTGGTTTTCCGTACATAATGGCTCCGTCCATCTCGGTGCCGTGGTATATTCTGGTACGGTCATCATCCTCCTCCTGGGACTCGTGGACAAGAAAATGCTCCTCTTTTCCGTCTACCTTTAATGTGCCCCCGCAGTCACACATATCAATACGGATCGCACCCTTTGTGCCCTGGATCAGCACATAGTGCTCAGGCCAGTGGAAGGCAGACCCCCACTCCAAAACCGCATAGCGATTATCAGAAAATTCCATGTTTACAAACAGCATGTCATCCTCGTCACCGAACTCCTCCCCCTGGTGCGCAACATTTCCGCCTGTCATGGTAACTGTTTCCGGCATTCCGCCCATGAGGAACTGTACACAGTCCAGCTCGTGAATGTGATGATACAGATGTCCCCCTGATTTTTCCCTTATCTTTTTCCAGGAGATTGACGGCTGCGGTTCTTCCCATCCGTTTCTGGCAGAATGGCAGTACAGGACTTTTCCGATCACTCCGTCGTTGATCAATTTTTTCGCATGACGCACACCCCGGAAGAAATTCATGACATGGCCCGCCATAAAGGTAACACCGTGCTGCTGACACGCTTTTACCATCTCGTCACAGTCCTTATAGCTCAGGGCGATAGGCTTTTCACAAAAAACATTTACCCCGTGCTCTGCTGCCTTTATGACCGGTTCCTTGTGCAGGTAATTAGGTGTTGCCACAATCACTGCCTCCACATCTTCACGGCTGTACAAGGTATCTAAATCTGTTTCAACGTCACATCCCAGCTCCTCTGCTACAGACTGGGCATTTTCCGGGTCAAGGACAGCCACGATCCTGGCTCCTTCCTGCTCCTTCATAATACGTCCAAGCTCCGCGCCGAAATAACCGGTACCCACAATTGCATATCCTATTGTCTTCATATCCATTACCTCCAAATATATCCAAAGTTATTTTACTGCTCCGTCAGTCATGCCGCCTGCGATCTTATTCTGTATAAACATAAAGAATATCACGGACGGAACCACAACCAGGGCAGATGCTGCCATCATATCTCCCCAGTTCAGGATTTCTGAACCCTGAAGAGATTTTAACGCCACAGACACTGTCATCTTATCTGTGCTGTTAATCAGGATCAAAGAGTATAAAAATTCATTCCACGCATTGATAAATGTATAAATAGCTGTTGCCACGATTCCGGGCATGACCAGGGGCAGTACAATTCTCACAAAAGTCTGAAGCTTATTGGCTCCGTCCACCCTTGCCGCTTCCTCGATCCCCAGCGGCACTGTCTTGAAAAAGCCTACCAGCATCCACACAGCATAAGGTACGCTGAAGGAGAGATACACGATGACAAGCCCGACTCTGGTATTGACAAAACCCAGCTTTGCCATGACCATAGAATAGGGAATCGCCAGAAGGATGGGAGGAAACATGTAAGTTGCCACCAGAACCTTTGACATAATAGAACCCAGCTTCGGAAAAAATCTTACAATTCCGTATGCCGCCATGGATGATATCACTATGGCAATGCAGGTAGTTGATATTGCAATGATCAAACTGTTGCTGATATTTCCTCCAAATCCCAGGTCCTGAATCACATGGGTAAAGTTTTCAAGTGTAAAGTGCTTTGGCAGAAAACGGGTTGGATTTGCGGTCAGCTCTCCCGAAGATTTTACAGAACACAGTAAAACCCATACCAGCGGAAAAAAAGCAATCATGGACAAAATGATCAAATATACATGGCAGAGTCCATTGCCGATCTTTTCTTTTTGATTTGTCATCACTTGTCCTCCTTTTCCCATTTTCCAATGATCGTAAAGTAAACCACACAAACCAGCAGCAGGAATGCCAGCAAAAGCACAGTAACTGCAGATGACCTGCCCAGAAGTTTTGTTCCCCAGCCCATATTATACGCATAGACAGGAACTGTGGTGGTGGCATTTGCAGGGCCGCCCCCTGTAAGAAGATAGATAATATCAAAGTTATTGAATACCCAAATGGTACGAAGCACTACCAACAGGCCGACTACGATCTTAATATGCGGTACCGTAATATGCCAGAACTGCTGGAACTTGGAAGCACCGTCGATCTGAGCCGCCTCGTACTGGTCCTGGGGAATGGTCTGCAGCGCGGATAGCACATTTACCATGATCATCGGCGCGCCGAACCAGACATTAATAAAAATCAATGTCAGAAATACCAGGCTGCTGTCACTTAAAAACTGCGGAAGTTCGCTGCAGATGCCCAACTGGACAAGAAAGTTAGGAAGGAAACCTGAAACACCATTCAGTATCCATTTCCAGGAAAGTGCGATCACAATAGAGGGGAATGCCCAGGGAATGATCATCAGGGTTCTGTAAACCCCCTTTCCAATCTTCACCCGATGAATGGCCAGCGCTGCTGTAAATCCGATAAACAGTTGTCCTAACAATGAACCCACTGTCCAGAGTATGGAGGTCAAAAATGCTTTATAAAAATTAGAGTCTGATAAAACCGCTTTATAATTTTCCAATCCTATAAAATCATAGGAAGCCTTGATCAGATGCTTGGTCGTCATACTGTAATATAAACTGGAAAATATGGGATATATCAACAGTATCCCCACAACCAGCAGTGCAGGAAGTACGAAAATCCAGCGGGCATAATCAAATTTTACTTTTCTTTTCACCAAAATGCCGCCTTTCTGAGGGATGGGACTGCCCTTCGTGGTGGTTCGGGCAGTCCCTGGTAACAGGTTATGTATTCAAAATCACTGTACAGTGCTGAATACCTCATTCAATTTGTCTTCTGCTGCCTGTGCAGCTTTTTCCACATCAGTTCCATTTGTGATAATATCCTGGAACATACTTTCTATGATTCCCTGGGATGTGAGAAGACCGGCCTGAACACTGGGGCCTTTTTCAAATCCTATGGCGGTACCCATATCCATGGTTTTTGTAATTACATCTACCGCATTGGAAAACTTCTGTACGGTTTCATTCTCTTTGTATTCCGGTGTATCAGATATACCTGTAATGGATGGCAGCATACCCACCGGTGTTGCCTCCAGGAATTTGATATAGGTATCTTTCTCATATAATTTCTTGATAAATTCCTTACATATTTCCGGATGTTCTGAGTTCTCCCATACAACCATTGGAATATTGGAAGTTTCCGCTCCATATTCCGGGTCATCCGCATTTATCTTCGGAAGAGGTGCACAGTCAATCTGATCCACTAAATCAGGGGAGTTTGTCTCAACACCGCCGATCTGGAAACCGGAGTTAAAGTCAAAGGCTGTCTTTCCCTGATAGAACAGGGTTGCCTGATCTAATACTGCATAATTTACAGAATCCTTCGGAGAACAATTTTCATAAATGTCCAGCCAGTATCGAATACCGTCAAGGGCCAGATCACTTGTCAGATCCGCTTTCAGATCATCTGTAAGGAGGCTCCCGCCGCCGCTTCTCACATAGAAGTTCAAGAAACGTGTTCCCATAAGATCATTGGAACCACAGGGGAAGGAACATCCGTAAACCCCGTCTTTTGTGAGGGCTTTTGCCGCATCGGCAAATTCATCCCATGTCTTTGGAACTTCCAGGCCTGCTGCCTCCAGCAGATCTTTTCTGTACCACATGACCTGCGCATGGGAATACAATGGCAGGGAATAGCAGGTACCGTCCTTTTCCCCCTCCGACAGGGCCGTTTCTGAAAACTTATCTCTTCCTATGTCGTCGATCAGGTCATCCAGGGGAACAAGTGCCTCTGCGTCCATCATCTCTACCACATGACCGGGAAGTGCAGTGCTCATATCCGGCACATTCCCGGATGCAAGGCCTGTGGTCCATTTCGTATAAAAATCACCCCAGGAAAATGTCTCTATGGTTATATTTACATCCGGGTTATCCTTCATAAACTGGTCCGCGGTCTCCTGTATAACCTCCAGACGCGGCCCCTGTGTAAAGGAATGCCAAAATGTAATGTCACCTTTTAATTCTCCTGTTTCCGCTGCTGTCTGTTTGCTTTCTGTATTCCCGTCCTGTCCGCATCCTGTAAGCATAGCGGAACCTATCATGGTACCCACCATCAAAATCGCTAATTTTCTTTTCATAAAGCTCTCCTCTCTGTTGACTTTTTACTGTTCTCCGATATCGGCCGTATCGATTTGTTTATTGTAGGTTTATTTTACCTATTTTTTTTGTGTATATCTACTAACCAAACGCTCAATAATAGCACTAGAGTCTTATTCTTATTCTCTTGCTACCCTTCGGTACTGGTTCGGGGTAAACCCAAACGCTGCTTTAAACTCCCTGATAAAATAATTGGCATCCTCATATCCTACCTCATAGGCAATATCGTTGACATTATCATTGCTCACCAAAAGAGCCCTGGCTGCTGTTGTAAGCCGGATCTCCCTCACATATTCCATAGGCGTTTTTCCCATATTTTCCTTAAAAAGGCCGCTGAACCTCTGCTTGCTCAGTTCCGCCATATTTGCCATTTTTTCAGGCGTATATTTTTCTTTGGGATGGAGAACGATATAATCCGCCACGATCTGCACTCTTGGATCGATCTGTTTCTTCGTTTTCATGGCTCTTTTTTTAATCCTCTCCAAATCATACTCTTCTGTTTTAATTTCCCCTTTATCCCTGTCTATTTTCTCTCCTCTTACTGCAAGGGAGCCTATGAGCAGATCCAGGTATCCCCGTACAAAACATTTCTTCGCCATATGCTCTGTCTTCACCCACCTGTAGATCTCTTTGAAATAATTATCCTCTCCCATACTCTGAGTAACCCTTGGTATTCCATAGTATTCTTTTAATACATCCTCACCGTCATAAAAAACAGAGGTGGTAAAACGGATACTGAAAAATTCAAATGTATCACTGAGCGCATGGCAGGACATTCTGCACCCGCTGGGTATGTACACGATCTGATTCTCTTCCACCAGAATCTCTTCACTGTCAATACAGAACTCTGCCTTTCCCTTCACAATGTAACGAAAAATGTTATATGGTATGACCGATTCCGGATATACCCATGTTCTTCCCATGGAATATAGATCAATGTAGAGAAATGTAAAACGTATATTGTCAATCACTGACATGAAGGAATCCCCCTTGTAAAATTTTTATGCAGCTTTTAACAATAAGCAAGGCAGCTATCAGTGAAGATACGCCTGTCGATCTGCACTTTATAGCTGCCCTCTCTTACTGTCTACTGTACTTTTATCTTAACTACCACTTTTTCTATATTTTCCGGCTTATTTTCCATGATTGCCACCATGTGGGCATCGCTGGGGTAACACACCATAAAATCACCCGGATTCAGCAGATAACGAGCAGACGCGCTGCCTTTATAAAAGGCAATATCCCGTTCCGCATTGTAAGAGACTGACTCAGTCAGGGACTTGACATCTGCTGTAGCGATTCCCTCTCTTCCTGCCACAATATAATGTAAATCAATATATTTTTTGTGTGCTTCATAAATACAGGCCTCTTCCGGTTTTGATGTAAGAGAGACAGGATTGCAGAAAACGCGGTTCTCACAGATCACTGTATCCGGCAGGGGAAGCTCCCCCTGCTTCAGACTGTCCAGATAGCATAGTATCTGATAGAGCATTTCGTACTCTCTGTAATTTTCTTTGTTTTGAATCGAATCAAAGATCATTGTATTTTCCTCCTGATATATCACAGATCGATCTTGTACTGGTGCAGGGTGTTCTTCAAAACGCCTGCCATAATTTCATACCCCTTTGCATTGGGATGCAGACCGTCATAAGTAATGCCATCCAGCAGCTTTTCAGTTCCCGGAAACGTGGTGGTATTATAATAGTTTACAAAAATCAGCTTATTCCTTTTCGCTGTCTGCGCCAGCCACTCATTCATCTCTTTAATGTATCTTTTCCGGATCGCTTCATTTAGTAAAATGGGTATGTGTATGGGCAGAAGAGAGGTAAGAATTAAAGTGGTATCCGTATTTTCTGCCTGGCATATGATATTGCTGATATTGTTCTGAGCTGTTGTCAAAACCTCATCATAGGGCTTCGGCTCCAGTCTCTTCCAATAATCGCCCTCCAGTTCAATGGAGTCATTGATCCCAATCCCCATTATGCAGTATCTGGGCTTTAGCTGCAGAGCATCCACGTAAAACCGCCTTTTCAGAAATTCTGTAGTGTCTCCTCCGATGCCCCTGTTCACGATCAACTGTCCGGGCAGATTAAAGTATGCATTTAACTCCCAGTAATGGGTGATAGAATCTCCTATAAACAGAAAATCCGGCTTCTGTTCCGTATAAATAAGAGAATGGTTCTTAATGTCAAATTCTTTTCTTCTGCTGTCCGCCGCCGCAATGCTGGAAAAATACTCCGATCTGGTATATCCCTCCTTTGTTGAAATCATGCGCCATCCCTCCTCTTTTCCAATGCACATACTGCTGTCTGTTCACAGCCGTCTGTGACTTGATATTTCTTTAATTATAACAAATACCTTCTGACTCCGATACGGAACATGCACTCAAAAATAGCACAATATGCTTATTTTGCAGTGTACTCAAAAAAACTGCCAAAAAGTTCCTTTAAAGAACCTTTTTGGCAGTCTTCCGATTTCCGGGCACACCTGTTATTTTATTTTTTATTATAACGGATTTACATTATCCTGTCTATCTTGCCAGCGATTTTATCTTTTGATAGGACGCCAGGTCTATATACAGATCCGTCTTATACGGATTGCGTTTCGTCTTTTTGATGTGCAGGATCATATAGATAAATACCCCCGCATTTGCAAGAAGCGCAAGAAGACTTACCACAAAAAGCGCCGTTGTGTTTGGGCTTGCGGAAGCAAGCTGATAGATACCCGGCTCCACCAGTGCTGTATATCCGTCCGCGGCCACATATCCCTGCCGGATGGCAGCATCCGCAATGGCTTTGCTGGATGTGGAATGCACCATCCAGCGGCTGGCATCCTGGAAGGCAGGCACGGTCTGGGCGAACATGCACCACAGCGCCAGCGTATGTGCCCTGTGCTGCAGCCATGCGCCTTTTCCCACCGTGAATGCGCAGACTGTAGGAGCCAAAAGCAGAGCAAATCCGCAGTACCAGGCATGTGTGGGCAGGCAATTATATGTGTACGCAAAGTTCCATAAATCATAGGCTACGATCCAGAACCACATCATGTCCGGCCAGAGCATATCTTTGCTCCCGTCCTTTTTCGTCACAGCCCTTATGCAGATTCCAAACCATCCTGTAATAGTGATAATGTTCAGAATTCCTGCGATCCCATTCATGTAGTTCCAGGCCCCGCCGATATAGTATTGTGTCTGGTTATTGGTGTACTCCATAACCGGCGTCACATATCTTCCGATCTCAAAATCACGCAGCACGGCCTCACAGATATTGATGGCCAGGATCAGCGGCGGAAAACAAAGCGCTATCCTGTTGGAAGACAGCTTCTTCACATGCCTGATACACCAGAAGCCGATACATCCCGCTGTGGAGGAGTACACCTTTGCCAGATGGAACCAATCCATATACGCAGTATCTTTAAATGCCGTAAGCCACAAAATCGTGAGCACTACAGGAAGGATCACGAACGCAGAAAACCCCATCCACTTAAATCTCCGTGTCACCTCATTGAGGGCAAAGAGACTAACAAATACCCCCAGCCACACCAGCAGTACCAGTGCTGTGGGAACACCCTCATAAAATGCAAACATACCCATTCCCCCTATTTACATAGAATTTCTTTTATCATCAGATCATTTCCCGAAAGGATCTCCATCTGCTGCCCTTCACATTTTGGACAGCGCATATCAGATCTCATGGCGTTGAAGACGCTGCCGCAGTCCCGGCATTTCACAATGCCGGGTACTACACACACCTCCAGCTCCGTCTCTTCCATGGAGGTCTTATATCTGGCGGCAGGCCAGCACTCTTCCAGATACCTTGGCACAACACCTGAGAGTTCCCCCACCTCCAGGACGATCCATTCTACCTCTTCTGCCCCTTCTTCCCGCACCACATCCTCAATGGTGTGGATCATGGCATCCAGGATTCCCAGTTCATGCATAGGATCAGTCCTTTCTGCGGGTGGTTTTTACAGAGGAGGCAGCAATTTTTCCGCTTCTCTTCACTGCATTTGCCGCAATCTTCACTGGAAGCTTCTCATACAGATCCGGTTTGGAATGACCCGTGCGTTTCAGATGAATGGCATCAAATTTGCACTTCGTGGTACACATGCCGCAGCCCACACACATATAGGAATCCACCTGTACAGCGCCGCAGCCGAGACATCTCTCTGTCTCCTTTTTCAACTGCTCCTCTGTAAATGTCATCCTGTCATCCCGGAAGGTACCTTTCTTTTCCGGCGCGTGGGCAGGGCGCTGCCTGGGTGTGTTGTCAAAGCTCTGCAGATCCACCGCCACATTGTTTTTATCAAACGCATGGTATTCTCTTCTGTCACGCCCCAAAGTCAGAGTCTGCCCGGGCTGTACATACCGGTGGATGGAGACTGCCCCTTCCTTTCCGGCTGCAATTGCGTGAATGGCAAACTTCGGTCCGGTGCAGCAGTCACCGCCCACAAACACATCCGGTTCCCTGGTCTGATAGGTCAGGCTGTCTGCCTGTGCCGTGTTTCCGCGTCCCAGTTTCACCTTGCTTCCTTCCAACAGGCCGCCCCACTCAATAGACTGACCGATAGAGAGAAGAACAGCATCTGCCGGAACTGTTATGGTATCCTGCTCATCGTATTTTGGCGCAAAGCGGTGCATCTCATCAAAGACGGATACACAGCGCATAAATTCCACGCCTGTCACTTTTCCGTCCTCTGTCAGAATCCGTTTCGGCCCCCATCCATTCTGGAATTCCACGCAGTCGGCCTCTGCTTCTTCTATCTCCTCATCCAGAGCCGGCATTTCCTCACGGCTCTCCAGGCAGTACATTTTTACAGTGTCAGCACCCTGTCTGGTTGCTGTCCGCGCCACATCAATGGCCACATTGCCGCCGCCCACTACCACTACATTTCCGGAAAGTGTTCGGCCCCGGCCCAGATTCACCTCACGCAAAAATTCCACACCGGATACAACACCTAGAGCGTCCTCACCTTCCACGTTCAGCTTTCGTCCGCCCTGGGCACCCACTGCTATGTAAAATGCCTCGTAGCCCTGTTTTCTCAGTTCATCCAGTGTCACATCTTTTCCCACTTCCACGCCGGTCTTAAATTCCACGCCCATCTCTTTGAGCACGTCAATCTCTGCATTCAATACCTCTTTTTCCAGACGGAAAGAGGGTATTCCAAGAGCCAGCATGCCGCCCAGCTTTTCCTGTTTTTCAAAAACAGTCACCTGATAATCGTCGATAGCAAGGTAATACGCACAGGAAAGCCCCGCAGGACCGCCGCCGATGACTGCTATCTTATTTCCCAGATGATAACGCTTTTTCGGGACAAAACGCACATCATCATCCAATTCCTTATCTGCAATAAATTTTTTGATCTCATCAATGGCGATTGGCTCGTCAATATCGCCGCGGGTACATTCATCCTCACAGCTATGGGGACAGATACGCCCGCAGACCGCCGGGAACGGATTCTCTTTTTTGATCAGTTCCAGGGCTTCTTTGTACTGTCCTTTAGCAGCCAGCTTGATATATCCCTGCACTGCGATATGAGCCGGACAGGCTGTCTTACAGGGGGAAGTTCCCTCCTCTGCCACATCCTGACGGTTCTCTCTGTAGTCCATGTTCCAGTTCTTTTTACTCCACACATGATCTCTGGCTGTGGGTTCCTCCGCTTTTGGGATCGGTGTCTTAGCACAGAGTCTCTGGCCCAGCTTCAGGGCATTTGTGGGACAGTTTTCCACACATTGACCGCAGGCCACACACTCCTCCGAGTTCACCTCTGCGGTGAAATTGGAACGGATGGCATCCGGCGTGCGGAACAGGGTTGCAATACGCATGGAAAAGCAGGAGCAGCTACAGCAGTTACAGATCGCCGCTGATTCCCCCAGCCCGTCTGTTGCGGGCATTTCATGCATCAGGCCATTGTCTTCTGCGAATTTCAGGATTTCCAGCACTTCCTCCCGGCTTACCTGGCGGCCTCTTCCAGTCCTGATATAATACTCTGCTCCGGTTCCCATCTGGATGCAGATATCCTTTTCCAGATGACCGCAGCCCTCACCCAGCACTTTTCTGGACTGACGGCAGGAACAGTCAGACACGCTGAACGTGTCATATTTTCTCAGATAATAGGACAGCTTTTCCCAGGGCTGAACGCCCGGAAGATCCTTAATGGCACTCTCCACAGGGGTTACCCGCATCATTGCCATTCCTTCCGGAAAAAGAGGTGCCATAGGTGCGATTCTCTTTCTGGTGTACTCCTCAAAAGCCTTGCCGATCTCAGGATGCGCTGCAAGCTGTTCCCGGTTGTTAACCATCATTTCCAACATACCAGGAGCAAAAATATTTATAAAATACCTGTCTCTCTTATCCTTTTTATCTGTCCATACCTTTACCACACCTGTGTATGTGAGCCGGTCCAGAAGCTTCTTCGTCTCTTCCCTGCTCTTGCCGCATTTTTCCACAATGTACTCAAATGTACGCGGCTGGCGAAGCCCCATGACCAGGGCAACATCTGCCATATCGTCTGTCACCACAGCGTTCAGCGCGTAATACTCAGGGGCCTTCTCATCGATCCGGTTCATTGCCCCCGCCACACCGCCGACCATTTTTGCCAGCTTCACAATTTTCGGTCTTAAATTTGCCATATACTAACCCACCCTTTCTATACCATTTTGCGGTTATTATGATTCTTCTCTCCAGGCTTTTACTTCTGTTCTCAGCCAATCTGTCCAGGCATCCAGCCCTTCCCCTGTTTTTGCACTGATGGGGATCACTTTTGCCTTGGGATTACGCAGTCTGATGTTCTCCCTGCATTTTTCCAGGTCAAAATCAAAGTACGGCATCACATCCATTTTATTGATTAATACCACATCACATACAGAGAACATCAGGGGATATTTCAGAGGTTTGTCATCTCCCTCAGGAACAGACAGGATCATGGCATTCTTCACAGCTCCTGTGTCAAACTCTGCCGGACAGACCAGATTTCCCACATTTTCCAACACAGCCAGATCCACGTTCCCGGTTCCCATGGCTTTCAGCCCCTGACCGGTCATGTCCGCGTCCAGATGGCACATACCGCCGGTATGGAGCTGTATCACCTTCACCCCCATATTCTCTATGGTACGGGCATCCACATCCGAGTCAATGTCTGCCTCCATGATGCCGATCCTGAGTTCCTTTCTCAAATCCTCAATGGTACGCTGCAAAGTTGTGGTCTTGCCTGAACCCGGGGATGACATGAGATTCAAAAGAAATACCTTCTCTTTTTTCAGTTCTCTGCGGAGTTCTTCAGCCTGCCTTTCATTATTATCAAAAATGCTTCGTTTTACCTCAATGGTACGGAATGCTTCCATTTCCGCATCCCTCCTTTCCGCGCTGTTTCATACTATCATCATACTATGCCTGAACGCCTTTTACTATAGACAAAACCGGCGGTCTGTCAAAATTTTTGACAAACCGCCGGCTCTACTTGTTTTCCTCACCGGACATAATATATTCCTTTGGCGTAACCCCCATTTTCTTTTTAAAAATACGGTAAAAATAATTCAGGTTATTATATCCCACAGAACCGGAAACATCCTTTATGCTGTCCCCTCTTTCCAGCATTTCAATGGCTTTATGAATACGGACATCATTTATATAGTCAGTAAAACTGCAGTTCAGGTATTTCTTATACAATCTCAAAATATTGCTCTGGCTCATGTTAAACATTTCCGCGCATTCACTGCAGTGCAGCTCTTCCATATAATGTTCATCAATGTATGCCAGCAAACTGTTAAAGGAAGGGTTGTCAAAGTATTCATACCCCAGGACTCTCTTCATGGTTTCGCAAAACTGTTCATACATCACAGGTTTCAGAAGATAGTCTTCCGCTCCCAGCCTGAGAGCCTGCTGCACATAGGAAAACACGTCATAAGCTGTGATCACAATGAAAACTGTTTTAAAATTCGCATTCTTTTTAATCTGATCCATGACCTGCAGTCCGTTCATCCATGGCATTTCTATGTCCATAAATACAATATCTGGCTTCAGAGTATTTATTTTTATCAAAGCCTCCCTGCCGTTTGAGGCTTCACCGACGATATCCAGCGGAAGTCCGTTCTTTTTGATAAAAAACTTAATAATATCACTGGAGGATTTTTCGTCATCAACTAATAATACTCTTTTCATATACGCTCCTCTCCGATCTGGCGGCCGGCATTTTTATACTCACAACAGTACCCTCACCATCCAGGGATTCCACCTGATAGCTGAAATCATTTCCGAAAACAGACTGAAGCTTTCTGACTACCATTGAAGTTCCGCTGGCCTGTACCTGGTTTCCCATTTTATATTCTATCTCATTGCGTGTTTTTTCGCCAAATCCTCCTCCGCTGTCGCTGACTTTAAAGTGCAGATAATTTTTCTCTTTGTAAGCCATAATAATGATCTGCATCTCTCTTTCCTGACCCTTGAATCCGTGTTTAAAACAATTTTCCACAATGGGCTGCAGGAAATTAAAGGGTACCTCCTGTGATTCAAGAAGATCCTGTTCTATATCATAAATAACACTTAGCCTGTCTCCAAATCTCAGTTTCTGCAGATTCGTATAATTACGCACATACCGAAGCTCGTCCTGAAGCAGCACAAAGGTCTCCTGAGTTCTCAGTGTATAGCGGAAAAGCTGCGCCAGATCTCCTATAGCGGTATAGGTACCCAGAGCGTTTTCCTTTACTGCCATACTGGCGATTGTATTTAATGTATTAAAAAGAAAGTGCTGATTGATCTGAAGGTTCAGCATCTGATTCCGTGTTACTTTCAGATGTTCCTGAAGCTGTCCGTCTTCACGTATTTTATCCGAAAGCTCCCTCTTGTTTTTATGAAGGTTCACCTGGACCATACAAAATTGATAATGAGCGCAGATGGATTCAGCAATATTGCGAATTGTGTCAAGCATTCCGTTCTCTGTACTTTCAGGCACATTATATACCATACTGGCTGCCGCATCATCACTCTTCACAGCTCTCGTTCTGATATGCCCAGTCTTAATGAAGCCAAGCAGCTTCCCGTCACTAACTATGGGAAGAATATATAAAAGCAGTCCGTGTCCGCATGCATGAGCGGAAACCCCTTCATAATACGGAGGCACAAAAGTCGATCTTATTTTGTACAATTCACAATTATAAATATTTTTTTCTATCCCACAGCATTTTTTGCAGAACTCAGGAAACTCTCTATTCTGATATACAAGCTCCTGATCTTCATCATAAATTGAAATTGGAATTCGCAGGGGCCTAAGGTTATGCCTGAACAATTCCTTGATCGTTTCCCGCAAAAACTCCTGATTATCAATTTCCTCCATGCTCATAGTCTTTTCCCTTTTGTCGGGAGCCACATGTACCGTGGAAATAACGGCCGGGATGGAAACAAGAAGCTTCACCAGCGGCTCATCCCCGTCATTTCTGGATTCATGGCTCATTCCCGATGATATATGAAAATATTTTCCCGGCTCGACCAGACTCTCTGAATCACCAATCTTCTGCCATCCTCTGCCGCTCATAATATACATAAACTGCTCGTCCCCGTAATGCAGATGGCATGGCTGCCATGAGTGGGGATTCATAACACTGATTCCCACCCTGAGATGATCTGAGGAACCTGATTCCGGTTCACAGATCCATTCTATTCTTCCCCAATCCAGGTATTGTATCTTTTCCATATGCTTACACCCCTGTTTTTTGCTCATTGTACCAAAAAAACGGCAGAACTTTCAACTATTCTGCCGTTTTCCTAGTTTTCATTTTTATTTAGCAGTTACAGGCATCCATTTCTCTGCGAACATGGGGTAGTTCTCTGCCTTTGCTCTCACTTTTGCGGCAATTTCTTCGAGCACTTCCGGTTTTTCATAGTTCTTGAGAGTATCCGCCAGAAGTCTTGCGGCTTCACGGATATCTTCTTCGCTAAAGCCTCTTGTTGTAAGTGCCGGGCTGCCAATACGAATACCGCTTGCCAGATTTGCCGGCTGCGGGTCATAAGGGATCATGTTCTTGTTGATCACAATACCGACTTTTCCCAGAACCTCTTCCGCCTGTCGTCCCGTGGGGATAAGATTTCTTACATCAACTAATACCAGATGTGTTTCTGTTCCACCGGAAACAAGTCTGAGTCCGCATTTTTTCAGTTCATCTGCCAGTGCGGCTGCATTTTCAATCACTGCCTGCTGATATTCTTTATACTTTTCTGTCTTAGCTTCTTTGAAAAGAACAGCTCTGGAAGCGATCATATCCATCTTGGGTGCGCCCTGCATTCCCGGGAAGATCTGGGAGTCAATCTTCTTTCCAAGTTCCGCCTTACACATGATGATGCCGCATCCTCTCGGCCCTCTGAATGTCTTATGTGTGGAAGTTGTGACCACATCGGCATATGGGACGGGGGAAGGGATGAGTCCTGCCGCGATCAGACCAACCGGATGGGCGATATCTGCCATGAGGTAAGCCCCCACTTCTTTGGCTATTTCACCAAAACGTTTGTAATCCACTTTACGCGGGTAAGATGATGTTCCGCAGATGATCATCTGCGGTTTGTATTCTTTTGCAAGGCGTTCTACCTGCTCCATGTCAATGATTTCTGTCTCCTTATTCAGTGCATACTGGATAACATTGTAGGTTTTCCCGCTGTAATGGAATTTTGCGCCGTGGCTTAAATGTCCCCCTTGATCAAGCTCCATGGAAAGAATGGTGTCGCCCGGTTTTAAAAGCGCTCTGAGCACTGCTATATTAGAAAGTGTGGAACTCATTGACTGGACGTTTGCATATTCACAGCCGAACAGCTCTTTACACCTTTCGATGGCAATAAGTTCAATTTTATCAGCCAGTTCACATCCGCCCGCGAAGCGTCTTCCGGGATATCCCTCTGCGTTTTTGTTTGCCCAGACAGTCCCTTCCATTCCGACTGTAACCGGGGATGAATAATTCTCTGACGCGATCAGACACAGTGTGTTGAGCTGACGCTGTTCTTCCGCAATCGTCATCTGTGCGATTTCCGGGTCAAATTCTTTAATGATCTCAAAACTTCCATCCATATACATAATACTGATCCTCCTGATATTTGTCATTTTTTTGATAAGCCTATTATCTTAAATATTTTTATTGATTCTAGGAATTATGTTTTATCTTTTTTGCACTACTTTCTTTTCCTGTTTTTCAACGATCGCAGCAACCGCTGCGTTGGTGATCACATTAGGAGTTGTTCTCTGGCCGCCGATGATCCTGTCTATACCAGTCATAAGAGCCACACCTTCCAGCGGAAGATTTACACATCCTAAAGTCATAGTCAGCATTACAATACTTGCACTTGGTACTCCCGCTGTTCCCAGAGATGCCAGAAGCGCTGTGACAAAGACTGTGAGCTGCTGCGGCAGCGTAAGAGCCACACCGGCTACCTGGGCGATAAAGATCACGGTCATACCCTGATATAACGCACTGCCGCTCTTGCTGACGTTGGTTCCCACAGACATGATAAAGCTGGCGACCGCTTCAGATACACCCAGATTATTCTGAAGCTCCTTGATGGTAACAGGCAGTGCCGCAGCGGAACTGTCAGTAGCAAGCGCCATACTGATTCCGCCGATGATCCCTTTATAAAATTTGAGAGGACTCATTCTCACGCCTAAGAATACTAAAAGCCCCTGGATCCCGAAGATAAATACGATCAACGCAATATGAAGTACAATGATAAATTTACCCAGCGGCAGAAGAGTGGAAAGTCCGTATTTACCGATCATATCTGCCATAATGCCGCATACACCGATGGGGGCAAAACCGATCACTACATCTGTCATTTTGTACATAACCTGTGCCACGCGGTCAAAGAATACCTTTACAGGCTCTGCCTTCTCTCCGCAAAGCACGATACAAATACCAAAGAAGAAAGCAAATACAATAACCTGAAGCATGTTGTCTGTAGAAAGCGCTTCAAAGATATTTGTGGGGAACATATTTAATATTGTTGAAATAAATGATACATCTGTGGTTTCAACAGATTCGGTGACCGGCATCACAATACTTGCTCCCACCCCCGGTTTAAAAAGATTTCCGAATACCATTCCGGTCAGGATAGCCAATGCTGTCATGACTATAAACAGTATGAAAGCCTTAACTGCCATTCTGTAAATCTTTTTCATGTCCGGAATGCTTGTCAGTCCGCTTACAATAGCAGAAAATACTAATGGCAGGATCAGCATTTTCAGCATTCTCATAAAGAGACTGCCGACCGGCTCCAGCACTGCTGCCTTTTCCCTAAATATCAGCCCGAGAATAATACCGACAGCAAAACCGATGATGATCCGACCGAACATAGGGATTTTCTTTAACGTCTTCATTGTTTCTACCTCCATTTGATTTTATAAAACTGATTGCGGCCTTTTCTATATTTCTATTTTCGCATATGCAGTTCTGAAAAAATAGGAACTGATTCATTAATTCTTTCTACTATTTTACACTTAAAGGATGCGGAACTCCATTTATAGGAAAACCGGCGGTCTGTCAAAATTTTTGACAAACCGCCGGCTCCGTAAACCAATCCCCTTTATCAGCATGGCAGGACATTCCTCACACTACCTAAAAACCATCACAATTCCCATGCCATCCTTATCCCTCTCCGCAAATACCTCCCCATCCATCTTCCTCATGATCTCCCTGCATATATAAAGCCCAAGCCCGCTCCCCTGCTGCCCCATACTATTTGTCCCTCTGAAAAAGCTCTCAAATATATGGTTCAGATCATTCTCCGACACAGCCTTCCCCGTATTAAAAATACGTATCAGCTGACAATAATCCTCCTCATAAAAGCTAAACTCGATCCTCCTCCCATCCCCATACTTAAACGCATTCTCCATCACATTATCGATCACTTCCAGTGCCCTGTCCAGATTCCCCCGCACGATCCGGTTTTCATACTTTCCTATCACCAGTTCCACCATCCGCACCGCACACTTTTCTACATAAGTGTCCGCCACCCGCCTTACCAGTTCTTCCAGATAAAATTCTCCCATTTCTACCCGGATATCCAGTATATCCTCTTTTGAGTTCCTCACGATCTCCGCCACATACCCCTCAATCTCTTCTGCCTTCACACCGATCTGACGGGCCGCGTGTCGTTTCTTCTCCTCTGTATCGTAGAGTCCCTGTTCCAGTGCTTTCCCATAGAGCTTAATGGTCCCAAGAGGCGTCTTCATATCATGGGACAGGGACAACAGCATTTTTTTCTTTTCCCTTTCCAGCTCAAGCCTCCGCTTTTTTGTCACCTCCAGCGTATCCTTTAACTGCCCGATGCCCCATAAAAAATTTCCGAAATACCTGTTTTTCTCCTGCTTCACTTCCCCTTTCAGATGCCCTTTTGCCAGCTCATAAGGCAGCTCACTCACCCGGTTGAACGGCTTGATCACCCGGTATTTGAGATATAAAAGCACCCCTGTCACTGAGACTGCCATAAGCGCAAGTGCAGCCTGCACGGTCATCATCACACCGTCCAGGCTCATATATTCCTCTCTATATAAAAAACGGAGATACCCTTTCAGACTGCCGTCTGCGATCCAGGGCTTCACAACAACATTTCCGTCATTTACATCTTTAAAAAACATTTCCACGCTCTCCCGGCTTTCGGCTTCATCCAGGGTCAGGACTTCTATCCCGTACACGTCCCTGTATCTGCCCAGATCCACTTGACCGGGATGTGTTCCCACTGATATCTCATGACAGATCCGGTTGATCTCCACTTTGAATTCTCTGTCTCTTTCCCCCTGCATCCGGTAAAGTACCATACCCGTTCCCAGTGCCAGAAGGAGATAGAGACTTATAAACACTGCCAATATCCTGTTATATTTCCTCATACCGGTACCCCACACCCCAGACCGTCTGAATGCGCTCAGGCTTTCTGGGATCCTCCTCAATTTTGCTTCTCAGCATTTTGATATGGACCGTCAAAGTCTGATTTTCACTAAAGCTTTCCCTTCCCCATATACGGTCAAACAGATACTCTTTATGAAGGGTTCTCCCCGGATTCTCAGCCAACAAAAGCAGCAGTTCATACTCCTTCGCATTCAACTCTACCGCCCGGCCTTCCCGGTAAACCTTCCGTGAATTTCTGTCTATGGTAAGACTGCCGGATACCAGGTAATCGGTCTCAGTCCTGGCCCCATAGGTCCTCTGTATCAGCGCTCTTACTTTAGCGGTCAGCAGATCCGGGTCCACAGGCTTTTCCATATAGTCATCCGCCCCCAGCTCAAATCCGTTCAACTTATCATCCTTTCCCGCCCTGGCACTCATGATCAATATGGGGATATTCCCCTTCTCACGCACTGCCCGGCAGACGGCAAAGCCGTCCATGCCGGGAAGCATAATATCCAGAAGCAGTATCTTCACACAATTCTCCTCCAGGTAAGCAGACGCCTCCTCCCCGGTGGAAACAGAAGAAACAGAAAACCCATCCTTTTCTAAAAATGCCTGCAGAAGCTCTGCCAGCTCCCTGTTGTCTTCCACCAGCAAAATATCTATCATACAAATCCTTTCTTTACCATCCGAGCTTGATCAGCCAGTCGTTCAATGTGCGCTCCCTGGCTCTTAGATCCCGGTCTTCCTGCCATTTTCCAAGTGTGATATCCTCCCGGATATCACCATCCTCAATATACAAAACCCTCTCACAGCGGGCCGCTACTTTCATATCATGGGTGACCAGAAGAATACTGGTGCCCTCCCGGTTAATACGGTTCAGCTCCTCCATGACCTCAATGGAATTCTGTTTGTTAAGCGCTCCCGTAGGTTCATCCGCGAATATGATCTTCGGCTCGTTGATCAGGCTGCGGCAGATACATGCCCTCTGAAGCTGTCCGCCGGACACCTCATTGATATCATTGTCCGCCACTTCACTGATTCCCAGCTTCTGCATCAGTATCTTTGCCCTCTCATTGACTGCTGCCCGGCCTGCCTTGGTCTTGCCCACGGCTGTCTGGTAAGCAGGCATAATAATGTTATCATAGATTGACAGATTTTTCAGCATATACATCTGCTGAAATACAAATCCCATCTGTTCCAGCCTCATATCACTGATCTCATTGGCATTCAGCTTTGTCAGCTCACGCCCAAAGAAATCCACTTTTCCCGCAGTGGCATTGTCCATGCCGCTGACCGTGTAAAGAAGAGTTGTTTTGCCCGAACCGGAAGGCCCCATAACAGCCACCATCTCCCCTTCTTTTATCTCCAGATTTACATTCCTCAGTACATTATTCTGGCGCTTATCTATAACATATGTTTTGCATAAATTAGAAACCCTCAATGACTCCATTTTCCTCTACCTCCATCCAAACCTCTACTCTATATTGTTCATTTCACGTATATGGATCTGCTTCACTTTCCTGGTTGCAAAAATGGTGGCTGCAATGATCCCCACCAACAGTATTCCCGGATAAACGCCGTATACCTGCCAGGGCACGACCTGGATCTCAACACTGGCTCCCATGATGGCAAAGATCGGTTTCAGCACAAACTGATTGCTCAGAAGAGACAGGGGTACCGCTGCGATCATGGATACCAGAACCACCCAAACCATGCGTAGAATCTGCCATTTACGGATACTCCTGTTTCTGAATCCCACACTTTTCATCATAGCGATCTCCCCTTTTTCCCTCACGATAAAGAGTTTTTCCATGAGTGCAGTGATCAGCATGATGATGGCGCAGAGCAGGCCCGTCATAGGGAGAAGAAGGTCTGATAAGGAATCCTGGATGCCGCCCACATTCTGATCCACCAGAGCCTGTGCATCGGCCCATTCATAGCCGGGAAACTTCTCCTGGAGTTCTTTTGCCAGCTCCTTCTGTGTCTTATCTGTATCCATATCCACCAGAATATTCCAGTAATCCGCCAACATTTCATCCTTCATATCAATGACCGGATTCAGCCTGCCTGACTGTCCTAACTGCATGTAATCAGAGTATGTGCCTGTTATGATGAATGTTTTGTTTTTACTGCCGATCCTTACATCTACCCAGTCACCAATGTTCCATTTATTCTGCTTCAAAACCGTTTCTGAGAGTGCGATCTCGTTTTCCAGCCTTGGGGCCTCACCCTTGTCATAGATTAGATAATCGTTGTCCTGACCCAGATTCTGTAATACCAAAAGCTTTTGATCTGAGGCCGTTCCATCCTTTGAAACTTTCAAAAAGTAAAAGGGAATTCCCGTGAGTTTAGCATCGTATCCCTCTTCCTTCATCTCCTGTTCCACACGCTGCATTCCCTTTAACAGGTCCTCTTTATTTCTGTAATTCCCCTCACTTGGCTGCTCTATCCTTCTCACATATACCGCGCTGTGTGGGTTCAGGGCAAATTTAACTACCATCTCACTGCTCCTCATGGTGTTGATGGTGTTCAGCGGAATGGTGATCAGCACAAAGCTGATACAGAACGTGATCATGAGTACCAGATACCGCCGCATATGGGTGAGCATATCGTTCAGTCCCAGGAACATGGGAACAGACATTTTCCCTCTCCGGTTCAGTCTGATCCCGGCCCGCCTGCCGTATCTCTCCCCTGACTTTCCGCCTCGGACAGCAGCGATCGCCGATATCTTATCCAGCTTTCCGGTACAGATATAACAGAAAAGCATGACCAGAAAGATGATGCACCCAGAACAAATGAGGTTTACCCACAGATTGGAACCGCTGTCCTCCATGATCATATTTCGGCTGACACTTTTCACCATGGCCCGGCTGACCGGGACACTAACTGTAAAGCCCACCACAGTACCTGCTGACACGAGAACCAGATACTTTACGAGATACACTTTTTTTACTACAAAATTCCGAAATCCCACAGCCTTCATGATCCCGATCTCCCGGTATTCCTCCTCCATGGTAAACACCAGTGTAAAGCGGAGTACCAGAAGTGCAATAAGAATCAGGCAGATACCTACCAGGATCAAAAGGGCAGCCATGATCATATCGAAGGAATAGATCATGTCGTATGTGCCCTTTGTGACAGTACTTAAAACAGTTGTAAAATCCTGTTCATTCAGCGCCCTCACAAACTCTGTCTCATGATCTGTCATGACCAGATACATACTGATATCTTCTGCATGTTCGTCTTTATGGAATGTATGATAATCCTCTTTGCTTAAAATGATACGGTTCATTCCGGTCATGTCATTTCCAAAAGCCGCGTCCTTCATCTGCTGGGCAACCGTCAGTTCTTTTTCTGTATCTCCCACGGAAATGACAATTTTATCTCCCGTCTTCAGATGATTTCTCTCCATGGCATCCCTGGTCATGGCAGCCTGCCCGGCCTTCAGGGAAAAAGACTTTCCGTCCGGGTCAAAGACCTTGCAGTATTCCATCCCCACAGCGCTTATATACACAGAGGTTCCTGCGGTATCGTACTCCTTTTTCTTTCCGTTTTTTATAATTTTTATATCCTGGTCATTGAGGGCGATCAGGCTGCTCTTTCCATATTCCTTTATGTCCCCATACTGACTGTCCAGCCATTTTTCCACCTTTTCATTCTCTGTTTCTCCCCGCATGATAAAATTCACACCGGGGATTTTTGAGTAGCTTGTGTAATGATCAATGGCTGAACTCACAACCAGGATATTGTTCACGCTGCTGGCCAGAAAAATGGTTGCAATGGTGATAAACAGAAACAGTATCACATTGACTCCCTTTCTCCTCAGCAAATCCTTCTTTAATATTCTGTAAAACATTTGGCTATCCTTCCCTTTCCTGTTTTCTGAGTTGATTATAACCCGGCAATTATGAAAAAATCCTTAAATCGGATTCCTTTTATTTACACACAGAAAACTTTCCGGATTATCCTATACAAATCTACTGTTATAAAGTATAATCATACCAGACAGTCAAAACATTTTTCAAACAATAAAAGGGGGCATTTTTTTATGAAACGATATGTTATATTCGCGTAGCAGAGGCTATTGCGAATTATGATACCATATAGAATAGCCTTTGCGAATCCTGGAACTAAAATAACCGAGGAGGACAGGATGAGCTACAAAAAGGCTGATAAGATCCTTCCAAAAGAATTGTTGGAACTGATACAGCAGTACGTGGAGGGTGAGAGCATCTATATTCCCAGGAGGACAGAAAATAGACGTTCCTGGGGAGACGGCACGGGCATCCGGCAGGAAATCGCAGCGCGCAATGCCATGCTGTACCGTGATTACCGAAACGGCGCAGACCCAGCGGGACTGGCAGATAAATACTGCCTGTCTTTGAAAAGCGTACAGCGGATCTTATTACAGGAAAAAAGGAAATAGGTAATAATAGAAATATAAAAGGACAGCATAACCTGCAGGAATGCGTTATGCTGTTCTTTTTTGTTTACACTCCGTAACTGTTCAGTGCCTTCACAGTCACAGACAAAAGTTCGGAGAGAATTGACTGCAGCAGTGGGATTTTTCCTCATTCTCTTTTAGAAAAAAGTTTAAGGTGGATACCGCCGTCACCTCCCGCTATAATATCCCCATACCTAAAAAGGAGGAACCCATCATGCTGGAACCCAAGAAAAATGCATAGCAGAGGCTATTGCATTATAACAATTCTATAGTGAAATAGCCTTTGCAGATCCTGAACCGATAAAAATCGAAAGGAATATGCATATGAGCTATTTAAAGGAGGAGACATGGACCATTACACCTGTCTCTTCGTATAAAATCATCAGAAACTGTCCAAAATGCGGCACAAAATCTCTCTTTCAAAGTACCGGGGATTTCCGCATCAATGCCAATGGAAAATGTATTGATATCTGGCTGATCTATCAGTGTGAAAAGTGCAGGTCCACCTATAATCTGACAGTTTTTGAACGTATCAGCCCCAAAAAACTGCCGCAGGAATTATATGAAAAATTCCAGGAAAATGACAGCAGTCTTGCACTGGAGATTGGAACAGACAGAGAAGTTTTTGAGAAAAACAGAGCTGTTGTGAAGGAAGAATCTGTCTCATATATGGTAGATAAAAAAGATACAGAAACACCCGTTTCTTTACAAATATCGGATGAAAACCACTGTATCATCTGCATAAGAAATCCTCACAGCCTGAAAATCCGGGCCGATAAATTTCTGGCAGAGCAGCTTTCCATCTCCCGGTCAAAGATAAAACGCCTGATCACAGACGGGGTATTACAGGGAAGTAATAACGAGAATCTGGAAAAAATCCATATCACCAATGGCTTGATCATCCTTCTCAAAACGGATGTTTGAGCAGATACCTAAAAACGGCAGGGAAAGCCTTATACTTTGCTTTCCCTGCCGTGATCCATATTTTTTTATCCTGCGATATCTGCTGCAGGGGAACTGTCCCCCTTTATTTTCTCTATGGTCCATCCTGTCTGTGCACATATCAGGGACACAATGGGATTGATCAAATTCAGAAAACAAAATGGTGCGTAGATACCTGTTGTTACTCCCAAAACGCCTGACAGGAAAGCGGCATCTGTCCCCCACGGAACAAAAGGAGCACACAGCGTTCCGGTATCCTCCAAAGCTCTTGAAAGATTCTTTGGATGCAGTCCCCGCTCTCTGTATATGTCTTTGAACATCCTGCCCGGAATGATCAGTGCCACATACTGCACACCTGTGGCGAAATTGGTAAAGATCGTAGACAAAAGGGTTGCTGTTATGACTGTGGAATCTTTCTTCGCATTCCTTAGGGCACGCTCTATGACTGTGTTCACCATGCCGCTTTTCTCCACGATCCCTGCAAAGGAAAGTGAGATCAGGATCAGGCAGATAATCTCCATCATACTGGTCATGCCGCCCCTGTTAAGCAGTTTATCCACCTCTGCCACCCCTGTCTCAATAGAAAATCCGGAGAAAGCGGAGGTGATCACAGACTGCAGTTCAGCCCTCTGGAAAGCCAGTGCAAATACACATCCCAGTAATGCCACTGCGATCAGCCCCGGCAGGGCCGGTATCTTTTTGATCACCATGACAATGACCAGCACAGGCGGTATCAGCATAATAGGAGAGATATAGAAAATATCTTTCAGCGTAGATGTATACAGCTCTACCAGGGAGGAGTCAAAATTATTTCCTGCAAATTTAATGCCGATAATACCATATATGATAAGCGCTATAATAAAACTAGGTCCTGTTGTATAGATCATATGTCTTATGTGTGTAAAGATATCTGTTCCGGCCATAGCTGGTGCCAGATTAGTCGTGTCTGACAGAGGGGACATTTTATCACCAAAGTATGCGCCTGATATGATGGCACCTGCTGTCATACCCGCCGGAACTCCCAGCCCGCTGCCGATTCCCATGAGTGCCACACCGATAGTCCCCACTGTGGACCAGGAACTTCCGGTAGCTGTAGCGATCACTGCGCAGATCAGACAGCTTGCCAGCAGAAATACCGACGGGGACAAGATTTTAAGCCCATAATAAATCATGGTGGGCACAATGCCGCCCAGCAGCCAGACGCCGATGATCACACCGATCGCCAGCAGGATCAGGATTGCCGGCACGGCTGCCTTGATGGTGTCACCGATCCCATCCTGCAGTTCATTCCAGGAATAACCGGAACCCACAGCCACAATTCCGGCCACAATGGCTGCGATGAGCATTGCCACATGAGCCGGCCCTCCAAGACCAACAGTCACTGTGAGAAGCGCAGCAACTACAAATGCGAATACAAACACTGATTTTGTAAATGTCATATTTTTCTGCCGTTCTTTTTTTCCGCCGCTCATAATCTTCCGTCTCCTTTTTCCGCTTCTCTCTCTATCATCTCTGCTGTATCAAAGACGATTCCTTTTACCGCTCTTTCTTTGTACCGTTTTTCCGCCTCTGTTATCTTTAATTTGGATTCTCTGGCCCTGCTTGTCCGAATGGACTTTATTTTCTGAGACAGCCATTGGGCAGCTTCCTCTTTTTTCTCCTCGGACTTCCCGCCCAGCAGACAGGCACATTCAAACTCCACCGGTCTTACATCCACTGCCCCTATGAAGCCCTTCATATCCGTGTATCCATTATCCCCCTCTTTCCAGGATATGCATAGGGAAATCTGGGCAATGGTCACTTCTCTTCTGCTCCCCAGTTTGGCAAAACAGCTCTTTTGCCCCTCCTCCACAGGAAGCCAGATGGATGTGAGAAGTTCATTTCTGCCAAGAACTGTGCGTCCGTTTTCTGTAAGAAATTTTTTCGCTTCCACATAGCGGAGTCCATCTTTCCCTAAAATCTCTAACTTCCCTCCATACAGGAAAACGCATGGCATAATATCACCCGCCGGTGAAGCGTTCGCCAGGCTTCCCCCCAGTGTCCCCTTGTTGCGTATCTGCTGGGACCCTACCCGGCTGCAGGCCATGGCAAGCCCTGTAAAATATTCTCTGACAAGAGGGTTTTCCGCTGCCTGTCCATGGGTTGCCATCGCCCCGATCTTCAGCCAATCCCCCTGTCTTTCTATGTTTCCGAGCGTTTCTAACTGACACAGGCTTAAATAAATATCCGGTTCCTTTTTTCCTGACCGGATCTTCGGAAGCAAATCTGTACCTCCGGCCAGAATAACGGATCTGTCCGTCAGCCTCTCTAATTCCCTCTCCAGTTCCTCCCAGCTTTTCGGCTGCAAATATTCTGTGCTCATGTGGCACCTCCCATTTCGCTTTCGGCTGCCTCCTGTATGGCATCCTTTATTTCCCGGTACCCGGAACATCTGCAGATATTACCGGCAATTGCCCGCTTTATCTCCTCCTGGGTAGGAGTTGGATTATGAAGGAGGAGTGCTTTTGCTGACATCACCATTCCGCTGGTGCAGAATCCGCACTGGATGGCGCTTTTTTTGATAAATGCTTTCTGGATTGCATCCATCTCCCCGTTCTTTTCCAGCCCTTCAATGGTGAGCAGTTCACTGTCCTCCAACTGCCCTGCAACTGTGAGGCAGGAGTGGATGGCCTGTCCGTTTAAAATCACGGTGCAGGCTCCGCACTCTCCTTCCCCGCAGCCTTCCTTTGTCCCCGTCAGATGCAGGTCTTCTCTGATAAAATCCAAAAGCCGTTTTTCTCCCGGAACCTCCATAGTTTTCTCTTCCCCGTTTAATATAAAATGCAATATCATACGCTTCTTTCCTCCAATGCTTCCAAAATGACCGCCGGGGTCAGGGGGAGCCTAGTCAGATTAGTCCCCAGTGCGTCGTTGACTCCCGCTACTATAGCCGGCGCCACAGGCACCACCACCACTTCCCCTATGGATTTCGCCCCAAACGGACCGCTGTTCTCAGGTTCCTCGATCAGCAGAGTCTGATAATCCGGCAGGTCACAGGCATTGGCCACCTCATAGTTTTTAAAGTTCGTTATGAGTGTCTGCCCGGTCTTCGGATGTATTTTGATCTCCTCACAAAGTGCCATTCCCATTCCCTGCTGTATGCCGCTTCCAATCTGCCCCTTGCAGAGATCAGGATTGATGGCTTTGCCAATATCATGTACGGAGAGACAGTCCATGATTTTTGTCATGCCGGTATAGGTATCCACCCTTACCTCGGTAAAATGAGCGGCGGCCACACCCGGATTTTCTCCGGCATTGGTGGTGTTTGCATAGTAGATATCCTGTCCCATGGTCTGTATGGAATACCGGATGACCTCCTTCAGGGATATCCTCACCGCCTCATCCATCTCCTTAAAAAATTCTCCTGACCGGTAGCGGAGAAAACTCCTGCTGCATCCAAGGGCTGCCGCTGCCGTCTCTCTTGCCATTTCCAGAATGTGTTCGCAGCACTGTTTGACAGACTGTCCCAGGGAATACACAGTCCTGCTGGCATAGCAGCCATAATCATAGAGACTATTCTGGGTATCCGCCTCGTTCAGCTCAATTTTATCCAGGCTGATCTCCATAATCTCCGACGCAATTTTTTTCATTGCCATGACTGTTCCGCAGCCATGGTCATGTATTCCCACGTGGATGATCAGGCTGCCGTCCTCCTGGATTCTGGCGGCTGTGGAGGAGACATCCACCCTATAGGGGTAAAAGGAACTGGTATGGGAGGCCAGCGCCATGCCCACTCCATAGCGGTATCTCCTCTGCTCCCTGTTTCTCTTTCTGCACGCTTCTTTCCTTTTTTCCCATCCAAAAGTCTCCCGGCCCTTCAGCAGGCATTCCCTGAAATGTACATTTCCCACTGGAATCTTATGTACTACCTCCGTCTCATAGGGATACAGGATATTTTTCAGCCTAAACTCCACAGGATCTATCCCCATCTCCCTGCACACCATATTCCAGTGGTTCTCCAAAAGCAAAGCCTCCTCACAAGAACCCCAGCTCCGAAAACTTCCGTTGATGGGGGTGTTGGTACAGACCACCCGGCTGTCAAAATGTATATTGGGCATACGGTACACTTTTGCTATTTTTTCTCCGATAGTGGAGGCATACCCCCTGGATACGGTGAGATAAGCTCCTGCGTCCAGTGTACAGGACATGGAAAGCCCCGCTATGGTTCCGTCCTTCCGGATCTTGCTCTTCACCGTTCCGTCTAGACTGTGTTTCATCATGGTATTCACGATCTGCTCTTCTCTTGTATAAACCAGATTTACATCTGCCTCCAGCATTCTGGCCGCATATGCGGTCAATGGCTCCAGCAGTGTCTCCTGTCTGACGCCGAAGGAACCTCCCATAGGGGCTTTTATGACCCGGACCCTGGCGTAAGGCATTCCCAGGTATTCCGCAACTGTGCTCCTGACACCAAACACAGACTGACAGCCTGACCATATGGTGAGCTTTTGGGAGGCGGCGTCATAAGCTGCTCTGCAGGACTGGGTCTCCATGGCCAGATGTGTCATTCTTCCTATATGGGACCTGCTTTCATGAAAAAAATCTCCCCCGGCTTCCTCAAAGTTCCCGTATTCAAACGACGGAACCTCGTAAACATTGCCGTCTGCATGCAGGGGCAATGCCTCCGGCGCTGCCGCCTCCTCCACTGATATGGCTGCGGGAAGATTTTCATACTCAACTGTGATCAGTTCACACGCTTTTGCCGCAGTCTCCTCTGTGACTGCCACAACCGCAGCCACCCTTTCCCCCAGAAAACGGATATGCCTGTCAAACAGCTTTTCCTGGTTGGGAACATTTTCCCATGCCTCCACTCTGCCCCTGTCATAACAGGTGCCCGGTGTGTTTTCACAGGAATACACTGCTACCACCCCCGGAAGTGCCAGCGCTTCGTCTGTATTTATGCGGCGGATGATCCCATGGGGAATGGTGCCTGCTTTCAGCCGCATATGCAGCATATCCAAAGACTGCATATCACTACAATATTTGACCCGCCCGGTCACTTTGCCGTATGCCTGGTCATTTGACAGTTCCTTTCCTATCACTTTGTAATTTTCCATTTTTTCACCATCCATTACCTCTCGGATTTTATTTGTTCCAGCATATAGGAAAATCATCAAAAAAATATCAAAAAAGAAGTGTCAAAAAAATTAATTTTCATTGTAATCTTTTGACACTGAATTTATAATAATAATCATAACTGTTCAGTACCCTTACAGTTATGAGCAAAAATCCATGCAAATCGCCTTTGGCGATGGGATTTTTGCCTGGCTGCTGAATGTTTTCTTACGGTCAGCGCAGTAAATGCGCAGACCTACTGAATAGTTACTAATAATCAATACTATAACAAAGCCTTATATCAGGAGGTATCTTATGAGTCAGCAATTGGCAGTATCAATGCTGGGAAACCCATCCATCCTGCTGGACGGGTCACCCCTTGTTTTTCCCTATCGGCAGGCAGAGGCCATACTGTATTACCTTTTTCTGAACAAAGCAGGGAATAAATATACGCTGGCTGACCTCATATGGGAAGATAAATGTACGGAGGAGAAGACAAATTCAAACCTTAGAAATGCCTTTTATATCATCCGTAAGAATCTAGGAAAGGATTTCCTGGTAAAAGAATCCGGAGATATCATTAAGATCAATCCCGCCTTCTCCCTGACTATTGACACAGACTGTTTTTTGAAAAACGGGGATGATCTGTCGCTGTACAGAGGTGATTTTCTGGAGGGATTTTATCTGAAAAATAATATATCCTTTAATGAATGGGTTACTAATAACCGCCAGGTTTTTAAAGCGCATTACTTAAAAAAACTACACTGCGCCATCTCCCATCACTTTGATTCCGGGAATTATGAACTCTGTGAGTCCCTCTGCCAGAAACAGATGTTGATCAATGAATTTGATGAGACTGCCTACAAATATCTGATGCAGATCTACCTTTCCAGAAAAGAATATACACAGGCCCTGCACATCTATAACCGTCTGGAATCCCTGCTGGAACAGGAACTTTTCGAGACACCCGCAAAAGATATACAGGACCTGGCTTTTGTCATTGAGCAGACCTGGAACGAGGAAGTGAATAAGATTCTGGAGGGCCGAAAGGAATTGAAATCTCAGGAACGCGTCTCCTCTGTCTTCTGCGGAAGAGAAGCTGAGCTGGAGCGCATAGAAAAGAATCTTTCCTCTCTTGGACAAAGTGTACCGGTACAGCACCTGCTGCTCATAGGGGAAGCCGGAGTTGGCAAGACACGGCTTGCGAAACAGGCACTTTCCGCTCAACCCCTGCCTGCAGATTCTCTTTTACTAACTTCCCGCTGCTATTGCGCGGAAGAGAAATACATATTAAAACCCTGGCAGAAGCCTGCCCGGGAACTTTTGCAGTACCTGGCAGACACAGAAAATACAGCGCAGCATATTTCTCTAGTGCAGAGTATACAGGCCCTGTTCCCCTTCACTCAGGAACAGTGCCATCCCATGCCGGACGCGGATGATATCTCCACACTGGATTACAAAAGCATTCAGAGTATCTTTGTCAATGGCCTGATCCGTCTGTCCTCCGGTGTGCCTCTGATCTTCTTTTTTGATGATATACAATGGGCAGACAAGGTGAGCCTGTCACTCATGCGCGACATTATCACCAGTCTGAAAGATTACAGCCGGCAGAATCTCTTTTTTCTTTTCACTGCCCGCAGCAGCTTGGAAGGGGATGCTGAACGTTTTTCGGAGGATATGTGTTCCATCGGACAATTAGAACACATTACAGTGAATCGTTTTGATTATGGTGATACCATATTCCTTGCCTCCCGTCTCCTTCCCGGTTATATCTTTACAGACAATGTAAAGGAACAGCTATTCCACGAAACGGAAGGCAATGCACTTTTTATCACGGAAGCTGTCAATACAATAAAGTACCATGGCTCTCCCGATGATATCACTCCCAATATGCGCAATATCATTAAGCAGCGCATAGCTCCTATTCCTGCGGAATACCGCCAGATCATGAATCTGGTGTCTATATTTTTTGACGGAGTATCTTATGACTGTCTCTCCGTTCTTTCCCGGAAAGAGGATTTTGAACTGGTAGAAATCCTTGAATACCTTCTGGACAAGGATTTGCTAAAAGAAGATGCGGACCAGGAAAATACCTTTTTTTCCTTCTCCCATCAAAAGATCCTGGAGTATGTGTACGACGAAATGTCCTGGACGAAAAAGAGGATCCTCCACAATAAAGCGGGCCATTATTTTGAGAGCCGCCTCTGCGCAGGCCCTGCTGATATGGCACTGTATCCCAAACTGATCTTTCATTTTGAAAGGGGCGCCAACAGGCAGAAATATCTGAAATATGCTGTGAAATACCTATATAATTACCTGAATGTCACCCATGAATTTTTTCCTATTATCGGACATAATCTGACTCTGTTTACCCTGGATATGAGGGAGGAGACAAGTGACCGGCTGTCCGCTGACCTGAGCAGCATCGAAGAACTTCTTTATGCTGTGGAAAATAAAGTAAATGAATCCTCTTTTGAACTCTTTGACGGGGAGAATTCCGGGGAAGAACAGCTGGAAATACTGTCGGATTATCTGCACATGATAGGGCGTCATTATATACGGATATGCAGCTATGAGAAAGGTCTTTTTTATATTTTAAAGTTAAAAGAACTGAATCAGAAAACCCCTTCCACTTTTCGGCTCACTAAGCTTCTGCAGGCAAACCGCCAGTTGATCTGTGTATATATCAACCGCTATGAACCTGATAAAATGGAAGAGGTTGTATCGGAATCCCTGCAGCTTCTCTCACCTACGGATTTCTCTGATGAGACAGCAATCTGGAAACGGCTGCAGGGTCTCGGTGATATCATGAAAGGCAGTCTGGAAAAGGGAATTTCCCATCTGCAGGATGCCATTGAAATTTTCAGCAGTTCCCCCGCCAGAGACGAGCATCTATACAATCTGGCCGCTGCCTATTCCTGGATCGGAGAGGCATTCCGGCATTCCATGGCATACGAAAAGGCAATGGAATGCTATGAAAAGGCTCTGCAGATCGGCGGCAGCAACTTCCTGGTCAGCGGGGTATCGGTATTCTACGCCTATGCGGGAATGGCCGCTTATGACAGCGGCAGCCTTTGTTCTGCGGAAAAATATCTGACAGAGTCCATTGCCCGCTACGAGCAGGGAAATCTTATGTGGGGACGCAGTCTTCCATATTCCTACTATTCCCAGATACTCCTGGAAAAAGGAGAATGGGATAAGGCACTGAACCATCTGGAAACTGCGCTGGGTTATGCAGAAAAGCTGCAAAATCCTTATGAAAAGGGAGTTATATACCGCATCTACGCACAGATAAAAGCAGGTGTCTATCCGGCAGGCGAGAACAACATTTCCGTTCAGAATGCGCTTCCTTCTGACGCTGCATATTATTACCATGAGGCGCGCCGCATGCTCCGGGATGTCTACTCTCCGGTGGATGAACAATATCTGGATGCTGTCGAAAAAATAGTGTCTGAGCTTTAATGAAAACTTAAAGCTGTTCCGGCTTTTAACAGTCGGAAAACCTGTTCTGCCGTATCTGCCATATTCTCCCTAGCATTTAATGGTTTCATGGCCTCATCCAGTGTGCATACCCCCCGCAGGATAGGGAAGAAGGCATCAATCCCTTTTTCATTACAGGCAATGGCGTCCCTTGTCACGCTTCCCGCAAACGCAATGACTGGTTTTCCATGCTTTTTCGCAAGCTCTGCCACACCTACAGGGGCTTTTCCCATAGCCGTCTGGCCATCCAGCCTGCCTTCCCCGGTGATGACCAGGTCGGCCTCTTTTATATAGTCCTCCAGTCCGGTCTCCTCCAGAACGATTTTGATCCCGGACTCCAAAACAGCGTTGGTAAATGTGAGAAAGGCAAATCCAAGCCCCCCGGCAGCCCCTGTGCCCGACTGCATGGGATCAGCTTTTTGGAAGCTCTTCTGTGCCAGTGAGGCGTACCGCTCCAGCCACTCATCCATCTGAACGATCATAGACGGTGTGGCACCTTTCTGCGGACCGTAAACGGCACTGCATCCCTGCTCCCCGCACAGCACATTCGTCACATCACAGGCAACTCTGAACTGGCATTCTTCAAGTCCGGGTACAACATGATCTGCAGTGACCGATACCAGTTCAGAAAGCCCCTCTGCCCCGTATCTGACCTGTTCTCCCGCCGCGTTCAGAAAACCGTATCCCAGTGCCTGCAGCATACCGATACCGCCGTCATTGGTGGCGCTTCCTCCTATCCCCACAATAAATCTTCTACAGCCTTTTTCTATGGCATCTCTTATCACCTCACCCACACCATACGTTGTGGTGTGAAGGGGATTTCTCTCCCCGGGTGTAAGCAGTGTGATGCCCGCCGCACCTGACATCTCAACAATAGCTGTCTTTGTGTCCTCAATGATACCATATTCACATGTTACCGGCTTTCCGAGAGGACCTGTGACCGTGACGCGCTGTATCTTTCCGTCCATGCCTCCTGCCAGCGCTTCCACAGTGCCCTCACCCCCATCTGCCAGCGGCCGGACGTTCACTTTCGCCCCGGGAAATACCCGTAAAATCCCTTCCCGGGCAGCACTGCCTGCCTCCATGGACGACAGACTTCCCTTCAATGAATCAATAGCTGTGACTACTCTCATATTCTTATCCTCCGATAATTCTTTTTTCTAATATAACAAAAAATGAATTTTCCTGATATGTTATATGTAATATTTTTTTTAATAATTTTTATAATTTTATAGTATATATACTAATAATCTGTTATACTTTATCAAAACGTGATGTTTCTTGCAATGTATTACTCAATGTATCGCACAAGATATCACTCAACGCTTAACCATACAGGGGGAATCAGTTATGGAGAATCCTATTGATAAAAAACTGGCACAGCAGATTGTAGACACGGTAAAAGATGTGTGTGGACAAAATGTAAATTTCATTGATCATACAGGCATCATCTATGCCAGCACAGATGAAAAAAGAATCGGAAGTTTTCATGAAATCGGAAAGCAGGCCGCAGAAAAAGGAGAGATGATGGAAGTGGATACTGACAGCCTGTTTGCCGGAACCCAGAAGGGGGTCAACCTGCCGGTCTTTCACAACGGTTCCTTTGTGGCTGTCATAGGCATCAGCGGCCCGCCGGACCAGGTGCGCAAATACGCCTATCTGGCTGAACGCATCACCGGTCTTCTGATCCGGGAACGGGAGCTTAACACCTTCAGCCGCACCCAGGCGGAGAAAATGCACTATGTGATCCATTCCCTCATCAATCGAGAGAACCTTTCCAAGGCTTACCTTCTGGATCTGCTGGAACATTTCAGGATCAGCAGGCATGGCAGATACCGGCTTCTTCTGATCCATATCCGCTCCGACCGGTCACCTATGAATACCTCGGAAGCAGAACAAAAGATCCAGCAGATGTTTGCCCGCACAGGTATTACACTCTTCACCTTCAACTATCCCAGTGAATATCTGGCTATACTGGACAACAGCAGGTTTCCTGCCATTTCCCCCCTATTGGAACAATTTTCTGTCTCCCAGAACGGAAAGCTGAAAATGGCCGTGGGAAAAAGCTGTCCTGTCTTTCAGCTGTCGGATTCCTGCAGTACGGGAGCCGCCGCGCTGAAAAGCATCGCCTCCTCCGCTGCCCGGCATTATGCTGTCTTTGACGACCTTACCCTGGAGCTGATACTCGCCTCCGTAGATGAAGGATGTCGGACAGAATATCTCCACAAAACCCTGGATTCGCTGGATGGGGAGGACATATCTCTTCTTTCTGCCTACTTTGAGGAGGACATGTCTCTGGGGCACACCAGCAGCAGGCTGTTTCTTCACAAGAATACACTCCAGTACAAACTGGACCGCATTTACAAAAAATGCGGACTGAACCCCAGAAAATTCCGGGACGCAGCAGTGCTTTATCTGGCACTGAAGCTCACCTGATCTCCCGCGGATACTCGCCCTTTTACGCATTTTATTAACGGAAGAGCCTCCGTAAGGGAATGGATCACAGTAACCCCCTCACAGGATTTATCCCCCTGTCTGTCCAGCAGCACAGGGGTGATTCCCGCCCTGACAGCTCCCGCAACATCAGAGGTGACAGAGTCCCCGATGTGGATGACTTCCTCCGCATTCAGACCGCTGACCTCCAGCGCTTTTAAAAAGATTTCCTCATGGGGTTTGTAAGCCCTCACCATATCTCCGCAGATAATACCCGCCGGGTGCAGATCCTTGTCCCGCATGCCTTCCTCCACATAGGAAAGCCCATTGTTGCTGATAACAAAGATGGGAACGCTGCATTTGTCAAAGAATTCCTTTGTGTCGGGAAATGCTGGGGCATACATCCAGAAACGCTGACAGAGCCTGTGAAGCTCCGCGAAATTTTCTTTCAAATGGATCTTCTCTGCGCACTCCGCCAGTGCCCTGTCCACGATCTCATCTTCTGTGATATAACTTTCTTTATAACTGACAGCTTCATAAGCTTTGATCAGTTTCCACCAGTAGGCCAGCATTGCCTCCATACTCTCTATATCACTGTTTTTCCAGCATCGCTTCAGCATCTCCATGCCGTCCGGTCCGCCCTCTTCAATAATAGTACCTGTATAATCTAAAAATACTGCTTTGATCATCTATTTACTCCCTGTCTTTTTAAATTCTGCCTGACTTCTGAATCATTACCATGTATTCTCATTTCTACTCAAAGAAAAACTTTGTTTTCTTTTCTGCCGCTGCAGGTCTTTTTCATTTTTACCGAGGCCGCCCTCAGCATGATCTGGTTTACATTTCTTGCCTTCTGGGGACAAACAGTAATGCAGCGCATACAGGAGATACATTTTTCCTTGTCCACCTCCGACGGGTTCTGCGCCGGTATGGCACCCACCGGGCATTTTGCCGCACAGACCCCGCATTTGGTGCAGCGTTTTCCGGCTTTCGGCTTCAGAGGAATGCCGCTGTAATTTCTATAGGGTTTGTTTCCCGGTACCTTTACTTTCTCTCCTCTGTTATGCCTCTCCAGCTTCTCTTTTATTCTTTTGGAAAACTCCCCCAGCTCTGCCCTGTCCTTTTCATCCGGTCTTCCGGCTCCGAACTGCCTCATAACAGAATGTTCAGCCACGGCCGCTGCTGCTGCCGTACAGTGAAATCCTGCATCTGTGAGAGCTTCCTCAAGCTCCAGCAGTGTGTCATCATACTCCCTGTTTCCGTATACTGCCACAGGGACAGCCTGCGCTCCCCCACCTTTCATCTGTCTGACCGCATCCAGGGCCGCCTTAGGCACCCTTCCCCCGAAAGACGGAACTCCCACAACGCAGATATCCTCCTTATCAAAAACATACCTGGTATAATCCCCCTGAAAAACAGACAGATCGATCTCCTGCTTTTCTTCCTCCCAGGCTCTGCACAGTATATCTGTCACCATTTTCGTTCCCCCTGTGGGGCTGAAATAAATATCATATAATTTCATTTTCTGTCCTTTCCTTCACCTTCGCCAGACATACATCCATCATTTCCTCCGCGTCTCTCCACAGCTCTGCCACCAGTTTCAGGCTGCTGCTGGCCGGATCAAGATAATAGAAATTCATGGTTCCCCGCCTGCTGACCGTAATGATCCCGGCTTCCATCAATATCTTCAAATGATGGGATACCGCAGTGCGGGATATATTGGTGTTCCTCTGAATCTGCCCCACACGCAGTCCGCCCTCCCCGCAGTGCTCAATCAGGGTTCGGATGATATGCTGCCTGGTCTCATCTCCAACCGCAGAGAGCGCAGGCTGACAAAGCACAAATTTTTCCGCAAAAAGTTTCCTGCGTTCCTCCAGCGTGATTCCTTCCATGCTCTCCCTCCAATGGTCAATATTTATCGACTATTATAGAATAGATTGGCCCCCACTTCAACATTGGTAAAGAAAATCAGGTTCATTAAATCAAAAAGACCGCTGCACAGTCCGTCTGAAAACTGTGCAGCGGTTCTAAAAAAAATCAATGGCATTTGCTCCATCCGCAGCTCTTACAGATATTGCATCCCTCCTCAAAGACGAGGGCCTCCCCGCATTCGGGACAGTATATCTTGTCCGTCTCCGGTCCGGTCACAGCCTTGGCTTTCGGGGCCTTCTTCTGAGACCGCCCGCCCAGGTCTTTTTCCTTCCGGGTAAGTTCTGCCTGCATTTCGTTATACATATCCATCAGGGCATTTCCCACTGCCATCGGGCAGCATGCCCCTTTGCTGGTATCCTTTCTGGTCACGCGGCGCGCTGTGTAGGAAGGACAGGAACCGCTGGAATTGAGCTGATCCACAATGGTCTCAATATCAATCCCGCCTCTGGCACTGATGGAGATCATACGGGACAGCCCCACCATGAAATTGTTACAGCCTCCTGTAGAACCCTTGCTCAGATAGGTTTCCAGCAGCGCACCGGTATGTGGATCAAAGAGCGCGATACAGTGAAGGCTTCCGCATCCGGTGATGAGCTTGCGCTTCTTGCCCACCACGTCGTCTGTGACAAGAATGATGTCCCCGCGCTTCAGCCCTTCTCCTGCCGCCACCTTTTTTGTCTCCTTGGTATTCAGTATCCCGGTCCTCTTACAGCCGTCACGGAAAATGGTGATCCCCTTTAATCCACTCTCATAAGCGTACAGATACAGACTCTCTGTCTCCTCCACGGTAAAACTGTTGGGCACATTCACTGTGGAGCTGATAGATGCGTCGATATGCTTCTGCCATACAGACTGCATATCAATCCTCTGGCGGTAATCCAGTGTCATGGCTGTGACAAAATATTCCGGCAGGGATTTGTCATCCTTTATCTCAAACTGCTTCATATAGTTTTCCACGATCTTTGTATACACCTTGTAATATACATCGGTTCCGTGCAGGGATTCCGTCTTCCGCTCATAGTAATTGGCATACACCGGTTCAATCCCCCCGGAAATCCCCAGCATGGTAGACAGGGTTCCCGTTGGCGCGATCGTCAGAAGCTGTGAATTGCGCATACCATATTTGCTGACAAGTCCCCTTGTCTTTTCCGTAGTATTTGCTGTAAAATATGGGGTCTCCATGATCTCTTCCACACAGCAGGCAGGAAAGGCACCTTTCTCCCTGGCAAGCTTTGCAGAGGCGGCAATGGCTGCATCCGCCATGGCAAATCCTATCTTATCGCACACTTCCACAGCCTCAGCCTCTCCGTAGGTGATGCCCAGCTTGATCAGGGCATCCGCCAGTCCCATGATACCAAGCCCGATCTGACGCCATTTTTCCACACTTTTTCTCTGCTCCTCCAGCGGATGCAGGGGCAGCCCCTCTTCCAAGACCTCATTCAGTGCGTTTACAGACGCCTGCACGCACTTCTTAAAGCTGTCAAAATCAAAAAACGCGGTATCTGTAAACGGATTCTGTACGAACTCCGCCAGGTTCACACTTCCCAGCAGACAGCTTCCCCCTGCCGGCAGCGGCTCCTCTGCGCATGGATTTACGCCTGCATAGGCAAAGTCCTCTGTATTGCTCAACAGGTTCCAGCCTGTAATGCGGTCCCAGAACAAAGCTCCCGGCTCCGCGTAATCCCAGTTTGTCTCCGCGATCCTTCGGAACAGTTCTCTGGCATTCACTGTCTTTTCGATAACTTCCCCTGTAACTTCACGAGTGTAGTGCAGAAGATAGTCCTTATTTTCCTTTACCGCTTCCATAAAATCCTCATGGATACGGATGGAAATATTGGCCTTTGTCACCTTGTCCAGGTCTGTCTTAAGATCAATAAATTCCTGCACATCCGGATGGGAACAGTCAATAGAGATCATCAGCGCGCCCCGCCTTCCGTTCTGCCCGATCAGAGAAGTAACAAGAGAATACAGCTCCATAAAAGACACGGAGCCGCTGGTCTCTTTGGCCGCATTGTTTATTTTTGCCCCTCTGGGACTCAATTTTGATATATCAATGCCGCATCCTCCGCCATAGCTGTAGGTACGCGCCAATTTTCTTGCACAGTCAAAAATACTCTCAATCTCATCCTCAGGTGGTTCAATGACGTAACAATTGGAATATGTCACCTTTCTGTTCTGCTTCTGAAGTCCTCTGTTTGAGAGAATCCTTCCGCCAAACAAAAATTTTCTCTGTCTGATATACTCTTTGATCTCTTCATTTCCCCCACTTATCCTTGTAAGCCAGGCCTCGAAATCCTCGTCTTCACAGCAGTATTTCTTTGCCCAGATATCCATACCAAGCTGGTTCTCCTCACCCAGCCACTCTTCTATTGTCATATGATCGCTCCTTATCCAGATTTAGTCAACGATTTTTATATTACCACAATATATGGGGTAAATCAAGGTGTGAAACTGAAGATTTTGCATCTATGGTGTATTCCCGCAACAATTCAAACAGGACTGCGCACAAACTTTTTGTTTATGCGCAGTCCCTGTTGTCTTCTATTCCACACAGTCGTTCTGCACGGTGGGAAAAGAAGACGCGGATCCTCTGTAATTTTTCGGACTGATACCATATCTCTGTTTAAATATCTTGGAGAAGGTCAGGGGATTTTCATACCCCACCTCAGCCGCGATCTGATTGATGGGAAACTCTGTATTCTTCAGCATGGTCACCGCTTTCTCCATGCGCAGATTAACAAGAAACTGCTGAGGGGAGCACCCTATCATTTTCTTAAAGCTCTTTGCCAGATAGCTTCTGTTGATGCCTATCCGCTCTGCCAGATCATTGACTTTGACTTTTCTGTTATAATTCTCCGCCAGAAATTCCTTTGCATAGTTTACGTAGGCCGCCGCGGAATAAGAATATGTGTCCTGATTTTTATGCAGCACCTGGTATTCCTCGATCAGTTCAGAGAGAAACCACTGCATCATGCTGTTTCTCCTCAACTCATTTACCAGGGTGAGCTGAGGTATCTCCAGCATTTTTCGGATGATCCCGTGGAGACACTCTGTACATGTCACCTGCCTGACTAACCGCTGCTGCCCAAATCCTGCCTTAGCCAGACATTCATAGGCTTTCAGGCCGGAAAAACCGATCCACATATAAACCCACGGCTCCTCCTGATCTGCCCGGTAGCTGCCTTTCCTGTACGGCGGAATTAAAAATGCGTCATTTTCTCCCAGATGAAAGGTCTGGTCATCAATCTCCAGTATTCCCTTTCCTCTCAAAATAATATGAATGAGGTAGATAGAACGCTTCGGGGGACTATGGAAATAACCCGGCCGGCACTCCTCAATCCCGCAGTAATTCAGCGCCAGCTCCACGGAGTCCTGGCTTTCATTGTCTAAAAAAGCTTTGAATCTCAGATTCATCCCCGGATCATGTTCCATTTTTCCTCCTGTCTATCTGTCCATCCACCATTTCAGCACATCCCGGATCTGCTCATCCCAGCAGTCCCAGGTATGGCTTCCCTCAGACTCCTTTACAGTCACTTCAATTCCCAGTTTTTTCATGTGCTCCCAGGTATGTAGATTGTCCTCATAAAGAAAGTCCTGTCTGCCGCACCACGCATAGAGTCTTGGCATTTCTTTTTCCGAAGCTTTTCTCTCGGCAGCCAGCTCCCACAGGTCATTGTCAGAACCTCTGACAGACTCCCCGCTTCCGAAAATGCCGTTCCAGAATGCCTGCTCCTCCGGTTCCTCCTGTCTGTGCCTTTCCAGACTGGCCGCAAGGTCTAAAGCCCCCGACAGAGCTGCCCCCGCGCCAAAATTTTCACTGCCGTCAAGGGCCGCTTTCCATGCGCCGTATCCGCCCATTGACACCCCTGCCGCCAGAATATCCTCTTTCCTATCAGAGATATTGGGAAAGAATTCCCGGCAGATGCCCGGAAGCTCTCTGCACAGGAAGGTCTGGTAACGCATACCATACTTTGTGTCCGTATACCACCCCAATTGAACTTCCGGCATGATCACTGCGATCCCCAGTTCACTGACGTAGCGTTCAATGGAGGTTCGCCGGCACCATGTGGTATGGTCATCTGTCATACCGTGCAGCAGAAACACTGCCGGGTATTTCCCTTCCCTCACCGTGCCTGTCATACCAATCTGACGGCTGGTCCTCTGGGGAAGGATCACGGACATCTGTGTGCACATTCCCAGCACTTCGGAGAAAAAATCAACTTGAAGCAAAGCCATACATCCTACCTCTTTCCATACTTATTCTTCCGCCAAAGACTGGTCCATAAACTCTGCGATCTCTCTGCAGGCATCCGCCATAGACTTGTCTTTGGCGTAAACCTCCTTTAAAATCTCATTTGCTTTGTTCTCCCAGGTGACAGTGGTCTTGGAATAGGGACGGATCACCATGTCATCCATCATATTCAGATAAGCCTTTAGGTTAAAATCAGCGGAATTGGCCCATGCGTCTGAGGTATCCTTATAAGCGGACATTGTAATTCCCAGTTCTGCCTGTTTGATCTGGGCTTCCTTTGAACCTAAATACTCTATCAGCTTCCATGCATCCTCTGTGTGTTCCCCATTTGCCGCTGCCGCCCAGCCCAGTCCGTTGTAAACAGACATTCTTTTTCCTGTCTCCGCGTTCATGGGAAGCTCCACACAGTCGCAGTTCTCCGCTGTATATTCATTTTCTTTGAAATAAGCCAGCATCCAGGACCCCTGGAAGGTCATGGCAATTTTCCCGGATTGGAACAATACGTCCTCACCGTTTTCCGACATAGTTTCCAGTGTGGGCATAACCCCTGCCTGGATCCAGCTCTCCAGCATTTCCATGGCCTGGATCGTCTTGGGATCATCCCACCCTGACTTTTTCTTATCCTCCGAGATAATATAACCACCATTGTCATAAATCATATTGTAGTAGCCCGCCTGGTTGTTGTCATTGCGCATGGCAAGACCGTACTGGCTGCCATCCTCTTTTGTGAGCTTTTTGGCAGCCTCAAACACATCATTCCAGGTCCACTCTGCTGTGGGATACTCTACGCCCGCCTCGTCAAACATCTTCTTATTATACCACAGAGCAATGGTATCCACATCTTTTGGCACTGCGTACTGTTTGTTGTCATTGTTATATAATTTTACAATATCCTCCGGATAATTGGCAAGGTCAATCCTATCACTGCTCTCGATCTTATCTGTCAGATCCAGAAGCAGTCCGTTGGTCATATAGCGTTCCGCTTCATTGGAATGCATCCAGAATACATCAGGGAGTGTACCGCCCCTGGCTCCCGCATCCAGCATAGTCCAGTATTCATCCCATTTGACCACGCCTGTCTCCGCCTTGATCCCCGTCTCCTTGGTAAAATCATCAAGGATCTTCTGCAGGCCTTTTGCCTGATTGTCATCCCATGTCATGACAGACAGTACCCCGTCACTTTTTTTCTCTGATCCGCTGCTTTCCTTCTCCTGCCCGTCCGCGTTCTGTCCGCAGGCTGCCAACACTGCCGCTGCTGCCGATGCCAGTAAAATGGCACTCATTCTTTTTAATCTCATACCTTATCTCCTTTTTTGCTGTGAACTTACTGCTGTAAACTTACAGGTGTTCCGGAACCCTCTGTTTGTTTTATTATAAGAAATCCGAAGCAGCGATAAAATAGAGTAATGTATGAGACTCATAACCTAATGTGTCTTTTTCTTTTCATTTTTCTATATTACTCGGTGTAATTGATCCTTGTTACCAGGGAATCTCTGTTCTGCAATCTCAGACAGATATATGTGATCAGCATTGGTACAAACAGCATGCACAGGGCATAGATCCCGTATTCCACCAAAGGAAATTGAAAGTGCATATACGCGGCACCCGCATATTTTCTCAGTGCCCACACAATGCCAAAACCGGCCAGTCCCCCTGCCGTCAGAGTAATGATCAGATTGGGAACAGCCAGGTAAATATTCTCAATGCAGAGCATTTTCACAATCTGTCTTCTCTCCATCCCAATGGATTCCAGCATGGCAAATTCTCTCCTTCTTGCCGTTATGCTGCTGATACTGGTGTTGATCATATTAAAAATACTGAAGATAATGATAAAGATAGTAAGCCCGTAAACCTGTGTATTTAAGGCCTTTGTCTGTGCCGCATCGTCTATTTTTTTCTCCCTGAGAGTCTGCAGCCTAAGATTTTTATAGTCATCCAGTATGTTCAGGATATCCTCCTCGACAGCCTCTGCATTATTCCCATACTCCTCTGCTGTCACGTAAAAAGCTGAAGTTTTATTCATTTCCGGCCACATCTCTTCCATTACTTTTCCCGAAATATAAATACCGTCTTCCAGATTCCTGTCATCATCTGCACGCTCTTTTACCCCAACGATCTGCACAGTGCGCTCCCTGTCTGTGCCGTTATACCACTCCAGTTCTACCTCTTTCTCCATATCAAGGGATATTTGAAATATGGATTCTATAAGTCTGGTGTTGACGATTATGACAGAGTTCTGATCCAGCCTGTCGGTACTTCCCGCATCCAGCAGAGCATCCAGTTCTTCTCTGTTCTCCTCCGTCACCGGATAGACATTCTCCATCAGCTCTCTACTGCCGTCCCTGATTATTGCTGAAGTGTTGATTTCTTTTTTGACCCGCTTTACATTGGGAATATTCTCCAGTTTCTGTTTTAACTCTTCACTCAGTGTTCCTTCCATCTGCCATTCTGTGATCCCATACCTCTGTGTATTGCCGTGTGCATCGTACGCATAATCCACAATATATTCCCAGTCTTCAAAGTCTCCCGCTCTGGAATATTCCTCAGCGTCCCACGCCGCCATATAGGCAGCACCTGTCATAAACAAGATACCCCCTATGGCCAATGACACTGTGGTCAAAACGCCCTTTTTCCCGTTGTTGTTCCAGGCACTTTTCGCCATAGTTCGCGCTGTCAGTTTCCTGTGCGGCCTGTCTTTTTCCTCTCTGCTTTTTTCATCCCCGGTGTATCTCACTGCCTCCACAGGCGAAATATTACCCGCCATCTTAGCCGGCTTACTCACAGAAAAGAGTACAGTGAGCACCCCAAAGGCGGCTGACATACATACTGTCAGGAAAAGTCCTGCCCCAGTAAAGCCCCCGGGCCTGATAAAATACGCAGACACAATGCCTATGAGAATCCCGGCAGGAATCCCAATGCCGCTGAGCATAAGCCCCTCACTGAAGATCATCCTGTTTATCTGCTTTTTTGTCATGCCGATGGTTCTGAGCTGCCCGATCTGATGGATCCTGCCTGTCACAGACAGGTAAAAAATACTGTATATGACAACTACAGCGGCAAATAATATGATAAGCCCCACAACTCCGATCAAAAGCACAGCACTGGTTTTCTGGAGGGAATACTCAAAATTTCCGTTTATATTAACCTGGTTTCTATCGATCTCATATTTGACGGCAAGATTATTTACCACACCCGAAAACTCCGATATCTGCATATCCCCTGCGTCCACAATTTTAACCAGGGCTGTATAGGGAATATCCCTGAGCGCTCTGCTGTTGTCCGCATAGGCTTTCGAGACATAGACAGGATATCTGCTCAGCTCCTGATCCCGCTCCAATATGCCGCAGACCACAAAGCTTTCCCTCTCCCCGTCTGCAAAGGAGAGTTCCAGTTCTGTCCCTGTCTTCTCATCTTTCCCCAAAGCTTTTAGAAGCTGTCTGTCCACAGCAATTTCATTTTCCAGCTCCGGAACCTTTCCTTCCGCAGGAGTATAGGTAACGATTCCGCTGCTGTGGCTTTCTATATAAAACGGATACAGCTTCACTCCATCTTCCTTGACTTCACTACCCTCTTTATAGGGAACCATCATCTCTGTCTGCTCATCCTCTGACAGACCCTGCATCTGCTGCTCTGTGATATTCATATACATGACATGCTGCATGGTGTCCAATATCTTTTGTTTTTCCGTTTCCGCAGATTTTTGTACCATAGCCAGACCGCTTATCAGACTGACAGCCAAAATGATGGTCAGGACAGTAAAGAAACTATACAGTCTGTTTCCCAGTAAATTGCTCTTTGCAGTTCTCCATACAACCCTTCTGTTATTATTTTTATCAATATTCATGAAGACCACCCGCTCTCAACAATCTTTCCATCTTCGATCCGGATGGTTCTGTCAGCCACTTGGGCGATCTCCTCATTATGAGTGATCATCACAAGTGTCTGATGGAATCTTCTGCTGGCTGCCTGAAACAGTCCGAGCACCTCCTGGCTTGTCTGGGAATCCAGATTTCCTGTGGGTTCATCTGTAAACTGTACCCCTATCCCCTTATGCCTTGAAAACAGGGACTTTAACGGTATGTACATTTGTGTACTGTGTATTACCTTCCAATAGGGTAGAGGGAGAATAGATTTCTCTCCACTCCCATTGAACCGTACATACGATCTCGTATACGGCTCTACAACTTATATTCCAACTTTAACTAAGTAATAGGATAGAGGATTGAGCAATCCTGCTCCATCTTTTATCCTATTTTCAAGTAAATCTTTACTGATAATAAAATTCACTATGTTCATTCCACATCTTCTATACCATCCAAGTCTTGAATTAGCAACTTTAAATATTTCTTCATGGCTGAATTCATTTCTATGCTTCTGGTTCAGAAAACTCAGGTTTCGGTAAATAGTTTTTGGTCTTTTCCACTGTTTCATAACAATCACTCGTATTTTGTGCCTCAACCATTCTCTGAGGTCTTCCATAAACAGCTTCATCATTCCGATTCTGAAATAATTTATCCACCCTCTCACTATCTCATTCACTCTTTTGATTGTGACCGCAAGAGTCCTTGCTATCGCTTTTCCTCTTTTCAGATATTCGCTCAGCTTCTTTGTCAATTTCTTCTTTTCATTGGTTGGTCTGACTTTCCACTCTGAACCATTCTTAAGAAATGTGAATCCGAGGTACTTACTTCTTGTCGGTCTGACTACTTTTGTCTTGGTCGCATTTACTTTCAGAAACAGTTTTCTTTCCAACCAACTACTTACAGATTTCATTACTCGGTTTGCTGCCATTTCACTTTTCGTGAATATCATCAAGTAAGTAGACCTGAGGAACCTCCCCTCAAGTCTCTCTCAGAACCGTACGTGAACCTCTCAGCTCATACGGCTCCCATCATCCAGCCGCTGGCAGTATCCCAAATTTCCAGTGTGCAAACAGGTTCCTGTCACGCTTTGCTATCTCTCCGAGCCAGTGTTCCGCCTTTCGTCTAGCCTTGCGCTTCTTATACTTCCTCCGCACCCATTTCACCAGACATCCATTGATGTACCTCAGCACATCATATATTTCTGATTTATAGAAATGCGTGTAGTAATTAATCCATCCCTGTATCTGACGGTTGAACATGTTTGCTATATCGTAGAGGTCTTTGTCCGATTTTAATTGCAGTTTCCATCCTCTTACCTCTTTGCGTATGGCTTTCTTTGCTTTCTCACTGATTGCCGGAAGGAAGTTTGTAAAGAACTTCCCGTACCTGTTCTTTGCATGTCTTGGACGGAATGTGTATCCCAGAAAATCAAAGGAAGTATTCTCATGATTCCCTCTCCGGTCATCGTCTTTGCAGTACACTATCCTTGTCTTCTCCTGGTTCAGTTCCAAACCATAACTCTGGAACCTCTGTTCCAACCTTCTCCGCAGGTATTTCGCCTGTTTCTGGGAGACGCAGTGCGCTATCCCATCATCAGCATATCTTGCCCACGGTATCGTCGGAAATTCCTTTACCATGAAATCATCGAACACATAGTGCAGGAACAGGTTCGCCAATACTGGGCTTATCACCCCGCCTTGCGGGGTTCCGGATTTCCTTTCCACAATCGTCCCGTCTTCCATTTGGAACGGTGCCGTCAGCCATCTCTGGATATATAGGATTATCCATTTCTCTTTGGTATGTTTCTTTACCATTTCCATGAGATAATCATGTCTGATGTTATCAAACAGCCCCCGGATATCAAACTCCAATACCCAGTCTTTTCTCCAACATCTTGTCCTTGTGGCTTCAAGCGCCTGTATGGCTGACTTGTTCGGACGGTATCCATAGGAATCTTCATAAAAGATTGGCTCCACGCATGGTTCAAAGTACAGCTTCGCCACCATCTGGGCAATTCTGTCCTCTACTGTCGGAACCCCCAAAATTCTGGTTCCTCCATTCTTCTTTGGTATCGCTACCGCTTTTACAGGTTTGGGAAAATAAGTGCCGGATGACATCCTGTTCCATATTTTGTAGAGGTTGTTATTGAGTTTCCTCTCAAAATCTTCTATGGACTGTTCATCCACACCATAGGTTCCCTTGTTCGCTTTCACTCTTTGATAAGCCGCTATCACTGCTTTCTTTGAAATACTGTATGGCTTTGCTTCTTGCATAAGTTCCTCCTTCTTTCTAAAGTTGACTTATCCTTAAAGCCGGATAATTCGGGTTCTTTGCTCCATTCCCGTTACAGAAACTTCCACGCTACTATAACCCAATCTGCCCCCATGACTGCATCGGTACTCTTATCTTACGGTTCTTCCGCTTGATATACTCCCTTAACATCAGCCCGTGGGTTCCCACGTTCCGTACAGATGCCTGTGTAAAGTTCATGCCGCCTTTATGCCGCCCACCGCCTGGACAGTAAACAGGTTTCCTCCAGGCTTATCCCAGGTTAACGACTACCCCCTGGTTTTGATGGAATCTCTACGCTTTCGACATTTCCGTAAGCGGTTTATATGTTCATTCATCTCCTTCACACCCACCTGACAGTTATATCTGCCTTTTCCCTAACGCTCAATACCATAGCTTTTGACTACAGCACCTTAGGGTGGTTTGGAACCTCCACCTGTATAGCGGTTCCGGCGGGCCCTCCGCCATCATCTGTACAGCATAGCTGTCTTCAAGTAGCTACGCTACTTGGACTCGCCTTCGTGGCGCACCATCATCGGCATACCTTGTGAAACGTAGTCCTCTTTGCTCCAATTCCTTATCCAACTTATCAAGATAGACATTCGAACATACGACCGAAAGTGGTCCCCCTTGTGGCACGCCCTTGATTGTTGCTTTCTCCAATCCTTTTTCCACTACTCCTACCTTCAGATATTTCCGAATCAGATTTAATGTAGTACTGTCATTTACTTGCTCTCTTAGTATTTGGATTAATTTATCGTGATTCACTTTATCGAAAAACTGTTCGATGCCTATATCTATAACCCATTCATAGCCTTCATTTAGATAGCTGAGTGCTTGTCTGATTGCATCATGACAACTTCTGCCCGGTCTAAAACCATAACTATATTCGCTGAAAAATTTTCTCATAGATATCAGATATTGGCTGTGCGATTGCCTGTTGAATGGTTCTATCCAATGCTGTTGGCACAGTCACATCAAAAAGCACTCGATTACAACAGGGATTTGGGAACAGCAACAATCCTCCATCCCTACCATCCCCTTTATGGCCATACCTTGGATACTAGAATGGTTATCCATGCTCTTAAAAAGGCATTTTAAATAGCAAAACCGCAGATTTTGAATTCAGATCAAGATTGTCAATTTACAAGCCAACAGTACATTGATTTCGTTAGAGAAAATGGTATCCGTCAGAGTATGGACGGGAAAAGTCGCTGGGCTGACAACATCATGATTGAGCGTTGGTTTCGCAGCTTCAAGTATGAGGAAGCTTATCTGACGCAGTATAACAACATCAAGGAGGCTAGAGCGGCCATCGGACGCTATATCCACACTTACAACTTTGAACGATGTCATTCTGCCCTTGATTATAAAACACTGGCTGAATGCTACTATCCGGCAATGATTCTGCCTTATGTAGCTTAATGCATATATGGGTCAGGCAAATGTGGTACCATTCTCCCTGGTTCCTTAGTAACTATAAACCATATCAGTTCATTATAAAAATCTTAGATTTTTGTCTTGACAACTAAACCACTATAGAGTATATTCGTATGTTAAAGGAATTAAATATGAGCATCACTGAAATAGAAACATATCGAAAAGCTCCATCACCTGCAAGTTTTTTAGCAATCGATGATGCCAAAGAAAAAGAAATTGATCGGCAAATTCAAAAGTTAAAAAATATTAAAACCGTAATGCAAGAAAAGAAAGAGAAAATTGTTCTTTGTGAAACTTTATAAGATCAGGAAATCAGGGTTGAAGTATGCAAAGCAGAAAAACTATTACTTTATCCATATAATTTTTCAGAAGATGATATATCAAAAGCCATTTATCACTTAAAAGATATATGGGGAATTGAACAGATCCGGATGGGAATGGGAAGTTTTATTTCTCTTGATAATGTGTATAAGATGAATTTCGACAGATACGAAGGACTCTATACAACTACTCTGAACGCAAAAATGTCTTCAGATTGTTTTACAAAGTCTGGAAGAAAATATCTCTGCAGATACCAGAAAGGTACTTGGGATAGATTGCCGGTTCTATATCAAAAAATGCTGGATTATGCCAGAAAAATAATTTACAGCTTAATGGTTATGCTTATGAAGCAGGATTAAATGATTTTGTAATCTCTGACGAAGAGGATTATATAACTAAGATCATGATTAAGATTGATGAAATTTCATGATGGATGATTATGTGTGAATTTGAAACAAAACAAAAGAAGTGTGCTACACTATTGTTCAGCAAAAATCTTATTGACATATTTCGAATTATTTAGGAGGATAAACGTTTATGTGTACAGCAGCAACTTATAAAACAAAAGATTTTTATTTTGGAAGAACACTCGATTATGAATTCTCTTATGGTGATCAGATAGTAATTACACCACGTAATTATTCGTTTCACTTTCGTCATGTTGGTGATATGGAACATCATTATGCAATTATTGGAATGGCCCATGTAGCAGAGGATTATCCTTTGTACTATGATGCGATGAATGAAAAAGGAGTAGCAATGGCAGGATTGAATTTTGTCGGAAATGCTGCTTATTCTGAGGTTCAGTCTAATGTGGAAAATATTGCACAGTTTGAATTTATTTCGTGGATTTTAAGTCAGTGTGCTTCTTTAGTAGAAGTTCGTGAGCTTCTTGATCGAATTAATATTGTTAATACTCCTTTCAGTGAACAACTGCCATTAGCACAATTGCATTGGATTATCTCTGATGAAAATGAATCAATTACTGTAGAATCTATGTCAGATGGTCTGCATATTTATGATAATCCGGTAGGAGTGCTTACGAATAATCCGCCATTTCCACAACAGATGTTTCAATTAAACAATTATATGTATTTATCCCCAAAGCAACCAGAAAACACTTTTTGCGAAAATTTGGCTCTTGATGCATATAGTAGAGGTATGGGTGGATTAGGTCTTCCGGGAGATCTTTCATCTTCCTCTCGTTTTGTGCGTGTAGCTTTTACAAAAGTAAATGCAATTTCAGGTGAATCAGAGGCAGAAAGTGTTAGTCAGTTCTTCCATATTCTTGGATCTGTGGATCAGCAACGTGGATGTTGTGAGGTGGCTGATGGAAAATGTGAAATCACTTTGTATACGTCTTGTTGTAATGTGGCAAAAGGTATCTATTATTATAATACTTATGAAAATCATCAGATCAGTGCAGTAGATATGCATGTGGAAAATCTGGATAATAACAAATTGATTTGTTATCCGGTAATTCAAGGAGAACGAATCAATTATCAAAATAAATAGTATTTAGAATAAAGGGATGAAGTAGAAAGGAAATTACCATGACTTATAATGGTCTCATAAATTAAGACACTTTTTCGGAAATTTTTTAATGAATCTGATATACTAAAATCAGTATGAAAGAGAGGATTCATAATTATGTCCAGACAAAGAAGAAACTTTAGTGCCAAATTTAAATCTGACCTAGTAATCGAGCTGCTTAAGGGTGAAAAAGATCTCAACACTCTTGCAACTGATAATAATATCCAGCCAAATCTGCTTCGCAATTGGAAGAAAGAATTCCTAAACAATGCTTCTGCTGTGTTCGATGACAAGCGTGAGGAAAATCTCAGAGATAAGCTTGCTGAAGAACATAAGGAGAAAGCAGAGTACGCAAAAAATCTTCACACCCCCATCTCTCTGTTTCTCATATTAATCTCCATTCCGCCGCCAAGCGGCGGCACAAATAGTAATGAAAGTATTCCAACTTCTACTCTTTGGTGTAAAATAGCTTGTGAGAAGCTACACTACAAAGCACGGGAGGAGAAGTTGTAATAACTTTCTTCGTTTTAGACAGCATTTTAATCAGTGTAAGTTCTGCCTTTTCAAGCACAAATAAGTGGTACTATGAGTCCATACACTAAGAATTGTTTAAGCGCCTTAGTTTAATTGTGTGGCAGTTCAGTCAATGGCCTCTCTTCTTTTACGTAAGGAGTCTGACTTATGAAAGTTACTTACCAAACCTGTTGTGGTGTCGATGTTCACAAATCTTTTCTCGTTGCCACAATTATTAAAACCTCTGGCGGAATTGAGCCTTCTTATCAAAAAAAGCGGTTTTCTACCTTTAACAATTCTATTCTTGAATTCAAGCACTGGCTTCTCGACAATAACTGCCGGGATGTCTGTATGGAATCCACTGGGAAATATTGGATCCCTGTCTTTAATCTTCTTGAAGATGAAATCAATGTCACTATTGCTAACCCTAAATGGGTAAAAGCGGTAAAAGGTAACAAAGACGATACAAAAGATTCTAAATGGATTGGTGACTTGTTCCGTCTTGGACTTGTGAGAGGCAGTTATGTTCCTTGTAAGACCATCCGTATTTTACGTGAATATACTCGGTATCGCTACAAACTTATTTCCTGCCGTTCCAGCGAAAAGAATCGATATCAGAATGCGCTTACCGTCTGTAATGTCGCATTAGATTCTGTTGTTTCCGATATCTTTGGGAAGTCATCCACATCCATTATTGACTACCTGCTTGAACAGTCCGGTCACTCTATTAACCACGAAGAAATCGCATCAAAACTTCTTAGACGTCTCAAATCTAAAACAGATGCCGTTATAGAATCCATCGAGGGATATCAGATGACTGATGCCCAAAAATACCGTATGCGCCTCGTCCGCGCACATATGGATTATATCACAGCCGAAATCACTGATATAGACTCTATGATAGAAAATCTGATTTCTTCTGATTCTGATTATGAAAATACTGTTCAGTTACTCTGTACCATTCCGGGTGTAAAACATGACAGTGCAATCACTATCATCTCCGAAATCGGTATTGATATGACTCAGTTCTGTACCTCAAAGCGTTTATGCTGCTGGGCCGGATTAACTCCGGGGAGCAACGAATCTGGGGGGAAGAAGAAATCTGTTCGCATTACTCGTGCTGGTGTCTACCTCAAACCTGCATTAGTACAATGCGCTCATGCGGCCGTGAAATCCGACCAATCTCCTTACTACAAAAAGAAATATGAATCTCTTGTAAAACGTCGGGGTAAAAAAAGAGCCATTATTGCTATTGCTCGTATGATTCTCACTGCTATCTTCCAGATGCTGTCTACTGGTGAAGCATGGAATCCTAGTGATTTATACAAAATTGATATGCCTGAGGTTTTGCTTGAAAAGCAAAAACAAAAGGCTATCAAACAAGCGCAGAAGTTACTGATACGCGAAGGGTTATTACCTCCATTGGAACCCCTGGCTTCCTAAACTAATTATCTGATCTATACTTTTTTACAGGTTACCATTTCTGGTAGCTTATTAAAGTACGTCACTTTTTGGCTATCCTCTACTTTCTTTCACACTAATTCCTCCACATGACTTTCTGTATAATGATAAAAATAGTTTTCATTTTTTAATAACGCCAGAAAAAATATTTGCTGCACTTCACATGAATTATTGCTTCATCCGGTATAAAATGAGTTTCATCAAAGACCTATCCTCATTTACTTACAAGTCCCGCAATTGATGCTCCATAAGCCAATAAACATTTCCATATCGAAAAAGTCTTTGATATATATACGAATAGTTAAATCTTTCCTTGTCTGCATTTGAATTTAACACCTATATATGTATTCTTCATATTCTCCCAGAACTATTTTCAAAGCGGTATTGTAATATCTGCATTTTACATCATAAACCGATTTTCCCACGGACACAAAAAATCTTTTTCCTGCTCCAGAATTGAGTGACCTATAGTTTTTTTGCTTTATCATCCCATTTTTACAGTGCCTTTATCACAATTTCAGAAGAATGCACACCCATTTTTCGGATACAGCATAATTTTTCAACAGAATTATATTTTTGTTCTAAATTCTGGATAAAACAAAACTTTTGTCTTTTAAGACAATTATAAGTACTTGTTGGAAGCATCAAATACTCTATTGGTGCCTAATTCCCGTTTCTGATTAAAAACTTCAAATTATTCCAAAAAGATTTGTACAATTCGTAACACCGTGGATTTTTTTAAGTTTTTATATATCCCCTTGTAAAACTATTTTTTTCATTTTTCCCAAGTTATAAGCTGCTTAGAATATAATGGGCATTCTACCAAACCTAACGTTTTAACGTATGTACTGCAAAAAAGGTCTATATATTCTTCCAAGGTTATAATCGAATTTTGGTAGTATAAACTCATTGAACTCATTTCCACTTACTACACATTCGTTCCTAAATTTTAATTCTTCCACATGATTTTCTGCATAATGATAAAAAATAGTTTCCATCTCTTTACAAGACCTAAAGAAATATTTATTGCCTTTTAAAAAGAAGTAATTAAAATTCTTTTTAACCATTAATCTGATAAATTTATACTTGTATCCGCAATAGATGCCATTTCTAAATCATGCGTTATTTATCTGCAAAAATCAAATGAATCGACTCTTTCAGTAACCCACTAGTTTTAGTAGCCAAATTTGATGTGACTTGATCAAAAAACATTACATCAGGATTTTTTACAATCATTCTAGTACTACAGCGAACTTTCAATAGTTATCTTAAATTGTCCCCTATAACTGATATAATAAAAGGGGGTGGATATTATGATGACAAACACAACATATGATCCACGATTATTAGAACAGTGGGCGATCGATCCTAGCAGTACACAGGATATCGGAAGGCTCTTAGAGACATACCTGCACCAATACGATTGTGCCTTTTTCTCTAAAAAACAGAGAAGCCATTTCGCAGCTTTTGTTAAGGGATTACTCAGTCCTTTAGACCGTAAATCTATTGAACCCATCGCCTTGCATTTATTAGATGAGAAATCGGTCCAGCCCATGCAACAGTTCTTTACATGTGCTCCGCTGGATGAACCGGCAATCCTTGACATCTGCCAGCAGCTTCTGGCAGCCCAACTGAACCATGAGGGTGCCATGTTGTCTGTTGATGATACCAGCTTCATAAAAAAAGGAATACATTCTATTGGAGTAAAACGACAATACTGCGGCAGGCTGGGCAAACGGGAAAACTGTCAGGTTGGGGTATTCCTTTCTTATGCCGGTGACTCCGGTTACGGCCTGGTGGACTATGACCTTTATATCCCCCAGGCATGGTTCCAGGACTCCCACCAGCCCCTGCGTGCCAAATGCCGTTTTCCATCGGGCAGGACCTTCCTTACAAAAAATCAGATTACACAGGATCTTCTCAACCGTGCCTTTCAGACAGGACGGTTTCGGGCCCGATGGGTCGGATGCGATGCCGCATATGGCTGTGACCATGCATTCCTGGATAGCTTACATCTGCCAGATGGAGTATGGTATTTTGCGGCAACCAATACAAAGGAGCAGGTTTTCCTGGAACCTCCACGTATCATAAGCTCAGAACCGGACAGAGGCCGTGGCCGACTAAAGAAATACCCTGTGTGATCCGGCCATCCGGTCAGTGTGCGAAGCCTGGCAGAAGCAGCGGATGTCCCATGGGAACCGGTAACTCTTACGGAAGGCTCCAAAGACCCAATCAAGCGCAGAGGTTTATCATGCGTGTCGTGTCCTGCCGCAAGGATGGGAACCGGAATTACGTAAAACCAGGGGAAGCTGTCTGGTTATATGCCCGCAGATACGAGGATGGGACCATCAAATATTTTGTATCCAATGCACCGGATCATATCTCGTATACCTAGCTGGATCGGGCAGCAACGCTGCGTTGGCCGATTGAACAATGCTTTGAAAAATGCGGAGGATGGCTAAAAAAGGAATTCCGCTGACGATGCCCATGGTCGTCAGGTTATTGTATAGCATGATAGAGTTCACATCTTCCTGCATGCAGAGGATCATCTGCTATTATATAAAAAGGAATCATTGTGCTTATCTGTCGCATCGTAAAAAGAAACTTAGTTGTTCGCTGTAGTACTAGCTATACTCGAACTGCTTCCTTTATTTTCAGAATTTTCGAACCGTTAAACAATGACTTTATACCCTCTTATAGACAATCGGAACGTCATATCCAAATGTTCTTTTTCCATTCACCTCCATACTTTCGAATACTTCCAAACACGTATCCGAAAACTTTTCCCATAGTTTAAATATCATAACGGGTGAGAACTGACTAGTACTGCCTCCCTCCCAGACACCGTTTCTCTCATAATATAGTGCAGGAGTAAATTTTTTGGATTTTTTTAATTCAATATATTCCACCTCTTTCATAAATTCATATGAAAACGTGTTCTTATCTTCCCCATTTGGAATTTCATAGGATGAAAGTAAAATTCTATCTTCTTTCTCTGTAATCAAGAAAAGATGCGGTGACGCATGACGCTTTCCTTCATTTCCATAATAACTTTCTTCTACAATAAACATGCCCTTAAAATCAGCAGGAAGATTTTTAATTTTATCATTGCAAACCGTATTTACGTGCTGTGCATAAGGGTATGTCTTTCCTGCCTTTTTCATTGCATCAAATTGCTCCTTATTGTCAAATCGTCCTGTTATCAGTTTTACAAATTCTTCTATTTTCGTCATAGCTTACCTCCAAAATATATCACAATCTCTTGGAATCTTCGGCCCAGCAAAATCGAGGCCTGCTAATTCAATTTCTAGTTACACCCACAATTCAATGGTGGTTTATTATCAGTTCTCCTAAGGTTACTGTTACTGCTCGTCCTAAAAGACGGATATCACAAGCACATAGGATCCTTTTTTATTGCCCCCACACACCTCTGCTTATTCCATTCTCCCCAACATAGCTAGGGGATTAGACTTTTCATTAACGAAAGACTATCGATATTATATCCTGCAAAAATAACAACATTTTGATAATCTAATCCATTTTTCTTAAAACTGGGGGATACATCCCTACCCACAGATTTCTCCAAAATTTATACGTAAAAATTGACAATCCTTAATTATAAGATAAATTATTTCTGGTCGATTACGGACTGAATCTGTTTCATCAGCTGATCGTAGTTTGCTTGATCGTCAATTCCGCCCATCAAAGGCTCGCCAACGATATTTCCGTCTTTATCAACAAGAACTGTTGTAGGGAATGCCATGATGTTGCCGGCGTATTTTCCAACTGTTGAATCAGAATCGAAAGTCAGATTCTTGTAGGAAGCACCTTGAGCTTTTAAGATTTCTTTCGCTTCTTTGATTCCATCCTGATTGTCATCTAAAGTGTCTGTATTGATACCAACAACTTCGCCACCCATTTTCTTGAGTGTTTCGTTTAATTCATTCAGTTTAGAAAGCTCTCCAACGCATGGCTTGCACCCACTGAACCAGAAGTTTACAACTGTAACTTTGTTATTAGTGAAAAGGCTGTCATCTACATCATTTCCATCCAAATCTTTTCCTTTGAACCTGTGAAACACACTTGCGGATTCATCTAATTTGGAGGAAGCACTGTCAGAGGAATCAGATGCAGCAATCTCTTTCTCAAGCTTTGCAATTTCTTCTTCGATGCCGCGGATCGTCTCAATGTCTTTGCTCAGAGTTTCATACTCTTCTTCTGAGAAGGAATCTTTATTAGATTCAACTGTACTTGCAAGGACGTCTGCATAGTTTTCACTCATGGCATCACCGGCAGTATTCTTGCTCATAAAACCAAATACTTTGTCCCAAGCGTCTTTGTGATCAGCAAAAAGCTGATTTTCCTGCTGGTAAAGGTCGTTCAGTTCATCTGTGCTTCCGGCATCTACAGAGGAAGTGGATTCCTGTTTCTTATTGTTTGTTGAGGAGGAAGCGCTTCCGCAGCCTGTGAAAGCAAGAAGTACGGAAATGGCAAGTGATGCAGCGATTACCTTTTTTAATTTCATTGAGTTTGTTTTGATTGATTTGTTTTTCATAATTTTAAAGCTCCTTTTGAATTTCATTTTATTGATTTTATCTTAGTTTATTGTCAGCCTGTTTCTTGTTTGAAAATCCGTAATGATAGCAGATTGCATCAGTCGGGCAGGCTTTCATACATTCTCCGCAGCGAATACACTCCGGATGGTTCGGTGTGTCTACTACATTGACATCCATTTTGCAAACACGGCTACACTTCTGGCAGCCAACACATTTCTCGTGATCCACCTGAATCTTAAGAAAAGATACTCTGTTAAACAGAGAATAGATGGCACCGAGTGGGCAGATCCATTTACAGAATGGACGGTAAAGCAAGATGCTTAAGATGATAAAAAGCACAAGGATTGTGAACTTAAATGTAAACAGATGTCCGAGTGCAGAACGGATTCCTGAGTTGGCAAGTGACAGAGGAATTGCGCCTTCAAGTACGCCCTGTGGGCAAATGTATTTACAGAAGAAAGGATCTCCCATACCAAGTGAATTGGTTACAAATGCCGGAAGCAGTATAACAAAGACGACCAGAATCACGTATTTCAGATACCGTATGGGTTTCAACTTTGCGGTGGAAAATTTCTTACCCGGAATCTTATGCAGCAAATCCTGAAACCATCCAAACGGACAAAGGAAACCGCAGATAAATCGTCCTAACAGAACTCCTAACAGGATGAAAAATCCGGTGATGTAGTAGGTGAACTTGAATTTTGAGGAACCAACTACAGCCTGGAAAGCTCCAATCGGACAGGCACCTGTGGCGGCCGGACAAGAGTAGCAGTTCAGTCCGGGTACACACATTGTCTTTACATTTCCCTGATAAATTTTTCCTTTCCATAGATTCGGAATGTGAATGTTTGTAAGCAGTGTTGCAGCGGCCTGAATCCATCCGCGGAAACGGACGAAAATGTTTTTGTTTGATTTTATTTTCTTATCCAATTCCGACACACTCCATACATAATTTTATTGCTTTGCTGAGTACTACAGCGGCTTCGCCGCGGAAAATTCCGCCAAAGAAAAGAACCAGACTGGCTGTAAGTAAAAGAATCTGTGATGCTTTTTCAGATTTCATAAAATACTCCTTTCAATGTTCAAAGTCAGTTTATTGACTTTTCTATGTTGGCATTATACAATAGGAGGTGTAAAATTTCTGTTAAGAAGATGGAGAAAAATAAAGTGAGATTATTAGTCGTTGAAGATGAGAAGAAATTATGTGACATGATCGCGAAAAGTCTGCACCAGACCGGCTATGAGGTGGATGTGTGCAATGACGGAGAAGAAGCATTGGATATGATTTATGCTGAAATGTATGATCTGATCGTGCTTGATCTTAATCTTCCTGGGGTGGATGGGATGGAGATTCTTCGGGAACTTCGTAAAGAAGATGAAGAGACAAAGGTATTGATCTTGTCTGCGAGAAGTCAGATTGCAGATAAAGTTGAAGGGTTGGATGTAGGTGCGAATGATTATATGGAAAAACCATTTCATTTGCAGGAACTCGAGGCACGCGTGAGAAGTCTGACGAGACGAAAATTCATACAGAAAAATGTCTGCCTGGAATGCAACGGCATTCGGTTTGATATAAGAGAACGAGTGGCGTATGCAGAAGAGAATCCGGTTGCGTTGACGAGAAAAGAAAATGGGATTCTAGAGTATCTTCTTCTGAATCAGGGCCGGCCGGTCAGCCAGGAAGAGTTGATTGAGCATGTTTGGGATTCTTCTGTGGATAGTTTTAGCGGCTCTATTCGTGTGCATATGTCTTCCCTGAGGAGAAAACTCAAGGCGGGACTTGGCTATGATCCGATCGTAAATAGGATTGGCGAGGGTTATAAGATAGGAGGAGATGGCAAAGCATGAGAAAATTATCACTCCAGTGGAGACTGACAATCCTTACTACAGTGTTGATCACAGTATTGTGCGGATGCCTTACATTTTTCTTATATAAGAATGGAGTCTATTATATCGATACACTTCAGGAAACAGTTACAGATCAGGGAAAAACACCGGAAGCACTATACATTGAGATTCCGGATAATGAGTGGGACAATTTTGCATCACAATTTGCTACGGAGGTGTATAATTCGAAATCCGATTATAGAAACAGAAGTCTACTGATCACAGGTGTTGTAGCGTTACTTGGTGGAGCGGTGACATATTTTATTAGTGGTCGTGCATTAAAACCGCTCAGAGAGTTTTCTGAGACAGTTGAAAAAGTACAGGCACAGAACCTGACGGATTATACGATCGAAGAGAATAAGATTGCAGAGTTGGACATACTTCGTACGTCTTATAATAAGATGCTTTTGCGACTGTCGGAATCGTTCGAGACACAGCGCCAGTTTACCGGGAATGCAGCGCATGAGCTGCGGACTCCTTTGGCATTAATTCAAGCACAACTGGACCTCTATCATGCGTCAGAAAACCTGGAGAATGGGGAAGCGGCGCAAGAGACGATCCAGATGGTGACAGAGCAGAACGAGCGTCTCAGCAAGTTGGTCAGAACACTTCTGGATATGAGTGAGTTACAGACAGTAGCGCGCAATGACAAGATCGAACTTTGCGGACTAATCGAGGAAGTGCTGGCAGATTTGGAACCGTTGGCACAGGAAAAAGGTGTTGCACTGATACAGAAATCGCAGAGTACAGTAGATGAGAAAGAAGAGAATGCAGGCGAGGGTCTGATGCTGACAGGAAGTGATATACTGATCTATCGGATGTTTTATAACCTTATTGAAAATGCGATTAAATACAACCATGCAGATGGAAAAGTTACGGTATCGGCAGAACGAAAGAGGAAAGAAGTTGTTCTGACGATTGCAGATACAGGAAATGGAATTGATGAGACATTCCGAGAGCAGATCTTTGAACCATTCTTCCGGGTGGATAAGTCAAGAAGCCGAAAAATTGGCGGTGTAGGTCTTGGACTTGCAATGGTACGCGAGATCGTGCGGGCGCATGACGGGAAGATTGAGGTTCATGGAAATGAGCAGGGCGGAACGACATTTGAAGTGAAAATGAGTATAGAAAGACTAACTATTAAAAGTCAAGTCTAAAATGAAAGCTTATTGAATGAATTGCAGAAATGCATTTCAGATATATTTGACCTTGAAAACTGCATGACAACAAGAGCATCTTTATAGGTGCTCTAAAAGGAGATATTTACAGAAAAAAATTAAGCAGTTGGCAGATATGCTTTTCCTGATTTCTCCATTGCAAAAATCAATCGCACAAGCTTCTTAGCGGCATGGGATATGGCAACATTATAATGCTTGCCTTCCGAGCGTTTCTTTTCAAGATATGCACCAAAAGATTTATCCCAGTGACAGACATATTTTGTGGCATTGTAAAGGGCATACCGGAGGTATCTGCAACCTCGTTTCTCCATATGGGAATAACAGTTGTCTAACTGTCCGGATTGATAAGTGGAGGGAGACATTCCTGCATATGCGAATATCTTATCTGCGGAATCAAAACGAGAGAAATCCCCAATCTCAGCGATGATCATTGCGCCCATCCGGTAACTGATACCGGGAATGGTAAGGATTGGCGATTGGATTTCTTCATCCATGATTCGTTTGATGGCTGCTTCAATCTCGTCAATCTCAATCGCTAATTCCCGAATAAGTTTTATGGTGTGCTTTAGTTCCAAAGACTTGGCAGGCATATGAGAACCGATAGAACTTCTTGCAGCGTCACGAAACATGACAGCAGTATCTTTTCCATATCTGCCTTTCGAACTATCAAAGAGTAGGTTCAAAGAGTAGGTTGGAAAGCCTTGTGAGATGTGCATTTGCAACAGCATCTGCACTTGGAAATTCACAAAGCAAAGCATAGACGGATGCCATATGAAGCGTAGGAACAAGTCTTTCCAGTTCCGGGAAAAGAATACAGACAAGTCTTGAAACAGAACTTTTCAATTTTGCCCGTTCTTTGACCTTATCAAAACGATAACGGGTTAGTGACTTTAATTCCTCATTGTGGTAAGATGTATCTGAGTAGAGCCGATTATCCCATAAGTATTCAATCAAATCTGCCCTTGTACAGATGACTCCGTCATGCTCAAAAAGATAATACATGATCCGCAATTCATTTTTTGTAAGCTCTGCCTGTTTTCCACCTGCCTCTATAGTTCCTGTCTCCAACCACAGAGATATTCCCTCATGAGTAAGGTATCTACTCTGTTTCTTTTCCAATCTGTTCTATCGTAAAGGAAGCAAAAATATTCTCAAAATGCTTTATTTCTATATTTATATCCAGCAACAAGTCAACAAGAGTTTTTATCGCAAGAAACTCCTATACTTTTACATTTAACTTTTTTGATCTTTGTGAGAAAATATTTTCAAATTCAGTGGCCATATTCTCTTGTATTCTTGAATATATCATAACTCAGATCCAAAAAATCCAATATCTTTGCTTCGCTCACCCTTCCATCCAACAACATTGTAATCCAATACTTTTTATTCATATGATATCCCGGAAGAAAACATCCATCCCCTGTGCGGCCAGGTAATCCATCAGATAAGAAGACTGCTTCACATAATGCTCTGTAGTTACCTTGGAATAGCTTTTTTTCTCACAGAAAATCTGAAACCTGCTGCGGGTATCCACAAAAAGCGGATTTGTCAGTATTTCCTTATGTTTGAGATAGCGCCGCAGCACCGCATGGTGGTTCTGGAAATCCCCGACCATACGGATCACACGGATCTCCTGTGTTTCTGCCTGGGACAGTGTCCTTGAGAAATCTTCCTGTGTAATCCCGAAGAACTCTTTCAGGAAATCCATGCCAAGCTGTTCCGTATAATAGCATTTACCCAGGTCTTCGGCATAGGCCATCAGCTGGTTCCAACGTCGGCGGTAGAAAGTCATGCTTCCTTTGGTATAACCCAGCCGGAGCAGTTCCTTTTCTAATTCTGAGATTAGGTCTGGTAAGTATGTTTTGTCCATAAAGGTACCTCCGATATGATATTTTTGAGAATAACTCTCATAGATATCTTCGGAGACTATGCAAAGTTGTACAAGAAAAAATGGCTTAGAACAAGAGTTTTGGGGATTTACTTTGCATAGTTACTTACTTTGCATATCCCGCCCTGCGGTGTTCCCTTGTCAGGGATAATCGTGGAACCGTCCTTCATTCGTATAGGTGCGCTCAGAATTCGCCGGATTACAAATAGCAACTGCTTATCCTGTATTCCCATTGCCCACATCTGCTTTATCAGCTTGCTGTGATTCACATTATCAAAGAACCCTTTTATGTCAAATTCAATGACATAATGTAAATTCATTCGCTGTAACATCGTATAGGTTTTTGATATTGCATGTTCTACAGACCGATTAGGTCTGAACCCATAGCTGTTGTTATAAAACTTTGCTTCACATATTGGTTCTAAAATCTGTTTCACACATTGCTGTACCAGCCTGTCCCATATACAGGGAATCCCTAATGGACGTGTTTTTCCATTTGGCTTTGGGATATCTTTTCGTCTTACAGGTTTTGGTCTGTATCCATGCTGACTTTCTGTGACAATAAACCTCACTTTCTTCACTACCATATCGGGTGTCATTCTCCCGATTACTGTGATATTCTGATTGTCTGTTCCTGCTGTATAGCTTCCCTTGTTAGCTTTTATATTTCTATATGCAAGCAGTATATTATCCCGGCTTAGTATCAACTCCATGAGATGCTCGAATTTTTCACCGTCCATACTCTTTTGATATAATGTATCAAAAGTGGCCTGCATATCATAATATTCGTAACCGTCAAGTATGACGGTGTATAGAAAAACCGCTGCCTTTCTGCTATTCTTGAAAGGTAACGGTTATCGACATAGTTTTTGAATGATCGGATCC
>OIFJ01000041.1_pt1 | contig 148554 bp, 133 predicted proteins | sample 1582011 | NCBI WGS metagenome assembly OIFJ01 (sample SAMN07501050, study PRJEB24779) | human gut metagenome | isolation source: stool | host: human infant | place: USA: Pittsburgh, PA
TGTAAAAGAATTTTCGATTCATGTGTTTCACTGTTCAGTTATCAAGGTTCCTGTCAGTTTTTGACAGCTTTGATATTTTATCATATCGCTTTGTGCTTGTCAAGAACTTATGACAATTAAAAATTTATTTTTAATTGTATTGTTTTTTAAAGTTTTTTGCTTTGTGTTGAAAAGTTTTTTTCTCAACCGCATAGAACTTTTTGTTGTTTGTTGTCGTTTTTGCGACAGCCATATCAGATTACCATATCTTTTCTGACTTGTCAACAACTTTTTTCATAATATCTGGAAGTTTCATTTCCATATTATAAAAATTTGTTACCAGTCATTTCCATATCGCATCAGCTGCAACTTGTTTACTATATCACAGGTCCCGCTGATTGTCAACAACTTTTTTCATAATATTCTGAATTGTGTCAACTTCTTTGAAATATTATGATATTTTCTGTCACTTATCGGCGACAGCTAGATTATAATAGCACAGGGAATGACTGGTGTCAACAGTAAATTTCATTTTTTGATAAATTCTTTCTCTGTCATTTTCTCACACAGAAAACACAGGTGATAGGGCCGGTGATAGACCCTTATCACAAAGATATCTGTCCCGGCAGAATCAGAGAATCAGAGCTTATGTGCTATTCATCACATCTGTCTTTGGCCATTATCCTTGTAATTACCCGACAGGTAATCTCTATATTTGTTCACTTAAGGTCCAGATTCCCATTTTTCCATATGTTTTAAAGCCAGTGGATGCATAGAAGGTCTCTCTCCATACATCAAAAGGTTCAACATACGCACGTGTAACACCATTTTCTTTACAGCGGCGCAGCGCAGCCAAGAGCATGGCTTTTCCCAAACCACACTTTCTGTATTTTTCCCGTGTGCTGACAGGCTCGACAAAAGCTGATTTTGTGTCACTATCCACCCAGAGGCAGGCGTAAGAACATAACTCTCCATCAGGGGCCTGCACCATAACCTCGAATTGTTCATCAAACATAGGCGCCTTGGCACGATTTTTATTTGCCTCCGTGCAGGCTGTATTTTGGATTCCTTCCTGGTCCGGATTAAATCCCCAATGAGAAACATTCGTCTTTAAAACAATATCTTTTATTTCTGTTCCGTAAACAAGTTTGAATCCTTCCGGCAGTGCAGGTTCAGGAAGATCTTCCATTGTATGTTCCATTAGGTGCACATCACAGTCTGCTCTTTCAAACTGTTGTGACTGTAAAATATCAATGAGTTCCCTCTGTGCGTCACAGATCCAAAATGTATGCTCTCTCTTTCCGTTTTTATCTACACACATATTAGTTTTGGTCCATTCCACCATCTGAGGATATAAAAACTCATACATCTTTTTAACATAAAAGAAATTTTCTCCCTTCCTTTCACCAACGCAGAGTCCGACCATTGCACCGTCCTCTTCCCAAAGATGGACGCATTGATGCCATGGGGCACCTCCCATACAGATGTACATGGTATTCAGTCTATATTCCATGTCCTCAAAGCGCTGCGCTTTCCATCCCGGAAAATGAGGGTCTTCCTTATACTCTCTGCGCAGAAATGAGAGAACTTTATCATAATCCTGTTCCTTCTGATAATTTCTGTCAATGATTGTCATATCTTATAACCTTCCTCATCTAAAAAATTGTAATCCAACGGCCTAAAATCATCTTTTATATAAATCAATCATGCTTTGCAAGTGAAATCATAAAAGCCAAGCCATTGCCGGATAGGAATAACAAGATACCCGCATATCCGAAAGTTATGGGAAGTTATTGAAAAAATCCGATATACAGCTATGTCATCATATATATCCCATAACCTCTTTGATATTACCCACTCCGATCAAGGCGATTTTAAAATCCCCCTGCAGCCCTTCCAGATTTGCTTTCGGCATAATACAGGTGGTAAATCCCATTTTTTCCGCCTCTTTCACCCTCTGCTGTGCCTGACTGACGCCCCGCACCTCGCCCGACAAACCGACCTCGCCGAAAATCAGGGTATCCGGGTCCACCGTTCTGTTCCTGTAGCTGGATATGATAGCCGCCACGATTCCCAGATCAATAGCCGGCTCCCCCAGCTTCATTCCGCCCGCAAGATTGACGTATGCATCACAGTTTCCCAGTGCCAGGCCTGCACGTTTCTCCAAAACTGCCATAAGTAAATTAACCCGGTTATAGTCAATACCCACAGAAGTTCTTCTGGGCAGACCGAAATTAGTCTTTGTGACCAAAGCCTGGATCTCGATCAATATGGGACGTGTTCCCTCCAGAGAGCACACTACCACAGTCCCTGACGCATCTGTAGGACGGCCGTTCAGCATGACCTGGGATGGGTTTTTCACCTCCACAAGCCCGCACTCCTGCATCTCAAATACGCCGATTTCATTGGTGGAGCCAAAACGGTTCTTCACACTCCTGAGGATCCTGTAAGACGCATGTCTATCCCCCTCGAAATACAGTACCGTATCCACCATATGTTCCAATACACGGGGTCCCGCCACACTTCCATCCTTTGTCACATGTCCCACAATGAATACAGATATTCCCATTCCTTTTGCAATCTTCATCAAAATACCGGTGGATTCCCGGACCTGGGAAACGCTCCCCGGTGCTGAGGACACTTCCTCATTATACATGGTCTGGATCGAGTCAATGATGACTGCCTCCGGCTTCTCATTTTCTATTGTTGTGCTGATGGCCTCCAGATTCGTCTCACAGAGAAGGCGCAAATTCTCATTGAATACTCCGATACGCTGTGCCCGCATTTTTATCTGTTGGAGGGATTCTTCTCCTGATATATATAGGATTTTATGGCCTGAATCAGAAAGCAGTTTACATACCTGCAGAAGAAGCGTGGATTTTCCAATTCCAGGGTCTCCTCCCACCAGTACCATAGAGCCTTGCACCACACCGCCGCCCAGTACCCGGTCTAATTCGTCCATACTGGTCCTGATCCGGTTGTCCTCCCGGATATCTATCTCAGAGAGCATCATAGGTTTACCTGCACGGCCGCCCGCTGCACCGGGGGCAGTCTGCCCTGGGCCTTTTTTCGTCCCCTGGGAAACAGTCTCCTCCACAAATGAATTCCACTCCCGGCAGCCGGGACACTGTCCCATCCATTTTGCGGATTCATATCCGCAGTTCTGACAGAAAAAAACTGTCTTTTTAGCCTTTGCCATATGCTTGTCCTTTCCGTTACAAAGATAAAACGGGCCGGAGCACCACACTCCGACCCGCTGCTTTTAAGCTAAATCACTGTCTTATCAGGCTGTACCCATGCTTACAGCTTCTTAATATTCACAGATACCTGCTCGGACTGCTCAAGCTCAACGCTGAAGGACAGCTTGCCGCCCAGATTCGTCTTCATCTGACCTGCATTCACTCCATCTATGGTAATCGCATACTCTGTATCTTCTTCCAGTTCGACGGTGATCTGAGCATCATTGGGACCTTCCACCAAAAAGCTCATACCGTCCTCCATCACATCAAGATCCAGAACCGCAGTTCCCGGAACAGATTCATACACGAACATGCCATTGCGCTCCAGCTTGGTAATTTCATTATATGTCTTTACTTTATACATGTCTCCGTCATGCTCAAAGTCGGATAGTTTGGATTTTGCCGCCAATTCATAATTTCCAAAGCTGATTTTTCCGTTTTCCTCTGTTCGTATTAACTCTTTTACTACTGACATCTCAATGTCCTCCCACTTATGTCTTTCACCGGGGCAGAAAATGTCTCCACGCCTTCCGGTGTCTTTGGTTATATTTTTCAATGGAAACCTTATATGCATGTTACCATAATTCGTAATCTTTTTCTAGTCATTCGGCTGATTTACCACAAATTTTATTCCCTGTTTAGAAATGCCAAGAGTTACCTCATCGCCCTCCTTGATCTTTCCTTCCAGGATCTCCTCTGCCATGGCGTCCTCGATCTTGTTCTGAATGGCACGTTTCAGCGGTCTTGCACCATACTTTGGATCAAAGCCTTCCTTGGCAATAAGCTCTTTCACACTGTCGCGCACCTTTAAGGTGATGTTCATCTGGTCTTTACAGCGTTTTACTAAATCCTTCAGCAGGATTCCCACGATCTTCTTGATCTCTTCTTTATTGAGGGTGTGGAAGACGATGATCTCGTCAATACGGTTCAGGAATTCAGGTTTAAACATGCGTTTTACCTCTTCCATGACCCCTTCCTTCATCCTCTTGTAATCCTGTTTTTCATCTTCCACTGCTCCGAAGCCCAGTTTCTTCGGCGATACGATGGCCTGGGCGCCTGCATTGGAGGTCATGATGATGATGGTCTCCTTGAAGTCCACTTTTCTTCCCTGGGCATCTGTAATGTGGCCGTCATCCAGTACCTGAAGCAGGATATTGAACACATCGGGATGCGCTTTTTCAATTTCATCGAAGAGAATAACACTATATGGATTTCTCCGTACCTTTTCACTGAACTGTCCACCCTCTTCATATCCCACATATCCAGGCGGTGAACCGATCAGTTTGGATACACTGTGCTTTTCCATATACTCGGACATATCCACACGTATCATGGACTGCTCGTTTCCGAACACTGCCTCTGCCAGTGCTTTGGACAGCTCTGTCTTACCCACACCGGTAGGTCCCAGGAGCAGGAAAGAACCGATCGGGCGTTTGGGGTCTTTGAGTCCCACGCGGCCTCTCTTCACCGCTTTTGCCACTGCAGTTACAGCTTCATCCTGCCCCACCACGCGCCTGTGCAGTATCTGTTCCAGGCGGGCAAGGCGCTTTGATTCTCCCTCAGCCAGCTTTTTCACCGGTATCTTAGTCCATTCAGAAACCACCTCTGCTATGTCTTCTGTCTTTACCACCAGCTTCTTGCTGCGGCACTGCTTTTCGTAGCGCTCACGGGCCTTATTCAGCTCTCTCTCTGCTTTTTCCTGCTCTGCCTGAAGTTCCTTCGCCAGATCAAAATCCTGGGCTTTTACGGCCTCCTCCTTGGCTGCATAGATACGACGGAGATGATTTTCTGTCTGAACGATCCCCTCCGGTGTCTTATAGCCGGCAAGCTGTACCTTGGACGCTGCCTCGTCAAGTAAGTCAATGGCTTTATCCGGCAGGAACCTGTCGTTGATATACCGAATGCTCATAGCCACAGCCGCTTCAATGGCTGATTCCTCAATAACCGCCCCGTGATGCTTTTCATAATAGGGCGCAAGGCCTTTTAATATCTCCACAGCCTCCTCTTTTGAGGGCTCCTCCACCATGACAGGCTGGAATCTCCGCTCCAGCGCGGCATCTTTTTCTATATACTTCCTGTATTCCTCTATGGTTGTGGCACCGATAAGCTGAATTTCGCCTCTGGAGAGGGAAGGCTTCAGGATATTGGATGCATCCAGGGCACCTTCCGCGCCGCCTGCCCCTATTATGGTATGCAGCTCATCGATAAACAGAAGGATTCCTTTGTTGTTCATGACTTCCTGTACAACTTTTTTGATCCTCTCCTCAAATTCTCCTCTGTATTTGCTGCCTGCCACCATTCCTGACAGATCCAGCACTACCACTCGTTTATCCAGCATATTCTCCGGCACAAGCCCCCACACGATCCGCTGTGCAAGCCCCTCTGTGATCGCTGTCTTGCCCACTCCGGGCTCACCGATCAGGCAGGGATTGTTCTTGCTTCTTCTGCTCAGTATCTGGATGATCCGTGAGATCTCCTTTTCCCGGCCAATGACAGGGTCCATTTTCCCCTCCTGTGCCATCTTGGTAAGGTCACGGCTGTACTGATCCAGAGTCGGCGTCTGGCTTCCTGTGGATGCTTTCATCAGATTCCCGCTCTGCAGGTCCTCTTTGGGTATCATTTTATCCTTTCCCATGGCTTTCAGCACGTCCAGGTAAAGCTGCTGTATATTGATCCCCAGGGTGTGGAGAAGTCTGGTCCCCACACAGTCATATTCCTTCAGCATAGCGATGAGGATATGCTCCGTGCCAATGACACCTCCGCCGAGGCTGCCCGCTTCCTCTCTGGCTTTATCTAAAACCCGCTGCGCTCTGGGTGTATATCCCTGGGGGTTCTCCAGCGCCACATCCCCCTGAGGGGCGATCAGTTTATCGATCAGCGCCAGCAGTTTCATTTCTTCCACACCGTCTTCCGCCAGTACCAGCCCCGCTGTTCCCGCCGTCTCTTTCAGCAGTCCCACAAGTAGGTGTTCTGTACCCACATAGTTGTGGCTGCGTCCCTCGGCAGTTTTCTCAGCGGCTTTCAGCGCATTTACTGCCTGCTTTGAATAACGTTCTTTCATGCAAGTCTCCTTATTATACTCATATTGCAGCGATCCTGCGCCTTCACAGATGCCGGATCGTCACTCATATTCTTCATAGATTTCATCTATCAATTCATGTACCTCTGCCCTGGAAATATTCCTGCAGCTTCCTTTTGCCAAAAGAACCCTGAGTTCTTCCTTCATCTCTTCCAGAGCACGTATCTTATCCGCATCTACGGAGATAACAGCGCCTCTTCTTCTGTCAATGGTGACAAAACCCTCCTGTTTTAAAACAGAATAGGCTTTATTTACCGTATGCATATTTATGCCTATGGTGTCAGCCAACTGTCTCACAGAAGGAAGATTTTCACCCTCCTGAAGCTTGGAGGTGGCAATTCCCAAAATGATCTGATTACACAGCTGAACGTAGATTGCTTCCTCACTGCTGAAATCAATTTCTATCAACATTCTTCCACCTGCTTTCTCTTTTGGAATTTGTTATATATAGAATAGCACAAATGAAGGTTTTGTTCAAGTGGATGGTCAAAAAAAGGAAACGCCCTGCATCTGCAGCGTTTCCTTTTCATTAGAATAAAAGAGTCTTATTTAGTAACCGTTCAGCCTTCCACTGTCCCGCGAGGTGCTGCCTTGCATTTGCGAGGTTCCCCAGGAGCCACACGCCAGACCGCGGTTTGTGCTGACTGTACGCATGCTTTTGTTGCTATGAAGCCGAAAGGCTGAATAGTAACCTTATTTATGCTTCGTCGATGGCTTTTCCAATATCATTTCGCATATATTTGTTATCAAAAGAAATCCACTCCACTGCTTTATAAGCATTTGCACGGGCCTCTTTCAAATCTGCGCCCTTTGCCGTCACTCCTAGAACACGGCCTCCGTTTGTAACGATCTGGCCGTCTTTAAATGCGGTTCCCGCATGGAATACATAGTATCCGTCTTTGTCTTTGAAGGTATCTAGACCTTTGATGGGAAATCCTTTTTCATAGGATACCGGATATCCGTCAGATGCCAGAACTACACAGACTGCCGCATTGTCTTCAAACTGCAGATCGATCTCGTCCAGTCTGCCGTCCACACATGCCTCGAATACATCCACAATGTCATTTTTCAGTCTGGGGATCACAACCTGTGCTTCCGGATCGCCGAAACGAGCGTTGTATTCCAGGACCTTCGGTCCTTTCTCTGTGAGCATAAGTCCGAAGAAGATGATTCCCTTAAACTCTCTTCCCTCGGAAGCCATTGCGTCCACTGTGGCCTGATAAACATATTTTTCGCAGAACTCATCCACTTCTTTGGTATAGAAAGGACTTGGTGAAAAGGTTCCCATACCACCTGTATTCAGACCCTGATCACCGTCCTGTGCGCGTTTATGGTCCTGTGCGGAAGTCATAGTCTTGATGGTCTTTCCATCCACAAAGGAGAGCACGGAAACCTCACGGCCTGTCATGAACTCCTCTACAACCAGGGTGTTGCCCGCAGAGCCGAATTTTTTATCCAGCATGATGGTTTTAACGCCCTCCTCTGCCTCCTCCAAGGTATTGCAGATCAAGACGCCTTTTCCAAGCGCAAGGCCGTCAGCCTTGAGCACAATGGGGAATTCTGCCTTTTCGCGCAGATATTTTAAAGCATCCTCCGCGTTCTCAAAATTCTCATATGCCGCTGTGGGGATATTGTATTTTTTCATCAGATCTTTTGAAAATGCTTTGGAGCCTTCCAAAATAGCTGCATTTTTTCTGGGTCCGAATACACGCAGCCCCTCATTCTCAAAAACATCTACAACTCCGCCCACCAGCGGGTCATCCATTCCCACAACTGTAAGGTCAATGGCATTCTCCTTTGCAAATGCAGCCAGCTTTTCAAACTCCATGGCCTTAATATCCACACACTGGGCATACTCTGCGATTCCCGCATTGCCGGGTGCGCAGTAAATCTTATCCACTTTTGGACTCTGTGCCACTTTCCATGCAATGGCATGCTCTCTTCCGCCGCTTCCGATAATTAATACTTTCATATTGCCCCTTTTCCTTCCGTTCACTCTTTTGTTTTCACAATACCGTCTTCCACTGTTATCCTGTCATTCGCGATCAGATCGATCGCTTTTGGCATGATGACCCACTCCGCTTCCTCCATGACTCTTCGCTGCAGGATCTCCGGGGTATCGCCCTCTTCTACATTCACCGCTTTCTGCAGGATGATGGGTCCTGTATCTGTACCCTCATCTACAAAATGCACGGTAGCTCCGGTCACTTTTGCGCCTCTTTTCAGAACAGCCTCATGGACCTTAAGCCCGTAATACCCGGTCCCGCAGAAAGCAGGGATCAGTGCCGGATGAATGTTGATGATCTTATTTGGAAAAGCTTTTACCATGATCTCCGGGATCACCACAAGACAGCCTGCCAGCACGATGAGGTCCGGCTTGTAGGACTGCAGGGTTTCAAGAAGGGCCTGATTAAAAGCTTCCCTATTCTCATAGCTTTTCGGGGATACACAGCGGGCCTCGATTCCATGGTTTTTAGCGCGCTCCAGCGCATACGCACCGGGATTGTTGCTGATAACCACGGTAATCTCCGCATTGGTGATCGTTTTATTGTCAATGGCATCCATTATGGCCTGCAGGTTTGTGCCGCCGCCGGATACCAGAACTGCCAGTCTCAGCATCGTCTTACCAGCCTTTCTCTACGAGATGAAAGCCCGCAGACTGCCTGTATGGGAGGAATCTGCGGGAACTTATAAACTACACTAATTTAACGTCTTTTTCGCCAGCTTCAATGCGGCCGATGACATACGGTGTCTCACCTGCTGCCTTCACAGCTTCCATGGTCTTCTCCACATCTGCCGCATCCACAGCCATCACCATACCGATACCCATGTTATAGGTATTGTACATCATCTTCTCATCAATCTCACCTTTTTTAGCCATCAGGGTGAAGATCGGGGGAATCGGATAACTATCCTTTTCAATCACTGCACATACGCCGTCTCCCAGCATTCTGGGCACATTCTCATAGAATCCGCCGCCTGTAATATGGCTGCAGCCCTTGACGCGGACACCGGCTTCTTTTACGCTTCTGAGAGCCTTTACATATATTTTTGTGGGGGCGATCAACGCCTCTCCCAGGGTTTTGCCCAGTTCGTCATAGTAAGTCTCCAGAGACTCTTTTGTCATGTCAAACACTTTTCTGACCAGAGAAAAACCATTGCTGTGCACACCGGAGGAAGCCATGCCTACAAGCACATCGCCGTCTTTTAAATCTTTTCCTGTGATCAGATCTTTTTCGTCCACGACACCAACAGCGAATCCCGCCAGGTCATATTCATCTTCCGGATAAAAACCGGGCATCTCTGCTGTCTCACCGCCGATGAGGGCTGCATTTGACTGCTCACAGCCTGCTGCCACGCCTTTGACGATCTCAGCGATCTTTTCCGGGTAGTTCTTGCCACAGGCAATATAGTCCAGGAAAAACAGAGGTTCCCCGCCTGCGCACGCAATATCGTTCACACACATTGCTACACAGTCAATTCCCACTGTGTCATGCTTGTCCATGATGAAAGCCAGTTTCAGCTTGGTTCCAACGCCGTCTGTCCCTGATACCAGAGTTGGCTTCTCCATATTTTTGAATGCATCCATGGAAAACGCACCGGAAAATCCACCGATATTGGTGAGAACTTCCGGTCTCATGGTCTTTTTAATGTGTTCCTTCATCAATTCTACTGATTTGTAGCCTGCTTCAATATCTACACCGGCATTCTTGTAATCCATTTTCATCCTCCAAAGGTTTGTTTTCTGTATTAATATTCTTTATATCCAACTTCCTGCAGTCTTGCGTCTTTTGCAACGACCTGGTTTTTCAGCTCTTCTTTGTAGTCTTTCAGCTTCTGCAGCAGTTCCTGGTCGGAAGTTGCTAAAATCTTGGCTGCCAGAATACCCGCATTGGCTCCTCCGTTGATCGCAACTGTTGCAACCGGAATTCCGGACGGCATCTGAACGATGGAATACAGGGAATCTCTTCCTCCTAAAGACGTGGTGTGCATGGGAATACCGATAACCGGCATTGGGAAAATCGCCGCACACATACCGGGAAGGTGAGCTGCCATTCCTGCGCCTGCGATGATAACTTTGAAATCTTTCTCCTCTGCCGTCTTTGCGTACTCAAAGAATACGTCCGGTTCTCTGTGGGCTGAGATGATCTTCATCTCATATTCGATTCCAAATTTCTCCAGCATGTCTGCTGCCTTTTTCATAACAGGCATATCAGAGTCACTTCCCATAACAATTCCAACTTTTGCCATGACTTTATCTCCTTTATATTTGAATTTTGTTGTTAAGGCTCACGAAACTGTGAATCATAACGTTAGCATTCATCTTTACAGAACAATTTTACATAGAGTTCTAAATATTGTCAACCTCATATCTCATTTTTAATGGCAGGTTATAGCGGAAAATGGCAGATATCCGCATAAAAAGGAAGGCCGGGTCCGCAGCGGCCCGGCAGTATACGTTTTATAATTCTCCCAATACCCGGTTCAGTTCCTCAGTCCCCGGCAGGACAAATCTGCTGTCTTCTATGATTGGTATCAGACTGCCATCCTTTTTCACAACTGTGATCTCCCCCAGCTCCTCATAAGGGATGGTAATGTCCGTATGACATCCAAAATAGGCTTTGCCCGCATCGATCCTTCTCAGTATAGATACTTCATTGTCCCTGGCAATGATCTCTTTCCCGTCCGGATTATATACCGCGGTATCCTCAGACCAACTGTAGCAGGTATCACCCACTGCAAAATGCGGTCCCATCTTCTCCGCAATGAGAATGGGCAGGATATCCTCGATCTGATATTTCTTTGCCATCACATACGCTGTTGTGTTGGTGCCTATGGCAAATTCCCCCAGCGGAAGCATGTCGTGGTGGAACAGAATATTTTCCTTGATATAACTCCTGTTTTCCTCCTCATCAGGAAAATTCCCGCAGGTGTAATCTGACACCTTTCCATCTGTAAATGTCAATTTCAAATCTTTGTAATATAATCCGTCAAGATACACACCGGATACGTGGAGCACACCGTTTGTTCCGCACAGTACCGGACTTGTAAAAACTTCACCTACAGGAATATTGACATCCGCCACACAGTTTTCAAAGTTCGTCTGTTTTTCGGGACATTTAAGCTCATGCAGACACACTGTCATATCTGTGTGATTGACACCCCTGCCTTTTATCTGAACTTCACAGCCTTCATCCAGGGCATTGATGAGCTTTTGCTGGATATTCTGATAAAGGCGGTAATCTAAAGTGTTCAGACGCACTGTCTCCCTAAATATCTCTTTAAACTTCTCCCCTATCTCACATACCGGATAGGCAATAATGGTAAAACTGCGCTCCTCACCTTTGATGTAGCGGTTCACGATCTGTCCGGCCTCATTGTCATAAGTCACCTGCAGCTTTTGCTGATGGGGTGTCAGAGAAAAAGCTTCTTTTTTATTCTCCGGTGTAAACGGCTTCTCACCGAATGTCTCAATAACGGCCGGACCTCCGTGCGTGCCGGCAAGTTCTTTTACCTGCTCATAAGCCACCTGCATGACACGAAGCTTCCGCTGCACAAATTCCTGATCCAGAAAAAGCGCTGCATCATCCTTATGGTCATAATCAAACTGCTTATTGGGGACTGCCCCATAATATCCGATCCTGTGATGCTGCTTTTTATTTACTGCATGGACGGCGCTCCGATAGATGACAGGCTTTAATCCCATTTTCTCAAACTGGAGGACAGCTCTTTTCACAATTGGCTCAAACCCCAGTTGATAGCGGATATTCACACTGTTCTTTTTGGTAATATCTTTTCTGCCGTTAATGAACCCTATCCGGTACCCCTCAGTAAATGTCCGGGCCATATCCTGCAGTTCATTTTCAGAGAAGCTGTTCAGGTATTCCGCCATGGCAAGTTCATTCTCTGTCACGTATTCCCCGTACTTGTACAGATATCTCAGATCCGTCAGGTCATTGCCGCAGATAATGCGCACAGCAAAATCAAGAGAAGGGTCCACAGCTTCCCTGATCCTTCTCCCTGCCATCTCCTCACTGTAATCACTCACGTACCAGTAGAGAGTGTCCTTTATCTCCTCCGCCGGTACAACAGGCTCCTCCAGAAGATTATAAATCTGGACGTACAGTTCCATGATCACGGTCATATCAAAAAGGCGGTCCTCATAGGCGTACGCCACGATGCCCCGTACCTCTGCGGCCAAGAAGGAAAGCAGTCTCCCGTAATCTTCCCGCAGCATACGCACTGCATATGCAGGATTCGCATAGGATGTCTCATAGGCCCCCGGCAGTATCCCTTCATATAAAGCCTGGTTGTTCTTTTGAAGGTCAGCAAGAGACGCCTGATCCAGCCATCCCTCTTGGATCTTCTCATGGAGGTTGAGCACATAATTCAGAAATGGAGTCATCTCCTTAAAAAAGCCCATAAACCTTTCCGGTACATCCATTTCCTGCTGCATGTCCCGGATTCTCTCTTTTACCAGTTCAAAACGCTCTTCTAAAAATGTATCTTTACTCATCTCTAAGATTCCCTTTTTCCACATTTTTTTCAAGAATACCGTCCACATAGTCCATCAGCGTCTCTGAACCCTGCGATGTTTTTGCATTTCTTTTCATAACCTGTGATTTCTTGATCTCATGCTCCCGCCAGGACTTGCCGTCTGTGGCGTCATTGAGCATCAGCGGCTGAACACAGTCAAGAGAATGGGCGAACTTAGCCTCCGGTGTCTCGAATGTTTCAAACTCCTCCCACAGATCCAGCATTTTTTCAGCCTGGTCCTCCGGAAGAAGTCCGAATATGCGTTTTGCTGCCTTTACCTCCCGCTCCCGCTTATCCATATGTCCGGCCTCATCGTAGGCGTAGGTATCCCCAGCGTCAATTTCCACTATATCATGTATCAGTACCATGAGCATGGTCTTGGCCGTGTCTATGGTTTCATTGGCATGCTCTGACAAAAGGGCAGCCATCAGCGCCAGATGCCAGGAATGTTCCGCATCGTTTTCCCTGCGGATCCCGTCTGACAGATATGTCTGGCGGCGGACAAATTTACTCTTATCCACTTCCAGCATAAAATCCATTTGTTTTTTCAGTCTCTCGTCCATTTTATCCTCCTTATGAGATACCTACCAGAAACAGTGCGATCCATATGACCATCAGCACGCCATTGGCCACTGAGCCAACCTTGCTGTAAAGAAATTCGCGATTCTGTTCGGAAAAACTTTTCAGTCCCAGTATAAACCCATAGACCGACAGACCAAGAGCCAAAATCCCCAAAGCTCCCAGGTACATGCCGCCCTGTCCGTTCAATGCCAGGGCACAGATTGCTGCTCCTAAAAACAGCAGGCAGGATACCAGTGCAAGAATAGAGGACTCTACGCCTCCCCTGGTATGTCTTTTTTTTGTAAATGAATATTTATAGCGTTTTTTTGCCATGCTGTTTCCTCCTGTATTTTCTATATATATAATGGCTGACGGCAAATAAAAGATATCCTATTGCCGCACCAGTTGTATTCAAAATCATATCATCCACATCAAAGCATCCCAGCTTAGTGACAAGCTGTATGGTTTCCACGCAAAGGCTCAGTGCAAAACCGGAAAAAGTAATAAAAAAGAATCCCCTTGCATTTCTGCAAATGATGGGAAGGATCAGGCCAAAAGGAACAAAACCTATTACATTTCCGAACAGATTAGATACCACTGCCAATACTCCAAGCTGTTCTCTGTACATCCAAAATCTTTTGATCTCCTGCAGGGGAGTCAGGTTATAATGATACTCTCTCTGGGCAAATTCCACGCCGCTGAACCGCTCCGCAAAAAACAGGAAATAGACAAGCGCAAGTATATAAACCAGAAACAATACTGTTCCCGCCGCTTTAATTTTCCTTTTTGTTTTATTTTTCAATGTTCTAAACTCCTATTGCATAGTCTCTCCTATGTATGAAGAAGAGGGCTGCATAAAACGCCCTCTTCCTTAATTTTGTGTTATTCTGTCCGGCTAGAATGTGATTTCGCTTCTCTTTTTTAAAAGTCTGGTTCCGTTGATAATAAGCATAACGCCGCTGACAATACTTGTCACCATTACGACGATCCCCAGTACCAAAGCAGTGACCCCGGCACATGACATAGTCTTATAAATCTTCTCGTTCACCTAGCACACTTCCTTCCGTCCCGACAAATTCAGATAATTGTCTTTATTTATTCTTCTGCACCATATTTCTCATAATATGCATCAATGGCTGCTTTCATCTTATCATCAATGATAACTTTTCCTTTGTATTCTCTGTTGTACAGATGCTCTACCACTTCCTCCATGGTTACAATGGCAGTTGTGGCCAGGCCGTACTTTTCTTCTATTTCTTTGAGCGCGCTCTTACTGCCCTGTCCCCGCTCCATGCGGTCTACAGAAACCACAAGACCGATAGGGCTTACGCTGCCCTGCGCCTTGATGATGGGGAGTGTCTCAGCAATAGAGGTACCTGCTGTTGTCACGTCCTCAATGATGACTACCTTGTCGCCGTCCTCAATAGGACTTCCCAGAAGGATTCCCTTATCTCCGTGATCCTTTACTTCTTTCCTGTTGGAGCAGTAACGGATATCTTTGCCGTAAAACTCACTGATCGCCATGGTTGCCGCTACGGTCAGCGGTATTCCTTTGTAAGCCGGACCGAACAGTACATCAAAATCAAATCCGAACTTGTCTGCAATGGCTCTGGCATAGTATTCCCCCAGCTTGCGAAGCTGTGCTCCTGTTCTATAAAATCCGGTGTTTACGAAAAATGGGGTATTTCGTCCGCTTTTTGTGACGAAGTCTCCGAATTTCAGCACCTGGCAGTCCACCATAAATTCAATAAATTCCTGTTTATACGCTTCCATCGAATTTCCTCCTAGTTTTCTATTCCCGTCTATTCTACCACACCGATCAGGGATTGAATATCCTCAATTTTATTTTTCTTCATATAATCCTCAATCCCCTGCACAGTCTCCACCGTGGCATATGGATTGGTGAAGTTGGCTGTCCCTATGGACACAGCCGTGGCACCGGCCAGGATAAATTCCAGGGCATCCTCCGCATTGCAGATACCGCCCATACCGATAATAGGCAGCTTCACCGCACGGGCCACCTGGTAAACCATGCGGACAGCTACGGGTTTCAAACAGGGACCTGACATACCGCCTGTTTTATTTGCCAGGGCAAACGTCCTCTTATTGATATCTATCTTCATGCCTGTCAGAGTATTGATCAGGGAGAGCACGTCCGCGCCGCCTGTCTCGGCAGCCTTTGCCATCTCGGTGATATCTGTCACATTGGGACTCAGCTTCATGATGATAGGCTGCTTTGCGTACTTCTTTACTTCCCTAGTGATGGTCTCCACCGCTTTCGGGTCCTGTCCGAAGGCAATGCCGCCCTCCTTCACATTTGGGCAGGAGATGTTGATCTCCAGCATGTCTACAGCCTCACCTGCCAGACGCTCCACTACTTCACAGTATTCCTCTGTGCTCTTGCCGCATACATTAACTATGATCTTTGTGTCATATTTTTTCAGGAAAGGAATGTCTCTCTCGCAAAAAACATCAATACCGGGATTCTGCAGTCCGATGGCATTGAGCATTCCGCAGGAAGTCTCTGCAATACGTGGAGTGGGATTTCCCGTCCACGGCACACTTGCCACGCCTTTTGTGACAACAGCACCCAGGCGGCCGAGATCCACAAACTCACTGTATTCTGCCCCGGAGCCAAAGGTTCCGGAGGCTGTCATGACCGGATTTTTCAGTTCCACACCTGCCAGATTAACTTTTGTATTCATCAAAGCTCTACCTCCGTGCTCAAAAATACAGGACCGTCCTTGCAGATTCGCTTATTATGCACATGGGAATGACCGTCCACTTCCTTTGACTGACAGACACATGCAAGACAGGCACCGATCCCGCATGCCATCTTCTCCTCAAGAGAGATGTAGCATGTAATATTCCTCTCCTCAGCATAAGCCTTTACAGCGCGCAGCATAGGAGTTGGGCCGCAGGCAAGGATAACGTCCGGCTCCATTTTATTTTCACGGACTGCATCCATGACATTTCCTTTTATGCCTGCGCTTCCGTCCTCTGTTGTGATGAAAAGTCTGCCTGCTGCCTCCAGTTCTTCCTTAAGAAAGAGGTCTGCGCTGCGGTAGCCGGAGATGATCGTCACATCCGCATTCGCCTCTTTTGCAGTCTGCAGCATGGGAGGTACGCCAATACCGCCGCCCATCATGAGCACACGTTTTCCCCTGATTGCTTCCAGAGGGAAGCCGTTGCCCAGAGGTCCCAATATATCAAAGGTGTCACCTGCGCCGGCTTTTGAAAATTCTTCTGTCCCGCTGCCCACTGTTCTGTATACGATCCTCAGGCTTCCCGCCTCCCTGTCTATCTCGCACAGGCTGATGGGGCGGGGCAGCATTCTGCTTTTATCATTGGTGTAGACAGAGATAAACTGTCCCGGTTTTGCGGCTGCAGCGATCTCACGGGCTGAGAGCCACATACTGTACACGCCCTCAGCCAGCTTCTCCTGTTTTATCACTGTACTTCTTATTTTTACTTTTGCCATGATCCTCTCCTTATTTTGCAGCCTGCAGAGCGCCGTCGATATCAGCGATCATATCTTCCACTGCTTTTCGGGAGGCGTCTGCGAAATTCGCCTCACCGATCTGTGCGTATTTCTCCTGCTTGTAGGCAGCTATGATACCGCGTGAGGAATTCACAATGGCTCCCAGTCCATCCTCATTGAAAAAATGTACCAGGTCTTTTCCCTGGCCGCCCTGAGCACCGTATCCCGGCACCAGAATATAGGCTTTCGGCATAATGCGGCGAAGGACCCTGCCCATTTCCGGATAAGTGGCGCCTACCACGGCACCGATGTAGCTGTAAGTGTCACCCATGCACTCCTGTCCCCATTCTGCCACTTTCTCTCCCACCAGTTCGTAGAGCGGTCTGCCATTCACAAGCTGATCCTGGAACTCACCGCTGGAGGGATTGGAGGTCTTCACCAGAATGAAAAGACCCTTTTTCTCTTTTTTGCAAACATCAATGAACGGATTCACACCGTCTGAGCCAAGATAGGGGTTCACGGTTACAAAATCTTCATCAAATCCGGCGTATTCTTTTGAACCCACCTGGATTTTTCCGATATGGCCGGCTGCATAAGCCGCAGAGGTGGAACCGATATCACCGCGCTTAATGTCACCGATGACAACCAGATCTTTTTCTTTACAGTAATCCACAGTCTTTTTAAAAGCCATAAGACCCGGAATGCCGAACTGCTCATACATGGCGATCTGGGGTTTTACCGCGGGGATCAGGTCATAGGTTGCATCTACGATCGCTTTGTTGTACTGCCATACAGCCTCCGCTGCACCTTCCAGTGTCTCGCCGCACTCCTTGAAGGCAGCCTCCTGGATGTGTTTTGGTATATAATTAAGCATAGGATCCAGACCCACCACGATAGGTGCGTGGGTCTTCCTGATTTTCTCTGTAAGTTTATTGATCATGATTCTTCCTCCGTGAGATAAATTATTATAGAAAAAAGAAATTTGCCGGGCATTCCCGGTACCTGTGCTGTTTTTTATTGTTTCAGCATGCCGTCCTGTATATAGGCGATCCTGCCGTCACAGATTGTCGCTTTTACCAGCCCTTTTACTTTGCGGCCATTGAAAGGCGTATTCTTTCCCTTTGACAGGAAAGTCATGGAATCAATGACATATTCCGCTTCCGGGTCGATAATGGTCACATCCGCAGCTTTTCCCTCTTCCAGGGAACCTCTGTCCAGACCGATGACCTTGGCAGGATTATAGCTCATCTTCTCTGCCATCTGCATAGGGGTCAGTATCCCTTTGTCTACCAGCTCCGTGATGGTGAGCGCAACAGATGTCTCAAGCCCTACTATACCAAACGGCGCTCTGGTGATAGGCATGGTCTTCTCCTCACGGCTGTGGGGCGCATGGTCTGTACTGATCACATCCATAATGTCATCCTTCAGACCACGGATCAGGGCATCCCTGTCCTCCCTTGTCCGCAGAGGCGGGTTCATCTTATAGTTGGCATCATTGGGGTCCACATCGTCAGAGGTCAGTGTAAAGTGATGAGGGCACACTTCTCCCGTCACTTTGATGCCCTCCTCTTTTGCCAGCTCTATCATGCGGACACTCTCTTTTGTGGAGCAGTGGCACAGATGGAGCTTTGCACCTGTCTCCTTTGCCAGAATAATATCCCTGGCTGCGATGATATCCTCCACAGCGTTGCTGATCCCAGGCAGTCCCATCTTTCTGGAGTGCTCGTCCTCGTTGACACATCCCTTGCCCACAATATTCCGGTCCTCACAGTGGGCAAATACAGGAACATCGTATTTGGCAGCGATCCCCATTGCGTTTTTATATAATCTGGCATTCATGACGGATTTGCCGTCCTCGCTGATGGCAGGCGCACCCTGCTCGATCATCTCCTCAATGTCAGCCAGTTCTTCACCGGCCTGGTTTTTTGTAATGGCTCCCACCTGCATCACATGGATAGGTGACAACTCTTTTGCTTTATTCTGAACATATTTGACACGGTCCGCGCTGTCGATGACCGGCTTGGTGTTGGGCATGGCAAGGATCGTGGTGAACCCGCCTCTGGCTGCTGCCTTGGAGCCTGATACAATATCCTCTTTGTAGGTCAGCCCCGGGTCCCGCAGATGCACATGCAGGTCAATAAGACCGGGCATTACATAGCAGCCTGAAGCGTCAATGACTTTATCTGTCTTATCCTTGGGCTTTAGGCCCTTGCCTGTCTTTTTCACCTTTCCGCCCTCTATATAGAGGTCACTTATCTCGTCTGTTTTTGTTGCCGGATCGATGATGCGTCCGTTTCTGATTAAAATATTCATAGATTCTTCCTCCGGGACTTTACATCTTTTGATTTTAATAGTAACATACACAATTTCTTTCGTCAATTATACATTTTCACTTGACTTTTTTTCCATTTGCGAATATACTGAATTTGTTAAAGGAATATTGGATATAAATAATTGAAAGTGCATTTAATAAGCTTCCGGTTATCGTGATGTTAAGCGGTTTTTAGAGATTGTATTATTTCTTATTTATAATACCCTCTCTAAAGACCGCTTATTTTTCATAAATAATGGGAACTTTCCACGAAGCGTACTTACTGTTTTCTTTATCCAATCCTAATTTTTATTTTTTTATTTTATGGAGGTAACACTATGAACAAGGGAACTGTAAAATGGTTTAATGCAGAAAAAGGCTACGGATTCATCACAGGTGAAGACGGACAGGATGTATTCGTACACTTCTCCGCTATCAATGGAGATGGTTTTAAATCCCTGGAAGAAGGACAGGCTGTATCTTATGATTTAACTGAAGGCGCTCGTGGAATGCAGGCAGCTAACGTAGAAAAATTATAATTTCCGGATAAACTGTACGAAAAACGCGGCTGGGCAGAATCTTCTGCCCAGCCGTTTTTTATTCCCTGGCACTTTTTTTGTTCTCATACATCTTCTTATCCGCCTGTTCGATCAGTTCCTGCAGCCAATCATGGCATTCCCCAGACATTCTGCCTGTGGCTGATCCCGCGGCTATGGATATTTTCACCTCGTGCTCTTGATTGTATCTTTCCTGGGCTTTCTTCAGGTTTTCCTCCCATGTACGGATACTGTGCAGACGCTTCACAAATACCAGGAATTCATCACCGCCGATTCTGTATATCTCACCAAAACCACCAAACGCTTCCCTCAGACAACAGGCACATCCCTTGATCATTTCATCACCCGCCCTGTGTCCCAGAGTGTCATTTATTTTCTTCAGCCCGTTCAGATCCGCCATGACCACTGACAGCTCCTGTCCCTGCACCATGGTCCTCTGCAGATCCTGCAGCCGCGTCTCATAGGCAGACCGGTTTCCCAGCTTTGTCATAATATCCATATAAGCCAGCTCTTTTAAGATCCTGTCACCTGTCTTGTCCTCCAGTATCTCATTCACCTGCCGCATGGTCATGCATATGAGTGCGCACATGAAGCCCAGAAGTCCCAGTTGATAATACATGGCATATCTGCTGCCCACCCCGGTATAAAAAGAGAACAGGGAGACTGCTGCCATGAGCATTAAGAAAAATACACCCGCAAGGAATATTTTGGCATATCCGGCCCTGCTGCTCTTCAGCTCCATTGCCATGTAGATAACGGAACAGACAATTGCAGCCGCATAAAACACATGGGTCACCGGCAGCATATTCATAAGCTTACATACCCCTGTCAGGTAGAGCAGACTCTGCACCAGCACATTACAGGACAGTACAGCCTTCATCCAATCCAACATAACAGACCGTCTGTTGCAAACTTCTTTGATAAAGGAGAGCATAGGAATGGGTATCATATAAAAAGCGGAAAAGGATATGAAACAGATCAGCCTGGGCCATGGGACCCAAAACATCATGAACTGGGAATCCGTAAGGATCCACAAAGCGGATACCAGTATAAAAATCCAGGCGTAAAACACACTGGATACACGAACTGCTTCACCGACTCTCAAAAGCAGCCACAGGAGAAAAAGTCCCGCGCTCAGCACAAGGAGGACCACGCAGAAAATCAGCCTGGGCTGCTCCTGTACCTGGACATGCATGAACATACTCTCCTGGCTGTCCAGATAAATGACCGGGATCTGAGCCTGTCCCGCCTTATAGAAATTACTGATCCGGAGTGTGAGCTCTTTTCCCGCATCTTCTCGGTTCAATTTTACCATGCACAGAGTGTTTCCCAGCATACTGCAAAAGGCTCCCGTCTCTTCCTCTAAATACTGGTATCTGCGCTCACCGTCAATATAAACCTCTGCCTGCTGGTAATGGTTTAAAAATCCCAGATATTTCTCTTCCTCCAAAAATTCCGGAATATTCTGCCGCAGAACAACTGCGCCGCTGCTGCTTTTTATCCTGGAAGGCACTTTGCAGATCTCTTTCCATCCGTCACCGGCATCACAATACCAGCCGGTATCCCATTTATATAAACTGCTGTCTTTTCCCCAGTCCTTCTGAGGCTTTTCCTGCAGTGCTGTAAGAACCATCAGCACACTCATGATCACTGCCGCAATGATCAAAATCCAGTGCTGGATTTTCCTGATCCCTTTTCCCTCAACCACAATTCCTCCATTGAAACCTGAAATGTACTGCTGCATTGTTTCCATCCCGCGCAGTGTGCCCCCATCGGGAGGACTTTCTTATGTTATGAAAAAAGGAAATGCATCTCTGCATTTCCAATCCTGCTTTCCTGTGCTTATTCAGCCGCGTCTCCTGCTGTAAGCTCCTGGAGATAATCTGTCATGGCTGTAACATTCATTTCTGTAGTGGTGGCTTCTCCCTCTGCATCGTCTTTTGTAGCGAGACTATAAGCAGAATAGCCGATCCATCCCACGATCAACAGACAAACCACAGAAACGATTATCTTCTCCAGTAAAAGGGAACGTGCCTCTTTTTTCTGGATCTTGTCGCGGTTACTCTTATAATTTTTATACTTGTCAACTTTTTCCTGACTCATGATGCTTCTCCTTATGTATCATATGGATATTCTCTGATTTTTAATTATAACATATCTTTTTTTATTTTACCACTCTTTTGAGATTTCTTCTTCCCTGATCCCATACTGTTCCATAAACTCCCGCAGATCTGCCTGGCTTTTGATCAGACAGACATCCTGGAATTTTCCTGTTTTTAACTCTTTGAAACCCGCCACCTGTTCACCGGTACAGATACTGGATCTGAGCACAGGCTTCATCTCTGTGCGGTCAAAGGAAAAAACCTCTTTTTTCTTTTTTCTGCCAAACATGGAATCACTTCCTTTTCACTTACACCAGCCCCAGGGTTCTCAGTAAAAACAGCCAGCCGGTCAATGTAAATGCGGAAAAAAAGGTTGTCAGCATAACTGTACTGGAGGTCAGCACGCCTTCATGTCCCATGTTCTTCGCCATGACAAAGCAGCTCACTGTTGTGGCTGACCCCAGCATGACCAGAATGGCCGTCAGGCGTTCCTTCGTATATCCCAGCCGGACGGCTAGGGGAAGGAAGATCGCAGCCAGTACCACCAGCTTTATCACACTGGCCAGCACGGAAGGCCGCAGCTTTGCCAGCGCCTTTTTTCCCTCAAAGGATGCCCCCATAGCCATAAGCCCCAGCGGGGTTGCCAGAACTGCCACATTTTTAACTGTCTTCTGCATAATTTCCGGCTGAGGTATCCTGAAAACAGACCATAAGATTCCTGCCAGGATCCCCAGTATAATAGGGTTGGTAACAATGCCCTTTGCTGTTTTTAACAGAAGTTTTCTGTCAAGCCTCTTCCTCCCCGGCTTCATAAGGGAGAGCACCACCACTGCTGCCGCATTGTACAGGGGGACCGTGCCCACGATCATAAGAGGGGCCATGCCCGAACTGCCGTAGATATTCTGTATAAAAGCTATGCCCAGAATAGCCGCGCTGCTCCTGTAGGAGGCCTGCACAAATTCTCCGCGGATGTCCTCCTCCACCAACAGCCTGGCAAGAAGGGCAATGGCGGTAATACTCACCAGTGTGGCAAGAAAGCAGAACAGGACAAATCCCCCGTCCCAGCTTTCCCGCACATCCACAGAGGATATATCCTGGAACACCAGCGCCGGTATGGCCGCCACAAAGACGAACCGGTTGAGCTTTGCCACAAAATCAGCGCCCATCAGTCCCAGATACCTGAACAGAAGTCCGAGAAGCATGGTGAGAAAAATGGGCAGAGTGGCATTCAGGCTGAATATCAGATTCTCCAATTATCTCAGCCTTCCTTCACCAGGACCTTCAAAATTTCTCCGATGTACATTGTATGATAATCTTTTTCAGGGTACCATTTCTCATCATTTTGAGGCTCGTCAAAGTTTTCCGGGAAAATGTCTCCGTGGTACAGCTTTTTGCAGACAAAGACCAGACTGGCCTCCTCAAAAGCCGGAGTCCCCTCGAAAAAGCAGGTGGTAAGACCAGCCTCCGTAATTTTATCTCTGTCACGTCCTGATACACTGCCGCACAGACTCAGGGCTTTTCTGTACTCCTCCGGAAAAAAGGAGATGGTAAATGTGTCATTTGCATCCACAAATTCTTTGGTATAGCGCTGGGGACGGATATAGGCGGTCACCACATCCTTCCCCCAGATCACACCCACGCCGCCCCAGCTCGCAGTCATGGTATTGCATTTTTCCTCTGTACCCGCTGTGATCAGCATCCATTCTTTTCCTATTTTCGTGAATGGATTGAATTGTAATTCCTCTGCTTTTACTTCTTTGAATGCCATAGTCGTTCCTTCCTTTCTGCTTTCCTATAATCTGCCGTACAATTTTGTCATATGCCAGATTTTCCCTTTTAATGCATCAGAAAATGCATTTTTGCTCATTCTCCACTTCCAATTGTCGCCTAATGTAGAGGGTGTATTAATCCTGGCTTCACTGCCAAGCCCCAGATAATCCTGCACCGGTATGATACAGGTGTCTGCCACACTGCGCATGGCCAGGCTGATCAGATCCCAGTGCTGTTCCTCCTTTGGTGTATGGAAGCTGTTCATGTATCTGAGGGCTACATCCCTGTCCCAGTCAGTCAAATGTTCATACCAGCCCACAGTGGTGTCATTGTCATGGGTTCCTGTGTATACCACACAGTTTCTGTCATACTTGTAAGTAAGATAATCACTGTTCTCACTGGTGTCAAAGGCAAACTGCAGTACCTTCATGCCCGGGTACCCGCTGTCGCGCAGAAGCTTATATACCGTCTCTGTGAGAAATCCCAAATCTTCGGCAATGATATTCCGCTCTCCCAGCTCTTCTTTCATGGTGTTGAACAGATCCATACCGGGACCCTTTTCCCAATGGCCGTTCTGTGCCGTCTCATCTCCATAGGGGATAGAATAATACTCGTCAAATCCTCTGAAATGGTCGATCCTCACAATATCAAAGAGTTTGAAGCAGTGGGCGATCCTGCGCATCCACCATCCGTAGTGCATTCTCTTGTGATAATCCCAGCGGTACAGGGGATTGCCCCAGAGCTGGCCAGTGGCTGAAAACCCATCCGGCGGACAGCCTGCCACCGCCACAGGCAGGTTATTCTCATCGAGCTGGAACAGCTCCGGATTCGCCCAGGTGTCGGCACTGTCAAAGGCCACATAGATAGGAATATCTCCTACGATCTGGATTCCTTTTTCATGTGCATAATTCTTCACATTCTTCCACTGCTCAAAAAACTCAAACTGCAGATACTGGTAAAAAATAATGTCCTCGCGCAGCTCATCCTGATATCTCTTCAGGGCGGCCGGTTCCCTCAGGCGCACGTCCTCATCCCACAAGATCCAGCTTTTGCCGCCGAACTTATTTTTCACAGCCATATAGAGGGCATAGTCATCCAGCCAGTGATTATTTTCCACACAGAAGGTGAGAAAATTGCCGTCAGACAGGATCCTGCTCCTCTCAAAAGCCTTCCGAAGAAGCGGGAAACGGCTCTCATATATCTTCCCATAATCAATATAGGAGGGATAGTCTCCCCAGTCGCAGGCATCACACTCCTCCTCCGTGAGCCAGCCTTTTCCGATCAGAACCTTCAAATCAATGAAATAAGGATTGCCTGCAAAAGTGGAAAAGGACTGGTAGGGAGAATCCCCGTAGCTGGTAGGACCCAGCGGCAGTATCTGCCAGAGTCTCTGACCCGTATCTTTTAAAAGGTCAATAAACTCATATGCCTCCTTAGAAAATGCTCCAATGCCGTATGGAGACGGCAGACTGGCTATTGGCAGCAGCATTCCACTTCTTCTCATATCACTATTCCTCTTCCTTGCCGTTTTTATAGTCAATTTTTATCAGGGTCAGCCCCCGCGCCGGAGCGGTAGGGCCGGCTGCCTTCCTGTCCCTGGCAGCCAGTATTTCCTGCATTTTTACCGGCGGATAAGCTCCGCCACCGATCTCCATCAGCGTGCCTGCAAGAATCCGCACCATATTGTATAAAAATCCGCTGCCTGTGACGCGTATGGTGATCAGGTCATTCTCACGTGTCACTGTAAAGCGGTGAATGGTCCTGACTGTTGTCTTTACCTGCGCTCCTGCGCCGCAGAAGCTTTTAAAATCATGCTCACCCAGCAGATACTCCCCTGCCCGCCTCATTTTCTCTACATCCATGGGGATATAGGTAAAATGGGAATAAAACCGCTCTGTGGGCACGGGAAATCTTCTGTTTAGGATCCGGTATTCATAGGTCTTTTCACTGACCTGGTATCTGGGATGAAAATCCCCGCTGACCTCCCTGGACATCTGGATACGGATATCTTCCGGAAGACGCTGGTTCAGCGCGTACGATATCTTTTCTCCCGGCATCCTGGCATTGGTGTCAAACACCGCCACATTTCCCAGGGCATGCACGCCCGCATCTGTCCTGCTTGCCCCTATGGTCTCCACCGGTTCCTTAAGCAGCTCTGAAAGATGGCGGTTCAAAACCTCCTGTACTGTGATTCCGTTTGGCTGTACCTGCCAACCGCAGTAATTGGTGCCGTCGTAGGCCACTTCCATCATAACACGTTTCATAAGGGACCTCCTAGATAAGCACGCGGATCACAATATCCGCTGCCAGATACAGGAAGATGCACACATAAGCTGAGACATCTCTGCTGTGGTATCTGAGCGGCTTCATGGAAGTCCTGTTCTCACCGCCGTGATAGCAGCGTGCCTCCATAGCCATAGCCAGATCATCTGCTCTTCTGAACGCGGAGATAAAGAGGGGAACCAGAAGCGGCAGCAGGTTCTTTGCCTTCTGGATCAGATTTCCATTTTCAAAATCAGCGCCTCTGGCGATCTGCGCCTTCATGATCTTATCTGTCTCCTCCATGAGGATAGGTATGAACCTGAGGGCAATAGACATCATCATGGCAATCTCATGAACGGGGATCCTGATCTTATTCAGGGGTCTCATAAGCCTCTCCAGCCCGTCTGTAAGCTGGTTGGGCGTTGTGGTCAGGGTCATGACCGAGGAGCCAATCACCAGATAGATCAGCCGGATACCAATTTTTACAGCCTGCAGAATACCTTCCTGGGTGATCTTAAAGATCCAGAACTGCCACAGCACCCTGCCCGGTACGAGAAACAGGTTAAATCCAACCGTGATCAGCAGAATGAAAAACAGCGGTTTCAGCCCTTTCAGCATAAACTTTACAGGAACCTTTGACATGGTGATGATCGCTGCCAGAAATACTGTTGCCAGCAGATAACCCCAGAAGGAATCAGCCACAAAAAGGGAGACCAGAAACATGATGGTTCCTACAAACTTTACACGTGGGTCCAGCCTGTGGAGAAGGGAATCCGCAGGGTAATATTGTCCGATTGTTATATCTCTTATCATTTGTCCAATCTCTCCAGTGCCTGTAATATACTTGTCTTTGCCTCCTCCACTGTTGTGGCTGAGGTGTCCACATGCAGCCCGCGTTCCCTAAGCGCGTGCATGATATATGTGATCTGAGGCGCCGCAAGCCCCATGGCCTCCAGCTCCTTATAGTGGGAAAAAACTTCTCTTGGTATGCCGTCAAATGCCTTTTCGCCTTTGTTCATCACGATCATGCGCTCCACATATTTTGCAATATCCTCCATACTGTGGGATACCAGGATCACGGTAATTCCCCTGAGGCTGTGCAGGGAGGCGATCTGATCCAGGATCTCATCCCGGCCCTTGGGGTCAAGCCCCGCTGTAGGCTCATCCAGGATCAGCACTTCCGGCTCCATGGCCAGGACACCTGCGATCGCAGCCCGCCGCTTCTGCCCGCCTGACAGTTCAAAAGGAGAGCTTTTATAATATTTTTCGGAAAGCCCCGCCTGGGTCAGCGCCCTGACAGCCCTCTCTTGGGCTTCCTCTTTGGAAAAGCCCAGATTCTTCGGCCCGAAGCAGACATCCTCAAGAACCTCCGCCTCAAAAAGCTGGTGCTCCGGATACTGGAATACCAGCCCCACTTTGCTGCGCAGCTTCTGTCTGTCATATTTTTCCGCCCATATATCCTGGCCGTTATAGAAAACAGTGCCCGATGTGGGTTTCATAAGACCATTAAAATGCTGTATCAGTGTGGACTTCCCGCTGCCTGTATGTCCGATAATGCCCATGAACTGGCCGTCGGGTATCTCTATATCCACATCCTTTAAGGCATGCATCTCATAGACAGTTCCCGGACTGTATGTGTATGTGATATGCTCTAATTTTATTGACATAATGCGTTCACCAATTCCTCTGTTGTCAGAATTCCCGCAGGTATCTTCACCCCTGCCTGTTTCAGCTCATAAGCCAAAAGTGTTACCTGGGGCACATCCAGGCGGTAGGATTTTAATTCATCCACCCTGGAAAAAACCTCCCTGGGGGTTCCCTGCATCACCACTTTTCCCTGGTCCATGACAAACACCTTATCCGCGTTCACCACTTCTTCCATATAATGGGTGATCAGGATCACCGTGATGCCTTCCTTTTCATTCAGCTCCTTAACCGCACGGAGTACCTCTTTTCTGCCGTTCGGATCCAGCATGGCGGTAGGCTCATCCAAAACAATGCATTTCGGATGCATAGCCAGGACACCGGCTATGGCAACCCTCTGCTTCTGTCCGCCTGACAGCTTATTGGGGGAGTGATGACGGCAGGCAGTCATTCCCACTGTCTCCAGGCTTTCATTCACCCGCTGCCAGATATCCTCCGTGGGGATACCCATGTTCTCAGGGCCGAATCCCACGTCCTCCTCCACTACGGTGCCGATGATCTGGTTGTCGGGATTCTGGAAAACCATGCCGGCCTTCTGACGAATCTTCCAGATTTCCTCTTCCTCCATGGTATTCACACCATCCAGCCAAAGCGCACCCTCCGTAGGAAACAAAAGGGCATTGATATGCTTTGCCAGAGTGGACTTTCCCGAGCCGTTGTGTCCCAAAACAGCAATAAACTGTCCTTCTGAAATATCCAGCTCTACGTTGTCCAGCGCCCTGTATGTACCCTCCACATGGCCGCTTTCATCGTATTTATAATAGTCATGAACCAGTTTAATGGCTTTAACAATTCCCATTTTATATCCTTTCCATTGTACCTGATTTGTAAGGATCCAGTCAACCGGATAATTACAGATATCTGCCTGTCAAATTTTTCAGCCACAGGGCCGTTTTTCTATTCACTGCAGGTATATCTGTAAACCTCCATATCCTCGCAGTCATCCTCCAGGCGGTAGTCGATCCTGGAAAATCCCAGCTTACGCGCCAGCTTTTTCGAGGCCAGGTTGGCACTGCGTATCCTGCAGTACAGATACACAGCCCCTCTCTTCTTTGCCTCCTCTAGAATACCGCGGCAGGCTTCATAGGCGAAGCCTTTACCTCTGTGTTTTTCATCGATCAGATATCCCAATTCCACCACAGAGCTGTTGTGGTTCCAAATCTTCGGCTCCACACCGGCGCGGCCCACGATCACTCCGCTCTCCTTCTCCTCCAGTACCCAGTAGCCCATGTCACACATCTCATACATATATTTGCGGTATGAAGGGAATGCCTCCAGCTCTTCTTCCAGGCTCTTTGCCATCCCTTCTGCAGTGTCAGGCGTTCCCTGGCTTGTAATTTCCATCATTTTAGGGATATCCTGCTCAGACATTTCACGGATCCGGAGTCTTTCTGTCTCACACACCACTGCGGGGAGATGCCTGCCGTGGCAGTATACCTTCTCTAAAAAGCTTCCATCAATCTCTTCATATCCCTCTATCACCATATCCGCCGGGCTTAGATCCTGCTTTCCTGAGTCGGGATTAAAGTAGGCGACACAGACGATCCCCGCCGCCTTTGCAGCCCTGCATCCGTTGCCGGAGTCCTCCAGTATCAGGCACTCCTTGGCAGTAAGCCCCATCCGGCTTGCCGCTTCCAGAAATACATCAGGTGCCGGTTTCGGATTTTTTACCTGTTCCCCGCTCACCAGGATGTCAAAATACCCGTCGATCCCCAGGCTTGTCACCACCTGCCGGATATAGGCAATCGGCGAGGAGGACGCGATGGCCAGACGGTACCCCCGGTCCTTCAGCCGTTTCAGAAGCTCGGGTACGCCTTCGATCATGGGAAAGCCTTCCTCCTCGATGACTTTCTCCTTGATCTGCTGCATGGACTTTACCAGTTCCCTGTCCTCCCTGGAAATCCCGTAATTATCGTGCAATATATCCATTAAAAAACCATTTGTGGAACCGATACATGGTTTGTAAATTTCGTAGTCCAGTTCAATCCCCCGTGCCGCAAGCGCCTGTTTCCAGACTCTGTAATGGACCGGCTCACTATTGATGAGCACGCCGTCCATGTCGAAAATAATTCCTTTTAACATACTATCTCCCTTTTAACGGAACTTTACCCTGTGTTTTTAAAGATGTAAAAAAACAGGGAGCGCCGCTGTCAAAGCGACACTCCCTCGTATCTCTACACGGTTCTACGCCGGCTCAAACAGCAAACTTTCCGCCAGCTCCCAGATTTCCTCTCTTCCCTGCTTTGTCTCAGCAGAGAACGGGATCACCGCTGTGCCCGGGCGCAGTGCCAGCCCTTCTTTCAGGGCTTTTACATGCTTAGGTACCTGGCTTCTCTTTAATTTGTCCACTTTTGTTGCTATGATAATCGGCTCATATCCGTTGTGCACAATCCAGTCATACATGGTTTTATCGTTAGCAGATGGGTCATGGCGGATATCGATCAGAAGAAATACTGCTCTCAATTCTCCTGTATTCTGCAGATATCTCTCAATGAGCTTTCCCCACTGTTCCTTTACTGCCTGGGCCACTTTTGCATACCCGTATCCCGGCAGATCCACCAGGTATAACGCATCATTTACATTATAAAAATTTATAGTCTGTGTCTTTCCGGGGGATGCGCTGGTCCTTGCCAGGGATTTCCTGTTCATAAGCGCATTGATCAGGGAAGACTTCCCCACGTTGGATTTCCCCGCAAATGCAATGTGCGGCAGCTCCGTTTTGGGAAGCGTGCTTGTCACACCGCATACAATATCCAATGATACATTTTTAATTACCATCTTTCATCCTCCGAATATGGTTTCAGACAAAAGCCTGCGCCAGCACTTCTTCCATGGTGCTGACAAACGTAATCGTTAGGCCGTCTGTGATCTCTTGTTCCATTTCCTCAATATCCGGTCTGTTCTCCGCCGGGACCAGCACATTTTCAATACCGGCACTCTTGGCTGCCAGAAGTTTTTCCTTCAGGCCTCCGATGGGCAGAACTCTGCCCCGAAGGGTGATCTCACCGGTCATGGCAAGATTTGCCTTCACCGGTGTTCCTGTCACTGCGGAGAGCATGGCCGCAGCCATGGTGATTCCCGCAGAAGGACCGTCTTTTGGGACAGCTCCCTCAGGAATGTGGATATGTAGATCATGTTCCTGGAAAAATTCCGGTTTGATATTATATTTATCCGCAATGGAACGGATGTAGCTTATGCCTGTCTGAGCTGACTCTTTCATCACGTCCCCCAACTGTCCTGTCAGCATGAACTCGCCTTTGCCGGGCATGAGGTTCACTTCGATCTGAAGAGTGTCACCACCCACACTGGTCCATGCCAGCCCGCGGACGATTCCGATCTCATCCGAATTGTTCTTTCTCTGATAGGTGAATTTTGCTCTGCCAAGAAACTCTTCCAGATTCTCTGTGCTCACAGTAACGGATTCCTGCTTATCCTCCAGGATCCGCCTGGCGGTTTTCCGGCATATTTCACCGATCTTACGCTCCAGCTCCCTGACACCGGCTTCTTTTGTATAACCGGTGATCATCTCCCGCAGGGCTTCATCCTCTAAGATGAGCTGTCCTTCTTTCAGACCATGGATCTTCATCTGCTTTGGAACCAGGTGTTCACGGCCAATATGCCACTTTTCATTTTCTGTATAGCTGCTCACCTCAATGATCTCCATACGGTCCAGCAGGGGCCTCGGTATGGTCTGCAGGTCATTGGCTGTGGCAATAAACAGTACCTCTGACAGATCCAGAGGGATCTCCACATAGTGATCCCTGAACTTGTTGTTCTGCTCAGAATCCAGAACCTCTAAAAGTGCAGATGAGGTGTCACCTTTATAATCACTGCTGACTTTGTCGATCTCATCCAGAAGCATCAGCGGGTTCTTAACCCCTGCCTGCATCAGCCCATTGGCGATCCTGCCCGGCATGGCGCCGATATAAGTTCTTCTATGACCGCGGATCTCAGCCTCATCCCGAACACCGCCCAGACAAATACGGACATACTCCTTGTGAAGCGCCCGCGCCACGGACTTCGCAATGGATGTCTTGCCTGTTCCGGGAGGCCCTACCAGACAGAGAATGGGGCTTTCACCCTTTTTGGTGAGTGTGCGCACCGCCAGAAATTCCATGATGCGTTCCTTCACCTTTTCAAGTCCGTAGTGATCTGTCTCCAGGACTTTGTTGGCCTCTTTCAGATTCTTATTATCCCTGGTCATCTTATCCCAGGGCAGAGAGAGAAGTGTCTCGATATAACTGCGCATCACACTGGACTCAGCCTGACTGCCCCCAGTGTTTTTGAAGCGCTCCACTTCTTTTATTATCTTCTCTTTTACTTCCCGGGAAGCCTTCAGCTTTTTTACCTCCTCGCGGAACTGGTCCGCCTCAGAGCGGGTGTCGTCTTCCCCCAGTTCTTCCCGGATCACTTTGAGCTGTTCCCTCAGGATATATTCCCTCTGGTTCTTATCCACCCGTTCTTTTACTTTGCTCTGCAGCTCGGCACTGATCTCCAGAACCTCTATCTCATTGGTGAGTATGATACCCAGCGCTTCATAGCGTTCTTCCAGTGTCACAGCTTCTAAAACCTTCTGTCTGTCCTCATATTTCATAGGCAGATGTATGGATATCTGGTCAATGACCTTGCCCACATCGTCCAGTTCCAGGATCTGACCAGCCAGTTCTTTGCTCATCTTGGGATTCACACTACAGTATTTGACAAATATCTCCTTAATGCCGCGGAGCATGGCTTCCCCCACACTCTCCTCCACATGATTCAGCTCCTCCTCATCAAAGGTGGCCGCCTCAGCATTCAGATAATATTCGCTTTCCGTAAAACGGAGGAGTTCTGCCCGCTCCATTCCCTCTACCAGGACGCGGACTATATTTTTCGGCAGTTTCACAAGCTGCTTTATCTCCGCAACAGTTCCGATTTTATATAAATCCTCCTGCGCCGGGTCCTCCACGGCAGGATCTTTCTGGGTGATCAGAAGTACCCGCTGGTCCTGCATCATAGCTTTCTCAATAGCCTGTATGGACTTTTCCCTGCTCACGTCAAAATGGACGATCATGTCAGGAAGGATAGTTGTACCTCTAAGGGCGATGGCTGGCAGATTATAAATTATGTCACTCATTCCCGCGCCTCCTTAATCTCTATGCATATTTATGCAGTTTCCGGTGTCCCCCTCTTGCGTCCGCCTTTATTTCTCCTTGTGGGCGGCTGCATTTCCCCATGTTCAATTAAGGCCTGACCCTTTCCTTCTACCAACTCTTTTGTGATCTTGCAGGAGCGGATGGTCTCATCTGAAGGTGCCGTGTACATAAGATCCATCATGGTATTCTCCATAATGGCGCGCAGTCCTCTGGCTCCTGTTTTTCTTTCCATGGACTTTTTGGCAATAGCTATCAGGGCTTCATCGTCAAAGTCCAGATCCACGCCGTCGATCTCAAAAAGTCTCTTATATTGTCTGATAAGTGAATTTCTCGGCTCTTTTAAAATCTTAACCAGGGCTTCCTCATCCAGGGCATCTAAGGATACCACTACGGGAACACGGCCCACAAACTCCGGTATCATACCGAATTTAACCAGATCCTGAGGCATTACCTCTTTCAGGATCTCTCCCACATTTCTGTCTTTTTTGTCTGTCACCACAGCATTGAATCCAATGGCTTTGGTATCCATCCTGTTCTCGATTATCTTGTTGAGCCCCTCAAAGGCACCGCCGCAGATAAAGAGGATATTTGTGGTATCGATCTGCAGGAATTCCTGATGGGGATGCTTTCTTCCTCCCTGAGGCGGAACACTGGCAACAGTGCCTTCCAGGATTTTCAGCAGTGCCTGCTGAACACCCTCCCCTGATACATCTCTTGTGATGGACGCATTTTCCGATTTCCTTGTGATCTTATCAATCTCATCAATGTAAATAATGCCGTACTGTGCACGGTCAATATCATAATCGGCAGCCTGAATGATCTTCAGCAGTATATTCTCCACATCCTCGCCCACGTAACCGGCTTCTGTCAGAGTTGTGGCATCTGCAATCGCAAAAGGCACATTTAAAAGCCTGGCCAGGGTCTGCGCCAGCAATGTCTTGCCGGAACCGGTTGGGCCAAGCATAAGGATATTGCTCTTCTGAAGTTCAATATCGGAATCTTTTCCGGCCATAACGCGCTTATAGTGATTGTAAACGGCTACAGACAGCACTTTTTTTGCCTCATCCTGTCCGATCACATAGTCATCCAGAAATGTCTTGATCTCCTGTGGTTTCAGCAGGTTGATCTCTCCGTTGCCGTCCTCCGTATACCCTGCACTGTCCTCATCTATGATCTCTGCGCAGATTTCCACACATTCATCACAGATGTAAGTACCGCTGGGTCCTGCAATCAGTTTCCGTACCTGTTCTTCTGTCTTTCCGCAGAAAGAGCAGCGGATCTTGGGCTCGTTTCCTTTTATCGCCATTCTTCTATTCCTTTCTTGTTTTCCGTATTAATGCCGAAAGACCCCCGCAGCAAACACCGCAGGAGTCTTATCATTCGTTCTTACCTGTGCTCGATCACACTGTCAATCAGACCATAAGCCTTTGCCTCTTCCGCGGACATATAATAATCTCTTTCCGTATCTCTGGCAATGACTTCAAAAGGCTGACCTGTGTTGGCGGCCAGAGTCTCATTCAGTTTCTTCTTTGTCTTCAAGATCATGTCGGCAACAATCTGAATTTCCGTAGCCTGTCCTTTTGCGCCGCCAGACGGCTGATGGATCATGATCTCCGCATTGGGAAGCGCAAATCTTTTTCCTTTTGCTCCGCCTGCCAGCAGGAATGCACCCATGCTCGCAGCCATACCAATGCAGATCGTGGAAACATCACATTTAATGTAATGCATGGTATCATAGATAGCCCATCCTGCTGTCACAGAACCGCCCGGACTGTTGATATACAGATGAATATCCTTTCCCGGGTCTTCTGATTCCAGGAATAAAAGCTGTGCCACAGTCAGACTGGCTGTTGTGTCATTAACTTCCTCACCCAGAAAAATAATCCTATCCTTTAACAGCCTGGAGTAGATATCATAACTCCTCTCTCCTCTGCTGTTCTGTTCAATGACGTATGGTACTAAACTCATGAAACTCCTCCTATTCTGTCACACGGGCCTGAGAAACGAACCTTTTGCTCGTTACTCCTCTGTCTTTTCCACTACTTCTGTCACTTTTGCAGCGTCAGCCACTAAGGTAACAGCTTCCTGAACAGCGATATCTTTCTTCATCTGCTCTTTCTCGTAGTCGCCCATTAATTCTTTTAATTTATCGGCTTCCATTTTGTACATTTCAGCCATTTTTGCGATTTCTTCGTCTACTCTTTCATCGGTAACCTGGATGTTCTCAACTTCAGCGACCTTCTCCAGTACCAGACGGCTCTGGATCCTCTTCAGTGCCTGAGGTCTCATCTGCTCCTGGATCTTGGCATTGTCAAGACCGGTGAACTGATAATACTGGTCAATGGATAATCCCTGAGACTGCAGTCTTCTTACGAAGTCATCCACTAACTGACGGATCTGGTTCTGAACCATTGCTTCCGGAATGTCCATCTGGGCATTCTCAATGATAGCATCCACTACTTTGTCTTCTTTTTCACGTTTTGCAACGTCTTCTTTGCGCTCTTTCAGTTTCTGCGCGATATCTTTTTTGTATTCTTCCAGAGTGTCAAACTCAGATACATCTTTTGCGAATTCGTCATCCAGTTCAGGAAGCTCTTTTACTTTGATTGCTTTCACACTGCATTTGAATACGGCAGCTTTGCCGGCCAGGTCATTGGCATGGTAATCTTCCGGGAAAGTCACATTGACTTCTTTTTCCTCACCGATCACAGCGCCCACTAACTGCTCTTCAAATCCGGGGATGAAAGAGTTGGAGCCGATGGTCAGAGGATAATCTGTGCCTTTTCCCCCTTCAAATGCCTCTCCGTCTACAAATCCCTCGAAGTCAAGAGTGATCATATCGCCGTTTTCCACTGCTCTGTCGTCCACGTCGATGGTTCTGGAGTTGTTCTCCTGCTCTTTTTTCAGCTCGCCTGCGATTTCTTCTTCTGTCACTTCTGCTTTGGCAACCTCTACCTCTACACCTTTGTATTCTCCCAGAGTCACTTCAGGTTTTACAGCTACTTCTGCTGTGAAAATAAAAGGTTTGCCTTTTTCAATCTGTACCACGTCGATTTCCGGCTGGGATACAATATCCAGGCCGCACTCATCTGCTGCCTTGGGATACTCAGACTGGATCAGCGCATTAGCTGCGTCTTCATAGAAGATGCCTGCTCCGTACATTTTCTCGATCATCACACGGGGAGCTTTTCCTTTACGGAAGCCCGGGATGGTGATTTTATTTTTGTTTTTCTGGTAAGCAGCCTGTACTGCTTTTTCAAAATCTTCAGCGGAAGCCTCAATAGTAAGCTTCGCCATGTTCTTCTCTAAGTTTTCTACCTGTACGCTCATTTTAAATGATTCCTCCTTGAATTCTATATGTATTCATGCATTTTGAGTATTCATGCATTCCTGCCCAAAACGGACACTTTATCATACTTACAGTCATTATCACAGTATAGCACAAGGAGTTTAAAAATACCAGCATTTTTTTATGAAACAATGGATTTTTTGATCTGGCGGGCCTTCACCTCTCCCTCCAACTGGGAAATCAGTTCCAGTGCAAAGGAAATAGCTGTTCCCACGCCTCTGCTAGTGGTAATATTCCCATCCTTTACCACCGGGTCAGTAAAGACCTGGGCGCCCTCCAGCTTCTCCTCAAATCCAGGATAACAGGCTGCCTTTTTGTTCTTTAAGATCCCAAGGCCGCCCAGGATGCTGGGCGCCGCGCAGATCGCAGCCACTTTTCTGTCCAATGCGGAAAAGCTCTGCAACAGCTCTGCAAGCCCCTGATGCTCTCCCAGATGAACGGTTCCCGGCATGCCTCCGGGCAGAACCAGAAGATCCACTGTGCTGTAGTCCACATCATCAAAAAATACATCTGCTTTTATCTCAATCCCATGGGAACCGGTCACGCTCAGATTGTCGGAAATGGATACCATGAGCACCTCTTCCCCGGCTCTTCTCAAAAGATCGACCACAGTCAGACCTTCCACTTCCTCAAAACCATCTGCGGTAAACACACAAACTTTTGCCATATAAGTACCTCCCTGTCATAAAATCAAACACGTATAAAATCCTGTATACCTGCTTATTATACCATAGGAATGACGGTTAATTCTAAAACTTCCGTTTCTTTTTTATAAAATATATGTTATACATTAATATAGAAGAAGGAGGTCATGCAGAAATGGAAATAGAAAGAAAATTTCTAATTAAAGAACTGCCCGGAGATCTGGATAACTATCCCTGCCACAAGATCGAGCAGGCTTATCTGAACACGAACCCGGTTGTCCGCATACGAAGACAGGATGACACATATATCCTCACCTATAAAGGGGAAGGCCATATGGTGCGGGAGGAGTATAATCTCCCCTTGAATGAAACGTCCTATTGCCATCTGAAAGAAAAGGCGGACGGCATCGTCCTCTCAAAAACCAGATACCTGCTGCCCCTTGACGGGGGGCTTACCATTGAACTTGATGTATTTCAGGCTCCCTATGAGGGGCTTTACCTGGCAGAAGTGGAGTTTCCGGATGTGGAGTCAGCCAATTCCTTCACACCGCCCTGCTGGTTCGGTGAGGAAGTCACTTTTTCATCCAGATACCACAACAGTTCCCTCTCAGCAGGAAAAGACAGGCCGCAGTGATGCGGGCCTGTCTGCAGTAAGATCACTCTTCACCGAGGCTTTTCATGATTTTGTGCCAGGTATCCTCCCGGCGCTTCTCAATCTCCTCTTCCAGTGCCTCTTCCCCTTTTCTTGTTTTCTCCAGTCTCTTAGTATATGCCCTTGGAATCTTATAGAGCAGCTTTCCCCAAAACCGCAGAAATGTATTACCGCTGTCCAGCAGCCATACGCTGATTTCAAAAATATAGTCCATATGCGACCTCTTCTGTCTCGGCTAAGCAGCATGCATGCGCTTTTTTGCCTTTTCTTATATTTTAACAGCAGTTTGCATTTCTTGCAATGAGAAATATTGCTAATCCCCGTCAAGACATTGCCTGTTTTCTACAATTCCCTGGTCTTTTTCACACATGCGCGGATACAGTCCGTCACAGCGCTCCGCATGCCCTTGCGCTCCAGGACACCAACCCCTTCGATGGTGGTTCCCGCCGGTGAGCACACCATATCCTTGAGTTCACCAGGGTGCATACCTGTCTCAAGGATCATTTTCGCACTGCCCAGCACAGCCTGTGCCGCAAACTCATAGGCTTTTTTCCTGGACATCCCTTCAGCCACGGCACCGTCCGCCATCGCCTCAATGAACATGAAAACAAAAGCCGGAGAGCTTCCGCTGACAGCCCCCACCACATCCAGCATAGGTTCTGACACCACCTCTGCTCTTCCGAAGGAGCGGAGCAGCACCAGGGCATCCTCCAGCTCGCTTTCCTCCACCAGATCGTTTTTGCAGACTCCTGTAATCCCTTCGCCTACCAGGGCAGGTGTGTTCGGCATGGTGCGGATGATCTTCTTATCACTGCCTAAGCGTTCCTCCAGCCAGTCCATAGTCTTGCCTGCCGCAATGGAGATGATCAGCTGGCTGCTGCAAAGCACATCTTTTATCTCTGCGATCGCCTCTTCCAGAAACTGCGGCTTCACAGCCAGAAATACGATATCGGATGTTTCTGCTGTTTTCCTGTTGTCTGTGCCGCAGGCGATCCCCAGTTTTTCCTTTATCTTAGCTGCAGATTCCTCTGACTTTGTGGATGCTGTGATATCTTCCCTGCCTGCGATCTCTTTCTCCAAAATGCCGCCTATAATGGCAGAAGCCATATTGCCGCATCCAATAAATCCAAGTTTCATCTGTTATCCTCCTCATTTTACCTTTTCCTGTAACTGTTCAGTACCCCTACAGTTACCTCTTCCTACTCATTATCCTCTGTTGTACCTGTTTTTTCAAGTGTCGTACATATATTTTTTCAATTCTCCGCATATTTTTAAACATAATGCATGTTAAATCCCCGGAGGTCTGTCTATGCAGCAATCATTTAAAGTCTTTACCGTAATCGGCATCCTGTTCACCATCATACTTGGTTCCCTGTCCCACTTCTTTTATGGGTGGTCCGGTGATTTTTTCCTGGTAGGATTTTTCAGTCCCGTAAACGAGAGCGTGTGGGAGCATCTGAAACTGTTGTTTTTTCCGGCACTTCTCTTTATGCTGACGGAGCAGCGCCTGCTCTCTTACCGCTGCCCGGATCTGCTGTGTAAAAATCTCATAGGACTGTACGCAGGACTGCTGTCCATACCCGCACTCTTTTACGCGTACACTCTGTTTACCAAAAAGAGCTATCTGTGGGCTGATATCACTATTTTTATTCTCAGCGTTTTTATCACCTATCTGCTGGCCTACACCCTGTGCAAAAAGAAACTCCCGGCTCCTTTGTGCCGCATCAGCCGGACAGTCCTCTATATTCTTTTGTCCGCCTTCGCAATAATTTCCATCTTCTTTTTGTTATAAAAAATGTAACTGTCCAGCAGTCATTTTTCTCTCTCCCCTGTACTTTTTCTCATTCTTGTATTATGATATTGTTATTCTGACAAAGGAGAAAAAGATATGAGCAATGAAATGTTTTCTGTGTACCACTGCAAATCCTGCAATAAGATAGAGGTGACACAATACATATCTCCACAGCAGATGGAGGAATTCGGTCTCACCGCCGAAGAACTTCTTCCCATCTGTCCTGTTACCGGCAGCTCTGACCTGGATGAACTGGGGCAGATGACAGAAAAGGAACTGCGTCATTTTGCCTACAGTGATGTGGAGGGCGTAAAGGAATATCTGAAAAACAGAGAAAAGAAAACTCCCAGACTCTGATCTTGGAGGTTTCATGAAAAGAGGGGAAACCCGCGTGAATATCATGCGGGTTTCCCCTCTTTTCATATGATTCAACACTCACGTCCCAGCTTCCGGGAGCCTAAAAGCTTCCAGACTTTGTTCTTCTTGACCCTATGGACGATATGGCAGGTATTGCCGCATTTCATACACTGTCCAATATATTCATATACAAGTACATCCTCTCTTTTCAGCCTCAGGCCATAGGTTTCATTCAGACATGACCTGCAGTATCCCAATCCATGTATTCTTTCGTTTCTCGTCATTTTCACTCCTGCTCCCTGTATTTTAATAATATCTTAATGAATCCAATATTTCCTTTCATAATATCAGATACAATACGATATTTCAAGACAGATTACGTATTAAAAACGATATTTTTGAACATAGTATCGTGTAGAATATCATATATAGGTGGTGAAAAATATGCACAGCGAGAATACTTTTGAAGAAAACAATTATGAAGATTTGTTTTATGACCGACTTACGCAGCTCAGGTCAGCGAAGAAGGTCTCAGCAAGAGACATGAGCCTTTCCATCGGCCAGAATCCAGGTTATATCAACGGACTGGAAAATAAAAAAGGACTTCCCTCCATGACTGTATTTTTCTATATCTGTGATTACCTGAATGTCACACCGAAAGAATTTTTTGATGAGAGTATTATCTGTCCTGAACAATTTAAGAACCTTTATCAGGACATGAAGGAACTGAACCATGATGACCAGCAGCTTTTATGGGCTTTGACCAAACGTCTGCAAAAATAAAATACAAAATGCCGCGGACTGCAGTTATATTACAATACTGCAGCCCGCGGCATTTTTTGCTTCTACCGGTTGCTTCTACCGGTTGCTTCTACCGCTGTTCCTACCGGGTGTGCTGATCAAAGTCCTGTTTATTTTCCAACATCTGTCTTTCATTCTTTTTTCTGTACTCATTGGGAGACATGGATGTCATTCTGCGAAAAGCCTGGGAAAAATAGGACTGGGAAGAATATCCGACCATACCTGATATTTTTGTGACCGGATAATTTGTTGTCTCTAAAAGATGCATAGCCTCTGACAGTCGTTTTTGGGTGAGATAGCCAATGGGGGAAATCCCCTTGTAGGCTTTAAACGCATGTACCAGATAGTATTTGTTGATATGGGCCAGGAGGCTCAGAGACTCCAGGGTGATCTCCTCAAAGTAATGCTCATTGATGTACTGTTCCACAAAACGGCACTCCTTAGTGACTTTTTTCGGCGGTGCAGCCAGTATATTTTGTCGGGTATATCTGGTAATATAGAGGAGCAGCAGTTCCAAAAGCTTCTGGCAGACTGCCCCGCTGTCCGGCTCTTCCAGACGCGCCTCCGAAGCCATCTGCATGAGGCAGTCCGATATCCTAGATTGGCTCTGTCCCAGAACGTGGATGCTGTAATCATAAGGCCCCTTCTTCTCCTGTGAATGAAACTGCAGTCCTTCAATGCCCAGGGCAATGTATTCCCAGGGACTTTTCTTATTTCCCAACTCTGTATGGGAAACACCGGGGTTTACTAACACCAAATCTCTTTCCCGCACAGGGACTCTTTTATTGTCTATGATAAAACAGCCCTCCCCCTTTGTGATAAAAAAAAGCTCCGCAAAATAATGGGAATGCTCCATGCTGTGCCAGTCCTTGTCAGACCTGGCGCATGTCACATACAAAAGCTGGACAGGCAGTGACATAGGAGGAGGGTCCATGGAATATCTCTGGTTGCTCATATACAGTTTCTCCTGTTTTCTCTTTGTACCTCCATTATAAAATTTTTCCTCCTTGGGAACAAGCCTGTTTTTAAAACAAATGGTACCGGAACATCTGGCAAGCCTATTTCATACTGTATTATATGTCCCAAAGCACAAAAAAACCTTTGGGAATATTTTCTTGTACCAAATAACAGGAGGGAACTATGAAAAAGATTTTATCCGTTTTACTCGCAGTCACACTCTGCGCTTCCATGTGCCTTGCAGGCTGTCAGAAGTCAGAAAAGAGTGAAAAAAATCCCAAAGATTCCGGAACGGAAAAAGAGCTGGTGGATGTAAAATTAAACGAGGTTGCCCACTCTATCTTCTACGCGCCTCAGTATGTGGCCATCGAGGAGGGCTACTTTACAAAAGAGGGGATCCGGTTAGAGTGCGTGACCGGTTTTGGCGCCGACAAAACCATGACGGCGGTCCTCTCCGGGGATGCAGATATCGGTTTTATGGGAGCAGAGGCCTCCGTATATGCCTACCAGGAAGGAGCCAATGACGCTGTTGTCAACTTCGCACAGCTTACTCAGCGGGCAGGAAACTTCCTGGTAGCCAGAAAAGAGATGCCTGATTTCAAATGGAGTGATCTGAAAGGCAAAGATATTTTAGGAGGGCGTGCAGGCGGTATGCCGGAAATGGTATTTGAATATATCCTGAAGCAGAACGGACTTGACCCGCAGAAGGATATGAACATTGACCAGAGTATTGATTTTGGTTCCACTGCCGCTGCTTTTTCAGGGGGCCAGGGAGACTTTACGGTAGAATTCGAGCCAAGTGCCACAGCTCTTGAAAAGGAAGGCGCCGGCTATGTGGTGGCCTCCTGTGGTGTGGATTCCGGTTATGTCCCCTATACGGCTTACAGTGCCAAAAAAAGCTTCATGGAAAAAAATCCGGAGATCGTTCAGGGATTTGTCAATGCCCTGCAAAAGGGTATGGACTATGTGAACAGCCACTCCGCTGAAGAAATCGCCAAGATCATAAAACCTCAGTTCAAGGAAAACGATCTGGATACCATCACCACCATCGTAAAACGTTATAAGGACCAGGACACCTGGAAGGATAACCTTGTCTTTGAAAAGGACAGTTTTGAGCTTCTTCAGGATATCCTGGACAGTGCAGGTGAATTAAAAGCAAGAGTAGACTACTCTAACCTTGTAGTCACGGATTACGCAGAGAACGCAAAAAAATAAGCCGTATCAGTTTAAAACTGATATCATGATTTTTAGAAGACGTATTTCTTTAAAAACCCTGTAAAATACTGCCATCTTTTTTTAATCAGCCTATTGCAATATCGTTTTTAATCTGATATTATACCAGTATATCACTTTTTATGTCTAATCCTTATAAAAAGTGGTGTAAAATCCTTTGAACTTCTTGCTGAAAAAGCAGTTGTGTTGCCGGCATCTTCACTGGCGATCAACTGTTTTTTCGCTTTTTATGAGGTTATCCCTGCCAGATGTAACGCGAAATGCCGTTTTTCTGCGCGTACTGCTGTGCCAAACTGCCGGAAACCTGCTAAAATTATTTTATCGCTTTTTATTAAGATTTTATTAAAACGCAGAATTAAGATTACATACTTACAGAAAGTTGGGATATGAATGACTAAAAACGAAAAAATCCATGAATTGGAATATTGCAGAAGTTGTTTGAACGAAGTATATCATCTGAATTTAAATAGAAATGACGTGATGGTATATGAATATCTTGGCACATGCAATCACTGCCACAAAACCTGCAAAATCGTTCACAGGGTAAAGCGAAATAAACTGTGGAAAATCATGCTGTCCCGAAAATTAAAAAGCGAATAACAATCCTTTTAACTTCTTGCTGTAAAAAGCGGTGATACAGTCAGCATCTTCACTGACCGTACCGCCGCTTTTACGCGTTGTTTTTATCTATTATTTATCAGATCTCATACCATATGATCTCATTGGCCTCCAGATGCAGGGCAAAGCTGCTTCCATCGCCTTTATACACTACGGTATCCTGGGGTTCATACGTATTGTTGACCACGCAGTATTTTCCGTTTTTCACATACGCATGGACTTCCACATTATAATTCTCGGAAAACCACTTGTGCAGGTTCTCCTCATCGTGGGATGACCAGAGGATCGCCCGGTAGAGAAGCCTGCTGTTCTCAAAGCTGTAGGGAAGTCCGCTGATGTATACGCTCCTTCCATCTCCGAAATCATTGGCCGCAAGCTGCACTTCCTTATCTGTCTGCTTAATGATGGTAGTTTCCGGGAACGCAAAGATACTCTTCTGTCCCTCGCCAAAATCTACATCCCCTCTGCAGTCCTCTGTGATAAAGTGTTCATGCTCCTCCCAGTTGTATTTGTCCACATTCAGAGTGAATCCGTTTTCTTTTTCCACTCCCATCACACCGGAGAGCTGGAAGTAACGGCCTTCTCTCTGGCAGGCTGTGGGTTCTCCCACTCCGATAAATCCGCCGCCTTCGTATACGAAGCGCTTCACCGCTGTGAGGATTTTCTCATCCGCCCAGTTCTCCCCTCCGGAATACGCTGTGTAGGCACCGCCCACGTTGAGAATAACATCAATATCTTTCAGGATGTCCGGATTCTCTCTGATATCATCAAAACTGATGAATTTCACATCAAAGGGAGCGCCGCTGAGTGCCTCGATGATACCGGCATAAGAATAATTCTGTTTGTAGTAGATGGCATGGTGTACCATATGATTGCCCCAGGCACGCATTTTACCCCAGCTATTCAGCACTGCCACACGTTTTACACAGTAAGGTGTGGTCCCTTTTATGTTGTTATACAGTGTCCTGAATTCCTGGCATACACTCTCCACATAGTCAATAAAATCCGGGAACTGCATGGCCAGCTTCAGATATCCGCCGTATCCGATACGGTCAATGGGCTTTCTCAGGATAGCTCTCCTGGCTGTCACCCAGTTTACCTTTGCCTCCTTCACCGGATCACCGCCTTCGTGGAAAGTATCCGGGAAGAAATAGGGAAGAAAACGTCCCTCTGTATAGCTGACGCCCTCAATATCACTGATCAGACGCAGCGTGGAACCATTTCCCACACTCCCCACTACAGCGTCCAGTCCGATAGACTGAAACTCATCCATGAACGGTTCGGTTCCGATCCAATGATCACCCAGGAACATCATGGCTTCTTTTCCGCACTCATGTGTGATATCCACCATCTCTTTTGCCAGCTTTGCAACTTCCCGTCTCTGGAATCTCTGGAAATCCTTAAACTCTTTTGAGGGGATACGGTATGTGTTGTTCATATATCCCTGGTCAATGATATACTCCGGACGGAATTTATATCCCACCTCAGCCTCAAACTGTTCCAGAATATACGGACTTACCGACGCGGAATATCCATACCAGTCCACATACTTTTCCCTTGCCAGTTCGTCAAAGATAAGAGTAAACTGGTGGAAAAATGTGGTGTAACGGATAACATCAATATGAGGATTATCCTGTATATATTTACGCAGCCTCTCCATGGAAAATTTATGGGTCTTGGGCTGACGCACATCAAAAGTGATCTGCTTTTCCACGTCCTTCCAGTCATTTGTCACTGCATTATACATATGTACCGGGTCCCACATGATATAGGCAAGGAAGCTCACAGTATAGTCATGGAAAGGTACTGTGTCATGGATCGTCACATCCCCTGTCTCTTCACTGTACTCCCACTGTGCCGGCAAAACCACTTTCCCGGATGTACGGTCAATAACTTCCCACCAGCGGGTGATATCATCTCTGGAATTCACCTTCAACATATCCGGATACAGATGATCCATCAGATGGATACTCAGCTCACTGCCCGGTGCATTGTAGAAAGGTGTCATGATATACATCTGCTGGATCTCATCCGGATTGGCTTTTGCCCATGCGTTGTATTTCCTGGTCGTATAATAGGTAGAATAAACCTTTGCATCCACATCACGAAGCTGGGCAGGGTAATCTGTGCCGTCACAGTCACGGATGGCATCTGCCCCCCACCGCTTCACAAGTTCCAATGTCTCCGGAACTACATCCACATCTGTGGGAATTGTAACCCGCCCCTTCATTTCTGCTCTTTCGCTCATAAGAATCTCCTTTCATCCGGTAAAAACTTCAACTTTTTTCTTTCCGGCAGACTGCTTTTGCATCCCTCCGGAACTCTCGAATTACTATCTATAGCATACGCAAATTTTTGTCATAAGTCTATCGTCTTCTTGCTCACAATATTATATATATTGCTTTTTTACCATTTATTCAAACAATAAAGAGGAGGTATTTATCTCCTGTCCTTACGTTTTTTACAACAAAACAGGTGTACAGAATCTTGATAAAATTCTGTACACCTGCTGTTATTTCCCACTCATTCAGGCAATGGGCTTATTTATCATTTTAATCACAACCAGTACGATGAGCATGAGAAGGATCGCTATGGGAAGGGCGATCCAAGCTGTCTGCACAAAACCTGCAATTATGTAGGATATAAAGCTTACCGCTGCCGCTGTTATAGCATAGGGAAGCTGTGTGGAGACATGGTTCACATGGTCACACTGTGCTCCGGCCGACGCCATGATGGTAGTGTCTGAGATTGGAGAGCAGTGGTCACCGCAAACAGCTCCTGCCATACAGGCGGAAATGGAAATGATCATGAGCTGAGGATTGGAATTTGCAAACACTGAAACCACAATAGGGATCAGAATACCAAAGGTTCCCCATGAAGTTCCTGTGGCAAATGCCAGACCGCATCCAACTAAAAAGATAATAGCCGGAAGCAGGTTCATAAACCCGGACGCCCCTGACTGCACCAGATTTCCCACATACTCTGCCGCACCCAGACTGTCTGTCATGGCCTTCAGTGTCCATGCAAAGGTAAGGATCAGAATAGCCGGAACCATTGCTTTGAATCCCTCCGGGATGCATGCCATACATTCCCTGAAAGAGAGTACCCGGCGTGCAATGTATAAGATCACAGTGATCACAAGTCCGAAAAAGCTGCCAAGAGCCAGGCCTACCGATGCATCGCTCTGGGAAAAGGCCTCTACAAACCCGGCTCCCTCGAAGAAGCCTCCGGTATAGATCATGCCGATAACGCAGCAGATCACAAGGCACAAAATGGGGATGACAAGGTCGATCACTTTCCCCTTCATGTTCTCTTTCTCCGTCTCTGCACTGGCATAAGGACGGCCCGGTGTGGTATACAGATCCCCCTGCATTGCATTTTTCTCATGCACTGCCATGGAACCGAATTCCACTTTCATCAGTACCATTCCCACCATCATGACAATTGTGAGAAGTGCATAAAAGTTATAGGGAATGGCTCTCACAAAAAGAGAAAGGCCATCCTCTCCCTCCACAAACCCGCTGACTGCGGCAGCCCATGAAGAGATGGGAGCAATAATGCAAACCGGAGCGGCTGTGGCATCAATGAGATATGCCAGCTTTGCCCTGGAAATCTGCTGTTTGTCCGTAACCGGACGCATTACACTTCCCACGGTGAGACAGTTAAAATAATCATCAATAAAGATCAGCACACCCAATAAGATCGTGGCTAGCTGCGCGCCCACACGGCTTTTGATATGTTCGCCTGCCCAGCGGCCGAAAGCAGCGGAACCTCCCGCATTATTCATGAGACATACCATGATTCCCAGAATGACCAGGAACACAAGAATACCTACATTGTAGCTGTCGGAAAGCACGCTGATAATGCCTCCCTGGAAAATCTGTGTCACAGTTCCCTCAAAGGAAAAGTTGGAATAGAACACAGCTCCCACTAAAATACCGATAAACAGAGAACTGTATACCTCCTTGGTGATCAGCGCCAGCGCAATTGCCACAATAGGCGGCACCAAAGCCCAGAAAGTGGCATACATGTTCGGCTCATACGTAGCCTCACCCTCCCCGGCAAATACAGTGACGGCGCACAACAGCACCATAAGTGCCGCGGCCCCCCACATGGCCCATCTTCTTTTCCTGCTTCGCATAAGAAACTTCCTCTCTTTCTTTTTCCGGTTTCTGTTTTGTACTGCAGTGCTTTTTATTACTCTTAAATAACAAAAAGCCATGAACGGCAATCCCTTACGGGAACGCGTTCATGGCAGCAAAATTTCTTTTCCTGTCCAAGATGATAGCGCTCCACTTCCAGTGACAGTACGACGCATCTTATGCGGCGTCCCAGAAACAGACACCCGGGCAGGTATCCATCCCTTCGGCAGTTTCCCCTTTCTTTCCGGCGGCCGCCCGGCCCTTTATGCGGAAATACTCTTGAAACCTGCACCTCTATCATTCTGCCGTTCCTGACAATCCGTCAGAAACCTTTTTTATACTCTTGTTATCATAACATTATCCTGTAAGAAATCCAAGTATTTTTTGACATTTTTCTGCCTAAAATTCTTTAAAATACAACGAATAAAGCATCGCGAAAGGTGCTGCTGTACAAATACTACACTCTTAGCCTGTTGTGAACAACAGCATAAAGTCTGAATCATCGTAACAGTTCAGCCTGTCTGAACTGTTACGAATCATCTCAATTTACACTCTAAATATATAGAACATTGATCAGAAACATGATATAATAACTGTAAGAACAATGGATAACTGACACCCGACAGCTGCTGATTTTCCTAATAGGAGGGATGGATATGGCTAACCGTATTATAACGATCAACCGGATGTACGGCAGTAATGGAAGACTTATCGGAAAAGCGCTGGCAGAGCGGCTTGACATTCCGTTTTATGACAAAGAACTCATTACCCTGGCAAGTCAGGAAAATGATATTCCCCTGGAAGAACTGAGAAAAGTGGATGAAAAACGGGCAAACCAGTGGCATCTTCCCATCAAAGATGCCATGCAGATGGAACCCCAGTATCACTTTCAGCCAATGAATGATGTACTTTATGAATCCCAGTCAAAGATCATCCATGACCTGTCAGAAAAAGGTGACTGCATTATCGCCGGGCGCTGCGCAGATCAGATTCTGGAAGGCAAATGTAAAAGCATCTTCATTTTTGCCCCCTTTGAATACAGGGTAAAGAACATCATGGAACGAATCGGCAGGGAAGAGCGCAGTGCACGCTCCCTGGTGAAAAAAATGGATAAAAGAAGGCGCTCCTACTACGAATATTTTACAGATGCAAAGTGGCTGGATATGACCCACTATGACCTCTGTATAGACAGCAGCAAATTCTCCCAGAAGCATATTCTGGATATGCTGGAGGCGGTTTACAGAGATATGTGAGTGAAGAACGTTTAAGGGACATCGCAGGATGTCCCTTTTTTTACAGCCTGACAGAAACATAGGTTCCGTCATGGGCTGTGACATTTATAATCTCAAGGCCTTTGAACTGCCGCAGTACATGATAGCATTCCCGGTATGCCTGGCGCAGGAATTTTTTATCTATGTCTTTTCCGTAAGGCGCCGGCAGAGCGTTTTGCATCTCCCGGACAGCACGCTCCGGAATGCAGGCTATGGCCACTCCCGCAAGCCTCAGAGGTATGGGAATAAAAAGGCGTACATCCTTGGAGCGAATAACAATCCTCATCTTCTCTCTCCCCTGATCATCCTATGTAAATCTTGACAATATCACCATTCTTAGACTCTACGTTCACGATATCACCGATCGCCTCTGCGTCCAGACAGTCTATCACGGTATCCAGTATTTCGGTGAGATCCACGCCCTGCATATTCTCACTGACAATTGGGAGTTTGCCTGTGACCTTCAGGATCTGGCGGATAGCTGTCACCGGAAGCTGCACATTCACCTTGTCTCCTTCGCTGCTGTCAACTATGATACGCACCATTCTTTTGTCATAATCCATATTGACCGGCTCTGACTTTGCCACTTCATAGGATGGGACTTCCGCTTCCTTCAGCGGAGCCAGGGCTGCGAGAAGTTCTGAAGCCTGCTCTGCCGTAATTTTGCCTTCCTCCAGCATTTTTAATATTCTCAACTGTTCTTCCATGATATTCTCCTTTTATTCTGATATTTTATTTCATTTGTTCCAGAGCTTCCTCCGGGGTGATTTCTCCCCGCTCCAGGGCATCCAGTATTTCCTTTTTCTTATTGCCAGAAACCGGAGCCGGTTTGCAGCCCAATTTCTCAATCACCTCGTCCAGGCGGGAACGGACGGTGGGATAAGAGATTTTCAGTTCTTTTTCCACTTCTTTAATATTGCCCCGGCAGCTTATGAATGTTTCAATGAAGAAAAGCTCCTGTTCGGACAGGTAATCAAATTTGTTCAGATGAAAATCATTTTCGATAACAGTATCGCACTTGTCACATTTTAATTTGATCACTTTAAGCTGACCTCCGCAGACGGGACACTGACTGATCACTTTATACATTTGTTTTCCTCCTTATGTTTTATATCATATACCTCTCCTCTATATATGTCAATATAAATATTCATATTTTTAATTACCATATTAATTATTTTAATATTTATATTCATTATTTTAATTTTAGCTATCATTTTATCTATCATTTTCTTTAAAAATCACCGGAATTTCGCTCTCCTGCACCTCCTGCCTCTCCTCTGCCTCCCGCAGGCAAGCCGGGTCTCAGTGGACCAGCTCCGCAAGCTGCTCCAGCACACCCCGGCCGCCGCCAAGAGTGATGGTTCCCACTTTGTCACATATTTTTTCCAGATACTCCATTTCCTTTAACTTATACAGAGTCTGGTTTTCCTCCATCAGCCGTGCTGTGTTCAGCAGACTTCTTGTGGAAGCAACCTCCTCCCTTCTCATGATGACATTGGCCTGCGCCTTTTTCTCTGCAGCCAGAACAGAATTCATAATATCCCTTATCTCCCCCGGAAGAATAATATCCTTGATACCTGCACTTAAAATTTCCATGCAGTACCTATTTTGCTCCTCCTGAAGCTTTCTGAAGATATATTCCCCAATCTCATCTTTCTGGGCCAGCAGTTCATCAAGCCGGAAGCGTCCTATGTAATCTCTTATGGTAAGCTGGGCTAAGGTGTACAGAAGCTTTCCCACCTCATCCGTGATCCCTGCCAGACGCTCCGGCTCTGTTATCCGGTAATTGACTGTCACATTCAGACGCACAGATACCTTATCCGCAGTGAGAATCTCCTGTCCGCCTATCTCCAACTGCTGGATCTTCAAATTATATATCCTGCAGGTTACCTCTTTTCCATAGTTCCAGAAAAAATGTGTACCCTGACCCAGCCTTTTTTCAAACCGGTTGTCAAAGTAAAGCAGACCTGCCTCCCCCTCTTTGAGCACTATCTTCTTATAATATTTTACCGGTAATAAGTCTATGTACATTCTGGGCAGGGTTTCCTGCATATAAGGATCTGTAATATCAATGATCCGGAAGGTATTCTCCTGAAATACATTCCAGTAGTAAGTTTCCGGTTTGACAACCACATCCTGAAACGCCTGGTTCACAAAATGAAGGGCTATACTGGTGTCCGGAAGCTGAACCTTCACCACACGGCCGGAAAATGCTTCCTGCTGCATCAGGATCTCACAGGGAATCCCACAGTTGTCCACCTCTCCTGTCATAGGCACCGTGAGCACCTCATACCCAAGGGACCTGGGATACTGGTATTTACCCGCTGTGAGGAGCTTTATAAACCTTCCGTTTTTCATCAGATATCCACATTCTTGTTCTCTAATAATATATTTCATCTCTTCTACCTCTTTTCATTTTTTCATTTTTCTAACTGTTCTGTGTCCTAATAACCACCTGTTTTTTCTGTCTCTGAAAAGAAAAAGCCCCGCTTTATCCTAAGGAAGCGGTCCCTCCCTTCAGTCTTTTTTCCCGTACCGGCAGGCCGCACAAGAATCCTGCGTCTGGCTGTACGTTCCGAAAAACGGTATCCGGGAAGGCTCAGGCTGCGTTTGGACTGCCGCAAACGGCCAAAGCCGGGACAATTTCTTTTCTCTTGTCATGAACTTTCGTTTGATCGCTATACCAGCTTAGCTACATGTTTTACCATGGCGGGAATCGAACCCGCGACAAATCATGTCTCCTTCCTTTCCGGCATACCTCTCCGCTGCGGCGGCGGCACCGCCAAGGCTCCTGTCTGGAAAACCTTGTGCTTATGGAAACCTGGAAGTTTATGTATCTGTGATACACTGTTATCGTACTGGAAATTTACGGAAGAATCATTTAAAAAAAGTTGCGAAGTTGATTTTACAGGCTGTAAATAGTAAAATAAATGGTAATTATTCAGTAGGTCTGAACAGTTACAATAAACGGTAAGAATGCCGAACTATCACAAAAAATACACCCAGGAGGTGAACCATGTCGGAATTTCAGGAGCTGATCAAGAATTTTGAAAGGATCCGGGACTATATGCGCCAGTTTTTCGTATACGGCTTTAAAGTCCGGGGAGATTATAAAGGAAAAAGTGCCCGCACCTATGACAATGAGAGAAGGCGCATAGAAAGTTTTCTGACCGGTTACACCAGTGCGGAATATACATCCAAGGGCAAAAAGGTATACATCAATATGGACAGCAAAACCATACCGGAAAATCCCCTTTACGCAGCCTGGAAATCCAAAAGCTTTACTGACAAGGATATCATGCTGCACTTTTTCCTGCCTGACCTGCTAAAAGACAACCTAAGGGGACTTACAAGCAGTGAAGCGGCAGAACAAATATCCCTTATCTATCAGACAGCCTTTGACAGCCAGACTGTCCGGCTGAAGCTGAGAGAATACGAAAGACTGGGAATTTTCACTTCCATAAAAAAAGGTAGAGAGCTTCGCTATTTTTTCAGACCGACGCTGCCCATGGAAGACGCTTCCCGCGTAAAGCTCTGGAATCATCTGATGCAGGCCGTTTCCTTCTATCAGGGCGCGTCTCCCTTTGGCATTGTGGGAAGCACACTGCTTGACAGGGAAGAAAAACAAAACCGGTTCTTCCAGTATAAACACCAGTTTCTTGTACATACACTGGAAGACCAGGTTCTCATGGACATTCTTTCTGCCATACATCAAAAAAAAGCTGTTTCCTTTAAAAACAACAGCCACCGAAGCGGACTCACCGTCACTTTACAGGGTGTCCCCCTGAAAATCTTTGTCAGCACACGCACTGGGCGCCGCTATCTGTGCCTGTATCTCACATCAAGACAGCGCTTTCAAAATGTGCGCCTTGACAGCCTGACAGAGATCAAGCTTCTGGAGCCTTTTTCCGGGTATGAAAAATTGCAGGAAAAACTGGAGAAGCATCTGCCCCACTGTTTCGGTGTCTCTTTTGGAGGCCGCAGCCGTATGGAGGAGATCCATATGGAATTATACATCAACGAAGAAAAAGAGGGCTATGTGCTGGACCGCCTGTCCAGAGAAAGGCGCGGCGGCAGTATCCAAAGGATTGCTAAAAACAGATATCTGTACAGCGGATATTTTTATGATACAAATGAAATGCTGTCATGGATCAAGACATTTACAGGCAGAGTTCTCCATATCCGGGGGAACATCCCCGCTTCTGTCCAAAAAGTCACAACGGACTGGGAACGCATGTATCAGATGTACTGCACCGGAGATGATCCGGACCAGCATTGACAAAAAACGTTTATAGGAGAATCATTTAAAATGAAAGAAACTCATTTTGATATATTCGATAAGATTTACAGTTGTTATTACAGAGTCGTAAAGAAAATCTTGGAGGAGGCGTCCGTTCATCCTGTCACCAGAAAGGATATGGAAGCCATTGCTTCCGCATATGGATATGGTGAGAGCGCCCTCACCATTGTTCCGAAGCTTCTTGACAGGGATTGGGACCTGCTGCGCACAGAAGACGGTAAACACTTTTTCTCAAAAGTAATTCCCTGCAAGGTTCCCCTTACAGATCTGCAGCGCTCCTGGCTGAAAGCGCTTTTGGCTGACCGGCGGATACAATGTTTTCTCTCAAAAGAAGAGCTGGAGGAGGCAGCCCATTCCCTGAAGGATACAGAACCTCTTTTCAGACAGGAGGATTTTCACTATTTTGACCGCTGTCTGGACGGGGACGACTACAATTCCCCTGCATACCGAAAACATTTCCGCACGATCCTTGAGGCGCTGGAAAATGGGCTTGTTCTGCAGATATCCTATCGGGGAAAGCACGGGGTTTCCGTCCGGTACGAGGCCGCGCCCTACCAGCTTCAATACTCGGAAAAAGATGACAAATTCCGCCTCTGCTGTCTGAAAAAGAAAGGCGGGCGTTATTCCCTCAATACTACATTGAATCTGAATAAAATAGATGACTGCAGACTCACTTCCGAAAAGGTTCCTGATACTGCCCTGCATCTGCGGTTTTCTCCCATACAAAAATCCAGAGAACCCGTTCTTTTGGAAATCAGCAAAGAACGGAATTCTCTGGAACGCTGTATGCTTCATTTTGCCAATTATGAAAAGCACACAGAATATGATGACAAACGCGACGTCTATTACTGCAGCATTTATTATGACCTGGCCGATGAAACAGAACTTCTCATAGATGTTTTATCCTTCGGACCTGTGATCCGGGTGCTTGGCCCGGCTTCTTTTCTCTCCCAGGTACGGCGAAGAGTAAAGCGCCAGCATGAGATACTTGCCAGGTGACGTCAGATTTTTCTTACCGGCAGCAGTTCCACATACCCTCTGTTTCCTACCGGTTCAAGCTGTATGCGCGGATTTTCCGTATCCCAGCAGCAGCCAAGAATGGCCGGATCGTATTTTTCGATGGCCTGCTGCACTTCTGTGATAGCCTGGCAGTAATCCTCCTCCCGGAAAGGCTCTCCCTGAAACATCAGATATTTTGCCGCGGGAAGATCAATAAACTCAAATCCCTCCGGCAGCGGCTCTTTAAAGTCTTTGGCCACCTCCACACCCTGCACATATTTTGATGTGCCCGGGGTGCGGTACGATTCCGGAAGCCAAAGGCATACCGGCTCACCACTGATGGATTTTATGCTGGAGAGGATTCCCCATACATCACAGCCCACTTCCTGGCAATACTGGAAATAATCCTCCGCTTCAATACCTCTTTTCAATATCACTTTTCTGGATGGTCTGTCAGTCATCTGTACAAATACACTTTTTACAGTTTCCATTTCTTCCGGCTCCTTTCGCAGACTTCTATATTTTACACCATAGGGGATAAACAGAAGCAGAGGCCCCGGTCTGACTGCGTACTCCTTGGGATTACAACCGAATTCCCGGAAAAAAGCCCGCTGATAACCGTCCACACTGCCAAATCCCATGTCCAGTGCCGCATCGATTATCCTGCATTTCTCATCCCGCAGGCGAAGCGCGGACCTGGACAGCCGCAGACGGCGGATGTAATCTGCCGGAGTAAGATTGGTATACTCCTTAAACAGCCGGTAGGAATACCACGGGGAGTACAGGGATACCTCCGAAAGCTTTGCCAGCGTGATGTTTTCATTCAAATGCTGTTCAATGTAATCCTGCATTCTCTGGACAGCCAGAATCTGCTCTGTCATTTCTGTCACCTCCTGTCATCTATGATCATACCGGATTTTCCGCTCCTGCTTCTCGACTTTTCTTGCCAACCGGAAAAACAATGAAAAACAGCCGCAAAGCCTGTCAAATCTCCCGGGAGATCAGACGGCTTCCGCGGCTTTTAACCACATCTGAATATGACTATATAATGTAATTCAGGGAACACTGTTTCTGCCATTCCACCAAATCGGCCAGTGTGTATTTATCCACCACGCCCTTAATGGCATTGTCCAGTTCCTGCCAGAGAACAAGGGTAGGGCAGGCTTCTGCACGGGGACACTGGTTCGTCTCCCCCTCCAGACATTCCACAGGTGCCAGGCTGCCTTCTGTCAGGCGAAGGATAGACCCCACCGTATACTCCTCCGGCTTCCTAGACAGGCGGTAGCCGCCCTGAGGACCCCGGATACTTTTCACATATCCGGCGCGGGCCAGAATGGAGACGATCTGCTCCAGATATTTTGTGGAGATTTCCTGCCTTGACGCAATTTCTTTTACTCTCACCGGGCCGCCCTCATCATGTATGGCTATGTCCAGCATCATGCGCAGGGCATAGCGCCCTTTTGTTGATATTTTCATGGTTACCTCCAGATATTCCTTACTTTCCGAAGGCAGATACTGTCCCTTATATTATCCCCGTGTCCGTCAGGATACCGCACCAAATGCCTCCTCCAGATCCTGAAGGATATCATCTATATTTTCAGTGCCTATGGACAGGCGGACCGTGTTGGGCCTGATCCCCTGCTCTGCAAGTTCTGCTTCGGTGAGCTGGGCATGTGTGGTGGAAGCCGGATGGATGACCAGCGACTTCACATCAGCCACATTTGCAAGCAGGGAGAATAATTCCAAATTGTCGATAAAATCCTTCGTCTTTTGGGCATCACCTTTTACCTCAAATGTGAATATGGAACCGCCCCCATTTGGGAAATACTTTTTATACAGTCTCTGCTGTTCGGGATCTGTGCTGACAGATGGGTGATGAACCTCCTCCACCAGCGGATGCTTCTGTAAATATTCTACCACTTTCAGCGCATTCTGTACATGGCGTTCTACCCGCAGGGAAAGAGTTTCCAATCCCTGCAGAAACAAAAATGCATGGAAGGGTGACAGGGTTGCTCCTGTATCACGCAGTAAAATGGCTCTGATCTTCGTCACAAACGCTGCCGGACCAACTGCTTTTGTGAAGCTGACGCCGTGATAGCTGGGGTTTGGCTCTGTGAGGGAAGAAAACTTGCCGGATGCCTCCCAGTCGAATTTACCGCTGTCCACGATCACGCCGCCCAAGGCTGTGCCATGGCCTCCGATGAATTTTGTGGCGGAATGTACCACAATATCAGCGCCAAATTCGATTGGCCGCACCAGAAAAGGTGTTGCAAATGTATTGTCAACTACAAGAGGAATGTTATGGGCATGGGCAATCTGTGCAATGGCCTCAATATCCACTACCTCTGAACGGGGATTTCCGAGAGTTTCGATAAAAACAGCTTTTGTATTCTCCTGAATGGCACTCTCCACTTCTTCTTTATTGAAGATATCCACAAATGTGGTTTCAATTCCGTAATCGGGCAGTGTGTGCTCCAGCAGATTATAGGAACCTCCATAAATATTTTTTGCGGAGACAATATGGTCTCCCTGTTTAGCCAGGTTCTGGAATGTGTAGGATATGGCCGCTGCTCCCGATGCCACAGCCAGTGCCGCCACACCTCCCTCCAGCGCTGCAATCCTCTGTTCAAAAATATCCTGAGTAGGATTCGTCAGCCTGCCGTAAATATTTCCTGCGTTTGACAGGTCAAAACGTGCAGCCGCATGCGCGCAGTCATCAAATACATAGGAGGAAGAAGCATAGATAGGCACTGCCCTTGCGCCTGTCGCCGGATCCGGAGCCTCCTGGCCCACATGAAGCTGTAAAGTCTCGAATTTGAAGTTCCTGTCTTTTCTCTCTGTTTTTTTCATAGTTGTCACCCTCACCTTTTCTGATATTTTCGCAGCTGTTCCGTCATCCGAATCGCTGCATATTTGCTTATATTTTCTTATGTTTTCAAGTATCTGCGCATATATGTTACTAATTCTGGAATAATTGTGTGGAGTAGTATCGATCCCCGCTGTCCGGCAGAAGCACTACAATATTCTTTCCGGCGTATTCTTCTCTCTTAGCCAGTTCCATGGCCGCGAAGACAGCCGCGCCGGAGGAAATGCCCACCAGAATACCCTCTTTTTTCGCAATCTTCTTTGCGGTTTCAATTGCCGCGTCATTATCCACCCGGATGATCTCATCATATATCTCCGTATTCAGTACAGCGGGGATAAATCCTGCGCCTATGCCCTGAATCTTATGGGGTCCCGGCCTGCCTCCTGAGAGGACTGCCGAATCTGTGGGTTCCACTGCCACCACCTTGATATTTGGATTTTGTGATTTTAAATACTCTCCTGTTCCTGTGATGGTTCCGCCTGTTCCCACACCTGCCACAAAGACGTCTACACTGCCCTGTGTGTCATTCCAGATTTCCGGTCCTGTAGTCTTTCTGTGCATTTCGGGATTGGACACATTGTCAAACTGTCCCGGAATAAAGCTGCCGGGGATTTTTTTGCTGAGCTCTTCCGCTTTTGCGATGGCTCCGTTCATCCCTTTACTTCCTTCTGTCAGCACCAGCTCCGCGCCATATGCCTTCAGTATATTCCTGCGCTCCACACTCATGGTCTCAGGCATTGTGAGTATCAGGCGGTATCCCCTGGCTGCTGCCATAGAGGCAAGACCTATTCCGGTATTGCCGGAGGTTGGTTCTATGAGTACCGTACCCGGCCCGATCAGCCCCTGCTTCTCAGCAGTGTCCAGCATATTCTTTGCTATTCTGTCTTTCACACTGCCTGCGGGATTTAAATATTCCAGCTTTGCCAAAATCGCCGCACCCAGTCCCTCCTCTTTTTCCATATTCTGCATTTCCATCAGAGGGGTACTTCCTACCAGCTCTGCTGCACTTTTATAGATATGATCTCTGTCCATTATTTTCTCCTTTCATATATTTCCTATCGACTTAATAGGAATTATAACTGCATTTATTTCTCCTGTCAAGAAAAAAATTCCATATTGCCCGATTTTTTATAACAGTTCAGCCTTTCACTGTCCCGCGAGGTGTTACCTTGCATTTCAAGGCAATCCCGAGGCAGCCACGCGCCAGACTGCAGTTTTTGCAGTCTGTGTGCATGCTTTTGTTGCTATGAAGCGAAAGGCTGAATAGTAACGATTTTTTTCGGATGCAATATGGAATCTTGTTTCTTTCCGGTTAAACCGATCCGGTATCTCCGTCTGGTGCTTCCCCGCCCGGCATCTCTCCAACCGGTGCTTTCATTCCTTCCGGCATTTCTCCGTCCGGTGCTTCCATTCCTTCCGGCACTTCTCCGTCCGGCGGCTCCATTCCTTCCGGCACTTCTCCGTCCGGCGGCTCCATTCCTTCCGGCACTTCTGTATCACCATCGGAAGTTCCGGATTTCCGGCTGCCCGGTCCATTTCCTTTCATACCGCCTCCCATTTTTCCCATAGCTCCCACAGAACCGTTGGAAGTGACAACAGATTCCAGAGTAAGCTCGTCACTCTCATTCCCCGCAGTGAGGGTATATGTCTCCCCTTCTTTCATTTTGGGGCAGCTTATCAGCACAGAAGAATATTTTTTCTCAGGCGTCCAGCTTAACAGCTCATTCCCATCTGCATCTTTTAGTGTGACAGCAGACAGTTCCTCCTGGGTTTCCGTGAGATTCTGCAGAATGGAACACTGTGTGGAGGATTCGCTGAATCCCTGGGCCATACCGGAACTTCCCACAGCGATGATGGTGCCGCCTGTTATATCTGCTCCTCCGTTATAATCAAGGGCACCGTCCCCATCAGACACCGGCCCGTTCACATAGACGGTTCCCTCTGATATAAACAGGCTTCCATTAGAGTCAAGACCGTCACCCTCTGCGCCTGCGTTTAAGGTCCCCCCTGTTATCTTGATGTAGAGTTCCGTATCATTCCCCATACTGCTGTCACCTTTTCCACCGGGGACATCCGCCTCCTCCTCTTCTGTCTTTGCTCTTGCCGCATTAACCGCGTCATCGCTGGCCGTCAGGCTGATTTCACCGCCATTTACCACAACCCTGCGCCCTTCCAATCCTTCATAGCAGGAATTCACATTGATCATACCATCATTTACAACCACATCCAAATCCGCATGAAAAGCGTCATCACCTGACTCCACTGTAAAATCACCGCCATCCAGAACAATACTGCCGCTTGCGTGGAGCGCGTCATCCTCCGTCTTGATAACAAAAGTGCCGCCAGCTATATAAATATTTCCCTTCACAGATTCATCCTCATTCTCTGACTTCATTCCCTTTCCCTTTGCTGTGAGATTGAAGGTGCCATCCAGGATTTTTATGCAGTCCTTTCCTGTCAGACAATGTTTTTCTGCGCTCACTGTGATCTCACCGCCAGTAATGACCAGATCATTTTTTGATACGATGCCATGCTCATATGCGGCTGTCACCTCCAAAGCTCCGCTCCCATTCACTGTAAGGTCATCCTTTGAAAATACCACACCATCCACAGTATTATCATCCGTCTGTGTATATGTACTGCCTCCGCTCAGACTGTTCCGACTGTTTTCAGCCAGGGTGAGAAACACTTTGTCTGCATTTTTTACATATACCGCAGCACTCGTCTCACAGTGGATCTTTGCATTGTCAAAAACAATCTGCACTTTATCACTGTCCCCTGCGTCAACCACGATCTGCCCACCGCTGAGCGTGCCTGTAACATAATAAACGCCCTCACCGGTAATGGTAAGCGTGCTGCCGGAAACTTCTGTACCAGCGCCTTCCGCCTGAATAGAATCCCCGTCAAGAGTTATCACCACAGCCTCGTCTGTATCATATGCCCCCTCTTTATCCCGGTCTGTAAATTCCGAATCTATCTCAGATTCCGTCAGTTCCAGATTCTGATCCACGCCTTCTGTGCTGCCGGTTCCTTCCATCATACCGCCTCTGCCCCTGCTGCCAAAATCCGTCCCGGACACTGCCTCACTTGTTTTCTGGCTGTCTGTCTGTTCGCTTCCGCATCCTTCCAGTGTGCCTGCCAAGAGCAGGACCACCAGAAGCACAGCCGCTATTTTCCTATTATACATATCTTTTACAGCTCCTCTCTTATAGCCGCAGCACTGCTGCTGAGTATCTCCAGATTGCCGTTCCGGCAGCGCAGGTCATCTATCATCTTCTTCTCATCTTTCCGGTCTTTTAACACAACCCGGTATTCCAGACGGAACAGACTGCCCATATTGGTGGTTTTCACCTGGATCAGTTCCCATCTTTTCAGATATTGTTCAAACATTTCGTCAAACACCTCTGTATAGTCCAGAGACTCCGGAATGGTAATGCGCAGCGACCGTTCCTCTGTGCGCTTCTCCCCAAAACTGCTGACTGTGAATATGGTATTTGCCGCACCGATCACCACTACAAAAAGCACTGCGATGCCGATATATCCCATACCTGCGGCAAGTCCCACTGCCATAGCCAGGAAAATACTGCTGATCTCCTTTGCCGTTCCCGGCACTGAGCGGAACCTGACCAGTGAAAATGCCCCCATCACCGCAACACCTGTACCCAGATTCCCGTTGACCAGCATGATGACCATCTGCACGATCGCTGGCATCAGCGCCAGCGTCACAACAAATCCCTTGGTATAAGTATTGCGGTACATGAAAATCACTGCGATCACAATTCCCAGCACCAAAGATGCCGCCATACAAGCCAGAAAAGCAGCCGGAGAAAATGTGGCTGTGGTCTCATTTACAAGGATTGACTGAAAGCAAAGATCAAGCATAATGTCTCCCTCCCTTCTCTTCCCTGTCCGGTATACACTGCAGCTGTCTCATTTCTGCCTTTTTACTGTCCTCTTTCCCCTTTTCCTCACTCTGCATCCGGTAAGCTCTGCCGTATTTTGAAAAAGAAATTGGATAGATGTGAAGCTGATCCAGAATCCCAGAGAGCCATACAGGCATGGCACCGGGGATTTTGATTTCCATGAGCTGCTGCCCTTCCTCCAGGATCTGTTGTCCCCAGGTTCCCTTTTTAAGATCCAGCTCCTGATCTCTGAACCGGATATTCCAGTCAAATGTCACCCTCAGCTCCGGTTCCTGAATGTCATAGGCAGCGATCCTGTCATAGGCTATGTACATGGCCGGTACGATATTTTTATAAAATTGCAAAAACCAGTCAATTTCCCGCAGGATCTGGGTGTCGACCCCTGGTTTTTCATGACGCAGAAGGTACCCCTCGGCCTCGGACAATACCATATTCTCCCGGCGCTTGTAAACGATCCCTTGATATTTTTTCTTCAGCTCCAAAAATACAGGCCCGTCCTTTACCACCTTCCCATAGCTGCGCAGCCGCAGCTTTTCCTTATAGACCGGCTTGTCTAAAGATGCGCGGATAAGCTGAGCGTCCGGCGTATCAAAATAGATATTGCATATGGTGGTTGTCCCGTAATCGTCCGGCACAAGCCTTCCCCCTGTCTTTTTTATAAATTCATTATATTGGCTGTCGTCCAGCAGGTATTTTTTCTCATAACGCATAAATGTCATCTGATAACTGCCCATTATGTTCCTCCTTGGTTTTTTTATTTCTCCCCCAGTATAGCGCCTCAACCTTAAAGCAACTTAAAAAGACAGACAGCAATTTTTTCTGCTGTCTGCCATAAGTAAAAAATGCACTCCGCGTTTACGGAGCATCTGTTATTTTAATGATATATTCTTTTTTGTTATATTCTTTTTGTCATTTACCGGCATCCTTGCCGTAAAACAAATCTTTTTGTCTATTGCCCTGGCTGTGATCTTCCCTCTATGTGCCTTTACAACCGCTTGAGCCACGGATAATCCGATCCCATACCCACCAGTGTCCCTGGAGCGGGAGCTGTCTGCCCTGTAAAACCGGTCAAAAAGTTTGTTCAGATCTCCGTCGGGAATCTCCTCACAGTCATTGCAGACGGAAAGTTCCAGATTTCGTTCCTTCCTCTCCAGGGATACCTGAACACCTCCTCCCTCCGGGGCGTATTTGACCGCGTTGTCCATAAGAATGATAACAAGCTGGCGGATGTTGGATTCACACCCGTTCATATGAATCCCCGCCGGTATCTGTTTCTGAACCTGTATATTTTTTGCCTGCGCCATGGGCGCAAAGGCCTCCACCGACTCCTTTACTGTCTCTGAGCAGGAAAAATCGGCAGTCTGAAGATGTTCCTGCATTTCTTCCAGCCTGGACAATGTGAGCAGATTTTTCACCAATTCTCCCAGACGCTCTGTCTGATTCCGTATACTCCTGGTCCACTCGCTCTCTCCCTGGCACATTTCAATCACCTCTGTGTCAGCGGAAATGATGGCGATAGGGGTTTTGATCTCATGCCCTGCGTCTGTAATGAACTGTCTCTGCTTCTCCATACTTTCTATCACAGGCCTGATGGCCCGTCGGGAGAGCACACTCACAAAAAACAGTACCAATACCAAGCAGAGTAAAGCTACGATCATAGATATCAGGGCAAAATTGCGGATAGACTGCAAGTCATTGCCGCAGTCCACAAATACCAATAGTGTCTGCCCGTCCTCTTTGACTGTCATCTGATATTTGTACTGTCCGCAGTATCCTTTCTCCCTGCCCTTTTCCAGCACTTCATTGGCAAAGGCTGCTGCCTCCTCCTCTGTGACTGCAGCCACATGGGATAGATCGATCTGCATCTGTGAGGCCTCTGCCTCCCCGGACTCAGCCAGTGCTTTCGGTATCACGGCAGAAAAATATCTCGTCTCAAAAGGTGTCTCTTCTGACATCCGGTAGCCAAATAATCCGCCCCTTCCACGTATCCCATTGCTTTCCTGGCCCGTGGGCGGCTCATCCGGATCTTTCCCTTCCGTGCCCTGGCTGTCCGCGTTCTTCGGCATTGTATTCTCTGCAAGTCCGGGGGGACGGTTTCCCTTGTCCCCCTGTTTTGGGAAACTTCCCTCATTTTCAATCAACATTTCCAGAAGAATATCGGATTTTCCGGTTATCTGATAAATATTCAGTCCGTTGATCCCCCCCACCACCAACAGCAGAACAGCCAGCAGAGAAACCATAGTTATCACAACAAACTTTCTCTGTAGTTTTTTTATCATATGCACACCTTTCCGCTCAGGCTTTTTTCTCCAGCTTATAACCGATTCCCCTGGCCGCCTTGATCTCAACAGGTGCCTCCAGATTCTGCAGCTTTTTTCTCAGATAAGAGAGATAGACCCACACCACGCTCACCTCTGCTTCTGCATCAAATCCCCAAATCTTCTCCATGAACTGTTCGGCTGACAGGAACTGATTGGAATTTCTCATGAGCATTTCCATCATCTGGAACTCCTTGTTCCCCAGGCGGAGCGACTGGCTTTTATAAGACAGCTCGAAATTCTCCCTGTTTAAGGTCAGTCCTTCAAAATCCAGCACATTTGCCGAGAACTCTGACTTTCTTCTGGTCATGGCCCTGATCCTAGCAAGCAGTTCCTTCATGGCAAATGGTTTCGGAAGATAATCATCCGCCCCCATGTCAAGGCCTGTGACCCGGTCTTCGATTTCCCCTTTTGCAGTGAGAAGCAGGATGGGTACCGTGCATCCCTGCTTTCTAAGCGCTTCCAATACTTCAAGTCCGCTCATCTTGGGCATCATAATATCCAGGATAATGCCGTCATACTCAGCCACCTGGGCCCAGTCATAGGCATCCGCCCCGTTGTAAACCACATCTATAGAATAATTGTTGTGCTTCAGCACCGCTGCCAGCGCGTTTGCCAGTTCCTTTTCGTCTTCTGCGAGCAGTAAACGCATGTTTTTCCCTCCGGTCTGTGTAATAAGATAGTTTCTTATCATTTATCTTATCATAAAAACCTTAAAAGAAGCTAAAAAATTCCCGGGCCGCAGATAATCTTCTGAAGACCCCGGGAAAAGAACACGGCATATCTCACGCTATTCTCTTATCTTTATCCAATAGGCTCCTTCTCATCACCGTCACTGTAAATATGTACGGCGTAATTCACGCCATCCTCCACATAATACTCTACTTCTACACTGAGTCCGGATTTTATGATGACAGGACAGTCCACAATGGCCATGCCTATATCATAATTGACCGCTCTGTCTTCGCCCTCACCCCCGTAGGTCCTTCCGCCTATGTTCTCTTCATCAATGCTCATAGTATTGCCACTCACGTTCAGCACATATCCGGCAGTCTCATAGGTCTCTCTGCCACCTGAAGGATCATAATGCCCTTCTTCGTCTGTGTACGCATCCTGGTTCTCGCCGCCTTCGCCGGTATTCACCTGGCTGTCAGCCCCATTACTCACTTCTGGCTCCTCCTGGTTTTCAGCCTTATCCTGACCGCTATTTTCCTCTTTACCGGAAGCTTCCCGGCTGGCGGAATTGTCACTGCCCTCTGATGTATTTGTGTCTTCTGTCTTTTTATTTGGTTTTATAACCTTTGTCTCTTCCTCCTTTTTGTCCTTGTCATTTTTTACTGCCTTATCCTTCTTATCTGTGTCTTCCGTCTTTGTTTTCGTATCCTTGTCTTCGTTGCTGCTGCATCCTGCCAGAAGGCTTGCCGATAAGATCACTGCTGCAGCCATAGCCGCCAATTTTCCTGCTCTCATAATTTTTTCTCCTCGCTTATTTTTTTAGGGGTGGGTTTCATACATCCAATTCCGGCTGAAAATTGTTTTCTCCGGAATCGGATGATATCCTGCATGGAATCTGCTCCGGTTCCCAGGCCTTTGCAAGCTTTCCATCCAAAAACCCAAATGTCTGGCGGTATATCACGCCGTCCCAAACCTCAGGTTTCTTCTCTGCCCCATTACAAAATACTCCCAGGCTGTATATGATATAACTCCCCTCATATCTCTCTACCTGCTGTACATGGGATGGGTGATACCCCAGCACCAGATCTGCCCCCGCTTCAACGGCTCTGTGTGCCCACTCCTCCTGGCTTTTGCTGGGCTTTTCGGCCCCTTCTTTGCCCCAGTTCATACACACTACGATCATGTGTGCGCCTGCGCCCTCAGCCAGCTTTATATTTTTGATCAGCAGTGCCTGCATATCCATGGATCTGTCAAGCACATCAATGCCGATGAAGCCAATTTGAATCCCATTTATATTTTTAAAAGAGACACGGTCATTTCCGAATGCAGCAACTCCCGCTTCGTTCAATGCGATAGCTGTATCATAGTATCCGTCCTGTCCGTAGTCCTTTGTTCTGTCATTTGCCAGGTTCACCAGGTCGATAGAACCCTCTTTGAAAATTTCTGCGTATTCTTTCTGTCCCTTTATGGGATGTTTCCTGGCCGCTGCAGTCTCATCTGACATGTCACCGATAAAATTTGCAACATTTATATCAGCTTTCTCCAGTTCTGTCTTTACATTCCGAAAAAAATATCCGGGGTTTTCTGCCCGTTCGTATGCCTCTAGAAAGCTTCCCTTTTCTCCCGTTCCCCGCTCATCACCAAAGATACAGGTCCCGACAGCTCCTATGGTCACCTTCGTCATCTTCGCCTCCAGCTCAATCTCCCGGGCTGCCTGTGCTTTTGATTCCCTCTTTGCAGATACTTTAGGCACAAACACCAGGAAGACCAGGAGCAGGGCTGCCATCACAAGAACACCTGATAAAAGTATTTTTTTGACACGCCTGACCTGGCGGACACGTCTTATTTTGTTCCTTCTGATCTTTTTATCCATATTTTCCCCTCTTTTACAGCAAATGATTGGATTTGCTGTCCATGCTTGGTATTATATAGAAAAGATGTTACCAATATAAGCCATCTTCTTTTAAGTTTGAACGACTTTAATTGAACAAACCAATGACTATTTTTTTAATGAACTGACAAAGTTTGTGACTATTTTTGCATTTCTATGTACCATAAAAAATATATCCTTAACATGTCATAAGTCAAATATGTCATTTTTCTGCTTTCTTTCCGCTGTTTAAGCCACATAACGGATGTAATCTATGACACAGCATGTCACATGTGTGTAACATTCTGTTATACCATGGATTTCACCCCTATATTATCAGACAATAAGACGTTTTAATAGATAACTACGCCAACGTGGCCGATACATGCTCAAACGTTTTCTGGACTCTCAAAATTGATGAAGCGATATTTGACTATCACTTTACAAAAAGGACACCAAAAGGGTGGCGGATAACTATTCCATAAGACAGGCTTGCAGATATATTTTTTCCACATGCACTAACTGGCAGTGCAATTCATTCACTACTGGTTGCTGTCCATTCTCTGTATTCTCACATATACTTATTACAGACAGAACACTAAGGAGAATGTATATGGATTTTTCAGACATCGGCAATCAGATTCGTGCCAAACGCAAAGCTAAATCCTGGAGCCAGGAGAAACTGGCCGAGGAAGTTCATCTAAGTGCAGCATATATCGGAATGATCGAGCGCGGCGAAAAGATCCCCACACTGGAAACCTTTTCTGTGATTGCCAATGCCCTGGAAGCCTCAGCAGATGAACTTCTCTCAGGAGTCATCAGCGCCAGCCATGAAGCAAGAATGTCAAAATATGCGGAACAAATGCACTCTCTTGATCACAAAAGCCAGAAGGTACTCCAAGAGATCATTGAAATATTTTTAAAAAACTATCAAAAATAATAACCGACAATTTAAGACCAGCATCGGTTTTTAGGAAACCGATGCTGGTCTTTACATTCTCTCTCTTATTCTTCTTCCAAATCATTGGTCAGTTTAAATCTGTCCAATACATAGAACAGCAGGCTTAACAGCATCCCCACTACACATGCCAAAACCATACCTTTTAATTCAATCTGTCCAAATCTGACAGAAATTCCCGACAAACCAGTTACAAATATTACAGAGGTCAATGCCAGATTTCTGGATCGTCCGTAATCCACACGGCCGTCTACCAGGATCCGGATACCGGATGTACCGATCATACCATACAGAAGGAAAGAAATCCCACCAATGACCGGACCTGGTATGGTGCTAATAAGTGCTGAAAGTTTGCCTACAAAGGAGCAGACAATGGAGAGCACCGCAGCACCGCCGATCACGTATACACTATAAACCCTGGTCACAGCCATAACGCCAATATTCTCGCCGTATGTGGTAGTCGGCACAGAACCGATAAAACCGGAGATCATGGTAGAGAAGTTATCCGCAAAAAGGGAGCGGTGCAGTCCCGGATCCTTGATCAGATCCTTTCCCACGATCTTTCCTGTCACAATCTGATGCCCAATATGTTCTGAAGCGATGACCAGAATAACCGGCAGAATGATCAAAATTGCCTGCAGGTTAAATTTGGGCGCGGAAAAGTTGGGCATTGCAAAAATGGAGGCATTTGCCACCTCTGTAAAATCTACGATACCACAGAGAAGGGCTGCCGCATAACCTGCGATGATCGCGATCAGGATGGGGATCACCGACAGAAATTTACGGAATACAACCGACCCGATCACGGCAACACCCAGAGTCACCAAAAACACAATGGCATTTTTAGGATTCACAGCTTCATCCAGCATCCCCGCATTGCTGGCTGCCGTGCTTGACAGTTCCAGACCAATAAGTGCCACCACCGGTCCCATAGCCGCCGGGGGGAGCACGATATCGATCCAGTCAGAACCGAACTTATAAATAATGAATGACAGTATACAGCCCAAAAATCCCACTGCCACAAATCCGCCCAGCGCATAGGCATACCCAAACTTACTGATGACAATGCTGGCCGGAGCGATAAAGGCAAAACTGGATCCCAGATATGCCGGCGCCTTTCCCTTTGTTATCAGTATAAAGAGCAGTGTTCCCACGCCGTTCATAAACAGAACCACTGCCGGATTGATACCAAACAAAAATGGAACCAGCACAGATGCGCCAAACATGGCAAACATATGCTGGATACTGAGTGGTATCAGAAGTTTTGGCGGAACTTTCTCTTCCACCTGGATAATTCTTCGATTTTCCACAATATTTCTCCTCTCTTACATCCTTTTCGGTTTATTTTAACACAACAGGCTGTAATCTGCCATACAAAAATCGACGTTTTTACATGAATGGCAGCAATACTTGGCAAAAAGGCCTGCATGGAATTTTCATCCATGCAGGCCTTTCACCCAATCCCTATTTCATGTCCAGTTCAAACCCGAAATAACGCACCGCATTATTATAGGAAATTCCTTTCACAATTCTTTCCAGCATCTTCATATCCTTCGGATACTCTCCGTTTTCTACCCAGTTGCCAATCAGCTCACAAAGTATCCTTCTGAAATACTCATGTCTCGGATAAGAAAGAAAACTTCTGGAATCTGTCAGCATACCGATAAAGTTGCCGAGCAGCCCCAGGTTTGCCAGAGATGTCATCTGTTTTGTCATCCCTGTCTTATGGTCATTAAACCACCAGGCGGAACCCTGCTGGATCTTACCCACAGCATCAGAATTCTGGAAACATCCCACAATGGTTCCAATGGCTTCATCGTCATTGGGGTTCAGACTGTAGAGAACTGTTTTCGGAAGATTTCCTTTCTGATCCAGGGCATTTAAGTAATCCGCGATCTGTCCTGACGGCGCGTAATTGTTGATGCAGTCATAGCCTGTATCCGGCCCCAATTTTGCAAACATGCCTGTATTATTGTCACGCTTACAGCCATAGTGAAGCTGCATGGCCCATCCCATCTCTGCGTATTTTGCAGCCACAAAAAGCATGAACGCAGTTTTGAACTTTAACTCTTCTTCCTTGGTAACAGGCTCATCATTCAGACGTTTCTGGAAAATGGCCTCTACCTCCTCGTCTGCTGCCGGAACATACATTACAAATTCCAGTCCATGATCTGATGCACGGCATCCCATCTCATTGAAAAATGCCATTCTGGACTTCAGAGCTGCCTTCAGATCCTCAAAGGACTGAATGTCCATATCTGCTGCCGATGCCAATGTTTCCAGATACTGGCCGTAATCCGGTTTTTCCAGGTTCATAGCCTTGTCCGGCCTCCATGCAGGAAGCACCTGAACCGGGAAGCTGTCATCCTCTGCAAGGATCTTGTGCCATTTCAGGTCATCTGCAGGGTCATCTGTTGTGCAGATAAGTGTAACATTAGACTGGAGAATCAGATTTCTTGCGCTCATGGAAGGCTCCTGAAGCTTTTCATTGCACAGATTCCATACTTCCTCCGCTGTGTCTCTGTTTAACACACCTGTATATCCAAAGTATCTCTGCAGTTCCAGATGACTCCAGTGGAACAGAGGGTTGCCGATGGCTTTTTCCAGTGTTTCCGCCCATTTCTGGAACTTCTCCCTGTCCGGTGCATCTCCTGTGATATAACGCTCCTCCACACCATTGGAACGCATCTGACGCCATTTGTAATGGTCGCCGCCAAGCCACACCTGTGTGATGTTCTCGAACTTTCTGTTCTCTGCGATCTCCTGCGGATTAATATGGCAGTGATAATCAAGGACCGGCACTTTAGCCGCAAAATCATGATATAATTCCTGTGCCGTAGGGGTGCTTAAAAGAAAATCCTTGTCCATAAATTGTTTCATAAAAAACATTACCTCCTCTTTCTGCCGGACACCATTTTATGGGTACCTGCATTTATTTTTGCTTTATTTTATACATATCCCATCAGACTAGGCAGCCACAGACTGAGCTGTGGGATATAAGTTACCAGCATGAGCACAACGAAAATCGCTGCGAAATATATCAAAAGCTGTCTGAACACAGTCTCTATCTTGACATTTCCCACCTTAACACCAACAAACAGTGTAGTGCCCACAGGCGGCGTAATGGTTCCGATACAGAGATTGAAGATCAGCATGATGCCAAAGTGGATGGGGTTCATGCCAAGTGCAGTACACACCGGAAGGAAAATAGGTGTAAAGATCAGGCAGGCAGGTGTCATATCCATAAAAGTACCTACGATCAGCAGGATCACATTGATCAGCAGGAAGATGACGATCTTGTTGCTGCTGATGGCCAGCAGACCGTTAGATACGGCTGTGGGAATATTGGTAAATGCCATAACCCATGACATGATACTGGAAACACCGATCAGAAAAATAATAATGCCTGTCATCTCAGCGCTTTCCTTGAAAATCTTCGGCAGATCCTTCAGGCTGATGGATCGGTAAAAGAACAGTGACAGTACCAGACTGTACACCACCGCCACCACGGACCCCTCTGTAGCGGTAAAGATACCGCCGATAATACCGCCGATCACAATAATGATAAGCAGAAGACACGGAAGAGCCTGCAGTATGATTTTCATGGCTTCTTTAAACGTAAATTTTGTTTTTGCGCGGTATCCCTTTTTCCTGGCTATGAAATAGATGACCAGCATACATGCCAGTCCCCACAAAATACCGGGTATGTAACCGGCCATAAATAACGCTGCCACCGAAGTTCCGCCGCTGACCAAAGAAAAAGTGATCATAACGTTGCTGGGCGGAATCAGAAGCCCGGTAGGTGCTGTGGCAATGTTGGCTGCTGCGGAGAAGTTGGGATCATATCCCTCTTCCTTTTCAATGGGACCGATAATAGAGCCCATAGCGGACGCTGCCGCTGTACCGGAACCTGAGATGGCGCCAAAAAGCATGTTTGCAATTACATTTGTCTGGGCCAGCGCACCGGGGGCACGTCCTGTGATGAGCTTTGCCAGATTGATCAGACGGACCGCAATACCGCCCTTGTTCATAATATTACCGGCCAGGATAAAGAAGGGTATGGCCAACAGACTGAATACGGAAATACCGGAGAAAATCCTCTGCGCGCCTGTGAGGACCGCAACGTTTGTATCCATGATCGGCAGTATGGCACACACAGAAGAGATGCCCAGCGCAACCGCGATAGGTACACCTGCCAGCAGCATGATGACCAGCAGAACCAATATGATCAATCCTGAAACTAATGCTGTATTCATAATCGAAACTCCTTTTCCTCAGATTATTCTTTCACTTCCCGGTGCTCCTGCTCACAGCCTTTACACAGATCCACAATATTTAATATGGAATACAGCACAATGAGCACGCCGGAAAGCGGTACGACCGTGTAGATGATACCCATGGGGATTCCCAGGGAAGCTGTCTTCTGGGTCATTGTAAGGTTCATAATGGTAGCTCCGCCGTAAATCATAACACTTCCGGCCAGGAGCATGATCAGGATTTCAATCACGATCTCCAGAACTTTTCTCTTTGTTCCTGTTATTTTGTCAGCCAGAAATCCCATACGCATATGGTCTCTCTTGCCGAATACATAGGCTGAGGCAAGCAGCGCCATCCAGGTAAAGCTATAGGTCAGAAGTTCCTCAGAAACTGTGCTGGGGCTGTTGAAAAAGTAACGGATAACGATCTGGTACGTTCCGATACACACCATGAATGCAAAAATAACAGCACAGGCAGAGCTTAAAATCACATTGATCCCTTTTCTGAAAGAATGTAAGGCATTCATTTACTCTTCCCCCTTTGCGTATTTCTCGTTGATTTCCTGGATATGGTCATACAATTCCTGTATGTTCGGATTCTCATCCAGCATGTCCTTCTGTACGTTGGATACTTTGTCCTTAAAGGCCTGTACATCCACATCGATGAACTCCACTCCCATTTCATTTTCCGCAATATCCTTTGCCTCATCTACCTGCTTGTCCCACTCTGTCATCTCCACCTCGGTGGACAGAAGCGCAGCCTGTTCAAATACATCACGCTCTTCATCGCTGAGTCCGTTTAAAAATTTCAGGTTTCCGATCAGCATATCCGGCACCATCTGATGCTTGTTGTAGGAGTAGTATTTTGCCACCTCTCCGTGTTTGTTGTTTGTAAGGGCAAGCTCATTATTCTCAGCTCCGTCAATAACGCCCTGTTGAATGGCTGTGTAAACCTCACCAAAGCTCATGGGGGAAGCCGCCGCGCCGAAAGCCTTCACCATATTCACACTGGCAGGGCTTTGCTGCACACGGATTTTCAGGCCTTTTAGGTCCTCAGGTGTATGGATCGGTTTTTTTGCGTAAAAGCTTCTGGTCCCGGCATTGTACCAGGTCAGCACGCGGAACCCCGCCTCATCCGTGGATGCATAGACCTGATTCATATAATCCGTATCACCCATAACCTCATGGTAGGCTTCCTCGGAAGTAAACAGGTATGGCATACTGAACACCTCATACACATCGGCAAATGTCTCCAGATTGGCAGTACCCGCCACAACAAAATCAATCGCTCCTGTCTGTGTCAGCTCAATCGCTTTCTGGGCTGAACCAAGTATTTCATTGGGGAAGATCTGAACCTCGTATTTATCTCCCAGATTCTCCTCCACATATTCTTTAAATTTTAAAAGTCCCAAATGCTCCGGATGTGTCTCAGACTGTGCATGGGAAATCCTGACGATCCTCTTCTCACTTTTAATAGAAGAACAGCCGCCCAGTCCCAGGACCGTACTGACACATAAAGCAAGTATAAAGGCTCTCTTTGATCCACTCATTATTCTTTTCCTTTCACTCTTTTCCTCTTCTTTCCGCCGAGATCTTAACATGCGGGTCCCTGTATCCTGTCAAAAATCTGTGGTGCACCGCTTTTCCAGACGGCACTGCACATATTTTCTGTGCTCCATAGACTCTCCTTTTAAGACCTCCATCAGGGAGTCAATTGTCATCTTGCACAACAGATCCCCTCTGCTGTCTATGGATGAAAGCTCCGGCTCACATCCAATGGAAAGCTCTGAATTATTGTAACCTATAATACTGATATCCTGCGGCACGGACAGCTTCTTTGCCCTGGCATACTTTACAGCACCCACAGCCAGTCCGTCATCTGTTGCGATCACGCCGTCAAATTCCAGATCTTTTCTGGCCAGCAGAATATCCCGCACCAGATGGATCTCATTTTTAATATAGACCTTGCGTTCTCCCAGCACCGGAATGTCTGCTGCCTTTAGCGCATCCTCATATCCCTTCAGCTTGTGCATGGCACTGTATGAATAGGAATCACTTAGAAAAAGTATCTGCTCTCTGCCTGAGGCGATCATAGCGGAGGCGGCATCATATACGGACTGGTAATCATCTGTGAGCATACAGTAGATGTTCTCTCCGTCGATGAAGCCGTTCATAATAAATACCGGGATCTCTTCAGAAGCTTTCTTAATATAAGTAATATCTTCTCCATACTCCTTGTCTCCCGCGTAACAGGACCCTACAAGAAGCAGTGCGTCAATGCGCTTCTGCAGGATCATCTGCACAGAAATCTCCTTATCCTCCTGCTCGTACCCGCTGCAGTATAAGATGCAGTCATACCCATAATTTCTCAGGTTCTTTTCCAGATATGCCACAGCAGATGCCATATAATGATCTGAAACACTGGGACAGATGATCCCCACTGTCTTCATGGAGTTAAGGCTCATGCCTCTGGCAAATACATTTGGTATGTAGTCATTAGCCGCCATGACTGCCCGTACCTTCTCTTTTGTCTTTTCACTCACCTTGGGGCTGTCATTGACCACACGTGAGACGGTGGCAATGGAAACCCCTGCGAGTTTCGCGATATCGTATATATTCATAATTCCACTTTCCTTTCGCCGCGGAAGTGTAAGCCCTTACACTTTATTTTTCATTATACAGATAGAAAAAAGAAAAAGCAATTCTTTTTGCCCTCATATTTTTCACAAGTTTCCTCTTGTATTTTTGTGAAATTTTCATAAATTTCTTATTTTTTCTCGGATTTTGAAAAATCATGTTGACGGATTCCCCTGCAAGTTGTAAATTTAGTGTAAGCCCTTACATTTCTAACTTTCCTATAATTTGGAATCGGAACTGTACATTATTAAGGAGGATGATAATTCCCATGCAGACTTATCTGAAGATCCATCCGGATGACAGTGCTGCCGTAGCGCTGGCACCCCTGACAAAAGGCACCTCTGTCCATTTGGACAACAAAGAGCTTCTGTTATCAGAAGATATACCCCAGGGCCACAAGTTTGCCCTGAAGGACATCCGGGCAGGGGAGACCGTTATCAAGTACGGCTCTCCTATCGGACTGGCCAAAGAGAACATTGCCGCAGGCTCCTGGATCCATACACATAATATGAAGACAGGCCTGGGAGAGCTTCTCACCTATACGTATCACAAGAAGGCATCTGAGCTTCCCCCCACAAAGGAACGCTTCTTTAACGGTTACAGAAGAAGCAACGGGCAGGTCGGTGTCCGCAATGAAATCTGGATCATTCCAACAGTGGGCTGCGTCAACAACGTGGCCTCTGCCATCGAAAAACAGGCACAGATCTATAAGACCGGAACCATAGACCACATTGCTGCCTTTCCCCATCCCTACGGATGTTCCCAGATGGGGGATGATCAGGAGCACACACGAAGGATACTGGCAGATCTGATCAACCACCCCAATGCGGGAGGTGTCCTTGTGCTGGGCCTGGGATGTGAAAACAGCAATATCGGGGAAATGAAAAAGTATATTGGTCCCTATGACCCCAAAAGAGTCCGTTTCCTGGCTGCGCAGGAATCCGAAGATGAAATCGAGGACGGACTTGCCATGATCCGGGAACTTGCAGAGTATGCCGGCAGCTTTTCCAGAGAACCTGTCAGCTGCAGGGAACTTGTCATCGGCATGAAGTGCGGCGGCAGCGACGGTCTGTCCGGTATCACTGCCAATCCCACCGTGGGCGGATTTTCAGATCTGCTCATCTCCAAGGGAGGCACAACCATTCTCACCGAAGTGCCTGAGATGTTCGGCGCAGAGACACTGCTTATGAACCGCTGTGCTGATGAGAAACTGTTTGACAAGACTGTTGACCTGATTAATGACTTTAAAAATTATTTCAAAAGCCATAACCAGACCATTTATGAAAATCCGTCACCGGGCAATAAAAAAGGGGGAATCTCCACCCTGGAAGACAAATCCATGGGATGCACCCAAAAATCAGGCAGTGCTCCGGTAAAAGGTGTCCTCTCCTACGGGGAGCTAGTAAAGGAAAAGGGACTGAACCTGTTAAGTGCTCCCGGTAATGATCTGGTTGCCTCCACTGCGCTGGCCGCCTCAGGAGCGCATATCGTCCTGTTTACAACAGGAAGAGGTACTCCCTTTGCCTCCCCTGTTCCCACAGTGAAAATTTCCAGCAACTCTGCACTTTTTGAAAAGAAGAGAAACTGGATCGACTTCGACTGCGGTCCCATGACAGAAGGCGTGGCCCTGGAAGAACTGAGCAGCCAGCTTTTCGAGTATGTACTCCGTGTAGCTTCCGGGGAAAAAGTAAAGGCAGAGGAGGCCGGTTTCCACGATATGGCTATTTTCAAACAAGGGGTTACCCTTTAACCGCATCCCATTTTGAGCAGTCTGTGTATCAGCTGGATCTAATGTAAATCTATCAACAGGGGAATAAAAATCATGAAAAAACTCAGTTATCAGATATTAAAAGAAATGAACCACAGTGGTTATCTTCTCCCGGAGGCTCCTGAACGTGTCCTCCAGTTCGGGGAAGGCAATTTTATGCGTGCCTTTACAGACCATTTTATTGATGTGTTGAATGAAAAGGCAGGCTTTAACGGCAAAGTCGTTCTTGTACAGCCCCGGCCCAAGCGCCCCGGCCACAGCCTGGCGGATGACCTGAACGCCCAGCAGGGACTCTATACTCTTTATCTGCGCGGCTTTGAGAATGGAAAAAAGGTCAGTGACAAGCGTGTCATCTCCTGTGTCAGCCGCTGTCTGAATGCCTATGCGGACTATGACGCAGTTATGGCCTGTGCCGCAAATCCCGACCTGCGCTATATCACCTGCAACACCACCGAGGCCGGAATCGTATACGACCCTGCCTGTCGGTTTCAGGACAAACCGGCTTCCAGCTTTCCCGGCAAGCTCACCCAGTTTCTCTACCGGCGTTATGAGGTTTTCGGCAAAGAAAAGGGAAAGGGCTTTGTGATCCTTCCCTGCGAGCTTATCGCAGAAAACGGAAAAGAGCTGAAAAAATGTGTGCTTTCCTATGCCGCACAGTGGAACTTGGAGGAAGGTTTCCTTACATGGCTGGAGGAGGAGAACTTGTTCTGTTCCACTCTTGTAGACCGTATTGTCACCGGCTTTCCCAAAGGGGAGGAGGACGCGCTGAATGAGGAAAACGGCTACCTGGATGCAGCCATGGATACCGGAGAGGTTTTTGCCTTCTGGGTCATTGAAGGACCTGCCGCTTTGAAACATGAGCTTCCTTTTGAGAAAGCCGGACTTCCGGTCCTCATCACCCATGACCACAGACCCTACAAGGAGCGCAAAGTGCGGATCTTAAACGGTGCCCATACCTCTATGGTCATGGGTGCATACCTGGCTGGATTTGATATTGTGCGGGACTGTATGGAGGATGATGTGGTCTGCGGATTTATGAATAAGGCTGTCCACGAGGAGATCATGCCCACTCTGTCTCTTCCCAGAGAAGAGCTGGAAAGCTTCGCTTTTGCAGTCACAGAGCGTTTCAAAAACCCATTTATTGACCATGCACTGTTGTCCATCTGCCTGAATTCCACTTCTAAATGGAAGGCCAGGGTTCTGCCCTCGTTGAAAGCCTATGCGGACCGGACGGGGGAACTGCCGCTGTGCCTTACAGCCTCCTTTGCCTTTTATCTGGCATTTTACAGAGGAACGGAACTGACAGAGGCAGGACTTGCCGCTGTACGTCCAAATGGTGAAGTTTATACCGTATCTGATGACAGGAATGTGCTCTCATTTTTTGCGGCGCATAAGGATGATAGGGAAGAGGAATACGTGCATGCAGTCTGTGCCAATGAAGGACTCTGGGATATGGATCTGTGCTCTCTGCCTGGATTTGAGGCCGCCGTCACAGATATGCTGAAGAAAATCCGGCGAGACGGCACATACGAAGTGATGAAATCCGTCTGCTGATCCTGCAAATAAGAATCCCCCTATGGAAAACCGGAAGTTTCAGCTTTCCATAGGGGGTACTTTTATATTCTGGATCCAGATGACACCGCCGCATAGAATATACTTGTCTGCTGTTATCTGCCCGCCTTTTTCTCTGCAACCGCACAGATTGTGGTATCTCGCCCGGTAAAGGCCTTCCCAGCCACATCATCATAAAAACCTATACAGCAAAGTCCTGCACTCTCTATCTCCTTTTTCAGAGACTCTCTGCTGTACCGCTGATTCCAAAGATTATAGCAGTGACAATCCTCTTCTGTGACCACCAAATACTGTTCCAGGGTATTGGCTGTCTCCGGATATTTGTAATTGCGCTGGATGAGCACATGAGGCCCGGCTGACCAGAATCCCTCCTCCTGATACTGAACGTTCTCCAGTTCTTGAAAAGGCAGAGTCTCGGTAAAGCCGTCAAGAATAAGAATCCCGTCCTGTTTCAGTGCTCTTTTTATTTTGCCCAATAGAGTTTTCCTGTCCTTTGGAGGCAGTACACCGAAATCACAATAAATCAAGGTTATGACATCAAATGCCTCCTCATAGTCCATTTCTAGATAATTTTTATATTCATACCGGATGTCCCTTTTTGTTTTGGAAGCGTGTTCTTTGGCGTATTGAATGGACCGCCTGGAAAAATCCAGACCTGTCACCTGGAATCCTCTGTCATCAAACAGTTCTGCATAAAGTCCCGGTCCGCATCCCAGATCTAATAGCTTCTTTCCCGCTCCACCCCTGCAGCTCTCTGCAATCCAATCCGCGGATTTTTGTATAAACGCATACTTCCTGGTCGCCCCTTCCACATCCGGGTCCAGATGTGCCTCCAGCATATATCTGGAAATATTTTCATCATCCCAGAAAGCGGAGGAGCTGGCTTCGTATACCTGTGGTTTTTGTTTCATAAACCCGAATAGTTTCCTGCTGATATTTTCCAAATACTTTCTCCCTGTCCTTTTTTACTGTGTCTATCAGTTTCCATCGCTGCAGTTTGCCGCATCAATGGCGATCACTGTCAGCAGTCCGATCAGTTCATCATCCCGGCAGGCATAGTCGATCACATAAGTGTCTCCCCAATGAAACGGCTCTTTCCTGATATGCATGATCGGACAGCATTCCTGGCGGACATCATAATCCCACTCCAAAAAATCCCCTTCCACTCTCCAGTCATTATAGTCAATCTCATATTTTGGCTTGAACAGCGAAAAACGCTTTTGTATGCTCCCCAGAGTCCTGCCCTCCACAATCAGCTCAAATCTGGGCATGACAGTCATCAGCTTCTCTCTCACCATACCCACTTCCTCACCGGTGTCGTGACGGTAAATGTGTATCTTATGGCCAATGGAAAGAAATTCTCCCTTGACGAAATACTTTGGCGTTCCATTCTCATCGTACACATCATAGGTATCCGTCCAGGAAAACACTCTCTGTTTTATCAGTAATTTCATAAATCCATCCTCCATCTGCACTTTTTTACCATTCAAGCAGCACAGCTCCCCAGGTTAGCCCTGCTCCAAATCCTGACATGACGATCTTGTCCCCCTTTTCCAGCCTTTGATCACGGTTCATCTCATCCAGCAAAATAGGAATACTGGCTGCTGACGTATTGCCATGCCGCTCCAGATTGACAGGAAATTTCTCCTCCCCCTCCTTCAGCCTCTTTGCCACAGACTGGATAATTCTGCTGTTTGCCTGGTGCAGAACATAATATTTTATCTCTGCCTTCTCTGTCCCGTTCTTTTCAAGTACCTGCGTGATACACTCCGGCACTTTTTTCACTGCAAATTTAAAGACAGGCTGTCCGTCCATGGCCACATAGTCCGCTTCTTGTGCACCAGGCACCAACAGGTTTTTCATCTGGCGGGCACCGCAGGTAAGAACGCTGTCACCTCTGCCGTCTGACCACTGGACCATATCCATAAACCCGGTTTCATCAGCTTTTACCACTACAGCACCTGCCCCGTCCCCGAACAGCACACAGGTACCTCTGTCCTCCCAGTTGAGGAGCTTAGACATGGTTTCCACTCCGATGATCAGGGCATTTTGATAAATTCCGCTTTTCATATAGGCCTGAACAGTATTGAGCGCAAAAATGAATCCGGAGCATGCCGCGCTCAGATCAAATCCCACGGCCTTCCAAGCCCCGATTTCCTTTTGCACCTGACAGGCAGTATTGGGGAAAAAAGAATCCGGCGTGCAGGTAGCCACTATGATCAGCTCCACATCCGCGGCGTCCATCCCGGCATTCTCCAAAGCACTTTTTGCGGCACGACATGCCAGAATTGTTGTATTTTCTTCTTTCGCAATTCTTCTCTCCCGGATACCGGTCCGTGTGGAGATCCACTCATCGTTTGTATCTACCACCTTAGACAGATCGTCATTTGTCACAATATTCTCAGGAACTGCACTGCCTGTTCCGATTATCCTAGCTACCATACTCATCCTACCTCTTATTCTATCATATTTTCACCGGTTTGCATCCGGGAATTCACTTAAACCATCAAATAGTTTGATTATCAAATCTTTTCTTTCAAAGTATACTAAGAAAGAGGCCGTTTGTCAACTACACAAACGGCCTCCTGCCTATTATTTATAGTAACCGTTTGCTGTTCGCTTTATATCCGGTTACTATTCATCTTCTTTATAAATTTTCTGTATTTCCTGGGAGAGTTCCCGGCTCAGATCATCCAGGTCGATTCCTGTTCCCACGCCTCTGTATGCAGAGCTGTCCGGCTTTTGCCCGCGGTTATAGTCCTGCTCCCGCAGCTTTGCCATATCCGGAATTTCCCTTGTCTTTTCCCCCGGCTCCTCTGCCTGTCTGCGCTGTGCCTGGGCGCTGTTCTGACTTCCGCTTCTTTGTTTTCCGCCTGCCTGTCCCCTGGAAGGGGTTCTGCCTGAGGTTGTTTGGTTCCGGTTCTTCTCCGTGGTTTTATATACGGTTTTCTTTTTTGTCTTCTTTTTTCTGCCCGGCAGTGACGGAAGGCTGAACTTCCGTTTCTTCCGGTTAAACAGAGGTTCTCTGCTGCTGCCTCTGCTCTGCTTTTTCTCCCTATTGCGAAGAAGTGGTGCTGCCTGCACCGCGATTCCAAGGAAAGCCAGGATCAGCCCCAGCAGCCAGGTCCCCCCACCGCCGTCTTTGCCTGTCATGGAAAACAGGATCCTGATGGCTCCCAAACCACCGCAGAAGCCTGTAATGCCAATGATCACATACTCCTCATATCCTACTGCCATGGTCGCAGCAAAGATTCCAATGGCAATACAGATGATCCTGCCTGTATTTGTAGGTGCGCTTAAAAAAGAATTGGCCAGCGCATATACAAGACCTGCACACAGCACAAAAATTCCCAGTTTATAGAAGATCCAGGCAAGTGCACCCAGCACTACAGCCCCGGCAATTCCCGCTATCACCGCGTATTTTGCCTCATGCAGAAAATAGTAGCCTGCGATACCGCCGCCGGCAGCACCAAGGATAAACCCAAGGATACTGCCCCAGATCTTCCTGAGCTTGTAGCCCATAAAACAATTTAACAGGGCAAAGACAAGCCCTGCCAGCATAATTCCCGTCGTATACTTTTCCATAACATTCCCGTACTGGGAAGTCACAATGTTTAAAATATCTGCCGGATTCATATCGATCACCTTACCCCTTATCTGTTATGTATTCATTCTCCGCCTGCAGTCCCACCTCTGCCCTTTACAGAACTGTGACCAAGGCGCCAGCCACTCTCTCCCCTGAAGCTGTTTTTTCACCACTGCTGTTTACTTTTGCTTTAAATATATATTTTTGATATATCTGAGGGTCTCCTTTTCCCCTTTCTCCGCCAACATACGGAGAAGGAATTCCAAATCCTCATTTGTCTTCTCATGTACAAACCAGAGCCTCTCCCTGCTTTTTAAAAAATATGCCAGCGGCGCCTGGTCTGTATACGTTCCGGGATTATAGACCCTGGAAGCGCTGATGCGGTCCATGACCATCTCTGCAATGTATTTCTTCGGCATGGGGACACCCTGAATAACTGTGTCGCAGTTCACTCCGTAGTCCACCCAGTGCTCAAAATGATGTTTATTCCTTCCATAGTGATGGATCCAGGAGGTAGACAGCCCTGTGTCTTCCCTTTCCGCATTATTGGGACTTCTGTTGCCCTGATAATACCTGCATCCAACTGAAAACTCTGTCCAGGAATACTTTGACAGGTCATGCAGCAAGCCCTGCCGGTACAGACCTATTTTAAAACAGTAGCGCATGACCAGCAGCTTATGGCTGGTAATTGTCTTGAAATGTGCCCATATATGCATTACGCTGTTTCCTGCTTTCCGATTAATATTGCAATAGTTCTCGACGGCACCTCCACAGCCCTTTTACCCTTTCCCTTCTGCTTTGCCGTCTTCACATCTGCCTCTGTAAAAACCTGATCCTCCTGTCTGCTGGTGCTCACTACGAATTTCCACACAGCTCCTTTCGGAAGATTGGGCAGTGCAAATTCATGGGGCATCCAGTGCAGGTTGTAAGCCACAAATAAAAACTCTTTCTCCTGCTTCCCATAATCTCCGCAGTACATCATCCCCAGATGCCGCAGATTTCTCTCACAGGGCGCATACCAGGCCTGTGCTCCGTGGTAGGACAGGTCCGGATAGCCAAGTGCCCTGTAGTCCACACCTTTGAGTTCCTCCTGCATGTGCAGAATATAGTATTTCTTTCTGAAGGCAATGGCCTCTTTTACAAATTCATACAGTGCCTGATTGGATCTGAAGGCGTTCCAGTCAACCCATCCGATCTCATTGTCCTGGCACCAGGCATTGTTGTTTCCCTTCTGGGAATTTCCAAATTCATCTCCCTGAAAGATAAGCGGTGTTCCCTGGCTCAGCAGAAGCAGCAAAAAGGCATTCTTAAGCTGCTGCAGCCTGAGTCCCCTGACTGTTTTCTTCCTGGTCGGACCCTCAGCTCCACAGTTCCAACTGCAGTTATATTCCATGCCGTCCCTGTTGTCCTCTCCATTGTCCTCATTGTGCTTCTCGTCATAGGACACCATATCCATCATGGTAAATCCATCCTGATCCGCCAGATAATTGATGATCCCCGTCTCTTTTGGATTCCTCCGGTTCCGGTAGATGAAATCCTCCAGCATGTTCTCATCACTTTTCAGGAGATGGCGCATGCAGTAGAGGAATCCTTCGTTGTACTCCGCCACATTCTTGAAGGCAGGTACCTTCCCCTGGTACAAATAGCCGCCGTCCACATCGTGAAAGAAAAGCTTCGTTCTGGTCAGCAGGGCATCTTTTACCAGAATCTCCTGGCAGATACCGCTGCCCATCAGATGAAATCCATCCACATGGTACTGCAGCTTCCAGTAATGCAGGATATCCAGCATTACAGAGGGGCTTACTGAACCGTCAAAATAAAACTCCATCAAACATTCCATCCCTGCCTTGTGAAGTGACTCCACCAGATGAGAAAATTCCCTCATAGGGCGGTCTGTGGCACAAAAAGATGCCTTGGGCGCAAAATAACTGGCCTCTCCTGTATATCCCCAGCAGTTTATCTGCTTAGGCGCACTGTCCTCGAAGACACCGCTCTTGCCGCCATTTTTCTCATAGGCACTGCTTAGGCGGGCATAGGGATGTTCCGGCCGTCTCTCACTACTCTGTTCCCCTGCTGTCTCCCTGTAATCATAGGCCGGCATCAAGAGCACTGCTGTGACACCCAGATTTTTCAGATATTCTATCTTCTGTTCCAGGCCTTTAAATGTTCCTTTTAAACGTACCCCGGAATTTTTCTGCATGGTATATTCCCGCACCTGCAGCTTATATATAATGGAATCTGACAGCGAATAAGATTTAAAATCGCCATCCTGCCATCTGTATTTCTCTCTTCGGAAACTGCACCGGATAATGTCTGTCTCTTCACTCCGGAGCTGTCCGAACCGGCCTGTACCGGACAGGCAGACCGCGTAAGGGTCCTGTATCACTTTATTGCCGATACGGTAATTATACTCATACCTGTCAGGGGAAATACCTTCTATACAGACAGAAACCATATTTCCTATCCTTTTTTCTTCTGAAAGGGGAATCTCCTTCACCGGCATTTTCTCCCCTGTATGGTACAGAAGAAGAAAAGCCTCCTCCCCATCCGGAACAGAAACTGTAAACTGATACCCTTTTTCTGTCCTGGCAACTCCCGGTTTTCCCGGATATACCGGCAAAGCTTGTATCTCCTTTGATGCCTCGTCTATTCTCTTCGTCAAGCTGTCCACCTCATTTCAATTTCTCTTGTTCCGAACACAGGACCTCCATCCTGTCATGCACTGCCGGCGCGTCCTGCTCATCTGTCATGGTTATGATCGTATCACTGGCCATTAATATAGTACGCCCTTTTGGGATTAGCTCTGTGCCGCTCCTCTGCACAGCCACCAGAAGGCAGTTTTTCGGCCATTCGATCTGCTGTACCATTTTGTTTTGAAGCTCGCAGTTATGACGGACCACAAACTCCTGTAAAATTTTTTCTCCTGTTTTCTCCTGCACATGCTCACCCCGCTTTCTCAGCAGGTTTTCCAGAAGGCTCTCATAAATAGGCTGTGATTTCACAGCGGTTGCCACCAGAAAAGCCACAATAGACACTAAAGACAGAGACAGCATCTGGCTCACGCTGCCTGTCATCTCAAAGATCAGAATAATACCTGTAATAGGCGCCCGCACGATCGCCGTAAAATACCCGGCCATTGCCAGCATGATCAGATTGTTCAGATAAGCCGCGTCAAGTCCCAGGTACTGCACTGCAAAGGTTCCGTATGCTCCGCCGATCAAGGCCCCCAGTACCAGCAGAGGAAAGAAGATTCCTCCCGGCGCACCGGACCCAAATGAAATGACAGAAAATAAAAGCTTCATCACAAAAAGCAGAAGGATGGTGGTAAACATCGCATTGCCCTCTGTGATAATATCAATAATGTTATGCCCGCTGCCCAAAATCTCCGGCATGAGAAAGCCCAGGGCACCTGCCAGCAGAAACGGAATGAGAAGTCTGGTCGTCTCAGCTCTCTTTCCCTGTATCTTTCCAAATAAAGACTGCACAAAAAGCGTCATCTTATTATAGAAAGCTCCCATCACTCCCAGGATGATTCCCAGAACGATAATATGTCCGTAATACTTCGCCGGAATAGAGCCTGTTATCTCAAACTGAAAGACGGAACGGAATCCCAGAAACCTGGAGGATATGTAATCTGCCGTGATAGACGCTGTCATGACAGACACCAGCACAGACACTGAAAAATTCTTGTGGATCTCCTCCAGAGAAAACATTACGCCTGCCAGCGGCGCATGGAATGCAGCCGAAAGACCTGCGCTGGCACCGCAGGTAAGAAGGAACTTTTCTTCTGTCTTGCTCCTGTCCAGTATCTTTGATACTGCCTTTCCTGCCATAGCTCCAATCTGTATGGAGGGACCCTCTCTTCCAAGTGACAGCCCTGCAAACAGTGACAAAAAACCTCCCAGAAATTTTGCAGGCAGCACTCTCCACCAGACCTGATTTAACTTTCCTGCCATCTCACCTTCCACCTGTGGAATACCACTCCCGGAGATGAATGACTCATATTTTACCAGACGCCCTACAATACAGGCCAGAATAAACAGAACCAAAAACCAGCATCCCGCGATCAGGGGATACTTTCTTCCATATTCAAGGACAAGATTCATACCCCTGCCCGCATACTCCAGAAGCACTCTGTATAAAAGCACCACAAGTCCGGCCACGATCCCCACTAAAAAGCCTTCGGCTGTCAGAATGGACTTAAAATGCTCTGCTCTCTTGATCACATAGGAAGTGTCCCGCTTCACAATGATTCCTCCCTCTTTGATACCTCGTACGCAATCGCCGGGACCCCCAGCGATTCTCTTGTCTTCTTCTGAAGACTACTCTCATTATACGTGTGACCCCATAAAAATGCAATCGCCAATTCGTAACTGTTGCAATCTTTTCTTTAATCTGATAGTATGAAAGCAGTCCAAATGCAGTGTTTTGCCGTATTTGGAAAACCGAGAGGTGAGAGTTTGGCAGGCCTGCGCATCTGCTCTGCTGAACCCTTATACTGAAAGAAAAGAAGAGAGGTAACACATATGAGTGAAGAAACATTCACAGCAAATATCGGCGGCTGCGACCCAAGCGACTGTGCTTCCTGCAGCTCAAACTGCTCCAGCGCCGGCAAAGGTTCCATTCCCAGGGTTCCAAACCCCACGATCAAACTGACCCTGGAAGACAACACCGTTCTGGAGTGCGCAGTGCTCACCACATTCCCGGTGGAAGACTTCGGTGAGTTTATTGCCCTTGTTCCCCTCGACAAGGACGGTAAGAGCACATCAGGAGAGACTTATCTGTTCCGCTACGCGGAAGACGAAGAGGGCAATCCTGTAGTGACCAATATTGAACGGGAGGATGAGTACATGGCTGCCGCAGAGAGCTTCCATGAATTTATTGCCGGTCTTCCCAGTGAACAGGATATGGAAGAAAAAGAGTAACAATGACGGTAACTGTAAAGATACTGTACCGTTACAAATAATCTCCATGCGGAGGATCTGCCATGCATGATTTTAAAATCTGGGACAGCCATGTTCATCTTTTTCCCCCTGAGATTTACCAGAACTGGGAGAAATACGCTGTCAGGGACAACTGGTTTGCCCTTCTCACAAAAAAGCCGGAAAACGGCAAGGGAACCGAAGAAGCCTGGGCCAATGCCGAGGAAGCTCTGGAATGCGCAGACAAAGCCGGCATTTACGGTCTTGTCATGCAGGGGTGGTACTGGAATGACGAAGGCCTGATGACCATGCACAACGATTACATGGCTGACATGATGAAACGCCATCCCGACAGACTGAAAGGCTTTATTTCCATCAATCCCAAATTCCGCGAAAAAGCCATCTCCGAAATTGAGCGGTGTGCCAAACTGGGCTTCACCGGTATCGGAGAGCTGGGTCCCGGGGGAAACGGATATGATTTTGAAGATCCCGATCTTATAGACGTTCTGGAGTGCGCACAGCATTATGGTCTTGCCGTATGCATCCACTGCGGAGAACCGGTGGGCCATGCCTATCCGGGCAGGGATTTTACAAGCCTTGCCCCCATTCCAGGGCTGGTGAAAAAATACCCGGATTTAAAGCTTATTTTAGCACATATGGGGGGCGGACTGCCCTTCTATGAAATGAATCCAAAATACAGCGGAAAGTTTGAAAATGTATATTATGACACAGCCGCCAATCCCCTGCTCTACCACATCCGAAGCTTTCGGGCTGTCATCTCCATGATCGGCAGCAAACGGCTGCTTTTCGGAAGTGATTTCCCGCTGCTCCTCTATCCCTCCAAATGCAGGGAGATGGATTTCTTCATGTTTGTGGAGGATATCAGAGAACATGCGGGACTTACACAGGAAGAGTGGAATGATGTGATGGGGGATAATCTGCTTCGGTTTCTGAAATAATGAAATGGATTCCATGAATTGCCAGCCGGAAGAATGCAAGTATATCCGGCTGGCGCTTTTTGTTTTGTCATATTGCGCAGATGGGATTTCCCCAAATTTCTGCGCTTTTACTGGACTATCCGCACGAATATCGAACAGTTCCGCTTAGATTTATTATTTCTGCAGGAGTTCTTTGATCCGCTCCAGCGGAATATCTAACTTTTCTGCAACTTCTTCCGGGGGAAGAATGTCAAGAAAACGAACCGCCGCATTTTCCAGACCTATCTGTTTTCCCCGCTGTTCGCCTTTTCGTACGCCTTTTCGCTCCCCTTCTTTTTTTGCATCTTCAGTCAACATACTGTACAGCCATGTCATACTAAGCACCTCCTTAATCTCTTCCAATTCCTCTTTTTTCAGGAATTTTTCCGCCAACGTGTACAAAATAGATTCCGTTTTCTTTAGTTCCTGCGTTGCCTCCTGGCCGGCAGTAAGCCGAAAAGCCCGCTCAATCTTGTCTTTCTGGGAAAGTTCGCCTCCTAATAAGGGAAGCAGGGAAAGCTTTGCCAAATCTTTTCGCGATAGTTTCCTGCCCTCTTCTTGTTTCTTTTCCAGTTTTCTTAGAAGTTTGTCACCATCTCTGTCAGACAACATAACAGGGACCACTTTATAAGTGTTTTTACCACATTTCATAGTTGTTACAGGATGTTTTACGCTGCCGCTATATATAACATAGGTAACAACATCCATTCCAAACTGATAGCTGATAATACTCTCATAAAGCCGGAACCGCCTCATATCCTCGATTCCCCCATCCCTGCTCTGGAACTCCAGATGGCCGCAGGAGTCATCTTCCATGATCAGATTCAAATCCTCATAGAATTTTTTTAGTTCCAGATGGATACTCTCTGTGGGAGCTATCCCTCTGACCTTCTGCTTCACGCCCGCCATAGGCAGCAGTTCCCTGGCAAAGAAAGACACTGCGGTCTTCATAGCCTTATCTTCATGTTCCGAATGGACAGGGAACTTCTGACGCACAGCGGACGGCCTGGATTTTTTCACTGTACCTCCTTACAGGCACTCTGAAAAAGCATCCGCTTACACAGCATCGCATTTGTAAATATATAAGACATATTATGTCTTTTTCTATACTATAGCAAATTATTATTTTGCAGGCAACGGTTTTACCATGATTTTTATTTTTTAATTGTTTAATTTTTTATTTCAATGAGATTTTGTCCTGAACCGGACATATAAGACTTTTATTATGAAAGATAAATAAGAAAAGTATAGCAAAGCGGATAATCTAAACAGAGAATACCGTTGTCTGAAAAAGGTGCTGCGCTGCTGTTATAAACAGTATATGAAAAAACCGGATAAAAAACAAGAGTTATTTTCCGGTTCCTACACTTTATAGTAACAGTTGCCCCTATTCACAGCCGCTGTCCCGCCCGGTATTGCCCTGCAAATGCAAGGCGATACCGGCTCACCACTGGATTTCCACGGAACCTTCTCACTCTGCCAGGCTTGGAATCTCCACCTGTATCTCCACATCTCTGCTGTAATCCACATTGTCAAGATGAAAACCGAACATGTGATAGAAATCTTCCCAGTACCCTTCAATATCAGAAAGCTGCTCCACATTCTCTGTATTTACTTCCTTCCAGCAGTCCATAACCGCATCTTGTACCTGAGGCGCCAGTTCCCAGTCATCCATGCGGATGCGTCCCTGCTGGTCTGTGGGGATCTCCTCCTGAAAGAGTTTGTCATGGAACAGACGTGAAATCTGCTCAATGCATCCCTCATGTGTTCCCTGCTCTTTCATCACCTTATAGAGAATGGCAAAATAAAGGGGCACAATGGGGATTGCTGCGCTGGCCTGTGTCACAAGGGCTTTATTCACAGAAATATATGCGCATACACCGGGATGCTTTTCCTGTATCCTGCCTGCGGTTTCTGTCAAATGCTTTTTCGCCTGTCCGATGGTTCCTTCTGTATAAATAGGATAGGTCAGTTCCGGACCGATGTAAGAATAAGCCACTGTCACAGCGTTGTCAGAGAGCACACCGGCATTTGTCAGGGCATCCATCCAGTCCATCCAGTCCTCACCGCCCATAACTTTGATCGTACCTTCCAGTTCCTCTTCATTAGCGGCTTCTACTGTCTTTGTCACGATGGTATTGTTTCTCAGATCCAGGCTCTTCTCTGTAAAAGCACCGGTTGTGGTCTTTAACGTGGAAGACCAGGTTTTATTATCTGCAGTAGTCCTTCTGGGTGCTGCCAGACTGTAGATCACCATATCCACCTGACCCAGATCCGCTTTGATCATCTCAATGGCCTGCTGCTTTACTTCTGCTGAAAAGGCATCTCCATTGATGGATTTTGCGTAGAGTCCCTCCTCCTTCGCAAACTTTTCAAAAGCTGCCGTATTATACCAGCCCGGTGTAGCAGTCCGCTTGCCGGAAGACGGCTTTTCAAACATAATACCAATGGTAGACGCCTGACATGCAAAAGCTGCCGTGATTCTGCTTGCCAGCCCGTATCCTGTGGAAGCACCGATTACCAGCACCTTTTTCGGTCCACGCACCTCTCCTTTTCCCTTTACGTACGCGATCTGCCTTTTCACATTTTCCCTGCATCCTTCCGGATGTGCTGTTGTACAGATAAATTCCCTTACCTTTGGTTCAACGATCATTTCCCTATCCTCCGACTTTCTAATATCTAAAAGCTGAAAATTCTTTCCACTTACTTTTATCTTCTAATAGTTTGATTACCAAAGTATATTATCATAAATACACATGAAATGCAACCCGGTAATTTTATTCTGTTTCCCTATTGACAAAGCGACACTAGTGTCGCATAATTAAAACCAACACATATACCGCAAATGAGGTGATACCCAATGGGGACAAAAGGAGAAAAGACAAAACGGTTTATCTGTGAGAATGCCTTCCAGTTGTTTGCAGAAAAAGGTTTTAAGGACGTAACCATGAAGGATATCTGTGAAAAGACAGGACTCAGCCGCGGCGGCCTCTACCGTCATTATGAAAATACCGGCCAGATTTTCCTGGAGATCATCCGTGTACTGATGGCAGACCAGCAGAACGAATTTGAGGAGAAAATAAGAAAGAACACTCCAGCACGCCAAATCTTATGTCAAGTGCTGGACCGCTATGAGGGAGAAATGATTGACAGCCAGCATTCTCTCAGCATTGCAATCTATGAGTTTTTCAGCAGTCCTTCTATATCTAAAAGCAGCAATTCCATTCAGCAGCAGTATGAGGCCTCAAAAGAGATGTGGACTGCCCTCATCCAATACGGGATACAGACAGGCGAATTCTGCCCGGTGGATCCGGAAGCCGTCTATGACCTGATCGTATTTTCTTATCAAGGTGTCCGTATGTACAGCAGACTCATGGAAATAGACGACGCCATACCGAAACGGATCACCAGCCAGATCAAATCTCTGTTATTGATAGAAAGGAAGGAAAAATGAAAACAGTATTTTACAGAAACGAACTTCCGGACCGGGCCTTTATAAACCCTTCAGATGCAGTAGACCCTATACCCGGTTTTCCCAAAATTTGTGTATCCACATATTCACGGAAGATCATCGAGAAATTCGCCTCCCTTGACGGTGTGCAGATCATCGCACATCTGTATACCGCCAACGGATGCACACCTATCTATAAAATTTCATATAGGGGCAGGGAGATAGCCTTTTATATGTCCCTGGTAGGCGCCCCCGCATGTGTCTGCGGTTTTGAGGAGGCCGCCGCCATGGGCGCTGAAAAATTTGTATTCTTTGGCTGCTGCGGTGTCCTGGATGACAAGGCTGTGGAAAACCGGCTTATCGTCCCCACCGGAGCCGTACGGGATGAGGGAACCAGTTACCACTATCTCCTGCCCTCAGAAGAAATACAGCCTGACAGCCACTCCACAGATATATTGAAGTCATGCATGGAAAAGTGCGGATATCCCTATGTCTGCGGCAGGATTTGGACAACAGACAGTATATACCGGGAAACACCTCAGGAAATCGCCGCCTGGAGAGACAGCGGATGCATCGGCGTGGAAATGGAATACTCTGCCCTTCTGGCAGCGGCAAGGTTCCGCGGTCTACCGCTGATCCAGTTCTTCTACGGGGCTGACAATCTGGACTGTCCCACATGGCAGCCCCGGGATCTGACTGACTGGGGTCTATATGGCGCTGAAAAATATATGGCCCTGGCCTTTGAATGTGGTTTGGCCATGTAATAAATTTATTTTGTTGTACTTCCAAATCCTCCGTTTCTGACTTCACACACATCGTCATCAACGGTAATTCCGTATTCCACAAAGATTCCCTGTGCAAAGCCGGTGCCGGCCTCCACGCACACTGCTTTTCCTTCGTTGGAATCGTTGGTTATCTTTACAAAGATATGGCCCTCATTGTCTGAGTGGAAATAATCGCTGTCGATAATGCCAACTGTATTGTTGAGCTGCAGACGGTATTTGAATCCCAGCCCGCTTCTCGGATACAATTTGAGTACCCATCCTTCATCCATCTCAGCCCGGACCCCTGTGGGGATTTTTACGGTCTCACCCGGTTTCAGTTCAAAAGAAAGGGGGCTGTAAAAATCATACCCGGCACTCCCCGCAGTTGCTCTCTTCGGAAGCTGGATACTGTCATATACTGCTTGGATCTCCGCCTCTGTGGCTTTGTCAAAGGTATCTTTCCATCCTTTTGCAAACTGTTCTCTGCTCACTTTATGAAACTTTGCTATTCTTCTCATGTTCATCTCCTGTATGTTATTTTTATATACTGTCTCATAGTAAAATCCCTGAATGCTTACTCATGCAGCACCACGCTGCTCTCCTCCAGGGATTTCTGTACGTCGATCACCCTCTGATTGGAGCTTCCCTTCCATTTCAGGGCAATGTCTTTCTTCTCTGTGTCGAATCTGCCGTCTACCAGCACGTCCAGGTACCTGAGTATCTCTTTTCCCTGAAGCTCCTCCCACAGATATCCGGTATAAAGCCATATGGTCTTGGCCGGATATTTTTCCTTGATCTCTTTTGCAAGTGCTGTCACTTCCGGCACATTTTGAAAATAAAGGGGATCTCCCCCGGAAAATGTGATTCCGGATATGTAGCTTTTACCCAATTGTTCAAAAAGCTCTTCTTTTGCCGCCTCATCAAAGACAAGACCGCTTTGGGGGTCCCAGGTAATGGGATTTTGACAGTCTTTACAGCAATGGGAACAGCCGGATACCCATAAAACCACCCTCAGTCCGTCCCCGTTCAGCATGTCATCTTTTGTGATATTGTGATACCTCATAAAGTTTCCCTCCTGCCGAATATGCGTGACACCTAAATGTGTCCCTATATGTCCCTATTTTTGCAGCAAATGCTGTATGATAAGATAGGAAAAGGGAGAACCGGCAGCCTAAACAGCAGGCAGCCTGACTCTCCCCTCAATATTTTAACGAATTACTGTGCGTCCTTCGGCACGTCCTTGATGCTGAAGCTGATCCTTCCCATCTTGTCCTTGCCCATGCAGATTACCTTTACCTTGTCGCCAAGTGTCAGGACATCCTCAACGCGGTTGATCCTCTCTTTGGCAATTTTAGAGATATGAACCATACCTTCTTTGCCGGGAGCAAATTCTAAGAATGCACCGAAATCTTTGATGCTCACAACCTTGCCTGTGTAAATCTGGCCTTCCACAAAATCAGTAGTGATCACTTTCACATAATGAAGAGCCTTATCCATCATCTTCTGATCTGTGCCGCAGACAGAAACTGCACCTGTGTCATCTATATCGATCTTAACGCCTGTCTCGTCGATAATGGCATTGATGGTTTTTCCTCTCTGGCCTACCACGTCACCAATCTTCTCCGGATCGATCTGGATCTGGATGATCTTCGGTGCGTACTCATTCACATGATCTCTGGGAGTCGGAATACATTTCTCCATAACTTCTGACAGGATGTACTCTCTTGCTTCTTTTGTTGTGGCAATGGCTTCCTCAATGATAGGCCTTGTCAGTCCGTGGATCTTAATATCCATCTGGATAGCAGTGATACCGTCATGTGTACCGGCCACCTTAAAGTCCATATCTCCGAAGAAGTCTTCAAGACCCTGGATATCTGTCAGTACAATATAATCATCATCTGTTTCACCTGTCACCAGACCACAAGAGATACCAGCTACCGGTTTCTTAATTGGAACACCTGCTGCCATCAGGGACATGGTGGATGCACAGATACTTGCCTGTGAGGTAGAGCCATTGGACTCGAAAGTCTCTGATACGGTACGGATCGCATACGGGAACTCCTCTGTTGTGGGGAGTACAGGAACCAGCGCACGCTCTGCCAGTGCACCATGGCCGATTTCACGGCGTCCCGGTCCTCTGGAAGGCTTCGTCTCACCTACAGAGTAGGACGGGAAATTATAATGGTGCATATAGCGTTTGCTCGTCTCAAATTCGTCCAGTCCGTCCAGTCTCTGGGCCTCGGAAAGAGGAGCCAGTGTTGTGATGGTACAAATCTGAGTCTGTCCGCGGGTAAACATGGCGGAACCGTGTACGCGCGGAATCAGGTCTGTCTCTGCTGCCAGAGGACGGATCTGTTTGATCTCACGGCCATCCGGACGCTTATGGTCTTTCAGAATCATCTTGCGGACTGTCTTTTTCTGATACTGGTAAACAGCATCCGGAACCAGGGCCAGCCACTCTTCGTTCTCAGCAAAAGCCTCTTCCAGCTTCTCTGTAATGGCACGGATGTTGCCCTCTCTGGTCTGCTTGTCATCTGTAAATACAGCTTCTTCCATGGCTTCCGGTGTCACGATCTCCTTGATCGCAGCAAACAGCTCTTCCGGAACTGCACAGCTCTCGTAAGTGTGTTTTTCTTTTCCGCACTCTGCCACGATCTTATCAATAAATGCAATGATCTCACGGTTCACTTCATGAGCCAGGAAAATTGCCTCGATCATCTTGTCCTCCGGAATTTCATTGGCTCCGGCTTCGATCATGATAACTTTTTCTCTTGTAGATGCAACTGTAAGCTGCAGGTCTGAGATATCCTTCTGAGCAAGTGTAGGGTTCACCACCAGCTCTCCATTGATCATTCCGATCATGGTTGCCGCACACGGGCCGTCAAAAGGGATGTCAGAGATACAGGTTGCAATAGAGGAACCCAGCATGGCAGCAACCTCAGGGTTACACTCAGGGTCTACAGACATTACCATATTGTTCAGAGTTACATCATTTCTGTAATCCTTTGGGAACAGCGGACGCATAGGGCGGTCGATCACACGTGAGGTCAAGATGGCATGTTCACTTGCTTTTCCCTCTCTTTTGTTAAATCCTCCCGGGATCTTACCGACTGCGTATAATTTTTCTTCGTACTCAACACTCAAGGGGAAGAAGTCAATTCCTTCTCTTGGTTTGTCAGAAGCAGTCGCTGTTGATAAAACGGTGGTCTCACCGTAATGCATGAATGCCGCGCCGTTTGCCTGCTTGGCCACACGGTCAACATCAACGGTCAGGGTTCTGCCTGCAAGTTCCATGGTAAAACTTTTATACATATTATATCTCCTTTTCGTTCTCCGGCGTTGCGCTGTCCGAAACAACTGAAAAATGCGTTTCCCCACAGGAAATACCCTTTTCAGTGGTCTCGGTTCCAGTATCTTCGCCGTGATAAAATGGGGCGGAATACTCCGCCCCTAGGTTTGACTGATTATTTTCTAAGACCTAACTTCTCGATCAAAGCACGGTATCTCTCAATATCAGTTTTCTTCAGATAAGCAAGTAAACCACGTCTCTGACCTACCATTTTCAGAAGACCTCTTCTGGAATGATGATCCTTGTGATTTGTTTTTAAGTGCTCTGTCAGTTCCTCGATCCTTGCTGTTAAAACTGCAACCTGCACTTCCGGTGAACCTGTGTCGCCCGGTGTTCTTGCATATTCTGCCATGATAGCTTGTTTCTTTTCTTTAGAAATCATTGTATGTTCCTCCATATTTTTTTATAATCGCCTCTGATTAAGAAACGGTCGGAGTTTCCAATTCCTGAATCAGGGCTGTACTCATACTTGTTCAGTATAGCATAACGGTTCTTAGTTGTAAAGATACATTTTCAGAAAAAACGTGCGCCCCAGACAGCCTGTTCCCTGTACAGATTAGATACTTTGATACCTGTGGCTGAACTGCTGGCATGTACCACCTGGCCGTCGCCGATATACATGACCACATGATAAATATAACCGTTTTCCGCGTAAAAGATCAAGTCTCCGGGAAGCGCTTCCTCCACGGATATCCTCTGCCCCGCATTTGCCTGGTCAGCCGCCACCCTCGGAAGCTCTACCCCAAAGTCGCTGTAAAGGGTCTGCACAAATCCGGAGCAGTCCGCACCGTTAGTCAGGCTTGTCCCACCCCAGACATAGGGATTCCCCACGAACTGAAGGGCATAATCCACAAGGGAAGTGCGTAAATCCAGGGGATTGATGACAGGCACCGGCTCCGGGTCATCCACAGGATATGCCAGCACCGGCTCTTCTAGTCCTGTGATCTCCATGTAATCCGCCTCATCGGTACCAAACATATCCAGATACAAGTTGCATACATATCCCGTCATTTCCCCTGAACTGATATAGGACCATTCCCCCTCTGTACTCTCCACATAACAAAGCCCGTCTTTAGGAAGCTTGCCGATGATCGCCGTATCTGTGCCGGCCCCTTCCCTGATATTCAGACAGGTGTCCACATCTGCCACTGCGCAGCACTGCTCTACAGGCACATTCTCTGCCGGTTCCGCCATTACAGGCACTGCTGTCAGAAGGATACCGGTTCCTGCCAATGTATAACTGATTTTTTTCATAAAATTCCGCATAAAATACTCCTTTTCAAAGAAACCATTCATTACTTCCTGCCGGGTCATTCCCACGGCCAGACGCAAAAAGCCCGCGGCTCATCTGCCGCAGGCTTTTTCTTTGGTATTCAGTACAATAAAAACGTATCTTTTATTGTATTATAGAGTATTGCCTGTATTTTACGATTTTATTACGATTCCATTACAATTCTCTTATCTTCCTCTGGTTCTTCGTCCAGGATCGAGAACGCAATGTTGGTTGCATGGTCAGCCACACGTTCCAGACCTGAGATCAGATCCGAATAGATCATGCTGGCGTCCGGTGTACATTCATTTTTTGTAAGACGCTGGATATGGGTCTCCTGGAGATGTCTCTCCATCTCGTCAATGCTGTCCTCTAATTCCAAGATCTCCTGGAGATGCTTCTGGCTGTTATGGGAGAACATGTCCATGGAGTAGGTCATGATCCTGATAACCTTGTCCATCATTTCAGCCAGCTCCTTCTGGGCTGCCGGACTGAACTCAATATTCTTCTCCCTGCGCTCAATGGCTGAATCCGCCACATTTTCCGCATGGTCTCCGATCCTCTCAATATCGTTCACCACATGGAAGAGACCGCCAATGCTCTTGATATCATCAATGGGCAGTGTACTCTGATTGATCGCGATCAGATAATCCGTGATGGCATGATTCATATAATCAATTTGTTTTTCCACCCGGTAAACCTCTGCAATCTCATTCTCATCCATAGTGATCAGCGCATTCATAGCCCTGTTTAAATTGGTGATAGCCATATTGCCCATTCTCTCCAGCTCTTTTGTAGCTTCCACTACAGCCGTGCTGGGAGAAAACACATTGGTGGGTCCTATGTATTCCAGCTTGAAACCGCTGTCTGACACCTCTTCGTCCTTTCCGGGTACGAACAGATATGTCATCTTTACTATGGCACCGGAGAACGGCAGTAAGATCAGCACCTGGAAAACCTTGAACAGAGTATGGGCATTTGCCACGCTCCGCCCTATGTTGCCTCCGGAAAGTGTGGTGATCATATTCTCTACCCAGTTCTCTCCAACCAGAAGCAGAACTGCCATGATAACGGTACCGATCACATTAAACAGAAAGTGGATCAGTGCCGCCCGCTTCGCGTCTTTGTTTCCATTCAGGCTTGCAAGCAGCGCGGAAGTACATGCACCGATATTACATCCCAAAATTATGTAGAAACAGATTCCCAGTGGAAGCAGCCCCTGCTGTGCCATCAAAAGAAGTATGCTGACCGTCACCGATGAGCTCTGGATAATGGCAGTGATCAAAAATCCGATGAAAATACCCAATAACGGATTTTTCAGATTAGAGAGCAGACTGATGATAAATGGTGATTCCTTCAGGCCTGCCATGCTTCCCGACATAAGCGAGAGTCCCATGAACAGCACACCAAAGCCCAGAATAACCTCACCGACTTTTTTCACCTTTTCCTTCTTGCAGAACATGACAATGATCACACCCAGCATCAGGAATACCGGAGCGATCTGGGAAAGGTTAAAAGCTACCAGCTGTGATGTGATGGTGGTACCGATATTGGCTCCCATGATCACTCCTGCTGCCTGGAACAGATTCATCAGACCTGCATTTACAAAGCTGACTACCATTACTGTAGTCGCACTGGATGACTGGATAATGGCACAGAAAATCATACCGAACAGCATTCCCACAAACTTGTTCTTTGTAAAGAAAGCCAGAAAACTACGCATTTTTGCTCCTGCGGCCTTCTCAATGCTGTCACTCATCACCCGCATGCCGTACAGGAACAACCCTAAACCGCCTATCAGCGTCAAAATGTTTCCTACGTTCATTCTTATCTCCTTGGTAAAAAAGATTTCGTTATAAACTATAATAGAAAATCTGAGGTTTGTCCATCATTATTTGTCAAACGCCTTGAAAAATTCTCGACCTTTTTGGACATCCACATCCAATTGTCCCTTTAATTCCTGAAGGGAGCCGAACTTTCTCTCGGGTCTCAGATAACGATAAAAACGCACCTCCGCGTCCTGTCCGTACAAGTCCTCATCGCAGTCAAACAGGTATGTCTCCACACCCAGAAAATGTTCTGCCACGGTGGGCTTATACCCTACGTTGGTAATTCCCTGGTACATTTTTTCCCCAATGCGGGAGCGGGTGATATAGACGCCGTTGGGCGGCAGCTTTTTACAGACCGGGGGGATCAGATTTGCAGTGGGAACCCCTATGGTCCGTCCAAGCTGCCTTCCATGTACGATCTCACCTCTGGTAAAATACGCATACCCCAGAAGCTCGTTGACCTTTTCCATATTTCCTTTTTCCAGCTCCTCCCGTACATAGGTGCTGCTGATCTCCCGATCCCCATCTTTTAATTTTTCCACTACATCCACAGTAAAACCGTAAGTTTTTCCCATTTGAGCCAAAAGCCCGGGGGAACCCGCCCTGTCATGCCCAAATCTGAAATCAGGGCCCACAGCCAGGTATTTTACATGCAGACGGTTCACCAGGAATTCTTTTACAAACTCCTCAGCTTCCATGTGCATAAGCTCATCTGTAAAAGGGCACTCCACCAGAATATCCATGCCCCGCTCACAGGCCAGCTCCTCCCGCTCCTCATTGGTCAGAAGTCCCTTTGCAGGGGTATGTAGAAGCCTCACCACAGGTGACACGTCAAAAGTAAAGATAACCGCCTTACAGTTATCTTCTTTTTTTTCCCGTATGCAGTTCATGAGCTTCTGATGTCCTCTGTGCAGCCCGTCGAATTTTCCAAGGGTGACCGCACTTGTCTCCCCCTCGCCAAGCCTTGGCACATCTGTTGTATATATCATGGTGTCTCCTTTCTGCTCTCCGCAAAATCCTCCGGGGTGCAGAACATGGTAATCAGCCGAAACTGTTTTTTCTTCTCTTCAAATTCATACAGGCCTATAAACCGCTGCCCGCTGTCATACATGCGGACTCTGGTGCCGTCTTCCATCTCATCTTCGGCCGGAACAGCATTCCCGTTGCGGAGCATCTTGTCAAAACGCGCCGGCGCGTGTACCTCCCCATATTCGGAAAACATCTGCTCAATTGTAACAACATGAGACAAAACAGTACCTTCTTCCACAGCTTTTTCAACCTCTGAAAGCCTCAATGCATCCTCCACGCCGAAACGCTCCACACGGGTGCGCAGGAGACTCTGCATACAGCCGCCGCATCCCAGCTTTTGGCCGATATCATGGCACAGGGTTCTGATATAGGTGCCTTTTGAACAGGTCACAGTAAATCGTACAAAAGGGAGATCCATCTCCAATATGTCTATGCTGAAAAACTCCACACGCCTGGGCTTTCTCTCAATTTCTTTTCCCTCCCGGGCAAGCTCGTAAAGCTTTCTGCCGTTTACCTTTAAAGCAGAATACATAGGAGGGATCTGCTGCTGCTCTCCCAGAAAGCTCTGTATACAGGAGCTTACCTCCGAAGGCGCAGCCATAACCTCTCTCTTTTCAAGAACAGTGCCTGTCATGTCCTGGGTATCTGTGGTGATCCCCAAGCGCAGCACCGCCTCGTATGTCTTCCTTTTATCCGTCAGAAGATCACACAGCTTGGTGGCTCTCCCCAGACATACCGGAAGAACGCCCTCGGCATCTGGGTCCAGTGTACCTGTATGGCCTATTTTCTTTTGTCTTAAAATGCCCCGAAGCTTTGCCACAACGTCATGGGACGTATATCCCTTTTCCTTGTATATGTTAATAACTCCGTTAATCACCACATTTTTCCTTTATCTGTTTTTCAATATGTCCTGTCAGATTGTTGATCACATCATAGACGGAGCCCTGCATGGTACAGCCCGCTGCTTTTACATGGCCGCCGCCTGAAAAATAGCTGGCTACCATATTCACATCCACCGGTCCGTTGGAACGCATGCTCACTTTAAATTCCTGTGTCTTTACCTCGTATAAAAAGACAGCAACCTCTACGCCCTTGGTAATACGCAGTTGATCTACAATACCGTCCAGATCCTTTGGCTCCACACCGTAAAATTCCATATCACGCTTTCTGATACAGCCGATAATACATTTTCCGTCCAGCAGCATAATGCTCTCCATCAGGCATCTGCCAAGGATCTGGTTCTGCACATAGCTTTTCTGGAAAAATGTCTCATCAATGATCCTGGTAAAATCAATTCCTTTTTCTATGAGCTTTGCCGCAATACGCAGGGTCTTTGGGGTAGTAGAGGAAAATTTGAACACACCGGTGTCATGGGCCATTCCCATATAAATGGCCTCTGCCGCAGACTTTGACACTTTTTCCTCATCCAGAAGTCCAAACAGCACCTCAGAAGCAGAACTCACATCCGGCTTCACCACATTGATGTCCCCAAAGCCTTTGTTGCTCACATGGTGGTCAATGCAGATTTTCTTCTTTGCCTTCTGGTAAGCCTCCCATGCCACACCGATGCGGTCTGACGTACTGGTGTCAATGACAAAGAACACGTCATAAGCCTCTTCATCGCTGTAGACTGTCCTGATCTCATCCAAATGTGAGAGCATGGAAAACGCATCCCTTGGCTTTTCCAGGTAAATATCCGTCTTGATCTCAGGATAGTTTTCCTTAAGATAAAGGTAAAGTCCCATACAGGAACCCACGCAGTCACCGTCCGGACGAACGTGTCCGGCGATGGCTGCCCTTTTGATCCCCTTCAGTTCACTCGCTATCTTCTCCATCCTCATGCACCTCCGATGCTGCGTCTTTTCTGCTGACTTCATCGATCAGCTTAGACATGGTTACACCATATTCAATGGATTCATCCAGAATAAAACGGATCTCCGGTGTATTCCTCAGGTTCACTGTCTTGGCGAGCTGCCTGCGGATATAGCTTTCCGCACTGCGAAGCCCTGCTAAGGTGTCCTTTTTCGCTTCCGCATCGCCAAGCACACTGATATATGCTTTGCAGGTTTTAAGATCCGGAGCCACTTCCACCCCTGTGACACTTGTCATAGGCTGGATGCGCGGGTCCTTGATCCCATTCCGGATGATCTCTGCCAGTTCTTTATGAACCTCAGCGTTCACCCGTGTATTTTTAATACTGTTTTTTCTCATAAAAGCTCTCCTATCTCGGCACTTCCACCATAATGTAAGCTTCTACCCTGTCTTCCTCTTTTACGTCACTGAAGTCCTCGAATACGAGACCGCACTCATAACCTGCTTTCACTTCTTTTACATCATCCTTGAAACGCTTCAGAGATGCCAGAACACCTTCGTAGATCTGTTCCTCTCCTCTGGTGATACGGACTTTGCAGTTTCTCTGGAACATACCGTCCAGAACATATCCACCGGCGATGGTACCTACATCGGAGGACTTGAAGGTCTGGCGTACTTCCGCATGACCGATCACTTTTTCCTCGAATACCGGGTCCAGCATACCCTTCATGGCTGCTTCCACATCCTCGATGGCCTGATAGATGACACGGTACAGACGAAGGTCAACACCCTCCTGCTCCGCGATGGCCTTTGCCGTAACATCCGGACGTACATTGAAGCCGATGATGATGGCATTGGATGCACTTGCAAGGGTAACATCAGATTCATTGATGGCACCTACGCCGCCATGGATCACTTTTACCACAACCTCTTCGTTAGACAGCTTCACAAGACTCTGTTTCACTGCTTCCACAGAACCCTGTACATCAGCTTTCACGATCAGAGGAAGCTCTTTCAAATTACCTGCCTGGATCTGTGTGAACAGATCATCCAGGGACATTTTGGCTTTTGTCTCTTCCAGCAGACGGTTTTTATTTTCGGAAACAAAGGTAGCAGCAAAATGTTTTGCCTCTTTGTCATTTTCTGTTGCAACCAGGATTTCTCCTGCGTTCGGCACGTCATTCAGACCCAGGATCTCTACGGGAGTGGACGGACCTGCCTCTTTTACTCTTCTTCCCTTATCGTCCATCATGGCACGTACTTTACCTGAGCATGCACCGGCGGCAATGAAGTCACCTACATGCAGGGTACCTTTCTGTACCAAGATTGTGGCAACAGGGCCTTTTCCTTTGTCAAGCTCTGCCTCGATCACAAGGCCTCTTGCCATTCTCTTCGGATTGGCTTTCAGCTCTGCTACCTCAGCAGTCAGAAGGATCATCTCCAGAAGAGTCTCAATTCCCTCTCCTGAATGGGCGGATACCGGTACAAAGATGGTGCTTCCGCCCCAGTCTTCTGGGATCAGCTCATATTCGGATAATTCCTGTTTTACTCTCTCAATATTTGCACTTGGCTTATCGATCTTGTTGATGGCAACAATGATCTCAACACCGGCAGCCTTGGCATGGTTGATAGCCTCCACGGTCTGAGGCATAACACCGTCATCGGCAGCTACTACCAGGATCGCAATATCTGTGGCATTGGCACCACGCATACGCATGGCAGTAAATGCCTCATGGCCCGGCGTATCCAAAAACGTGATCTTCTGGTCATTGATGGTGACCACATAAGCACCGATGTGCTGTGTGATACCGCCTGCTTCCCTGTCAGTCACGTGGGTATTTCTGATGCAGTCCAGAAGAGATGTCTTACCGTGGTCAACATGACCCATAACACAGACTACCGGCGGTCTTGCAACCAGTAAAGATGCGTCCTCGTCGTCCTCTTTCAGAAGCTCTGCGATCACATCCACTTTTTCTTCCGGTTCTGCAATGATATCATATTCCAGCGCAATCTCCTGTGCCTTCTCAAAATCAATTTCATGGTTCACTGTAACCATGATACCGTCCATGAAAAGTTTCTTGACAATAACAGAAGGCTGCATCTTCATCTTCTCAGCCAGCTCACGGATGGTCATTTTTTCCGGAAGTGTGATCTCTTTTACAACTTCCTTCTTCTCTTCCACCTTAGGCTGTGTATTCGGTCTCTGCAGAGCCTTTGGCAGTCTCTGGTTCGGACGTCTTCCGCCGCCCTGATTCGGGCGTTTGCTGCCTGCCTGGAAGTCATCCTTCTTAACGTCCTTTTTCTTATTCTCACGGTTTAACTTGCGGCTGTCTTTCTCCACAAATTCCAGCTTGGGAGCATCTGCCTTGCCGCCTTTATCCCTGTTAAATCCGCCGCCCGGACGGTTATCCGTACCTCTCTGGCGGTTGTCGCCGAAACGGTTCGGTCCGCTGCCGGTCCTTGGACGGTTATCTCCGCCTCTGTTGTCGCTGTTGTAGCGCGGACGGTCTCCCGTGTTGGTCCTTGGACGGTTGTCACCGTTTCTGTTGTCACTGTTATAGCGCGGACGGTCTCCTGTGTTGGTCCTCGGACGGTTGTCACCATTTCTGTTGTCGCTGTTGTAACGCGGACGGTCTCCTGTGTTGGTCCTTGGACGGTTGTCACCGTTTCTGTTGTCGCTGTTGTAACGCGGACGGTCTCCTGTGTTGGTTCTTGGACGGTTGTCACCGTTTCTGTTGTCGCTGTTGTAGCGCGGACGGTCTCCCGTGTTGGTCCTTGGACGGTTGTCACCGTTTCTGTTGTCGCTGTTGTAGCGCGGACGGTCTCCTGTGTTGGTCCTTGGACGGCTGTCACCGTTTCTGTTGTCATTGTTATAACGGTTCTGGCCGTCTCCGCTTGTTCTCGGACGATTATCACCGTTTCTGTTGTCATTGTTATAACGGTTCTGACCGTCTCCACTGCCTGTTCTTGGACGGCTGTCACCATTTCTGTTGTCGTTATTGTAACGATTCGGACGGTCTCCATTGCTGTTTGTTCTCGGACGGTTATCTGTCCTGTTCTGAGTATTTGCTGTACTTTCCGTTTTCATTCCTCCCTGTGCCGGACGATTATTCCCCGGCTGGCTGCTGCTGTGCACACTGCCTGCTTCTGCAGGACGATTCTGTGGTTTTTGTTTTCTCTCAGGCATATGACTTGCATTCTGCGGTCTGAAAACCTGGATCAGCTTTTTCTTTGGTTTTTCTTCTGCTGATGCTGCCGGTTTTGCAGAATCTGTGCTGGCTGCTGCCACATTTCCCTTTCTCAAGTTTGCTCGTATCAAGCTCACATGGTCATCCTCCAGGCTGCTCATATGGCTCTTTACATCTATATTTTTAGATTTCAAAAAATCCATAACTTCCTTGTTGCTCTTATCTAATTCTCTTGCAATTTCATGCACTCTCAGTTTTGACATATATTGCCCTCCTTTTTATTTACCCATCTGTTCCAGCTTTTTCTTCATCGCCACTGCGAAATTATCATCCGTCACACCCAGAGACGCGCGGTAATCCTTTCCAATGGCACCTCCCAACTCCTCCTTTGTTCCCACCAGATATATGGGTACCTTATAATAGGCACACATATCGGAGAACTTTTTTTTTGAATTATCTGATGCATCGCCTGCCACAAGGACAAGGCGCGCTTTTCCTGCCTTCACTGCTTTCTCTGTGGCAAACTCACCGCTCACCACTCTGCCGGCCTTAGCCGCCAGTCCCAGAAGGGACAGTTCTTTACTGATGTTCAAGCTTATCAAACTCCTTTTCCAGGCTCTCATATACAGATGCCGGGATCGCTGTCTTTAAAGAGCGCTCCAGTCCCCTGTTTTTGATGGCCTTCTGCAGGCACTCCTTGTCAAAACACAGATATGCCCCTCTGCCATTCTTTCTGCCTGTGGCATCCAGGATGATCTCATCCTCCGGCGTTTTTAAGACACGGAGCATCTCCTTTTTGTTCTTCATCTCGCCGCAGCCGGTACATTTCCGCATAGGAACTTTCCTGACCGTACCCATAATCTCACCTACTCTTCTTCACCGGGAAGCTGGATATCTGCAGGTTCCTCATAGGATTCCCCATCGAAGCCCTCTTCCTCATAGCCTTCCTCTTCGTAGCCCTCTTCTTCAAATTCTTCCTCATAGAACTCGAAATCACCGGACTCTCTGGCCTGTGTCTCACTCTTGATATCAATCTTAAATCCTGTCAGTCTGGCCGCAAGTCTGGCATTCTGTCCCTCTTTACCGATGGCAAGGGAGAGCTGGTAATCCGGAACAATGACCATAGCGGTCTTCTCATCCGGGTCAGCCATAACAGAGATGACCTTTGCAGGGCTTAAAGCATTCTCGATCAGAAGCGCCGGATTGTCACTCCAGTTGATGATATCGATCTTCTCGCCCCTTAACTCCTCCACAATGGCATTGACTCTGGCTCCGTTCATACCTACACAGGCACCCACCGGATCCACATCCGGGTCATTGCTCCACACAGCGATCTTGGTACGGGAACCGGCTTCTCTGGCGATACTCTTGATCTCCACCGTGCCGTCTTTTACCTCTGTGACCTCCGCCTCAAAGAGACGTTTCACCAGCTCAGGATGTGTCCTGGATACCAGGATCTTTGGTCCTTTGGGGGTATCTTTTACCTCCAGGATATATAATTTGATCCTCTCTGTGGGGCGGAACACCTCTGTCTTCACCTGTTCGTTTTCTGTCAGTATGGCGTCTGCCTTGCCCAGATTGATGCTGTAGTTCCTGCCCAGACTTCTCTGGACAATACCTGTCACAACATCTTTTTCTTTTCCGTAATACTGGTTGAAGATCACTTTTCTCTCTTCTTCACGGATTTTCTGCAGAATTACATTCTTGGCATTCTGGGTGGCGATCCTTCCGAATTCCTTTGACTTGATCTCCACATTCACCACATCTCCCAGATCATACTGGGAATTCATCATCTTGGCATTAGCCAGACTGATCTCCATAACCGGATCTGTCACTTCCTCTACCACAGTCTTCTCTGCGTACACGCCGAAGTCACAGGTCTCAGGGTTGATATTCACATGCACATTGTCAGCTTTGCCGAAATGGTTCTTGCACGCCTGGATCAGGGACTGCTCAATGGCTTCCAAAAGCGTATCTTTGCTGATGGATTTCTCTTTTTCCAGAATATCCAGCGCCTCTAATAACTCTGTATTCATTTTTTACATCCTCCTGAATTTCTTCTATATAATATCCACTGCTGTTAAAAGTCAAATGCCTGCCTGATCAGCGCAATGTCAGACTTTAAAAAGGTACGCTCCCCATCCTCGTTTTCAATGGTCACGCTGTCTGTATCATAGGCTTTCAGTGTGCCGTAGAACTCCTTTTCCCGGTCAATGGCACGGTAAGTTCTGATCTCCAGCTCTTTCCCCATGTTTCTCTCATAGTCCTTCTCTTTTTTCAAAGGTCTTCCAAGGCCCGGGGAACTCACTTCCATAATATAAGCAGTATCGATAAAATCTTCTTCATCCAGCTTTTCAGAAAATGCTCTGCTGACAACTTCACAGTCATTCACAGTAATGCCGCCTTCTTTGTCAATGTAGGCACGCAGATACCAGTTACTGCCTTCCTTCACATATTCCATATCCACAAGTTCAAACCCGTTGTTCTCCAGTATGGGTGTTATCAGGTCCTCTGCTTTCTGCTCGTATTTTTCTCTCTGACTCATTCTTTCACCTTCTTCCGCATTTTCTATCTGGTACTCGATAAAGTTATTGCTCAAACTTTATATTTGTAATGTAACTGCTCTAAACACAGGCAGTACAGTCAATACACTAACCTGACCGGACAGTTACTATATGGCAACTTTATTGGGTACTTAGTATCCCACTACATAATAAGAGTGGGCCGCAGGCCCACTCTTATGTTATCGTGATTATCAAGTTCTATACCAGAATACCACTAAAACAGGGAAGTTGCAAGTGTTTTTGTAACTATTCCCCCGGCAAGGCCTTTTAGCAAAGCGTTTTTTACCAATACACGGTCAAAAGTTTATCCTCATCACTGTACCCTATGTTCCACTGATAAGTCTCACCTTCTCCGAATTGATAGGCTTCCCGTACGGCCCGCTCGATCAGATCGCCGTTCACCATAGCAGCCACAGCCTGCTGGTAACTCTCCGCATCGGCAAACTTAAAATCCTCCCGTTCCTTTCCCTCCCATATGGAGTTCGTCAATATATGATAGATTTCATTCTCGTCATAATAAGAGTACCAGGTACCGTTCATTTTATAGTAGTTATAGCTGTCGTCCACAGTTTCCGGCAGGGGCAGAAGATCGTCCGGTGTATGTGTCGCAAGAAGTGTGGAGGCATCACAGCACAGATACGTGTAGGATATTTCCTGCACAACCACCCCCTCCTGTGTTTCAGAAAAACCGGGGTTTGCCCAGGTGGTATCCACATAGTAGTAATGATCCCCTATTTTCACCAGATTCCACGCGTGCTCCTCGTTGTTGGGAGCCGCCGTTCCGGTGACCAGCGTACAGAAAATCCCCATCTTTCCCAACAGATACTGGGTTGCTTTGGAAAAACCGGCGCACACCGTGACCTGGTTCAGAAAAACGCTCTGAATATTCTGATTGTTCGGGCAGGACTGGTCATACGCTATATTCTGGCTTAAAAACTCGTAAATATACTTGATCTTTCCATAAGTATCCGTATCCGGCGGAACCTGGGAAATCCACTGGTCTGCCGCTGCCTCAATGCCTGCCTTGGCGGACTCGATCTCTGACTTATCTATATTGTACACAAGCTGCAGGTCCACACTCCCCGCCGTATCTGCATCGGCATCTCCCTGGAAGGTATAAGACTGCTGGTCCAGCCAAAAAAATTCTGGATGGTCCACAAACACCATATTATTGACCAGGTTAATATCCTCCTCTGTACAGTAGTCAACGGTGACCATGTCCTTATATTCCAGGATCCCGTTTAAAAGCTGTCTGTAAAGCTTCTGCTGATTCTCTGTCAGACTCTCGTATCCATAGGGTATGTATTCTCCGTTTACATACTGCAGGGCATCGGCCTCCGGGATTTCTTCCTTCTTCGGCTCGAAAACCTGATATATTTTCTTCTGCAAAGAATCAGACACACTGTCCTTAGCATCGGTCTCTGCCTCTGTCTCTATCCCCCTGCCGCAGCCGGAAAGCAGAAGGGAGGCCGCAAGTAACGCGCACAGAACCAGACTGTATACTCTCTTTCTCATAGGCATATTCTCCTAGTCAAACCATTTCTTATGTTTAAAATACAAAATCTCGATCACCACGATCAGGATCACTACGCCGATGATGACAAAATAGCTGCCCCTGTAATGGATCTCAGGCATATTGACAAAATTCATGCCATACCAGCCGGTGATCAGAGTAAGAGGCATGAAAATAGTGGTGACCACCGTTAGAAACTGCATGATCTTATTCTGCCGTTCCGCAGTCCTGGCCTGATACATCTCCCGGATCTGGAGCGTGTATTCCCGCAGGTTTCTGGTGTTGTCAGCAAGGCGCTGTATCCTCTTTCCCATCACCCGAAAAAGCCGGCAGTCCTCTTCCCCCAGAAATCCTGTGTAGTTCTCCTCCAGCATTTCACAGAAATCTGCAAGCTGGTCATAGTATGTGTTCATACGCAGAAGCTCCCTGCGCACAGCCAGCATCCTAGCCGGACAATCCTTGATCTCTTCACGGAACAGACCATCCTCCATGTCTGTCATCTTCAGCTCATACGCCTGGAGAAAACGGACATCATCCTCTATGAGACGCTCCATAAATTCAAAGAGAAAATGTGCCACATAGCTCTGTTCCTGGAACCGGATCTCCTCCATCTCTTTCACGATATGGGCCACAAATCCTGACTCATCTACAAACAGCAGCTTCTCTTTATCCATATAATACCCGAAAGAGATGGGTTTTTCCAGAAGTTTTTCTTTCTGCGGCACGGAAAAAGTTCCCACCACACAATCCTTCTGCAGCTCTGCCTTGCAGAAATGCACGTGTTCCAGGCTCCGAAGAAGCAGGCGGCCGGGAGCGCTGTCCCCGTATTTACTTTTGTAGGATTCCACTGTCAGTATCTCGATCAGGCAGTCCCCTGGTGCCAGGATTTCTTTTTCCCCGAGACCTGACATTTTCTTATTCAAACGATATCTCATAGCCCCTCCATATCCGCTCTGTTCACCGTGACTGGATCATCTATAAATTATATTCTTATTTTTGTACCTTTTGTGTCGCGTTTTGCCAGCTTCAGTCTGTTCAGAGCCACATTTTTTTCTTTATAGACAACAGTATAGTCTGTACGGCTTTCCAGAAGATAGGCATGCTCCACTTCATCATCCCCGGCAAGGCGGATGCCGCGCACGCCGATGGCAGTTTTCTTTTTATCCGGAACCTCCTCCTTCATAAAACGCAGAAAGAATCCGTTCTTTGTCTGAAGCACCACATATTCCATGGGGTCTGCGATCTGTACTAAGACTAACCGGTCACCCTCCCCGAGCTTTGTCGCCGCTATGGTCCGCTTTGACACGTCAAATTCCGTTCCTGCCACCTGCTTCAGCATGCCTGTCTTTGTGGAAAAAAACAGCATGGAATCTTTGATTCCTGAGAGACTTGACACAAACACCATCTGTTCTGCAGAGCTGTCAAAATTACTCACATTGTCAATGGGAGTTCCCTTATCCCTGAACTTTCCGAAGGGCAGATCCAGCACTTTGATGGTATGCATTCTCCCGGAATCTGTGAACACACAGATCTTGTCTGTATTCATACAGGAGAATATATATTTGTTCTCGCTGTCTGCTGTCTCCTTATTCCGCTCATACGCCGCCTTGTCAATGGTCCTGGCATATCCGAAACGGTCCATAAGGAAAACAACCTCCATCTCCTCGATCTTCTTTTCCTCATATACGGCTTCGGCAGCATTTTCAACAGATGTGATACGTTTTCTCCCGAATTCTTTTTTTACAGCTTTCAACTCATCAATGATGACTGCTGCCATGGAATCATAGTTGTTGAGAATATCCTCATAGCGGGCAATATTTTTCAGAGTTGTCTCATGCTCTGCCATAAGCGCCTGGACCTCCAGGCCAATGAGTTTATAGAGGCGCATATCCAGTATGGCCGTGGCCTGCCGCTCTGTGAACTGCAGCTTTTTGGCCTGGCGTTCGCTGGTCTTTGTCTTAAACCGGATTCCCTCTGTAATGCCGCTTACCAGACAATTTTTCACCTGCTCCCGGTTCTTGCTGCCTCTGAGGATCTCAATGATAAGATCAATGACATCACAGGCTTTTATCAGGCCTTCCTGGATCTCTTGTTTTTCCCGCTCTTTCGCTAGAAGAGTCTGATACTTTCTGGTAGCAACCTCGAACTGGAAGTCCACATGGTACTCAATGACTTGTTTCAGGCTTAGAATCTCCGGTCTTCCGTCCGCAACGGCAAGCATGTTGACTCCAAAGGTATCCTCCAGCCTTGTCTTCTTGTACAGCATATTGGTCAGGTTCTCCACATCCGCGCCCTTTTTCAGTTCCAGGACAATGCGGATCCCTTCTTTTGAGGACTGGTTGGAAATATCCACAATATCTGTAGTCTTTTTCGTTTCCACAAGAGCTGCCACGTCATTCAGGAATTTTCCGATGTTGGCTCCGATCATGGTGTAGGGGATCTCTGTGATCACCAGAAGGGTTCTTCCGGCTTTTCCTTTCTCCACTTCCACTCTGCCACGGAGCTTGATCTTGCCGCTTCCGCTCTCATAGATGGATGGCAGATCATCCTTATTGACCACGATCCCACCTGTGGGAAAGTCAGGGCCTTTGATGTATTTCATCAGGTCTTTTGTGGTGATCGTATTGTCCTTCATATAGGCAATGACACCGTCAATGACTTCATTCAAATTGTGGGGCGGGATGCTGGTGGCCATACCTACAGCAATGCCGTCCGCGCCGTTTAACAAGAGATTCGGCACCTTGACAGGGAGCACTGCCGGCTCTTTTTCCGTCTCGTCAAAGTTCGGGACAAAGTCCACCACGTTCTTGTCCAGATCTGCCAGATAGACCTCCTGGGTTATTTTTTCAAGCCGTGCCTCTGTGTATCTCATGGCAGCAGCCCCGTCACCCTCTATGGAACCAAAGTTTCCGTGACCGTCCACCAGGGTCTGGCCTTTTTTAAACTCCTGGGCCATAACCACCAGGGATTCATAGATCGAGCTGTCACCGTGGGGATGGTATTTGCCCATGGTGTCTCCCACAATACGGGCACATTTCCTGTACGGCCTGTCATAGCGGATACCCAGCTCGTACATATCGTAAAGTGTTCTCCGCTGAACCGGTTTTAAGCCGTCCCGCACATCCGGAAGGGCGCGGGCGACGATGACACTCATGGCATAGTCAATATATGACTTCTGCATGATCTCCGAATATTCTGTTCTGATGATATTATCCTGTACGTTCGCCATTTTGCTCCTCCTATATGTCTAATTCCGCATCCTGGGCGTGCTCATAGATGAATGCTTTTCTCGGGGGCACCTCTGTTCCCATAAGTACCTCTGTCACCTCGGATGCCATTCGGGCATCTTCTATCTCCACCAGCTTCAGAAGCCTGGTTTCCGGATTCAGCGTTGTCTCCCAGAGCTGCTGCGCGTCCATCTCACCCAGACCTTTGTACCGCTGCAGGGTAAAGGGGCCTTTGTGCCTCTTCCTGTACCGCTCCAGGGCCTTATCGTCATAGAGATACTCCTCTTTTCCTTTAGCAGGCATAGCTTTATAGAGAGGCGGCATGGCGATATACACGTGTCCCTCATAGATAAGCTCCGGCATGAACCGGTAAAACAGAGTCAAAAGCAGCGTAGAGATGTGGGCACCATCCACATCCGCATCGGCCATGATGATGATCTTGTCGTAGCGCAGCTTGGTGATGTCAAAGTCATTGCCGTACCCTTCTGAGAAACCGCAGCCAAAGGCATTGATCATGGTCTTGATCTCCGCGTTTGCCAGCACCTTGTCAATGGTGGCTTTCTCCACGTTCAGGATCTTTCCTCTGATGGGGAGAATGGCTTGAAAATTCCTGTTCCTGGCTGTCTTTGCACTTCCACCCGCAGAATCTCCCTCCACGATGAAGATCTCACACAGGGAGGGGTCTCTCTTTTCACAGTTTGCCAGCTTGCCGTTGGAGTCAAAGGAGTATTTCTGCCTTGTCAGCAGGTTGGTCTTGGCTTTCTCCTCTGTCTTTCTGATCTTCGCAGACTTTTCAGCACAGGAGAGGATATTTTTCAGTGTATCCAGGTTTCTGTCCATAAAGAGGACAACCTCTTCCCCTGTAACTTTGCCTGTGGCCTTTGCCGCATCCTGATTGTCCAGCTTTGTCTTGGTCTGTCCCTCAAAACGCGGGGAGGGGTGCTTAATGGAAACAACTGCGGTCATACCGTTTCTGATATCCGCACCTGTGAAGTTGGGGTCTTTTTCCTTCAAAACTCCCAGTTCTCTGGCATAGTTATTCATCACGGATGTAAAAGTGGTCTTGAATCCGGTCAGGTGGGTTCCCCCTTCCGCATTGTAAATGTTGTTGCAGAATCCCAGCACATTTTCCCTGAATTCATTGATATACTGAAAGGCAACCTCCACGGTGATCCCCTCTGATTCCCCTTTAAAATAGACAGGTTCATGGAGTATCTCACATTTTTTGTTCAGATCCTTGATAAAACCAACGATACCCTCCGGCTCATGAAAGGTCATACTCTCCGCCTCGTCCCCTCTTTTATCCTCAAAGACAATGGTCAGTTCAGGATTCAGATAGGCTGTTTCGTGCAGCCGGCTCTTGACCTCTGTGGCGGAGAAACGGGTCTTCTCAAAAATCTCCGGGTCCGGAAGAAAGTTCACCAGTGTCCCCGTTGCTCTGGTTCTGCCCAGCTTCGGCAGCAGGCCATCCTCCAGCTCAATGGTGGGAATTCCCCGCTCATAGTGGTCATGATGGATATAACCTTCCCTGCTGACCTTAATGTCCAGATATGTGGAAAGGGCATTGACAACAGAGGAACCCACACCGTGAAGGCCGCCGCTTGTCTTATAGGCAGAATCATCAAACTTTCCGCCTGCGTGCAGTGTGGTAAATACAAGCCTCTCCGCCGACATTCCTTTCTCATGCATCCCCACCGGGATTCCCCGTCCGTTATCCTCCACAGTGGCGGAGCCGTCCCGCTCCAGTGTCACGCGGATATCTGTGCAGAATCCGGCCAGATGCTCATCCACCGCATTGTCTACAATTTCATAAATCAAATGGTTCAAACCTTTCCGGGAAACACTTCCGATATACATACCGGGCCGTTTCCTTACAGCCTCCAGCCCTTCCAGAACTGTAATACTGCTGGCATCATAGGTTGTTTTCTTTGCCATTTCTGTTCGTCCTTTCTATTTCTGATTCAGTATATTCTCAATTGCTTTTGCAACACCGTCATTTTCGTTGGTGTCCGTCACCACACTGCTGATCTCCTTCACCCTGTCACAGGCATTGCCCATAGCCACAGAGTAACCAGCATTCAAAAGCATCTCATAGTCATTATTACTGTCACCCACTGCCATGATCTCTTCCTGTCTGACCCCGATCATATCTGCCAGCTTTACAATGGCATTCCATTTACTCCATCTGCCGTGTACTACTTCTATATTATTAGGGATAACGGAAATAGGGTGTACGCCCGGAAGCAGATCTATTTCCTTTATCAGCTTTTCCTTTTCTTCCATTTTGGATACTAATATATGTATCTTTCCCACACGGATATGATCCCCTGCCAGAAGCTTCCTGTAATCCGTTGTCATTTTATTGGTAGCAAGAAGCTGATCACAGTATTCCTCAGGAAGGCCGCACCTTCTGATCACTTCCTGACCCTTGGCATCCATATAGGCGTCCTGACCCGCATAGATTTCCACGTAGGTATCATATTTTGCTGCAAGCTCATAGATCTTCCTGACATTATCCATGTCCATTCCATGAAAATACAGGACATCCTCTGTCCTGCCGCTGCTGATCACGGAGCCGTTGCCGTTTATATAATAGGAAATCTCTTTGAAGTCCTTTAAAACAAACCGGGCATTGCGGTAAGAGCGGCCTGTAGTGGGAACCACAAGGTATCCTCTTCTTCCCGCCTCCTCCACTGCTTCCCTGGTCCGCTGCGATATGGTGCAGTCATCCCGAAGGAGTGTACCGTCCAGATCGATCGCTATCATTTTTAAATCTTTTCTCATCTCTGTTCTCCTGTTATCCTTCCTTATTCCTTTGCCCGGGTTCCCCTCTTACGCCCCGCGCAGTCAAACACATATGCAGACAAAAGCCCGCAGCAAATGCCAATGACAACTCCTGCCAGCACATCTGTAGGGAAGTGCACATACAGGTACAGACGTGAAAAGGCGATCAGGGCCGCCAGTACATAGGCGCAGATGCCTGCCTTTTTATTTTCTGTAAAAAGTGCTGTGGCCGCAGCAAAAGAAGCCTGGGTGTGGCCGGAAGGAAACGAATAATCCCTGGGCACCCGGATCAAAAGCTCCACTGTCTCGTTGATCCAGCACGGACGCTGCCTCGCCACAAGCGGCTTTAAAATAATATTTCCAAACAACGCGGAAAATATCAGCGCTCCCAGCACCAGGACACCGTATTTTCTGTATCTCTTTACACAGAGCAGCACCAGGCCAAGAACGATCCAGAACCATCCTGCATTGCCCAGAGATGTGATAAATACTAAAATCTTATCCAGCAGAGGGGTGTGTATCTGCTGTAAAGCATCCAATATTGTAAATTCCCAACCCATACGTTTTTCCTTTCTGTTTCGGATTCGTCCTATATCATAACTTATTTTGGGGATTTTTTCAAATCTATTCTGTAAATCGGTATTTTGCCCTACTTCTCCCCTATTGATCTGTATGTCTGTTATGATATTTTGTCCGTTATATTAAATGTAGTATTGGCATTTCTAATATCAAATACGAGTTTCTTGTCCCTTTCCATCAAGACAATGTGTTCCGTCTGTATACTGCCACAAATCCATAATCATCAAAATCCGGCATGTACAAGCTCTACAAAAAAGGTCCATACAATAGATATAAGCACATTATGAACCTCGTGTCATTTCCCGTAAAAATACGGCAGCGAATCCGTGCTCAATGGATTTGCTGCCGTATTTTTATAAATAATAACTTTTCCATATTAAAAATAACTGTATATGATACCATCCTTTTAAAGGCAAATACCAAAATACCTCTCCAAAAGCTCCTCTAATTCCTCCTCCCCAAACTCCCTGTCCTGCACTGTTTTCCCGTCTCTCACCTCTGTGAATTTGTTTCCCATAACAGATACACTTCCGTTCTCTGTTCTTTTATTTACGTAAAGAGTCCGGCAGAACACTGAGTTTTCATTTTTGGAACAATACTCATTCATAGGTATGTAATCCACCGCCTCCTGAGGCATGGTGTAGAACTGGAGCATGGACTCGATCTCCCCGCTGCCGGTCCTTCTCTTCATGGTCCACCAGGGAACCTCATCCTTATACATATAGTACCACTCTCCCCTGCTTTCCATCACTGCGCCGTCCTGCACCGGTACAGCACCGGGAGGCATGGGGCCGCCGTAGCCAACGTCACAGAAATACTTTACGCCGTCCATCTCCACAATAATCCCCCTGTGAAGCACCAGCGGCACATAATTCTTATTCCTGGTGATCCGGCACATACATGAGCTGGCATGAAATCCCAGGTCTTTTAATAAAGCCGTAAACAAAGCATTCAGTTCAAAACAGTAACCGCCTCTGTGCTTTTCCACGACTTTCTCATAAATACTTTCAATATCCAGCGGGATTTCTTTTCTAAACAGCCGGATGTCCAGGTTCTCAAAAGGCACATAGAGCTGATGGGCATAAACCAGCTCATCCAGATATTCCCTTGTAGGCGCTGTCCGGCGTTTACAGTGGATCCGTTCCAGGTAGGCATCCGCGTCAGGGACGGACGCATACAATGCTTCATACATAACTATTCCTCCTTCAGCAGCACGCCGTTATATATGCATACATACATACATACATAATATAAGATACTTTCATTATATACAGATGTAAATTTGTTTGTAAAGTCAAAAAATACTTTCGTCATTTTCATCACACCATATGCTACAAAAAGTAGGAATCTATTTTCTCCGAATGAAACCCTGTGCGGATTTACGCAAAATAAATCCTGTTATATACTGGTTTTATAAATTTATTGCAGCATACCGGTATGTGAGCAAAAAGTAGGAGTGGACAAGTGCGCATTTTGTCCCACAGGAAGGGAGAAATTCAGATGAGTAGTAAAAGTAATTCCGGCACTGAAAAATCCGAGAAAAAAGGGTTGAGCAAAGCGCTGAAGCTGTTCTACGGGGTTGGTGACTGCGGCTTTACCCTGATGACCAATGTGGAGAGTTATTATTTCAACTTTTTCCTCACGAATCTGGCACAGTTTGGTCTTGCCACCGTCTCCTTTATCACCACCACCGCAAGCGTTATTGACGCCTGCCTCTCCTGGATATACGGAGCGATTTTAAACAGCATAAAACCGAAGAAATGGGGCCGCTACCGTTCCTGGCTGATCCTTCTGCCATGGATGGTGCCGTTCCTCTATGCATTCCAGTTCCTGAAGATCGGTGACGGCCCGCTCTCCATAGCTATCATAATCATAGCGGCTGTTGTCAGCCATATTGTATGGAACTTCCCCTATGTGGCCAATGTATCCATGATCGCTGTTGCCGGCAAAACCCCAGATGACAGGGCGCATCTGGCTTCCACAAGAGCTGCATGGGCCAACTTTTCAAAGGTCATCTTCTCCTATGTGGGACCGCCTCTGGCAGCACTCTTTGCAGGTATGATCGGAGAAAAAAGCCAGTACGGGGCAACTGCTTTTGTCCTCGGATGCATCATGGCAGTGCTGTATTTTACACACTTTAAAATGTTCGACGGATACGAGGAAATGGAAGCTGCCGCCGACAGCTCCGCTGCCAAAAAAGACACCAGCAAGACAGGCGGCATGGATCTGGTAAAAGCGCTGCTGCAGAACCCTCCGCTTCTCTCTCTGCTGTTGGCGGATTTGGCAAAATGGATGTTCAACTTTGTGTGTTCCGGCGTCGCTATCTATTATTTTACGTATGTGGCACAGAATGCAGGATTGCTGGCCAGGTACATTCTTATCTCCAATATCCTGTGTGTGATCGGTTCTTATCTTGCAAAAAACATGGCCAAAAAGATTTCCACCAGAACTACTACCATTGTCACCTTTTTTGCTATGGCAGTCATCCTCATTGCCGCCAACTTCACATATGCCAATGTGACTGTCGTCATTATCCTCATGTCCGCGGCACAGTTCGGATATGGTATCGCCTACGCCTGTACACCTGCTCTCTACGCTGATACCATCATCTACTCTGAATGGAAGACCGGAAAAAATGCCACCGGATGGATCAGCGGCCTTCAGAACGTACCTCTGAAAGTCGGCGTTATGACAAGGGGTATCATCATCTCCGCCTGCCTTGCCTTTGCTGCTTTTGACCCAAGTATTGACGCTGCAATGGCATCTGTGGAGCTAAAAAAGGGTATCTGCATGGCATTTATGGTCATTCCCGCCCTGGCTCTGATCGTGGCAGCCGTACTTCTTCTCTTCGGCTTCCGTCTGACAAAAGAAAAAGTGGAACAGTATTCCGCAGAAATCGCCGCAAGAAGCGGTAATTAATGGAACATATAAAACAGGAGGTCTCTGATCATGAAATTTGACGAAAAAGAATTAGAAATCATAGGCGAATATAATATGCCCGGCATTTACGGGGCACCGGACAGCATTGTCCCCAAATATAACCGCCCCATTACACCAAAAGAAAATATGCTCCGCATGCTGGAGGGAAAAATGCCGCTCTGGGTTCCCAATCAGACCCTGGACAACAATGCCATACAGCCCCTTGTAATGCCCGATGCTAAGGCCCGCAATTTTGGGGGTACGGACTGGTTCGGCATAGAATGGGAATATGAGCCGAACACAAAAGCCGCCATGGTAAAACCCGGAACCCAAAGACTATCCGATATTACAAAATGGAGGGAAGAACTGGAATTCCCCGACTTATCCGCTATCGACTGGAAAAAAGATTATGAGGAAAATTATAAAGGCAGGATCGCACCGGACCGTTTTTCCTACTTTGTCATTGTAAACGGATTCTTCGAGAGAACCGCTGACCTTATCAGTTTTGAGGATGCCTTTTGTGCCCTCATTGAAGAACCTGACGAGTTGACCGCTTTTTATGACAAACTGGCGGACTGGCATATTGAACTGATCAAGACAGCTCATGAGGTATATCATGCGGATATGATCCTCTTCCACGATGACATGGGTACACAGATCAGCACTTTCTTCTCGCCCTCCACCTATGAGGAACTGTTTGTGCCTCAATACAAGAAAATCACAAAGGCTGCCCATGACATGGGCATGTACATCTGCCTGCATTCCTGCGGCTGTATCAAAACACTGATGCCCCTGATCATTGAGGCAGGATTTGATGCCTGGGAGGGTCAGGACAGCGCCAATGACAAGGCTGCCATCATGAAAGAATACGGAAAAGATCTGGCACAGTGTACTCTGTATATCATCCCCGCAGACATGAGCGACGAGGACGCGGTTGCGGATATACACAAAAAAGTAGATGAACTGGCTATGACAGGCCGCTTCGCCTGCCGCTTAAAGGATGAGAAACCGGACCGTGCTGTGAATCTGGCAGACGAACTGTACCGCTACAGCCGGATCAAATATGCAGAATTGGAGGGATCAATATGCTGACACCAAAAGAAAATTTCCTGGAAACCCTGAAAAAAGACGGAACACCGGACCGCCTGGTCAATCAGTACCAGCCCTTTGTACCGATCATGAATGACCCTCTGCAGAAATTCACCAGAGGGAACCGTGTAAGAGGCAAAACTTCTGTGGACCGGTGGGGAACCGAAATCCTCTTCCCCCAGGACGCTCCCGGTCCAATGCCCCATGTGACAGAGTCCAATAAGGTATGTCCGGACGTGACACAATGGCAGGAATCCGTGAAGGTACCTGATCTGATCGCCAACTGCAGTGATGGGTGGGAGGAGGCCCTAAGTTCTGCCGCCCAGGTAGACCGCAGCCAGAAGCTAGTTCTGGGTTTTATGGGCACCGGGATCTTTGAACAGAGCCATTTTCTCATGGGCTTTGAGGATGCTCTTATGAATCTGCTTTTGGAGCCGGAATCCATGCAGGAACTGGTGGATGCCATCGCGGAATACCGCTTTCAGTACGCAAAGCTTTTGGTAGACAATCTCCATCCGGATATTATCCTGTCACACGATGACTGGGGTTCTAAAACCAGCCTGTTTATGCAGCCTGATATCTGGAGACAGTTCTTCAAAGAACACTACCGCCGCATTTACGGATATATGCACGACCACGGCGTTCTGGTCATGCACCACGCGGATTCTTTCCTGGAGCCTATCGTTGAGGATATGGTGGAGATCGGTGTGGATGTATGGCAGGGTGTTCTGCCGGAAAATGATATTGTAAAGCTTCAGAAACAGCTTGATGGCCGCATGACCCTCATGGGCGGCATTGATGCCACCATAGACCGGGAAGATGCCCAAGAAGAAGAAATCCGCGCAGACGTGCGCAGAGCATGCAGCACCTACGGACCTGCCGGCCACTTTATCCCCTGCATGACTTACGGCCTTGCGGGAACCATTTATCCTAAGACAGATGAGATCATAGCAGATGAAATAGAAGCCTACAACAGGGAGATTTATCACATCTGAACCTCTGCTGTACAAAGCGGAAGCGGAAACATCTTTTTCTGCCTCCGCTTCTTTCTTATGCAGCCTATGTGATTTTCCACGCTTTGCGGCTTTGCACCCTTCTTTCGGACATGCTATACTGATGTCATACTGAAACAAAAAGGAGAATCGGGCTTTGACAGAATTTTCTTTAACCCCTGATGGAAAAAACCGTCTGTTCCGGCTGAATATGCAGATCCTGGCAGACGTTTTTACAGAACATTATCAGAATGTCACCTTCTATGCCCAAAATGACCGCCCCTGTCTGGAAGGCATACGGCTCTATAAAAAGGGAAAAAATCCAAATTTCCGGTACGTCTACCTGATCCAGGGAAAGGATGTGGATCAGTCTTTTCTGGAATACCGGGACATTGATTTTATCACTGTGGGACGCACAGACATTGCCTGCTTCCATCAAAGCTGTGCTGTCATTGAACTGACGGACAACGCAGATTTTCTGGACACCTTTGAACTGGTACAGGAAACCTTTGCCAAATACAGGCAGTGGGACAGACACCTGCATTATGCCCTGGACAGCGAACATCCCCTGGATGAAATGCTGCTGGCAAGCCTGGAAATCTTCGGCAATCCCATGTTCATCCACGACACTGATTTTTACATACTCTCCTGTCCCAGATATGTACAGGGCATGACAGTCTGGGAGCGTGATTCCCGGACAGGACGTAACATGGTCCCTTTAAGTCTGATCCATGATTTCAAGGCGGATACAGAATACCTGGAAACACTCAGCAAAACGTCGCCGGATCTATTCTCCGCCGAACAGCGGGGCTATCGGATACTCTACGTGAACCTGTGGAACAACAGCCGCTATGAGGGCCGCATCTGTGTGGATGAAATACAAAGCGAAATACAGGATGGCAATTATCTGGCTCTCCAATATCTGGGCCAGGCCATAGAACTGGCCATCAAACATAAAAGTCTGTTTCATCTGAGCATGGGCAATGACATGGACCGTTTTTTCAATGAATATCTGGACGGGACCATCGGTGACACACAGCGCATACTCAACTATCTGTATTTCCTGCACTGGAAGCAGAATGACCGCTATCTCTGCCTGCGTCTGGAAACCGAACAGAGAGATATCAATATGCTGTCCGCTGCCGCCACACTGGGGCATATCCAAGCCCAGATTCCCTCCGGCCATGCCTTTCTCTACAGACAGAGCATCGCCGTGGTGGTGAACTTATCCTATGCGCACAGCACCTCCTCTGAAGTCATAAGCAGCCTGGCTGTCCTCATGCGGGAGGGTCTTTTAAAAATGGGCGCCAGTTCTGAGATCCATGACTTCATGCTGGTCCCCCAGGGGTATATCCAGGCCAGCGCAGCACTTGATCTGGGAAGAAAAAGTGAAAGTATGATCTGGTGTTATCGTTTTAATGACTATCTGCTGGAATATCTTCTGAAAAAGGGCAGAGAAGAAATTCCGCCCCAGCTTCTCTGTTCCGAAAAGCTTCTTCTTCTGAAGAAATACGATGACAAGAATAAGACCGATCTGTACAACACAGTAAAGGTCTATCTGGAACTGGAACGTAATATCCTGCAGACTGCAAAGGAGCTGTATATCCACCGCAGTACCCTCTTCTACCGCCTGGAGCGCATCCGGAAAATAGCGGGCATAGATTTTGAGGACAGCAGAGAACGGCTGGTCCTAAGGCTGTCCTTTTACATTCTGGAACAAAAGCTGGAGACCTGACGCAAAAAAGGAACAGGAAACGGTTCGCTATAAGCCGTTTCCTGTTCCTTTTTAATGGCAGAGGGTTGTCTGTTCCTTATTTTCTTCCAAGGGGAGCGATTTTCTCTCTGTATATTTTTCTATAGAAATAAGCACTCAGCACCACGGATGCGATCTCCGCAATGGGAATGGACCACCACACAGCTGACAACCCTCCCACTTTTGCCAGAATGGCAGCAGCCGGAAGAATGATCAGAAGCTGTCTTGTCGCAGAGATGATCAGGCTGTACACACCGTTTCCCAAAGCCTGGAACACAGACCCCACTATGATGCAGAAACCTGCAAACAGGAAGCTGAGGCAGATGATCCTAAGCGCCGGAATACCGATTGCCAGCATATCCTTGGACGCATTGAACATTCCCAGAAGCTGTGCCGGAAAGATCATGAACAACGCAAGACCCAGAAGCATAATGATCACTGCTGAGATAATGCTGATATGGATGGTCTGTGTGATCCTCTTCTTATCCCTTGCTCCATAGTTATAGGCAACAATAGGCACCATACCATTGTTTAGTCCGAAGACGGGCATGAATATAAAGCTGTTGAGTTTGAAATACACACCGAAGACCGCTGTGGCCGTGGATGTGAACTGGATCAGGATCTTGTTCATTCCAAATGTCATGACAGAGCCAATTGCCTGCATGATAATAGACGGCACACCCACAGAATAGATCACTTTGATGATCCGGCCTGAGGGTCTGAAATTCCTCATACCGATATGGATATCCTTATTAAACCTGATATTGAAAAACATTGCCAGGAACATTCCGCAGAACTGCCCCAGAACGGTAGCCGCAGCAGCTCCCGCAACCCCCATTTTCGGAAAACCCAAAAGACCGAAAATCAGGATAGGGTCAAAAATAATATTGATCACAGCACCCAGCCCCTGTGAGATCATGGTATAGAAGGTACGTCCTGTGGACTGCAGCAGCCTCTCAAACATTACCTGCATATACACAGCAATGCAGAGAGCTGAAATGATGGTCATGTACTGGATTCCGTATTCCCTTATCTGTGCATCAGCAGTCTGCATATGGAAAAATGGTTTTGCCAGCAGTACACCGAGCACAGCAAAGACAACACAGCTTACAAAGGCCAGAAATATACCGTTTTTCGCCGATTCATCAGCCATCCTGGCATCTTTCTCACCGAGACTTCTGGATAATACCGCATTTACACCTACACCGGTTCCCACTGCTATGGAAATCATAAGGCTCTGCACCGGAAAGACCAGGGAAACGGCTGTCAGTGCGTTCTCATTGATCTGTGCCACGAAAATACTGTCCACCACATTGTATAATGCCTGTACCAGCATAGACAAAATCATGGGCAGTGACATCTGAAACAGCAGCTTCGGAACAGGTACCACCCCCATTTTATTTTCTTGTACGTTTGTTTGTGTCATATAAGACTTCCTTTCCTTCGTGTGTTTTTATTCCATTATGGAACTTCTAGTGTAAAAATAATAGAAAACACGCAACGCGGGTTCTCTGCTATCATAAATAACAGAAAGCACGCAACGCGGGCTTTCTGTCACCATAACAAAGAGTCTGCCTGGGCAGACTCACATTTTGCTTTTACTGTATATAGTTTAAAGGAATTAAAAAATATTGTCAATCCATTATTCTGTCTTTTTCTACCGCCTTCTTTTCAACAGTCTGTAGAATATGGTAGAATATGGTTCTCGTTTTACTCTCTCCTAAACTTCTCTCAATCTTCCCTCAGCCGTTCCCATACAGAATAGGGTATCTTTAAATTCCCCCATCCGCATCCCAAATCTATATTCGGCTTATTAGCCCCATGAAAATCACTACCGCCGGAAAGGCGCAGGGAAAGGCGTCTGGCCAGCCTTATCATAGCTCCCTCTTCCGCCGGACGGTAGGTTGAATAATAAGCCTCCAGTCCGTCAAGCCCTGCCTTTTTCATCTCTGCAGTCATCTTTTCCAGATTTCCATCAGAAAGCCTGCACAATACCGGGTGGGCAAAGACAGCCTTTCCGCCGCCCTCATGTATCAGTTGTATTCCCTGAAACGGTGTGACCCTTTCCCTTGGGACATAACAGGAAGCATGATCTCCCAGATACCTGTCAAAGGCTTCTTTTATAGAGCTGACATACCCTCTTTCCAAAAGAAAACGGGCAAAATGCGCCCTGGTCCATACACTTTCCGGAAATTCCTCCAACATTTTTTCATACGTAATGTCCATGCCGTGCTGTCTTAAACGCTCCATCATCTGTAAGTTCCGCGAATCCCTGGACTGCTGAAAACCCAGTAGCTGCTCTTGAAAACGGGCATTTTTCCAGTCGATCCCCAGGCCAACGATATGGACATCCCTCTCCCACCAAGTGGTAGAAATCTCAATCCCCGGAATCACCTCCAAAGAAGTGCCTTTTGCGGCCCTCACAGCCTCTTCAATTCCATCCGTTGTATCGTGGTCTGTAAGCGCGACTGCCCTCAACCCCTTTTTAACTGCATATTTCACAATCTCACTCGGCGTAAAAGTTCCATCCGACGCATTGGAATGCACATGTAAATCTATGATATCGCTCATATCCTGTTTCTCCTCTTCCATCAACGATCAACTCATCTCTCACTGCTTCAGTATAACAAAACTCTTTCCAATATACAACATCCCGCAACTGCCGGACCATCATATTATCATTTATCCCGTACGCAGCAGCGGGGTTCAGATTTATCCTTTTTGTGGATTTTTACAGGATTGACAGCAGTGTGGCCGGAAGGTATAATCAATTTATCTGGAAAGCAATTCTTTTCTTCTGCGGCAGGTCTGCCGAAAATTCCAGAAAGTTTAAAATTGAATACAGACGGATATAAGAGCAAACGGCAAAAATCCGGTTAATTGCAAAATAATAGTTGATATTTATTGTGTCATACACTATATTAATAATATAAAATACAGACACTTTTAACCTGACGCTTTGCCTCCTGCTTCTTATCCGGGAAGGAGGTCTATGAATGAAACCGCACTGACAGCAATGGACGATGAGATCTATGAAGTGCTGTCTGACAACGAAATTTTTGCAGATTTATTTAATGGTTCCATGTTCGGCGGCAATCAAATCATCCGGCCGGATATGCTGGCCCAGGAAAATGAGAAAAAGATTCTGCGGGCGGGAAAAGAAGGCGGCAGGCGTATCATACTAAGGAGAATCCGGGACGTACAGAAGCTGTCCCTGCTTGAGGAGGGCTGCCTGGCAGTTATACTAGCCGCAGAGGGGCAGAGAACTGTGCATTATGCCATGCCCGTCCGCTGTATGCTCTACGACGGAATTGATTACACAGGGCAGGTGGAACGGATCACCAAAAAAAGGAAAGAGGACCTTCATGATATGCTGGATATCCCACCGGAATTAGAACCGTGGACGGAATGCATCCAGGATTACCGTATTAATCTTGTATGCAGCCAAACAGTGAACAGCTTTCATTTTAAGACCGGTCTTCGGGAGGTCTTTGAACTGCTTCCGCTTCTGAAAGATAAAGAAGGGATGAAAAATTTTCTAGCGGTCAAAAAAGAGGAATTTATGCATTTGGACGCCAAAAAAGGGTGGCTGGTATCAAGATTTCTAAATGTTCCCCCTTTGAAAGAATTAAAAGAAAATGAAAAAGGAGAGGTGGATATGTGTACTGCCATTGAGGAAATGATGGAGGAAAGAGAAGAACAGGACGAAAATCGGGTGAATCAGTTAATCAGCGTATTACTGCAGCAGTCTGACCAGGCGGAGGTTTATGAAAAAATAAAGAGAGCCGTAACAGACCGGGAATACCAGGAGCAGCTTTTTGATCAGTTTAACCTATAGGAAGTGATATGTCCGGCCGCACGATTTGCCATGCACTGATATGGAGCCGAGTGCTCCATATCACACCGCAGTCCGGATTTCTTTATTCATTTTAGATCCATTCAGGAGTTTTATTACTGTTCTTAGTATGCTAAAAGTGTAGTTTTTGTACAGTAACGCGCTTCGCGATGCACACAACATGCATTGAACTGCATTTTGGCGCTGGCTAACTCGGGATTTTGCTACGCAAAACGCCTCGGGGGATAATATATGTGAACAGTAACGAGTTTTTAACTTTTTTAATTTTTTTTTTTAAAAAGCTTGCATTTTGGAAAAATGTGTAGTATTATAATCAAGCGTCATGCGAAACAAACAACACAGCAGCGCAGATAACACAGTATGGTTCGTTGGTCAAGCGGTTAAGACGCCGCCCTCTCACGGCGGAAACAGGGGTTCGATTCCCCTACGAACTGCTCATACAGTAAGCTATAGAAGCAAAGTTACAAGATACAAATAAACACACATGGTTCGTTGGTCAAGCGGTTAAGACGCCGCCCTCTCACGGCGGAAACAGGGGTTCGATTCCCCTACGAACTGCTAAAAAGATTTCAGTATTTATACTGGAATCTTTTTTTGTTGATTGTTGAAGGACCGCTGTCTAATACGAGACTTCCCGCAGCAGCCTTCAAAACCAGAAAGGACCGTTATCCAAAGGCTTCTCCCTTCGGACAACAGTCCTTCTTTCTATATCTGTTTACTTTTAATCCTCCGGTGCCTCGGCAGGAATAAATACTCTGTTGTCTACAGCACTTTCCGGAAGTTTTGCCCGCTCCCATGCCTCCTCGCAGAAATAATCCTGGGAACTCAGCAGTACCTTGCCTCTTTTGTCTATCTTCTCATACTTTCCGTCAGGCTGCAGCACATGCGCCTTTACATTGTCAGCAAGCTGCATTTCCAGAATGTGTTTGACTTCCTCCTTCAGCTTCTCGTCCTCCACGGGAAATACGATTTCCACCCTCTTGTCAAGATTTCTGGGCATCCAGTCTGCACTTCCCATGAAGATTTCCTCATGTCCGTCGCTGTAGAAGTAAAAGATCCTACTGTGCTCCAGGAAATTACCCACAATAGAGCGCACAGTGATATTCTCGCTGATACCCGGGATTCCCGTCTTCAGGCAGCAGATTCCGCGCACGATCAGGTCAATCTTCACCCCTGCCGCACTGGCCGCATACAGGGCGGCAATAATATCCCTGTCGCAGAGGGAATTCATTTTGGCCACTATTCTTGCCTTTCGGCCTTTCAGGGCATATTCCCGCTCCATCTCGATCTGGTGGATAAAACGGTCACGCATCCAGATAGGCGCCACGACAAGCTTATTCCAGGTTCTTGGCTCCGAGTAACCGGAGAGCATGTTAAACACCGCTGTGGCATCCTCCCCGATCCTGGCAGAACAGGTAAGAATACCGCAGTCTGTATACAGCTTGGCTGTGGAATCGTTATAATTGCCGGTTCCCAGATGTACATATCTGCGGATACCGTTCTCCTCCCTGCGCACCACCAGAGTGATCTTGCTGTGTGTTTTTAATCCCAGAAGCCCGTAAATAACATGGCATCCCGCTTTCTCAAGCATTTTTGCCCAGACAATATTATTTTCTTCGTCAAAGCGGGCCTTCAGCTCCACCAAAACAGTGACCTGCTTGCCGTTCTCCGCTGCCTGAGCCAGTGCCGCAATGATCGGTGAATTGCCGCTGACCCGGTACAGAGTCTGCTTGATAGCCAGCACATCCGGGTCTTTTGCAGCCTGGCGCACAAAATCCACAACTGGCTGAAATGTCATAAACGGATGGTGCAGCAGAATATCCCCTCTTCTGATCTGGGTAAAAATATCCTCGTCTGTCATCATAGCCGGCACCGGAGCCGGTGTATAAGGCTTGTTCCTGTATTCATCAAAACCGGCCATTCCGTACATCTTCATAAGGAAGGTCAGATCCAGCGGTCCGTTGATCTGGAAGATGTCCTCCTCCTTGATTTCAAACTCCATTGTGAGGACTTCTAAAAGTCTCTCATCCATCTTGTCTTCCACTTCCAGACGGATCACTTCACCCCACTGGCGCTTTTTCAACTGTTTCTGGATTTCTTTCAGGAGATCTGCCGCTTCATCCTCGTCAATGGTCAGATCCGCGTTTCTCATGATCCGGTACGGACAGGTGCAGGCCACCTCATTGCTTAGGAACAGCTTTCCGATATTCCTCTCGATCACCTGCTCCAGTAAGATCACAACAGTATTTCCCTTTTTATCCTCAGGCAGCATAACAATTCTGGGCAGCACAGAGGGCACCTGGACTGTGGCGAACTCAAGCTCCTCCTTTCCCTTTTTGTCCTTTTTTGAAATCAGGGCACCGATATTCAGTGTCTTGTTTCTGATAAGGGGAAAAGGCCTGGCTGAATCCATGGCCATAGGCGTCAGGACCGGATATACGCTCTCTTCAAAATAGCGGTCTACGTACGCCTGCTGTTCCTTTGTGAGGTCCTCATGCTTTTCCACCACATGAAGGCCTACCTTCTTCAGCGCAGGCAGAAGAGAACGGTTGTAGGTATTATACTGTGTCTCCACCAGCTCCTTTGTTACTGTGGACAGCTCTTTTAACTGTTCCTTTGGCGTCATGCCGGCAATATCCGGTTTTGTGTATTTTGCATGTACCATATCCTTTAAGGATGCCACACGGATCATGAAAAATTCATCCAGATTGGAGGCTGTGATACTTAAAAATTTCAGTCTTTCAAACAGGGGAAGGGTTTTGTCCCTGGCTTCAGAGAGAACTCTCTCATTAAATTTTATCCAGCTCAATTCCCTGTTCCAGTAATATTCCGGTTTCATGTAATCTTTTAAATCCATCCTTATGCCCCCTATCTTCTCTTCTTCCGGCGCAGTCTCGGGCGGATACTGAACACCTCTTCAAAGAAATCTGCCTTTTCTGTCAGAAGTCCTTCCTCCAGTGTCAGATCCTCCTGCGTATCAATGGTCAATATTAATTCTTTCTCCTTTACTGCCGCCTTAACTTCCTCCACTTTCTGCTCATGGCTGCGGTCCAGGGCATTGGCTACCCTTAATATAGCGGTCAGCTTGCCGATCAGCATGTAAGTGTCACGGTCAATGGCACTCTTGGAATCCGCCTCCCCGTAATATTTGAAAGGCTCGGAATTAAAGCGCACCACACTTGCAATGACTTCCCGTTCCATATGGGACAGGCCGATGATCTCTGTGGACATGATGATCGCATAGGAACACTCAGCCGCATTGCTCATGCTGATATATTTCCCGCAGTCGTGAAGGATGACCGCGATCTGCAGAAGCAGCTTTTCCCGGCTTCCCATACCGTGCACCTTCTTCATGCTGTCAAAGATTATGTTGGCCACCTGTGCAACCGCCTGGGTATGGCTCTTGTTGCTCATGTAGCGCTTCGCTATATTTCTGGCTGATACCAGTATGTCATTTTCAAAATTATGGGTGCTTTTGATGAGCTTCTGCTTCTGGGCGTAGTCATAGGATACACCGTCATTTAACTGGGTTCCCGGCAGCCATAAAGTGTCTGCTCCCATCTCATCAATAAATACTCTACAGATGATCAGAGTCGGCACTAAGATCGTGGCAAACTCCAGGGATATCCCCAGCTCCACAGCGGCCTGCTCCGGAGATTTATGGACAATGCCCTCATACACCTGCATAAACGCGTCACGGCTGACAGTCCTGTTTTCCTCCATGCTGCTTTTTTTCTTCAGGATCGTTTCCATAAACACATCTCCCAGAAGAATGATATTATCAATCTTCCTCTCTTTCAGATGCAGTTTTTTAAAGCTCAGAATATCATTGTGTATCAGCTCTTCCACCAGATGTTCATAGTAAACAGTCTCTTTCTCCACAGGGATCAGGCGCTCCCGGATGCGCAGGCTTCCCATCTTGAAATTCTGGGTCGTCACCAGCGCGTCCTTGTCAAACAGGGAAATCTGTACATTTCCTCCGCCGATCTCAATGATAGCAGTTCCCTTCTGGATGATCTTTGTAAATGCCGCTTCCTTGGCCGCCAGGGATTTATAACCGTAAAACCTCTGCTCCGAGTTGCTGAGGATTTCCACATTGATGCCTGTTTTCTGGTATACCTGGTCCAATACGATCCAGACATTCCTGGCCTCCTGCAGGGTACTGGTGGCGCAGGCCCGGTAAGCATCCACCTGATATTCCTTCATGATGCCTGCGAAATCCCGGAGTACGGCACACAGCTCCTGAGTGGAATCATACCCGATCTTGCCGGTGCCGTATGTGTCCCGCCCGATCTCCAGACGGCTTCTGACCTCATCAATCTGACGGATACCTGCTTTCGGCGAAATCTCATAGATATCCATGGATACATGATAAGAGCCAACATCAATTGCCGCAAATCTTGTAATTGCCATTTTCTCACCTCTTCCGTAAACGGACTATATCTTATTTCTGTACTCGTTGGCTGAAATTCCTTCTATCTTCTTAAATACTCTGGAAAAATGCGCCATATCCAGAAATCCCACTTCCTCTGCCACATCTCCGATGCGCAGGGACGGATCTTTCAAAAGCTCCTTGGCCTTCTCGATCCGAATGGAATTGAGGATTTCCGAAAAGCTCTTTTCCAGATGTTTGTTCAACAGCTTGCTCAGATGCCACTGGCTGACAAAGGTGTTCTCAGCCACTTCACTTAAAGAAATCTTTTTATTATAGTTTTCCTGTATATAGGCCAGGGCATTCTTCACAATAAAGCTTCCGGCTGTATTTTCAGACTCATCCTCCTGGCCGGTGATATTGCTTTTTTTCAGGTTTTCCGCCATGACCTGTACAGCTTCCTCTATCTCGTCCATATTGGACGGTTTTAAAAGGAAACGCGTCACACCCAGACAGATGGCCTGCTGCGCGTAGTCAAAATCCCGGTACCCTGTCAGAATAGAAATCTGCATCTCAGGAAATTCTACTCTGAGAGCCGCGATCATTTTCAGACCGTCCATGCCCGGCATGGAAATATCGGATATCACCATATTGGGCAGTTCCTTCCTTATGACCTCCAAGCCCTCCTGTCCGTTGCCCGCTGTAGCAGCAATCCTGCAGCCGTATTTCTCCCACGGCACCACTTTGGAAAGCCCCTCTGCGATAATTGGTTCGTCATCTACGATCACTACTTTATACATATGTACCCCCGGCTCCTGTTTTAGTTTTTTCATATTGTAACAGTTCAATACCCTCACAATTACGGGCTGCATGTTACATCGTAACTATACAGTGCCTTCAAAGTACAGACAAAACTCCGGACCAAACCGCTTCGGACGGCTGAATCTAGTCTGACAGCGGAATGCCTTCTTACGGTCAGCGCAGTGCACGCGCAGGCCTGCTGCATAGTTACAGTTTATCACAAATTTTTTCTTCTTCTTTCAAATTTGCGTTAAAATTGTGTAAAATATTTACCACTTTTTATTATTATAAAACATTAACGAAAAAAAGGAAAGTATCTGGCCTGTTTTCCACCAAATACTTTCCTTCCGATTTTTATTGTTACGGTATTGTCCCTGCTTGAGCTCCTCAGGCAGACGGTACTATCATCCCTTCACAGCTCCCGCTGTCATACCTTTGATAATGTACTTCTGCAGACATACATACACAACCAGAAGCGGCACGATGATCAAGGTTACCACTGCTGCCATCAGACCGTAGTCCGTACCTTCTCTGGAGGAAATCTCCATGAGCAGTCGTGTGATCGCCCACTGGTCTTTGAAACGAAGGAAGAAGGTCTGGGAGAACAGGTCATTGTAGCTCCAAAGGAAACTGAAGATACCAACTGTTGCAAAAGATGGTTTTGTAAGGGGCACTACGATCTTGAAGAAGATCTGCATGGGATTGCAGCCTTCCAGGTATGCCGACTCTTCCAGCTCTATGGGAAGACTCTTGATATACCCCGTGAGTACCACCATGGCAAAGGCCAGGTTGCCGGCTATCTGCGGTAGTATGAGTGACAAAAGGGATAGGGAAACTTTATCCGTATTTACGATCCCCCATGCAAATTCCATACGGAATACAGGGATGATGGTTGCGAATACCGGGAACATCATGGCTGCCACAACCAGAGTGTTTAAAAGTTTCTTTGTTTTCAGGTTATAGCGCACCAGTGCGTAGGAGGCCATTCCTGCCAGGAGGATAACCACAACTGCCACGCAGCAGGAAACAATGATACTGTTTTTATATGCGGTAAAGATGTTCAGTCTGTCAAATGCCGTCTTATAGTTCTCCATACTGAACAGGTCACCGATGGGCAGTGCAAAGGAGTTTGCAATTATTTTCTTTCTGTCTTTAAATGAGTTTAAGATAACCCACAAAATCGGATAAATCGTTGTAAGTGCCCAGAATATCAGGATGAGATATACGCCGCACATGCCTGGTGAAAATTTACTCTTTTTCATTTTCTATATCTCCCTTCTAATAATCTTTCTCTTTGAAAATGACATTTACAACCTTTGACAGGATTATACCCAGAACAACGATCACAATTGCGATGGTTGAACTGTAATCCGCGTCACTTGCTACAAATGCGTAGTAGTACATATACGTACCGGTGAGCCACGTCTTGCCGTAGGGCATTCCGTTGGGGAACATCATCCATGGCAGGTCGAAGACCTTCAGTGCTCCTGTCACAGCCAGCACACAGCAGGTGCAGATGACATTGTGGAGAAGCGGGATGGAGATGAAACGTACTCTCTGGAACCTTGTGGCTCCGTCAATGGATGCTGATTCATACAGTTCATCCGATATATTGTTAAGTCCGGTCAGTAGTATGATGAAGTAGAATCCCACATACTGCCAGGTGACTGGTATCATCATGGTCATTATGGCATGCGTTTCGTCCTTCCAGTCTGTCAGGTTCGTCTTTCCTAAAAACTCCAGAAGCTGGTTGATCATACCTTTGTCATACAGGAAGATCAGGTTGAACAGAAGTCCTAATGCGGTTGCGGAGATAACAATGGGGAAGAAGTAAACGATACGGAAGAACTTTGCCCCTCTTTTGATGTTATCTACCAAAAGTGCGATGACGATCGCGATCCCCACCTGCCCTACGATGGTCACGATTATCATGATCAGTGTGTTTTTCAGAGCAATTCTCATATTCGGGTCTGTGAACAGACGTGTGTAGTTCTTGTAAACCGGGTCATTAAACCCTTTGGCCGGAGTTGCCAGTCCTTTGATTTTCATGAAACTGTTGAAGATGTTCTGGATAAATGGGTAATACAGATACAGAATCAGGAACAGGAATGCAGGCAGCAGGAAAAAAATGGCCGGCTTCTTATTCTTATAAATATTTGATGTGTTATTCATAGATTTCGCCTCCCAGACTTTCAAGCGAACACCTGCGTCCATTTGAAAGTTACTTCACTTGCTTTTCTTTAAGAAGGACCGGAGGATTTTCTCCTCTCCGGTCCTTAAAAAATACAGTTTATACGTTACAGAAACTATTCTTCCATTGCGTCGATAACCTGCTGGATCGCATCACTGATCTGCATCTGACCTTCTACGATCTGCGGCATATTGGTGAAGATAGGAGCTCTCTGATCTTCTGTGCACAGATCCTGGCATGCGCCTGTTGTTGCGGTTACGGATTTCAGCATGGTAAGAGCGTCTTTTTCCAGTGAATTCAGTTTGCTCTCATCGATCTGCGCGCCGTCTTTTAATGCTGTTGTTGCTGTTCCTGCGTAATCAGATACGGTTTCTGTATTGATAAAAGCTTCTACTAAGTCTACGGCTGCTTTCTGTTTTTCCGGATCATCCCATGCTTTTCTGGAGATGTACCATCCTGATGACAGGCCGCTGATGATATCTGTTGTCTTTCTCTCGTTCTGTCCAGGTACAAAAGTAACTGTGAAGTTATCAATATTATCAGAATTGTCTCTGATACCGCCCATTTTCCAGGAGCCGTCTACATAAAATGCAGCTTTATCCTGCAGGAATCCCTGGAATGCTTCATCAGCTTCGCAGGTGTTGGTGTTCTCTGTAAAGAAACCTTTTTCATAGACATCCTTGATATCAGCGATACCGGCTTCCCAGGCTTTGCCCACTTTGTCATCCACTTTTTCCGGAACGGCTACGTGTGTTGCCGGTGTGTCATGATTGTAGATAGAATATTCAAACCAATAGTGCGGCTCTTTGATAAGAGAAGCTGCGATCGGGGTATATCCTGCGTCTTTGATCTTCTGGCAGGTCTCCATGAACTGTTCCCATGTGGTATCCGGTCCCGGGATCTCAACACCCGCATCCTCGCAGACTTTCTTGTTTACGTACATACCTTCCCAGTATCCGTAGAAGGGAACTGCATATTTCACACCGTCAACCGGAGATCCCGGGATCAGGTCATCATTCATATTCGCTGCATAGTCCGGATATTTTTCACGGATCTCATCAATGGGAACCACTTTATCCGCTTCTACAAACGGATTAGAGTCATTGCCGTTGAAGTAGAACATCACATCCGGTTCTGCACCTGTCTCAAAGTCTGTGATAACACGGGCTTTCATGGCTTCGTCTGCAGATGCGGAGGAATCATTTACCTTATTTCCTGTCTCTTTCTGCCAGTTCTCAATGGTTTCCTGGTATTTATCCACATTACTCTCAGTTCCTGCAAATGTTGTGGTCACATTCAATGTAACCTTTCCCTCTGCGCTGCTGTCATCGCTGCTGTCGGATTTATCCGCGGTATCTTCTTTCTTGGTATTGTCTCCGGCGTCTGCTGCTTTGTTGTCACCGCCGCAGCCTGCCAGCATAGTTCCTGCCATTGCTCCAACAAGTAAAACTGATACAACTTTCTTTTTCATAACTAACTTACCTCCCTGTTTACTGTTTGTTTTGCTTTGTTTTTCTTGATGACATTATAATACCGCATATATTGTAAAAAGCGAATAACTGAGACTGTGATTTTTTGCTTTTTATTGTGCTCTTAGACCAACAAAAATGGTCAAGCGGGCACAAATCCGGTCATCTTTTTCCTGGAAAATGGACAGTCCGCAGGGTTCTCCATACAAAATACCCAGTCTCTGGTTCACATTTGCTATGCCCAGATTGCCTGAGGACTCCTTGCTGGTGTCATAGTCAGGCGCAAGCAGCCTGTCTACCTTAGCCCTCTCCTGCCCGCTCATAATGCCGTTGTTCTCCGTCTCCAGATAGAGGTAGTCCCCCTTCTTATAGCTCCTTAACACCACTGTGCCGCTGCCGCTTCTTATGACTCCGTGCTCTATGGCATTCTCGATCACAGGCTGCAGGATCAGTCTGGGGACCTTCTCATTTAAGGTGTCCTCCCCTATCTCCAGATCCACGGTGAGCTTATTTCCCAGTCTCTCTTTCATTATATGAAGATAAGCCTCCACATACTGCAGTTCTTCTTTCAGCGGCACTACATGGCGCCGCTTTCTGTCCATAGCGGCGTTCATGAGCACGGACAGGGATTCGATCATTTTGGAAATCTTCATATTGCCTGAGAGACGGGCCTCCCAGTTGATGATCTCCAGAGTATTGTTCATAAAGTGAGGATTAATGTGGGACTGCAGAGCCATGATCCTGGCATCCTTAAGCGCCATCTCCTCCTGATAAATATGGTCAAACTGATATTTCAGGCGGCTGGACATCTGGTTAAAGGATTCCGTCAGATAGCCGAACTCCTGGCTCCCCGGCTCAAAAGTGATCTGATACCCCAGATTGCCCTCCTGGATCTCTCTGGCCCCCTCCATAAGCTGGTCTGTGGGCTGCAGAATATGACGCCGCACCATAAAGATCAGGATCATCACCAGCGGAACCAGAAGCACGATCATCACTCCCAGAATGCGCAGGTATGCATACATGGAATCCATTACCACAGTCTTGGGTATCCGCACAAGAGTGTCCAGACGGTAGCTGTTTTCCTTCACGAGATTTCTGATATACAGGTAACTGCCCTCCCATGTGCTTCCCTGGGGGTACTCATCCGGGTAAGGCCCGTCCTTTTTCTCCTGTTCTATACCCTGGCTGAACTCCAGATTCAGTTCATTTAAGTAGATACTCATATCAAAGTCTTCCAGAAAATGCTGCATACCCTCGAAGCAGTACGCGATGTTCAGGCGCATGACAAGCACACCCACAGGCTCAAAGGAGCGGTTCACAAGATTCCTGATCATATAGACACGGCCGTCACACTCCAGAAAACCGATGTTGGTGTCAAGGGTCTCCGCGTATTTTTTCACTGTCTCATGGTCTTTCTTCCAATAGGTATCTATCTGATGATAAGACCCGCCCGCACTGGAATTATACACCTCACCGTTTAGCTTCTCCGGCTCTTCCAGATACCAGAAAACAGTGCTGGAAAAGCTGGGGTCCTTGGTGTATTTGGTGTTCAGATATCCCCGCACCCTGCCGCTTAACCAGTAATCCTTATAATTGTTATTTTTAAACGCCTCGTAGACAGAGCGCAGTTCCCCCTCATAGGACGCGTCCCTGGAGTCCTCTATGGCCTGATTCAGCCGCTCCACACTTGTCTGCATATTAAAATTCACCTGGTCCGTCATATTATCCACTCGGTCCCCCAACTGGTTGGACAGTATGTAATGCACCATCATTCCCACCATGAGCACAAATGGTATCATCCAGCAGCCCAGGGCAATGGCGATCACTCTCCACTGGATGGAAATTTTCTTTTTTTCTTTCATCTCTTCTTCCTCTCTCCCTGCATTCTGCGGTTCCTGTTCTTTCAAACCGCTCTTTCTATATCATACCATGTACTTTCTTTTTTCGCAGAAAAAAATAGAGGGTATACTGCAAAATTTTGTCATTCTGCAGTACGCCCTCATTTATTTGTCTCATCTCCTGTAACTGCTCAATACCCTGCACGCGCGGATATTTAAAATCCCTGTGGTCAGCCCTTCAATTCCAGAAATTCTTCAAAAAGCTCGCACATGCGGACAGCCTGGTAAGCCTCCGGCATCTCGCAGAAAATACGCAGAAGAGGCTCTGTACCGGAGAATCTGGCAATGATCCAGCCGCCGTTTTTAAAATAGATCTTACAGCCGTCCATATAAGATACCCGCTCAATAGGCTCACTGATATCCGGAAGTGCCTTATCCACCATAAGCGTCCTCTGGATCTCCTCTTTTCTCGCAGGCGTGAACTTATAGTCCCTCTCCTCCATATAGATGCTTCCGTACTCTTCCTCAATATCCCTTGCGATCTGTGATATCTTCTTTCCTGTCACAGCGATCATCTCCACCAGAAGCATGGCGGCGTATACGCCGTCCTTGCCGTTGATATGTCCCTTTACAGTGAGGCCGCCTGACGACTCACCACCGATGATGGCGTCTGTCTCCTCCATCTTGGAGGAAATATATTTGAAGCCAACAGGAACCTCATAGCATTTCTGCCCAAAGCTCTCAGCCACCCGGTCCAGCATATGGGTGGTTGCCACGTTGCGGACTACAGGACCGCTCCAGCCCTTATATTTTACAAGATAGTAGTACAGCAGCACTAAAATGTCATTTGGATGCAGGAATTTGCCGGTGTCATCAATGACGCCGATACGGTCGGCATCCCCGTCTGTGGCCACACCGATATCACAGCCTCTGTCCAGCACATAATTCTGCAGGGAGCGCAGTGTCTGGGCATTCGGTGCCGGCAGCTTGCCGCCGAACAGTGTGTCATGGCGCTCATGTATGATCTCCAGCTCGCAGCGGGTGATGGAGAGCAGTGTCTTCAGGGATGTCTGGCTCACGCCGTACATGGGGTCAAGAGCCACACGAAGCCCCTTGTTCTTAATAGCCTCCACATCCACAGCCGCGATAATATTGTCCAGATATTCATTGAGAGGATTAAATTCCACAACCTTCCCCTCGGCAACCGCCTGCTCATAGGGGATGACAGCCACAGGACTACCTGCTGCAGTCTCCTCCTCCACTTTGGCTATATACTGCTCGATCTCCTGTGTCTGCACCTCATTGGCATCTCTTCCGCCTCTTGTGAAGACCTTGATTCCATTGTAAATAGCCGGGTTATGGCTGGCCGTCACCATCATGCCGTAAGGCAGATCATGTGCCATCACATAATACATGATCAGCGGGGTGGGCGAAGACCTGTTGATAAACCAGGCACGGATCCCCTCCGCGGCCAGCACCTCACATGCCCACATAACCGCCTCTTTTGCCAGGAAACGCCTGTCATATCCAATACAGATATCTTCCTTCTCTACGCCCTCTGCCTTCATTTTCATGGCAAGGGCTTTTGTCAGCTTCTGGATATTCTCCTTTGTGAAGCCGTCACCTATGATGGCTCTCCAACCGCCTGTTCCAAATTTGATCATTGCTGTTCTCTCCTTCCTGTATGAACCCATAAGTTATCCCATAACGTAAACTGTCCGCTGCCTTCACAGGCCCCTGAACAGTTATCCCATAACTACTCTCACTGTATGACTGCTGCCCGCTTCACAGATGGGGATCCTATCTGTTTTTTCCCCATCCAGCCAGATTTCCTTTACACCCTTTTCCACATGTTCCGGATTCTCCACTGTGATCTCAAAGGACGCGCCGCGGAATACCCGGTGTGCCTTAAATCCGTCCCAGTCTCCCGGGATGCAGGGGTCTATCTCCAGTCCGTCCATCTGCGGACGGATGCCCAGCATGTATCTGGTGGCAGCAAAGTAAGCCCAGCCGCCGCTGCCTGTCATAAAGGGATGTCTTGCCCTGCCGTATGCAGTGTGGTCTTTTCCCATAATGAACTGGCAGTAGGAATAAGGCTCTGCCTGGCGGATCTCGATCATATCATTCTGGTAATAAGGGCACAGGGCATTATAAAATTCCATGGCCCGGCTTCCTCTGCCAAGCATGCATTCTGCAGCCCATGCCCATGGATTGGGATGGCTGAACACAGAGCCGTTTTCCTTCACACCCGGGTATACCCTGGTCACAAAGCCGATGTCGTCATCCGGCACGGTGTAGGACGGGCCGTTGAGCATAATACCGTATGGTGTAAAAAGGTTCTCATAAACCGCATCCATGGCCTTTATGCCTTTGTCTTTCGGAGCCGCTCCCGAGAGCACAGCCCAGGCATTGGACTCCAGATGGACTCTGCCTTCCCTGTCCTTCCCGGTACCGATCTTCCGGCCGTTTTTCGTGATGCCGCGGACATACCACTCACCATCCCAAAGCTCACGGTCGCAGACTTTTTTCACGTTCTCCGCCATTTCGGTATATTTTTCCACATCCTCTTTTTCTCCCAGATAGCCGGCCGCTTCAAGGAAGCTCTGGATCGCCCAATAGTGCAGGAAGGATACCATGGCGCTTTCACCGCCTCCCAGGTTCAGACAGTCATTCCAGTCAGCGCGCAGACCCTTGCACACGCCGTCGGCTCCCACCTGTCTGGCGGAAAAGTCCAGGATCCGTTTCATGTGGTCATAGACAGTTCCCTCATCTTTGTCAGCATAAGGCACCACCTGTTGAAGCAGATCAAATTCCCCTGTCTCTTTTACATACTCCACAATGGAACTGACCAGCCACAGCGCGTCATCAGAGCAGGTGTCCTCCAGGCCGTGGAGCATCTGGTCCCTGCTGGGTGTGGGCACCACTGTGGGGGATTTAAAGGGCTTCACTTCCGTATCCGGGTCAAACCATTCAGGCTGGAACAGGTGCAGGCCGTACCCCTCAGACACCTGGCCCCTCAGAAGCTCTATGATCCTCTGACGGCACTTTTCCGGGTTTGAGTGGGGAACGGTCATGGCATCCTGCGCCGTGTCTCTGTAGCCCAGGCCCGTACGTCCTCCCACCTCGATAAAGGAAGCAAAACGTGAGAACATGACATTGATCTCCGCCTGGTAAAGTGTCCATGTATTGATCAGCGTATTCATTCCCTCATTGGGAGTCTGGATCTGCAGTTTATCAAATTTGCTGTCCCAGTAGTTTTTCAGTTCCTCATAGGCTGCATCCACATTTGCAAAATTGCTGTATTTTTCCCTGTAGGGATAAGCGGCTTTCCTGTTCCCCTCACCCAGCATAAATACCAGGCGCACTTCCTGGCCCGGAGCCAGAGTGAGCTTTTTCTGCAGAGCACCGCAGTGGTTGTTTCCTTTCTCAAAGCCGCCGTTTAAGACACCTTTTTCCACGCCTATGGGATTTGTCTCTGTGCGGTAGGGACCGATGAACTCATCTCTCAGGCACTCAAAGCCGTCCGGCTCAAAGCTGGCTGTAAACCACTGGAAACCAAACTCTTCATAAAAGAGATCATGCTCTATAATACCGTCCTCACAGGAAGAACCTGCGGCATACATGCTCATCTGGAAATTCTTGTTATCCATCTCGATCTGGTGGAAAGAAAATTCCAGGTAAGAATATATACTGAGGCTTCTCGTGCGTCCGCTGTCATTTTTGATCTTTACATCCCAAAGCTCCACCGGGTCATCCTTGGGGATACACATTTTCTGGGATGCCTTGATGCCGCTGTACTCACATTCATATACAGAATAAGACATGCCGTGGCGGCAGGTATATTTTGCTTCTTCCAGGGATTTGCCCACAGGCTGCCAGGATACGCTCCAGTAATCCCCGTCCTCGTCATCCCGAATATACACATAATGCCCCGGACGGTCCATAGGAACCCCATTGGCCCGGAAACGGGTGATGCGGTGGTACTCCGGTGATTTGTAGAAAATATATCCCCCTGCGGTATGGTTCAAAACCGCACACATATCTTTGACTCCCAGGTAATTGGTCCAGGACGTAGGTAAATCCACCCTGTCAATCACGTACTCTCTCTTTTCATTGTCAAAATGTCCGTATTTCATGTTACGAAACCCTCCTGAATCTCCTATTAAGAATACCGGCAGCAGAACCCCTCTGTGCGGTCCTGCCCCTTCTGTGACGAGAGGGGCCTGCACCGGCAGACCCCTCTTCGTCTTCCTGGCTCTATTATAGAAAACTTTCCGTTTCAGTAACATAGTTCAGGATGTCAATATTTGTTTTTTCTTGTGAAGACACGCTTTCGTCTTCCAGATATTTTTTAAGTGCCTCCGCCCGTCTTTTTGCCGTCTCATATCCCTGGCGGTAAAGTGCTTCCAGTTTTTTCCCGTCTTTTTCTAAGCGCCCGATCTCCACAGGGGCCGGGGGCTGGATCAGGAAAACTTTTCCCTCTTTTTCCTCCCGATACAGGTGGTCCAGGGTTTCGTTATAATCCAGGTGTCTGTTTTCCATCCGCTCCACCAGCTTTGGAAACTGCCTGCCATAGCGGAGACGCATGAGGGGCATCATCTGGTTTTTCTGTTTCCGATACTCCCTGCCCCTTGTGAGGATCACCACATTTTTTTCATTTCCCAGGCTTTCGGATCTGCGGATGGGGATGGAATCGGTGATACCGCCGTCCAGATATGGTTTCTTCCGTATCCACAGAGTTCTGGACATAAGAGGCAGGGAACTGGACGCCCGGATATAACAGATCTCCCGGCGAAGGTCCCTGATCCGCTTATACTCTGCCTGTCCGGTCTCACAGTTGGTCACAACCGCATAAAATTTGGTGGGGTTGTCCAAAAAGGCTTTATGATCATAGGGGTCCAGCTCATCCGGAATGGTCTTATAAAGCATCTCCGCCCCAAAATAGTCACCTGTTTTGAAAAAGCTGCCCATTCCGCAGTATCTCGGATCATCCAGATACCCGGTAACCGTCCGGTATCCCCTTCTGTGCTGCTTTGATAAATAGCTGCAGGCCAGACAGGAACCGGCGGAAACTCCTATGCAGGTGTCAAACTGAATATCCTCCTCCAGAAAAAAATCCAGAACACCTGCGGTAAACACCCCGCGCATGCCGCCGCCCTCTAAAACCAGGCCTGCTTTCCTTACATTTTGTGTCATCTCACCGTCATCTCTCTTCCGTCTCTTCTTTGCTTTCATATATTAAGAATTCCCTGGCAGGTGCCCCGCAGACCGGACAGCGATCAGGCCGGCTCTCCATCAGGCATCCGCAGACCGGACACACATAAAACAGATTCTTATGAAATCCTTCACAATCTGCTGCCTCCTTCAGAAGCCTTGCGTGGGCTTTCTCCGCAGATCCGGCATCCCGGTAAGCCTGCCTTGTCAGCAGAAGATCATGCTCCTGAGCGTAGTCCGCAACCATGGGATATAAACGCTCATACTCAAATTCTTCCCCCGGCACATAGGTGCCAACAGATTCATGAAACGCTTTGGGCTTATCTAAAATGGCATAAAAGCTCTTGGCATGCCGATACTCCGACTCTGCCAGCGCAGAAAACAGATTGGCGATCTTTTCGTATCCTCTCTTCTTCGCCCGCTCTGCAAAGGTCTGATATCTGAGAAACGCATACAGCTCCCCTTTGACTGTGGCCTCAAGCTGTTCCCTTGTGATCTTGTCCTCTCGTTCCCTCTGGTATGGCGCATCCCCAAGGTTCTCAAACCTGTGGCACAGCCTGCCGTTTTCCCAGGTAAATCGGACAATATGATGTTCCACATCTGATGCTTTGATGTTCTCGGATACATCTTCTATGACAGCGCCGCCTCCTCCTGTACACACAAAGGGGATTTGATCCACCTCATCCTCAAAACAGGAATGCACATGGCCGCACACAAAATATTTGATCTTCTCTTTATATGGAAGGTACACTTTCCTGAGGCGTTCAAATTCTTCCTGAGGCACTGAATTTCCCGTAAAATGATTTGGCAGAGGAATGTGAAAGGCGATCACTACATTTTCGCACTCCTCCATGGCAAGTACCTGTTCCAGTAATGCAAGCCCTGTGTCAGAAAATTTCCGGAAAGCATTGTCCACCACTACAATGGTAAAGGTCTCCGCAATGACTGCATAGTCATGCAGGCCGAAGAACGCCTCATAGTCCCCTGTGTCGTGATTGCCCCGAAGCACAAAAACATCTTTTTCCGTCACGGATTCTGTGAGTGTACATATATTTCTGTAGTGCCGCTCATCTCCCACAGGAACCATATCCCCTGCTATGAGGATCATGTCCTCCTCTGACGCCTTTTCCAGCGCGCCCGCATAGGTTTTCATCATAACGGTCCCCAGTCCTTCACAGCCGGGATCTCCGATCACAGCAAAGGATGTGCAGCCGGGGCGGCGGACAATAGGCTCTATAATTTTCTGAATCCTACGTTTCTTCATGTTAATACCTCCTCAATAGTATCATTTTACTTTATTTTTTCTGAACTGGCAACCCGAATCGTGCGCACAGCCTTCTTCCCCTCCTGCTCCATGTACTCCTCAAGTGAGGAGGTATCCTGTTTCAGCAGGAAAAGAATGCTCTGGAGATACATTTTGTTATAGCTGTCATTTAAGTCCAGTCCCAGCATCTCATGGATACGCCTTACCCTGTATTTCAGGGTGCTGATATGTATGCCAAGCTGTGATGCAGTCCGGCTCATGACCATGAAATTGTCAAACAACGCCTCCAGGGTCTCATAGTAGCTGGTGTGGTGGACATAGTCATGGTGAAGCAGGTCCTTAAGGCCTCCAAAGAGAAGGACATTGACCGGAAGGGACTTCCACCCCTCATAGATGATATAATCCAGGGCAAAGTCCTGAAAAAGGCAGGCTTTCCTTGTATAGTCCAGTTTATTACCGATGCGAATGGCTGCTTTTGCCTGAATATAGTAATCGGGATAATCTAAAAAGCTGCGAAAAGGCGTACTCACCCCTGCGATCAGGGGGGAATCCTTTAAAACCTGCTCCAGTCTGTCTGCAATCTCCTCCACACCGCCCGATATCTTCAAGAGGTTACAGAGAAAGAAAATCTCCGTCTTTGTCTTCACCATCAGGCTGCTGCTCTCAAACAACGTATCAGCCGGTATCTCTCTCTGGCTGACTCTGCTGAAAAAAGCCGATTTCAAAACAATACAGACATAGCTCCCCTTCGCCTCCCAGCCAAGGGTTCCAAGCCCGCGCTCCAGGCTCTTGGGCATCTGCGGCAGGCTCTTTCCCCGTTCTGCCTGCTCTGCCAAAATCTTCTGCATCCGCTCCATTCCCTGACACCTGTTTATAAAATTTACGCGGTACATACATTTCAGATATCTGCCGAGATAACAGAGCAAAACCCTGTCCCGCTCTGCCAGAGGTGTTGTAACAGAGAGCAGAAAGATTCCCATTAAAATGCTGCCGGATTCCCGGACCGGTACTGCCAGGAAGGGAATCCCCTCCTCTGTGGCCGATACCGCGCCTTCCTCCTGCATCCACACACTCCGAAACGCGCGCTCCAGAGCGGGCCGCAGAAAATCCGTATCCCCGTCCCTGCATTCGCAGGGTATCCTGCAGGTATCCTCATTCTGGGACAAAGCCAGAATTTCCATATGCCCGCCGGCTACAATGATGGGATTGGAAAATACAGATAAAAGCACCGGAGCAAGGGCGGAAAAATCCTTACCCTCCCTGCACAGTCGGTTCATCTCCTCCTCAAATTTCCTGTATTTTTCAAATATCTTCAATATCATGGACAATATCATCTGAGGCGTCAGATACGGCCTGACCCAGAGGATATCCAGGCCCTCCCTCTCCAGGCATTCCCGGGATGGCATCCCGATACTCACCACAGTAAGCGCCGGATGCTTTTTCGGTATCCGCTCCAAATCCCCGGCATACATGATATATACATAATAGGGTCTGAATGGGGACCCCTCTCTCCAGATCAGTGCATTGGTCAGGGGAAGCTCCATGGAATCCGATCTCAGGGAACTCCCCTCAAGGCCTTTTAAGTCTCCGGCAAGTATATATCCGTTCAGTTTCACAATATCACCTCCTGCTGCTCTGCAAGCTCCGGATAACGTTTCAATATACGGAATATCAGCATCAGATAAAGCCTCTCCTTTTGATCGTCCACATCCATGTCCAAAAGCTCCCGGATCTTCTTCATTCTGGATTTAAAAGTGTTTCTGTGAATGTACAGATCATCAATGGCCTTGGCTGTGTGGGAATCAAATTGTATATAATTCAGCAAGGTCTTGTAATAGCTGGTTTCATGTACCTTATCATAACGGATAAGCTCCAGAAGGGTACCTGGTATCAGAGTCCTCACAGGAAGCGTATCGGCGCCCCGGTTCAAAACATAATGAAGGGCATAATCCTCGAATTTAAACAGCCACTGGGTACTGCTGCACTCCTTTCCCGACTGAAGGGCAGCCTCTGCCTGCAGATAATAGTCCGGAAACAGAAAAAAATCAGTAAATTCCGTACTGATCCCTGATTTAAACAGGTTATCCCTGACGATATAAGCCAGCCTCCGGCACTCCTCATTCCTGCCCTCCGACACCATTCCGAGATTGCATAGAAGCAGCAGCCTGTCTCCGTATTCCAGAGAGAGATAACCGTGAAGCTGATGGTCAAAAAGCACGCTCTCATAGGCGGCTGAATGCAGTTCCTGCCCCGCTTCTGTCAGCTCCATGCAGACGCAGAAAAAGGAACCGTTCCGCTTCCATCCTGCCAGCCGCATAGCCATGAGAAGCTTATCGCTGTCAAAGGAGGACGGGCTGCGCAGATATTCCAGGGCATAATTCTTAAATGCATCCAGAGCATTGAATTTTGGCCCGGAGTGGCGCACCGCCAATGCCCGAACCGCCTCAGTAAACACAGACAGCAGTGCCAAATGGCCGTCCGTCAGACTCTCATTTACTCCGTCTATGACGATCCTGCCCCAGTATTCCTGATTCTCGTCAAAGATATTACTGTAGATGCTTATATACTCTTCCTCTTCGTTGGTCCAATACTGAGGCGTGGTAAATTCAAGGGTCGTCAGATAATCCGAACGGAAAAACAATTCATCTGTAATATTTCGGTCCAGATAATCCGTCCCTTCCTGTAAAAGGCTGTAGGGAAATCTGGCACCTCCCGCCTCCGCACATCCGATCAGCTCATATTCTCTGTTATGTACCATGACAGGGGCATTAAAAATGGGCAGACTGATACGGCAGAGGGCTTCAATACTCCGCTCCCCTGCCAGGACGGAGGAAAGCCCCTGCTCCCATCTGTCATATTTCTCAAAAATCTCTTCCAGCCGGGTCAGCACTGCATCAGCGGCCAGACTGCCGTCCATACAGATCCAGGAACAGCCCTCTAAGGATCCCCCCGTCTCCTCCTGCCCCTCCAGGCAGATAAACGCGTTTCCGGGTTCCGCTTCCGGTATCTCTGCCGCCTGGCCCATGGTCTCCACCAGATAAAGCGTATCTTCACGCAGGACACATTCCTGCTGATAAACGGTATAAAAGGACAGTCTTCTCTCCAGAAAATCCCCTTCCTGCCTGAAGGCAGACACATGTTCCAGTTCATTCATCAGAATCTGAATATTTAATTCCATCCTGCACCTCCCAAATTTTCTAACACATTCCCGTTCTGCCCATTGCCTATAGCTCCATTATAAATCCTGGGGATTCCTTTTACCAGAAGATCTTCTTCTGTTACTATTCAGCCTTCTTCTCCCTTTTGACGTTTTTTTCCTTTACATTTCACACAAACAGACGAATAAAATTAAATATTTCTATTTTTTCAAGAGTTTTCAACGGAAAACCTGCGAAATTACAGGAATTTTAAGGATGGTCTGCCGGGCGGTATCCGATATAATAAAAGCTATAAGATCCGGATCGTAAATATTTTATGGAGGTGTAACATGAACAAAGAAATGACCAAGGGACGGGCTCTTCTCTTTCTGATCTCCCTGTTCCTGACAAACGTGGCAGTCATGGCGGACATGGTCATCATACCTGCCGGCAACGGCCTGTATGAGACATTCCAAAATGATGCTGCCGTCAACTTCATTTTGTCAGGACCATCCTTTATCATGCTGTTTTCAGCTATGCTCTGCGGGAAGCTGATGCAGTATCTGAGCAAGAAAAAAATCCTGGTGGGCGCAATGGTACTTTTTGCAGTATCTGCCATATTAGGCGGAGCTGTGGAGAATGTCTATTATGTACTCGCCATGCGTGTCCTGGTAGGTATCTCTATGGGATTTGTCAATGCCGCCGCCATGGCGCTTATTGCTGAAGTCTATGTGGATGAGGACAAACGCGGAACCATCATGGGCATCTTCAATGCCACCATGGCCGGAACGGGCGCAGTGATCAGCCTGATCGCCGGGGTATTTGCCGTTCGATCCTGGAATGAGGTTTTCAAGGTATACTGGATCGCAGTTCCTGTCATTGTTATGATGCTCTTCTTTATCCCAATGACTCCCCCGGAAGGTGACCAGCAGGCAGGGGAAGAAGAGGGGTCCCATACAGGAAGTCCTTATCTGATGCGCCAGGTTATGCTCATGGTATCCTGTTTTGCCTACAATCTGGTTTACGCTGTCATCTATTACCAGGTTTCTGTACTGGTGGCGGAACAGGGCTACGGGAATGAAAGTATCGCGGCACTGCTCTCCACACTGGGGACTGTGGGAAGCTGTATTCTCTGCATCCTCTTCGGCACTCTGTACTCAAAGCTGAAAAGAGCAACCATCATCTTCGGATATGCTGGGCTGTGTATTTCCTATCTGATGCTCTTTCTGGCCTCCAGTCCGGTCATGGCCGGCATTGCCTGTACGCTGTGCGGCGCTTCCTATGGATATGGGTTCTCCTATTTCTTCCTGAGGTGCACCGTGGTGGTTCCAAAAGAAAAGGTATCCTCTTCCATCTCCATGACCACCGCAATCGGAGGATTTGGAATGTTCCTTTCCACTTATGCCTGTACCATGCTCCAGAAGATCCTGGGCACCACAGGAATCGTGTCACTCCTTCCGGTAGCCATTGCTGTTTCCGGAATCGGAGCTGTTTTGTCTGTTATCTGTACTGTCATGGATAAGAAAAATCCAAGTGATCTGTCCATGCAGGAAAATTAAACGATTAATATAAAATGGAGGTTTTTATTATGCTGACAAAAAGACAAAATTTACTGGAAACGATCCGCGGAGGACATCCTGACCGTTTTGTGAACCAATATGAATTTCTGCACCTTGTTTACGGCAATCCTTTCTTTGATCTGCATAACGGTCCTGTACTGGAAGAAGGTGTTATAAACGCCGTAAATGGCTGGGGCATTACATTTTCCTGGCCCAAAGGCACGCCCGGTGATTTCCCGGTCCACGATGACGAGCACCTGGTACTCAAAGATGTGACACGTTGGAGAGAATTCGTTCATGCTCCAAGCCTTGACTATCCGGATTCCGAATGGGAGCCTTATATAAAAGAAGTGGAATCTGTGGACAGAAATGAATATTTTGTATCTGCTGTTATGTATCCGGGACTTTTTGAACAGTGCCATCATCTGATGGATATTCCCCAGACTATGATGAACTTTATCGAAGAGCCGGAAGCCATGCACGAGCTGATCGACTATCTCACGGACTGGGAGCTGGAGTACGCGGATAAGGTCTGCAAATATCTGAAACCGGACGCCCTCTTCCACCATGATGACTGGGGAACACAGACCTCCACCTTCATCTCCCCGGCTATGTTTGAAGAGTTCTTCCTGCCGGCTTATAAGAAGATTTACAAGAGATATCGTGACAACGGCGTGGAGCTTATTGTGCACCACTCCGATTCCTACGCGGCAACACTGGTACCTTATATGATAGAGATGGGGATTGATATCTGGCAGGGCGTTATGACTACCAACAATATACCAAAACTGATCAAAAAATACGGCGGACAGATATCCTTTATGGGCGGTATCGACAGCGCCAAAGTGGATTTCCCAGGCTGGTCCAGAGATGTCATCAAGAAAGAAGTACGCCGTGCCTGCGATGAAAACGGCAAACTCTATTTCATCCCCTGTGCCTCTCAGGGGCTTGATATCAGTACATTCCCGGGAGTCTATGAAACTCTCAGTGAAGAAATCGCAGCTTACAGCAAAGAAGTCTTTTAGCGTGTGTCTGCCACACCCCGGAAACCGCCCTGCCTTCCTACTCCTCTGGAAGGCAGGGCGATTCCGGTATAATTTTGTAAAGTTTTTGTAGCAAATTGAGCAAAAACACTTGCATGGTGTAAAATTATATGGTAATATTAATTTCGGTTCGTGAGAACGAGCCGCTGTGGCGGAATTGGCAGACGCACGTGACTCAAAATCACGCGGTTAATAGCCGTGCCGGTTCGAGTCCGGCCAGCGGCAGTATGCGAAAACTCTTTGGATGAGAATTCAAAGAGTTTTTTCTTTTTTTATCCTTAGCCTTTTTTCTGGATGCAGCCTGGCTGTACTGGAAATATCGGCAGTATGGCTTCTGCTGACGATACTTTACTGTTGAAATCCAAGTGCGTATAGATATTTGATGTAGTTGAGATATCACTGTGGCCCATCCACTCCTGTATCTGTTTTAGACTCACGCCGTTGGCAAAAAGCAGAGTCGCGCAGCTATGCCAGATGTCATGACGAAAAAATTCGTCAAAACCATTACATTATAATGTCACATATACTTCTGAATGTTGAGTTGAAAACAAGACAATCAGCAAAATATATAGTATAATAAGGGAAAAACTGTCAGCACTGAAAAAAGGGAGGTAATACGAAATATGGATATAAAGTCTTTATTTAATACAAAACAAACGATTTTGGAGAGTAAGTTAGACATATTATTGGAGCATCCGGTAACAAAGGGGGAACATTGCGAGAGTGCATGGATAGATTTTTTTAGAAGTTTTTTGCCGAATAAATATGCTGTGGATAAGGGCTTTGTTTTCGATTATAAAGGAAACGTTAGTGAACAAATTGATATAATAATATATGATACATTGTATGCACCTCTAATGTTTGGAACTGATGCAGGAGAAAAGTTTATAACTGCTGAAAGTGTATATGCCGTTTTTGAATCAAAACCTAAGATCGATAAAGAAACGCTTGAGTACGCTAATAATAAACTAAATAGTGTTATTACTCTTGAGCGTACTTCAAGAGGAGTAATTAACGCTGGAAGATATTGCAAACCTCGAGAACTCACAGATATTATTGGAGGGATTTTAGCAATAGAGTCTGTTGGTTTGGATACAATAGAAAAACATTTAAAAGTATATAATAATATAGATGTAGGATGTGCAATAAAGAGACATTCCTTTTTAGTAAAGAGAAATGGAAATAATGTAAGTATATCACAGGCTACTGGCAAAGAAACAGTATTAGCCTTTTTTTATATTATTTTAGATGAACTATACAAGTTGGGAACAGTAGCTGGTATTGATATTAGAAGTTATGCAAATGCAACCTTAGATAATTTTAAATTCACCATAATAGAATAGTTAAAATTTTTGAGGGTATGAAGAATTCTATTTACAGACTTTTCTTCATACCCTCTCGCAGACTAATAATTCTTAAAAATCAGTGAAACTGGAAGGGGCTGTCGGGAAATAGATAGTAACCGTCAAATAAGACAGTGGCTTCCATTTTTATAAAAATCCATCATAATTAGGTTTAGAACTTTTAGAGTTTTT